>Ga0302320_10001167_pt1 | contig 63086 bp, 46 predicted proteins | sample Bog_T0_3_FD_202130 | JGI IMG/M metagenome (GOLD analysis project Ga0302320, IMG submission 202130) | Peat permafrost microbial communities from Stordalen Mire near Abisko, Sweden - Bog_T0_3 | ecosystem: Environmental > Terrestrial > Soil > Wetlands > Peat | place: Sweden: Abisko, Stordalen Mire...
GTCAGGATTGCAATTTCGCCCTTCGCGCAGTTGCCCTCCAAAGCCAGAGTAGACAGCAACAAGCGAACCTCAAGGAATACATTCTCACGCCAAGACGCCAAGGCGCAAAGAATCGCTAAGAGCAAACTCGGTGATTTCCTTGGCGCTTTGCGACTTGGCGTCTTGGCATGAAATGCTTTTGCTCGTGCAGGGGAACCCGCAAATCGTTGTCAGAAATATCCCACTGAATTAGACTACAATGGCGGCGTAAGCGTGAGCGCGCAAAACATGTTAAACCACCAAGGCACAAAGGCACCAAGACACCAAGAAAGCGTTTAAGATGAAAGCGAGTCCGGCACTTCCCCTTATTATGAAGTTCCTTAACTTGGCGCCTTCGAGTCTTGGTGGTAAGAACTTTTTAGCCGTCAGGGGATTGGCGCTCGCCATCCTAACGTGCGCTTCCCTGGCCTGCAAGCGCCAGCATCCGTTGACCCCCTACGTCGCCTACGTCGTAAACCAGCAGAGTTCCACGCTGGCGGCGGTAAATCTGGCGGATTTCCACGTCACCGCTTCCCTGCCCGTTTCGCCTCAGCCGGAGCGCGTTCTGGTTCGCCCAAATTCCCGTCAGCTTTATGTGGTTTCCGCCCCCGGCAAGATTACGGTGGCTGCCTTCCCCGTTCTGCGCACGGTCAGGACGCTGGATCTTGGTGGGAGCGCCCGCGATCTGCAATTTTCCCATGACGGCCACTCCGCCTATGTTCTTGACCCTGCTGACCATGAAGTGGTCTTCCTTGATTGCGGCGGCGCGGCGGGCACTCCCCCTGAGGCGGCCGTTCCCAAGGTCATGTTCCGCCTCAAATTGGGGGGCACGCTGCGGGACCTTGCCCTTTCGCCTGACGGCAAGACTCTGGTGGCGGCTTCAGAAAATCCCAACCTGATTACCTTCATCAGCACGGAGACGCGCCAAGTACTTGGGACCACGGAAGTTGGGCAGTCGCCGGGGCCACTCGTAATCCTGCCCGACAACTCCAAGGTCTTCGTGGCGGATTCGGGCGAGCAGAAAATTTCCGCCGCTGCCCTGACCCCGCAAAAGCTCTTTTCGCACATTGAGATTGGAACGCGGCCCACGGCCATGCTGCTCAAACCCGATGGCGGTGAAATATTCGTTCTGGCGGCGGAAAACTCAAGGATGGTGGTCCTCGACGCCTTCCACGACAACCTGGAGCAGACGTATCCGCTGGGTAGCAATCCTGTGGCAGGCGTCTTTAGACAGGATATGAGCGTACTCTACATCGCCGATGCCGGGGATGGCTCGGTTTTAGCCCTTGACGTGCAAACCCGCGAACTGCTGGCCTCAACCCACGTGGGCATGGCGCCATGCGCGCTGGCCCTGACCCCGGACCAGCGTCTGCTGGTGGTGGCGGACCGCGCCGCAGCCAGTCTTGCCATTCTGCAAGCCGATCCCGCCAGCCTCAGCAATGACCGCTCCGTCTTGATTACCACCATCCAAGTCGGCGCTTCTCCCGTGGACCTGGTCATCCCGGGCAATGCCAATCCCCAATGATGTTGTAGCGGCGAGTTTACCTCGCCACAGGATACGTAGCGGCGAGTTTACCTCGCCATTGCGGAGTGACGCCGAAAACCCTCGCGGTGTCCACACCGCCGGGCGAAAAGCAGGACGGCGGTCACAGACCAAGCTTGTGCAATTTACGGCCCAGCCATTGTCTAATGACGTGCGGCTTCGGGGCATGGAAGGTTTGTAGCGCGGGTGTCCTCACCCGCGCTTTCGCCAAGGGGATGGGATTTCAGCCTAGGGCAGGCGCGGGTGGGGACAACCCGCGCTTTCGCCAAGGGGATGGGATTTCAGCCTAGGGCAGGCGCGGGTGGGGACAACCCGCGCTTTCGCCAAGGGGATGGGATTTCAGCCTAGGGCAGGCGCGGGTGGGGACACCCGCGCTACAAACCTTCCACGCCGCCATGGTGAGGTAAACCCACCTCTGCAGATGCACGGTCGCATACGGACACGCGGGGCGACTCAAGCCCGGCCCTACGTCGGGCCACACTATGGGCCAAACAACGGGCCTCATGGGGTTGTGGCGCGCATTCAGAGACAGCGGCAAAATCAAGGAGATGATAACGACGAAGAGGGTCAAGCAGGGCCGATGCCACATCGGAACCTCGCGGAAGCGGAAATCACTTAGCCAAGGCAGACATTCTGTCTCTTGACAATGTTAGCCTAGGGTGTATACTAGTCGGCCTGGAATGCCCGAGGCGCCGCAATGATGTTGCCCAAGTTCCCCACCCACACCCCGAACCGAATCATTTCCAATCGACCCAACTCGGAGGAATTTACCGAACCGTGTCCGGCCTGGGACGATACACCTTTTCTGAGGACCAGTCTTGCGGGTGCCTTCATCGCAGTTGGGCACGGGGGCGGTTCCCGAACCGCCCCTACCGATTTCGACAAAATGTCAAGGTGGTGGCGATGAGGCCGGGATTCTAACTCCTGGCTCCTCCATCAAAAATGAAGGTGCATCCGGCGATATGTATGAAAACAATAGACAATGAAAATTGGTCAGGCGCAAATGCGGATGCTTCCGCAATATCCAGAGGCGAAGATTCAAGCATCCAGCCTTGAGTTCCAGCTCCTGGCTCCTGAATCCTGACTCCTGTTCTTAAAAATGAAGGTGCATCCGGCGATATCTATGAAAACAAAGGGGCGGGCAAAAACAGAATTGCGAAAAGCTTATAACTCGCTGAAAACAAACATCTTATATAAAATTCCCTTAATAATACAGAAAATAAAGGTAGTTAGCGGACTTTGCGAAGCGTGATCCAGCTTCAACCCTGGATTGGGGTGGAGTTTTTCGCCTTCACTATTGGGGGGATTGCTCTCGAAATCGCCCTCAGGGCGGGCGTTTACCAAACCGTCAGGTCTTCGGTAAGTTCGAGGGTCAGCCAGCCCTCCTGCGGGAGAATCTGCAGGGGCAGGCCGTTCATCCAGATGGACACCTGAAGGTTGATGCGTTCGTGGGGAGCAACATCGAGAATGCTAAAGGCAAGCCGGACTTCGAAGACCTTGGCAAAGGCAACTTTCACCTGGTCGCCGGTTCCCAAGGGCACCAGCAGGGCCTCCTCGCCCTTCCAGAACTCCAGCGCCTTCACGCTTCCCCCACCGATCCTGGCGTGCAAGCGGACGCGGCTCTCACTGTTGACGTTGACGCGAATTTCAAAATCGGGGTCGTCGTGCAGGAAGCTCTCGCCCAAATCGACGCGCAGGTAGAGCGCCTTGTCGCTATAGCCGTAATACAAGGCTTCCACCAGCTCCGCCACGCCGTGCATGGAACCGGAACGGTAATCCGGCTGGCAAAGTCCGGCGCCCATCCATTCAAAGTAGGTGGTGACGCGACCGTCAATCTTGGGATGAATCTGTGCGGTTGGGGCCACCGTGCGAGCCTGAACGCGCGGGCGCTTGATGGGTACAGCCAGATCATCCGTGGGTGAGCCACCGAGCAACCGGTAGATGTTGCTGAGATGCTTGCGGTAAAGCCTGTCAAACTCTTCGTCATTGGCGGTGGAGTGCTCCGGCCCGTACCACCAACACCAATCGCTGCCCTCGGCCACCCAGAGTTCCTGCTGGGCAAGAAGGCGGTTCTCCGGCGTTACCTTTGGATTATCAACATTTTGGGCGTAAAATTCGCGAGCTTCGTTGAGAAGGTCCCAGGCGCGATTATCCTCATCGGCGCCAATCCAAACATCGTAATTGGCATTGATCCACGAACCGGGAACGATGTGATTCAGTGCGCCCTGCTCCGTCACCTTCAGCGCCTCACTGGCGGTTACCGCCTGAAGCTCCGGGTCATTCGCGATTCGGCCATAAAAGGCCTTCAGGAATTCCCGGCCGTTGCGGGGGTAATACTCCCAGGCGTTTTCGCCATCCAGAATGACGGAGACCACTGCCGGCCGGTCGCCGGTGCTCCGCCCCGCCGCCTTGATGCGATGGTGCAGGTCCGCCGCAGCCGCGTGTGGATCCATGCGGGAATAGACAAAGCCCACCAAGTCAGAGAGTTGATGGTCGCGAAAGAAGATGGAGATGGGCTTTCCACCAGTGGACAAAGCGTGGGGACGGTAGAGCTCCTCGCCGCCGTGCAGGGTTCCGTCACCTTGGCGGCTGAAACCCATCTGCTTGGTCCGGCCCAGGACTCCCTCATCGGTCGCAGCCCAGATAAATCCCTCTTCCGCAGCAAGGCGCATAACTTCATCAGAAACGCTGCCCTCACTCGGCCAAAGTCCCTGCGGGCGCTGCCCAAAAACGCGCTCATGCAATGACACCGCCGCACGCAACTGCTCACGCGCATCTTCCGGATGGCGATACCGCCGGCGGGGCAGCTTGACTCCCGCATGAGATTCCGAGGCAATGTTGGTGTCACAAAGAAGCGGCAAAATTGGGTGATAGAAAGGGGATGTGGAAATCTCAATCTGCCCGGTCGCAGCAGCCTTTCGATATTCTTCCAGCGTAACATTAAATAACTCGATCTCCTTTTTGCGAACAATTGCCTTATCGCTTTCGGTGTACCCACGCTCCTTCTTCACTAAACGGACTACATCCGGGTCGCCGGCGAGGTAGATTTCATCAAACCACGCAATCTGTGAGAGGACCTGAAGGTCAAGAATATCCTGAGGTGTAAAAGTTCTTGCGGCAGTCGCCAAACTGGACTTTTGAACCTTCTCCGCCAGCTCCCGAAAGCGCGGGTAACGGTGCAGAAGATTGTCATAGTTGATCTGAAAGGCGGTTGCCAGCAGCGTTTCGCGGTCGGCCGCCGTCATGGCGCTGACCGGCTTGAAAGCCACGTCGTAAGCGGACTCCCGCGCCGTGTCGCGGGCATAATCCTCTATCTGCCAGACCAGCGAGGGCACCATGTTGAACGTGGCGTGGACGGAGGGAAAATCCCGCATCACCGCCACCATGCCATAGTAGTCCTTAAGCGTATGAAGGCGCGTCCATGGCATGGTGTAAACGTCTTCCGCCAGGTCCTTGTAAAAGGGCTGGTGCATGTGCCAGAGAAGCATGAGGTAAGTTTGAGACATGAGTCGGGTCGCCAATTCCTTTACGGTGTTGAAAGTGGTGTGCTAGCATGACACGGGGCGGCCAATTGGGGAACCAGCGGAAGGGACCCGCGAGCCGCGCCCCAGTTTGAATCTATGCGGATATTGACCCGCTACATCCTGAAAGAAACCTTCTCCCACTCCCTGCTCGGGCTGCTGGTGTTCACCTTCGTTATCTTCATTCGGCAATTGGGCAATTTGCTTGAATTGGTGGTTCGTCATAACGTGCCCATGCGCGATACGGCCACCCTTTTCCTCTTGCCTGTGCCCACCATCCTGACGATGACCATCCCTCTGGCCGTCATGGTGGGAACGCTCATCGGTTTGAGCCGCATGGCTGCCGATGGTGAGGTGGTTGCCGCGCGCGCCACCGGCATCGGAGTGGGCGCTTTCATCCGGCCCGTCATGATGCTGGCGTTACTCGGTTGGGCCGTGAGCCTCTGGATGTCCCTCTTCATCGCCCCCCAGGCAGCCCGCAAAATGAACCGCATGGAAACCGGCCTGAAAGCCAGCCAGGTGCCGTACGAAATTCAACCCCGCGTGTTTATTGAGCAATTCCCCAACCGCCTGCTTTATCTGGAGGATGTAACCGGTTCGCGGTCAAGCTGGAGGGGCGTCTTTATCGCCGACATGACCCAGCACGACCAAGTCAAGGTTACGTTAGCGGAAAGCGGAGTGCTTGTCAACGAAGCGGCCCGCAGCCGGTTTGTGCTCCACCTGGAACAGGGCACAACCCATGATTATGACTCCGACCGGCCGGAGGAATACTCCATCGCCTCGTTCAGCAACACGGAGATTCCCATCCTTGTTGACCAGGGAGGCGCTGAGTCAGCCCAGCGCAGCACGCCACCTTATTTGAGCTTTAAGCAGCTTTGGCAGCGCGTCCGCCAACCCCGCCAGCCGAAGGATCGCCAGCCCGCCCTGGTGGAATTGAACTGGCGCCTGGCATTGCCCGTGGCGGCGATTGTCCTGGCGCTGGTTGGCATTCCGCTGGGAATCTCGACCCGTAAGGGCGGAAAATCCCTGGGCGTGATGCTCAGCCTGCTTCTGTTCTTCGTCTATTACATCCTGATGGCCTTCGGACGCAGCTTTGCCATGCAGGGGCGCGTCTCCCCCTACGTCGGTCTCTGGGTGGCCAATGTCCTCTTCGCCCTTGCCGGAATCCTGATGCTCGCCAACCTTAGCCGCGTGGGCACCCGCATGATGTTCCTTCAGGACACCCTGGATGACATCGTGAAACAATGGCAGAAATGGCAGGCGCGCCGCAGCAGCACGCGGTCCGAAACGCCCAGCGCGCTTCCTGCCCCGGCCAAAGTGGGTGGACGATTCCTGCAAATCCTCGATATCTACGTCATCCGCGGTTGGGCATTCTATTTTGTTGTCCTCCTCATCGCCTTCACGGGCGTTTACGTCATCTTCGATTTCTTCCAGGTGTTGGGAGACATCGTTCGCAACCAGATCTCCATCCGCGTAGTGGTGGACTATTACCGCTTTCTTCTGCCCCAAGTCTTGTACCTGATGCTGCCCCTCAGCATTCTAGTGGCGACGCTGGTGAACTTCGGCCTGCTCACCAAGACCAACCAGGTCATCGCTATTAAATCCGCCGGGATCAGCCTCTATCGGTTGTCGGTTCCGGTGCTCGCCGTCACTGCCCTGCTCAGCCTCGGCATGTTCCTGTTTGCCGACCGCGTGCTGCCTGAAACCAATCAGCGCCAGAATGGCTTGCGCAATCAGATCAAGGGCAAGCCCGCGCAAACCTTCTACCGGCCTGATCATCAGTGGATTTTCGGAAGCTCAAGCCGCATCTACAACTACACCTTCTTCGACCCTGACCAGAACGTCTTCGCCAACCTTTCCGTGTTTGAATTCGATCCCGCCACGTTCCGCATGACGCGCCGCATGCACGCCGCGCGCGCGGTGTGGGAACCAACAATTCATGGCTGGATTCTGGAAAACGGCTGGTCCCGCGACTTCAATCGCGACCTGGTAACCAATTACAACGCCTTCTCCGTGCAAACCTTTAAGGAGCTTACAGAAGAACCCAGCTACTTCAAGAAGGAAGTGAAACCTTCCGAGCAGATGAGCGCGCTCGAACTGCGCAGCTACATCGCCGACCTCAGCCAGAGCGGCTTTGATGTGGTCCGGCTCTCGGTGCAGTTCTACCGCAAGTTCTCCTACCCCCTCATCGCCTTTGTGGTGACGCTGATCGGTATTCCCTTTTCCTTTACCATGGGGGGTAAAGGAGCACTTACGGGTATCGCGCTAAGCATCGGAATCGCCATCGTCTATTGGTCGACCTCCAGCCTCTTTGAAGCCATGGGCAACCTGAGCCAGCTTCCCCCGGCCATGGCCGCTTGGTCACCCGACATCCTTTTTGGCTTGGCCGGAACTTATCTGCTCCTGCGAATGAAAACCTGAAAATTATCGTTAGTTAGTAAGCAAAACCTGAAAAACGCATTGTGGCTAAAGGGCAAAATCCTGGTAAGCAGGCGATAAGCGCGAAACCGAAGGTAGAAAATTCAGACATTCTGCCCTTATCTGTACGGCTTTAATTCGGTTGAATTAAAGGAGCGATCTCGTGGCAGTGGAACAACTTGTCCTAACCGGCCGTCACGTTCGCCTTGAACCCCTGGGCCTCAATCACCTTGACGGCATCGTGGCCGCGGCGACTGCCGACCCTTCCCTCTATACATGGAGCCCCATCCCTCAGGGAGGACTTGAAGCCACCCGCTACATCAACACCGCCATCGAGTGGCGCGAGGCCGGCACAGCCGTGCCCTTCGCCACGGTTCGCATCGCCGACGGCGCCGTGATCGGCTCCACCCGCTTCTTCAACATGGAATACTGGGCCTGGCCACAGGGACACCCCCGGCACGGCAATCCTTTCGCCGACGCCTGCGAAATCGGCCACACCTGGCTGACCCGCTCCGCCGTCCGCACCGGCGCCAACACCGAAGCCAAGCTGCTGATGCTCACCCATGCCTTTGAAACCTGGAAGATGGTGCGCGTCTGCCTTCACGCGGATGAGCGCAACCTCCGCTCCCGCGCCGCCATTGAGCGCATCGGCGGCAAGTTTGAAGGCATCCTTCGCGCCCATCGCATGGCCGCAGACTTCATCCCGCGGAATTCAGCCCGCTATTCGATTGTCGCGGAAGAGTGGCCGCAGGTGAAGGTTAAGCTTGCAGGAAAACTTAAATAGCGAAACAAATATCTTTATAATTTAAAGATATATACAGATAAAAATGAAATCTATACTTTAACCCACTGCCACCTTCGCCTTAAGGCTTACCGGCACCGGATTTCGCCGCCCCGGCACCAATTTCAAGCGTCACTTGATCCAGCAGGGTTCCCGCCTGGGCGTCCTGCGGATCTGCGGCAAGCTCTGCGTCAAACTCCTGCCGTGCCTCGGCAAGCTTCCCTTCGGCCTTCAGCACCATGCCCAGCCCCAGGTGGTAATCCTTCCCCTCTGGGCGCACCAACAACCCCGCCCGCACCGCCTTTTCCGCCTCATCAAACCGCCCCTGCCGCAGCAGCGACATCCCCAGATAGAGGAATTGGTCCCCGTCGGTCGGGTCGGCGTCACAGGCGATGGCAAAGTATCGAACTGCCTCCGGATAGTCACCCCGCCCATACTCCAGGTACCCCAAGTTGACGTTCGCCCGCCAGAATCTCGGCTGAACCGACAGCGCCTGCTGATAGAGAGCCATGGCCGCGCCGTCCATTCCCCGCCCGGCCACCGCCGCAGCCAGACTCGTGGTGGCATAAACATTCCGCGGAGCGATTTCGTGCGCCCGGTAATTTAGAGTGAGATCGTCGGACCAGAAGATGTTCTGGCGTGCCGTGATCAATCCCAACGCGGCGAAGAAAAGGACCGCCAGCACCCAGCCCAGCCGACCAAAGCGGGATGCATCAAAGTTTTCGCCTTTTGTTCGCCTTTCGCCATGGGTGGGGATTTTGAATTTCCTGCCCAGCGCCCGCACCGCCATCGCCGTCAAGATCACAAAACCAACCGAGGGGAGGTAGACATATCGGTCATGGGCGAGTTCGCCCTCTGGCAGGAAGCGGAAATTCAGCACGGGAACGATGGTGAGCACCGTCAAAACGGTGGCAAATGCGATCGCTCTGGCATCTCCGCGCCGGGCTTTCCAGGCACGCGCATACCAAATCAATACTGCCGCTACTAGCGCAATCAAAACCAGTGATGGAGCGAAGAAGGTCGCAAAGCCCGGGCTGGAGACGGAAGGCGTATCGTAATAACAGCTCAGCCCGGACGGCCAAAAGACCAGGCGCAGATAGAAAACCAGCACCGAGGGAATGGTGAAGATCACGGTTGAAAGCGGCATGGGCGTTATGACGTGGGCAAACCCTTTGAGCGCCCGAATGCGCGCAGGGACGTACAACAAAACCACCAGCCAGAAGGGAATTGAGGCCATGAGCGCGGAAATTGTACGACCGATAAGGCCGGCTCCCCCGTCTCCACTCGCGACTTCCCTGCCGCCGCTTCCCTCATAAATCCAGGCAAAACAGAAGATCAAGGCCGGCACCACCATGCCACTTTCCTTCGAAAGCAGCGCGGCCGCGGTCAGGGCGAGTGCCGCAGCAAGCAAGCCATTTCCCGAACCAGGCCGTGCTCCCGAGGGATTGGTACTGTCCGCAACAGGCACAATTCCCTTTTCGTCACCCACCTTCCGACTGCGAGCAAAAGCCAGCACCGCGCCAAGGATAAAGATCGTCGACAGCGGCTCCTGGATGGAAGTGATGTCGGCAACGGCCTCAGCGTGCACGGGGTGAAGTCCAAACAGTAGCCCCGCCACGCCCGCCACCCAGCGATCCTTGGTCAGCAAAACCGCCAGCCGATAAACCAGATAGGTGACCGCCACATGAGCCAGCACCGAGCCGAGGTGCCATCCCCAGGGACGCTGCAGCCCGAAAATGACGTCGCAAAGCCGCAGCCAGGTGAGAAAAAGCGGCCGATAGTAGTTCGCCAGCAGGTGTGGATATCGAAAAGCCCAGATGTGCGAAGTGAAGTAAGTCGGGAAATAGCGCCACGAGCGGATGGAGTCATTGGTGACGATCAGAACGTGGTCGTCAAATACGAAGCCCAGCGCCAGGGTATCCACATAAGCCAGAAACGTCGCCAGCAAAATAGCCGCCGGCAAGAGCGCGCGCCCCCACCGGGATTCGGGGCTAGGATAGCCGTGCCCCTCCGTTTCCCCGCCTGACTGCCCACCGAGTTGCTGTGAAACATTTTCCGGATTCATGGTCGCCAAATACGATAACGCAAACAACCGAAGCTAGGGCAGAGTTTCTGCATTGATCTGGCGCATTTGTCGCCCGCCAGCATTGGTGGCTGACGGTCCTGCCACGAGCGCGCCACGGGCGTCCCGCCCGTGCTCGGGCATGGCCGCCCACACGCCGGGCGAAATTAGCCCGGCTTCCTCACCAGCCACGGGGTGCTGGGTTGGATTTCTCATCGCTGGCATACGGAGCGAAGTTTTGGACTGCGGCCGCGAAGCTGCCGCTTTTTCTCCCGCCAGCTTGCTGGCTGCGAGTCGTGCCACGGGCGTCCCGCCCGTGCTCGAACATGGCCGGGACGGCCATGGCACTTTGCCAACAAACGCTTGGCATTGACCGATCCTCATTAAAGAGTGCCGGTGGGCACGCCGGGCACATTAGACGGCTCTCATTAGAAACTATTAATGTCGACGCGTCGACAAATTGCGTTCCCCAAAAAAGCAGATGCAACCTGCCTGACCCTACCCCCGCCGACCGAAAACCCCACGTGCCCAATCCCGTGCCCAGCTATACCCTCAACACGCTGTGCTGGCCTCGGCGGCCAAAGGCCAATGTCAAGAGGATTATCGTTTAAACGCTATTCGTCACAACATAAATATTTCCCGGCGGAAAACTAAATAAGCAACAAGGATAATCGTTCAAACATTCATCGTGACCACCCACACATGGCCAAAAAACGCCGCCCGGCACGCCGCCCTAGGGCCCCTTCCCGTGCCAATCCCAGTACCAGGCCGCAGGAAACCTAACTTCAATTCATACATGAATATTAATAAGATAAAATGCTATATTTAAGACGCTTAAACAAACAAGACAATTTATTACGGCACTAGTGATTGCGCATTCAACTGTAGCGGCGATCTCCGGGCCGGCACGCCCTGGATACTGCCACGCGCACCTGGCCCTTAGACCTAAGGTAAAGGATCACGCAATGAGATTTAAACGATTGATTTTAAAACTTAGTAGTTATTTGATGAGATGTGAGAGTTGAGCGCCGCGTAACCTATCGAAGCCCTTCTCAGGTTGGCGCCCATGGCCTGGGCGGGTGGGAAACGATCGAAGAGCCATGAAAAACAAAAGGCGGGGAAAAGGGCAAATCCCTCTTCCCCGCCCTTGGTAAACTACGCGGTTGTATAGCTTTTTTCCAGCTTCTTTACTGCCGCCTGGGCAGCCGCCAGTCGCGCGATCGGTACGCGGTAGGGGGAGCAGCTCACATAGTTGAGTCCGGCCTCGGCGCAGAATTCCACCGATGACGGATCGCCTCCGTGCTCACCGCAGATCCCCACCTTCAGCTTTTCGCGAGTCTCACGGCCTTCCTTGGTCGCAAGCTTCACCAGGCGCCCAACGCGCTTCTGGTCCAGAACCGCAAACGGATCGGCTGGCCAGATCTTCGCCTTCACGTAGGCGTTGATGATCTTGGCGCAGTCGTCGCGCGAGATTCCGAACGTGGTTTGCGTTAAGTCATTGGTTCCAAAGCTGAAGAACTCAGCTTCCTTGGCAATTTCGCCGGCCGAGAGGGCAGCGGCAGGCAGTTCGATCATGGTGCCCACCAGGTATTCCACCTTGATTCCCTTCTTGGCGAAGACCTCAGCGGCGACCCGGTTAACGATCTCTTTCTGAGCCTGTAACTCCTTTACTTCTCCAACCAAAGGAATCATTACCTCAGGCTTTGCTTCAATGCCCTTCTTCTTGCAGTCCACGGCCGCCTCAAAGATGGCCCGCGCCTGCATTTCCGTAATCTCGGGATACATGATGCCCAACCGGCAGCCGCGCAAACCGAGCATGGGGTTGAATTCATGTAATCCTTCAACTACTTCCAGCAACTTCTTGAGCTGGCCAAGCTTGGGGCTCTTCTTCTTGGTGCATTCCAGGGTGGCGATTTCCACCATCAGCTCTTCCCTCTTGGGCAGGAACTCATGCAGCGGAGGATCAAGCGTGCGGATGGTCACCGGCAGGCCGTTCATGGCCTTGAAGAGGCCATAGAAGTCCTTGCGCTGCATGGGGAGCAGCTTGGAGAGGGCCGCGCGGCGCTGTTTCAGGAGCGCAGCCGCTTCCTTGGGGTCGCCGGTCTCTTTGCAGGCCATAATCATCTGCTGCACGAAGGGCAGGCGTTCCTTGGCGAAGAACATATGCTCGGTGCGGCAGAGGCCAATTCCCTCGGCGCCAAACTCCACCGCTTTCAGGGCATCGCGCGGAATGTCCGCATTGGCGCGAACGCCGATTTCGCGGGCCTTGTCCGCCCACTTCATGAACTCGGCAAAGACGCCGCTGTTGGGATCGGGCTCAACCAATTCCGTCTTGCCCAGAATGACGCGGCCAGTGGAACCGTCGAGCGAGATCCAGTCGCCGTCTTTGATCACCAGCTTGCCCACCTTGATGGTCTTGGACTTCTCGTCCACTTCCACTTCCCCGCAACCAGCCACGCAGGGCTTGCCCATGCCGCGAGTCACCACGGCGGCGTGTGAGGTCATACCACCGCGGGAGGTCAAAATGCCCGCCGCAACTTCCATGCCGTGGATGTCATCCGGAACCGTCTCACCACGAACCAGGACTACCGGCGACAGCTTGCCTTTGATCACAGCGTCGTCAGCGGTAAACACCACGCGTCCCACGGCCGCTCCGGGGGATGCCGGCAGACCCTTGGCGATGACTTGCAGGGGCTTGCTTTCATCCAGCACCGGGTGGAGCAACTGGTTCAACTGCTCGGGCTCAACGCGCAAAAGGGCTTCATTCTGCGTCAGGATGCCCTCTTTCACAAATTCCACCGCGATCCGGACAGCGGCGGGACCGGTGCGCTTACCGTTGCGGGTCTGGAGCATGTAGAGTTTCTTGTCCTGAATGGTGAACTCGAAATCCTGCACGTCCTTGTAATGCTGTTCCAACCGGGTCGTGATGTCGCGAAGTTCGTTGTAAACCTCGGGCATCATCTTTTGCAGTTCCATGATCGGAATGGGGGTGCGCACGCCCGAAACCACGTCTTCGCCCTGGGCATTCATCAGGTACTCGCCATAAAACACCTTTTCGCCCGTGGCGGGGTTGCGGGTAAAGCCGACGCCGGTGCCGGAGGTTTCGCCCATATTGCCGAAAACCATGGTCTGGACGTTGACGGCGGTGCCCAAATCGTCTGAAATCTTGTTCATACGGCGATAGGTGGCGGCGCGCTGGTTGTACCAGGAGCGGAAAACCGCCTCAATCGACATATTCAATTGCACTTTCGGGTCCTGGGGGAAGTCCTTGCCGGCTTCCTTGCGCACCACCTTCTTGTATTCGGCAATGACGGACTTCAGGTCCTCAGGGGTCAAATCGGTGTCCAGCTTGATCTTCCGCTTCTTCTTCTGGCCATCGAAAACGTGCTCAAACTTATCTTTGGGGATCTCCATCACCACGTTGCCGAACATCTGGATGAAGCGGCGGTAGCTGTCATAGGCAAAACGGGGGTTGTCGCTTTTCTTGGAGATCACTTCAACCACGGTGTCATTCATGCCGAGGTTCAGGATGGTGTCCATCATGCCCGGCATGGAGAACTTGGCGCCGGAGCGGACCGAAACCAGCAGGGGGTTCACTTTGTCGCCGAGTTTCTGGCCCTGAAGGGCTTCAAGTTTGGCCAGGGCTTCGTCTTTCTGCGTCAGGATTTCCGCCGGGGTCTTGTAACCGGCCTGGAAGTAGAGTCGACAGGCGGAAGTCACGATGGTGAATCCGGGGGGTACGGGCAGGCCGGCATTGGTCATTTCCGCCAGTCCGGCGCCTTTGCCTCCCAGAACGTCTTTCATGGTTCCATTGCCATCGGCTTTACCGCCTCCGAAGGAATAAACGTACTTCTCCATAATTGCTCCTTTCAAATGGGTCGTGCATGGTGCGTAGCTTTGATTTCAAAGTTGGAAATGCAAAGTTTACGGTTAAAAGTTGAGGGGACGAGGACAGGGTTAGAAGAATCGAGTTTGAAAGTTGAGAGTTCAAGGTTGCAAGTTCAAAGTTAAGAATTGAAGGCGCACTTTCGATGTCCGAAATGAGCGGCAAACAACCCGTGATTATCCCCCTAATCCACGCATTTTGCAAGCGTCAAAAAAGAACTTAAGAGGGATTTAACCGACGAAAATCTTCTGCACCATATCCGCTGCGAGCGACGGAGCTTTTGAGCGTCCCTCTTAGGATCTCGCCAGGTCCGTGGGGAGCAGCGTCGTGTTGCCGGGCATCGACCGGATGCCACACTTTATGACCTCACGTCTGCTCTTTTGGAAAAAAGTTTCCGCAAAAATCGCGCATGATTTCCCCGGGCGTTCCGGGAGAGCAGGTTGGGGAAAAGTGTTGAGAGATACCTTGCGCTGCCATGTGGTTGGATTGCGGAAGGGTCAAACCAGAGGCAGGTCGTCTCCCTGATTCGGGCAATGTCGACGCGCCGACATTGGCGGATTCAGGCCGTTAATACACGCCTAAATCTAACAAAACGCTAAGGGAGTACAGGATTATCGGGGGATTTGAAATCGGAATTTTGATTTTCGACTTTCGAGATCAGTATCTCGATTTTAAAGCTTGGAAGCACGAATTCCGGATTCTGGATTCCGGATTCCGTATTCCGGACTACGATTTCCAAAGTGCGGATTCAAGCGCACGATTTCCTGAGTAAAATTCCAGAGCACTAAATCGGGCTACAATTTCCTGAGTACGAGTTCCAGAGCACAACTCCGGAATGCGATTTTAGTTTCTAGATTTTCGAATTTCTAGTTTCAATTTTCGAGCTTCCAGTTTCGATTTTCGATCTTCCCCGCCCCGCCACTCATTGCGCCCAACAATCGGGCCGCTTGCCACTACCCACCAGCCACTGCCCTTATCACTGCCATGAACTGTTTGCCGCTGGCTCCTCAATCGTCAATGCCTTTGACCATCTCCCTCGGGCTCACCACGGATCAATGTGCCAGCCCCTGGCCAATAACCACTGTTTTCCTCACTGCTTTTGAGCAATTTCCGCGAAGTGGGCGATTCCGGAAAAGAGCTCGTCCAGTTTCTTCAGCAGGCGCAAGCGGTTTTGCCGGACTTCCCTGTCCTCCGCCATCACCAGGACGGCGTCAAAAAAGCGGTCCACCGCAGGGCGCAACGTGGAGATCGCTTCCAGCGCCTGACGGTATTGGCGCACGGCGCGATGGGTTTCAACCTCGGCGAAGACCCTCGCGTAGGATTCGGCCAGCTCTTTTTCCTGCGCCTCGGTCAGCAGTTCCGCCACGACGGCCCCTGCCTGCCAGTCGGCCGAGGTGGCCGATTTCGCCAGGATGTTGCGGATGCGCTTGGCGGCGGCGGAGAGCGCCTCAAAATCCTCGCCCCCCCGCAGGGCCTCCATGGCCTCAGCGCGCGCCTGGGCGTCCGCTGGTAGCTCGGAACCGGCCGCCACCACCGCTCGCACCGTGTCGTAGCGGAAGCCGCGGACCGATTCGAAGTAGAACCGCAGCCTTTCGGCAAAGAAGTCGAGCACCCGCGCCCGGACTTCGTCCTGTGGCTTGCGCCATTCGATATTCAGGACTTCCAACGCCTTATTAACCACTTCTTTTAAGTTCAACGCAAGACTATTCTCAAGTATTACCTTAATAATTCCATTGGCTTGGCGCCTTAGAGCGAAGGGGTCGCTTGAGCCCGTTGGCTCATAGCCTGCGGCAAATCCCGCCACCACGCTATCCACCTTGTCCGCCAGGGAGACGATTACGCCCACCAGCGTGCGCGGCGACTTGCCTTCCGCACCGGCCGGCAGGTAGTGGTCGTAAATTGCCGTCGCGACTTCCCGCGGCTCGCCTTGAACTTTGGCGTAGAGGCCGCCCACGATTCCCTGGAGTTCGGTGAACTCCTGCACCATTTGCGCCGTCAAATCGCACTTGCAGAGCCCAACGGCCCGCAGAACATGGGCGGCTTGGTCCGATTTCAAAGCGCCTAAAGCCTCAAGTGTTGCGCAAACATATTCCGCTACTGCCTTGGTTCGATAAATCTTAGCTCCATAGCTGCCAAGCCGCGCCTGGTAGGTGACCTTGTCAAGCAGGGGGATGCGGTCGCGCAGGGGAAGCTTCTGATCCGCCGTCCAGAAGAACTCGGCGTCGCGGAAGCGGGCGGTGAGGACGCGCTGGTGGCCCTGACGGATCAATCCCTGCTCGTCGGAAGCCATGTTGAGCACGGCGACGAAATTCGGCCGCAGGTTGCCCTGATCATCCTCCACGGCAAAGTAGCGCTGGTGGTCGCGCATGACGGTGATCAGGATTTCGCGCGGTAAGTGGAGGAAGCGAGCATCAAAACTGCCCAGCATGGGCAGCGGCCACTCGGTGGAATTGGAGATCCAGTCCACCAGCCATTCATCCTGAACAATCTTGCCGGCAGCGGGGTCGCCTGCGGCGGATGCGGCCTGAAGCACGCGCTCCTTACGCTTGTTATAGTCAACTTCCACTAAGGCTTGCGCCAGTTTTTTCGTGTAGTTCCTGAAGCCATTCACCGCAATCGGCTTGCTGGATTTTGCGCGATGGCCGTAGGTAAAATTGCCCGTTTTGACGCCCAGGATGGTGAAGTCCACCGTGGCCGCGGCCTTCCCTTCCCCCAACACCGCAACGATCCAGCGAATGGGCCGGACAAAGCGCGCATCGGACTTCGCCGTCCAATACATGCTCTTGGGAAAGGTCAAGCCCAAGATGGCGCCGGGCAGGATTTCAGCCAGAATTTCCGCCGCTTGGCGGCCGGGAGTGGTTTTCTGTAGCGAAAGGTACTCGCCTTTCGGCGTTGTCGTGCGCGCCAGGGCTTCGACTCCGACCGAATTTTTCTGAGCAAAACTCTCTGCCGCGCGGGTGTACCGCCCTTCAGCGTCCACCGCCACTTTTACCGGGGGGCCAAGGATTTCTTCAACTTTATCCGCTTGCTGAGCCATGACAGAGGGGACGTGCACCACCAGACGCCGCGGGGTGGAATAGGTGTGCACTTCCGCCGCCCGCGTTTTCTTGGTGGCCGTTCCAGGGCCGATCAGTCCCGCCTGGAGCAAAGCCGCATGCACCCGCTCCCCCAAAGCCTTCTCTGAATCGCGCAAAAAGCGGGCGGGAATTTCTTCACAGCCGACTTCAAGTAAGAGCGGCAAAGCGATTGATGGCTTTGGCATTGATAGTGGCAATGAATCCGTTTCTGGAGTTTCGATCTGGGTGTTTTCAATCGTGGGTGGCTCTTCAACAAGAACCGCGGTAGCTGCCGAAGATTCCGGATTCAGAATTCCGGATTCTGGAGTTCCCTGCCCGGCCGGCAAGCTACCGCCGCCCCGCTCCGAGTTTCCATCTTCGATTTTCAAGATTCCAGTTTTGAGTTTCGAGTTTCCATTTTCGATTTTCGAATTTCGAATGGCGTCCGTCATGCTGCCACCTCCGCGGCAGGCTGCCGGTCAAGAAAGATGTTGGCCACCTGGCACGCCAGTTTGCGCACGCGGGCGATCAGGGCCACGCGCTCCGTGACGCTGATGGCGCCGCGGGCGTCGAGGATGTTAAACAGGTGCGAGCACTTTAGCGTCAGGTCGAAAACCTTGCGCAAGGGGAAGCGCTTCTGCCTTAAAGCTAAGCTCGCAAGATATTCCGCACTTGGTTCATTCTCTTTGGCTTCTTCCGACTTGACGAAGCGAGGATATTCCCCCAGCAGGCGCGCAGCCTCACCTTCATAAAGGTCCAGAAGCTGGCGGCAGACCACGGGGTCGGCAGCCTCAAAATCGTAGACGGAGAACTCCAACTCCTCGGAGTGGCGCATGTCACCGTAAGTAACGCTCTCATTCCATTTGACTTTATAGACGTCGTCGACGTTCTGGAGGAAGGCGGCGATGCGCTCAAGCCCGTAGGTCAGTTCAACGCTGATTGGCTCCAGGTCGATGCCGCCGGACTGCTGAAAGTACGTGAACTGGGTAATCTCAAGGCCATCCAGCATCACCTGCCAGCCGATTCCCCACGCGCCAAGGGTGGGCGACTCCCAGTTATCTTCCTCAAAACGAATATCGTGCAGCCGAATATCAATCCCAATCGCCCCGAGACTTTCCAGGTAGATATCCTGGATGTTGGCCGGCGGCGGCTTCAGGATCACCTGCATCTGGGTGTGTTTCAGCAGGCGGTTGGGGTTCTCGCCGTAGCGGCCATCAGCCGGGCGGCGGGAGGGCTGGGGATATGCCACGCGCCAGGGCTTGGGCCCAAGAACGCGCAAGAATGTCTCCGGACACATGGTGCCCGCGCCCACTTCCACGTCGTAGGGCAGAGTGATCACGCATCCCTGCTCCGCCCAGAAAGTGCTCAAACCAAAGAGCATGTCTTGGAAGGAAAGGGGTGATGGGGGCGTTCGGGTTGATTTGTTGATGATTGGCATTGTTTCCGTCTCTTTATTGTGGCTATCAGCTGACAGCTTCAGACATCCTCTTCCATCATCTTCCTTGTTATCAATCGTTTCTCGGCGTGACTTTCAACAATTTCTTCAAGAAAATGGCGCGCTTCACGGCAGCCTGCGGGCGCCGGTTCCTGCTCAAGCCACTTTTCCAGCGGCAGGAGGCAGGCGGCACGAACCATAGCCAGTATGGCGCCGGAAATCCGCAATCCGCCCGGATGCTTGCACTCGCGGCACAGCAGCGACTCCGAGCCGCGGGAATAGTGTCCGCCCTCTTCGCCAAACGCCCGTCCGCAGGAGGCGCAGGCGGTAAAATTTGGCAAAAAACCGCCCAACCGCACCATCCAATAGTTGAAATAGAGCAGGGGGCGGTTGACTTCCTTCGAGGTCTTGAGTGCCCGCAGGACGGCTACAAACAGGCGAAATGTCCGCTCATTCGCCTCGTGCTCAGGCAGCAGGCGCTCCCCCACCTCGGCCAGGTATTGCGCCGCCAGCTGTACGCGGTAATCAGCCTGCATGCTGAAGAACGACTCCACCAGCTCCACCGAATTGAGCTGAAGCAGGTCGCGATTCTCCCGCTCAAAGATCTGAACGCGCAGATAACTGAGGGGTTCAAGCGAACCACCATAGCGGCTCTTGGGGCGCAGAGCACCCCGGGCCACCGCCCTCAGGCGGCCCATTTGCCGCGTAAAAAGTGAAGCAATCTTGTCAGCTTCACCCAGGCGGTAAGTTCGGAGGACGATCGCTTCCGTATCACGCAGGGGCATTCGCTGGCCATTGTCGACGCACCGACAAAGAGAAAAGGTTAGCACACGCGTCCCCCGCCGGAAAGGGAAAAAAGGGGTTCGCCGACGGGAGGGATTGGCGGGCGGTGCTGATTTGGGAGACCGCAATTCGCAACCTTCAGGAATCTGGATACGCACTTGGAGGGGAGCGCCAGCGCCAATTTCTGCCGACTTACTGCATCGCCAAATTTCCCGTTTAAGGCGCTTTGAGGGTCAAGGGCAGCCCGGCGCATGCCTATTTTCCACCGCACATTCGAACATACAAACAACATACAAGACACATAAAATGAGCCACTTGACGAATATTATCAAATCTAAAAGATTCACTTTTGTGGAAATCTTCCTGCTCTTTGTGCATAACAGATTATGTTAACCATCGCCACTCACCAAAAAACATTATCAGACGCGCCTGTGCAAAAGGGATTCTGCCTCGTGCGGAAAATCGGCTGCTCCCAAATCTGCCCCGGTGGCCGAATGTCGGCGCGTCGACAATCCGTTTTGCCGAGGCGTTGAGATGGCTTCTGCCTTGCCCTTTACCCCGCGCTCGATAATCACCGAACCACTCGACGGCGCCCCCTTCCCCGCCCCGGCAGAATTCTCGAGAAATTGAAATGACGTCATGGCCACCAGGCCGGGTCACCCGCCGCAGATCCGGAGGAGGGTGAGGATCGAAAATTTGACGACGAGGGGAAGAGGGCTGCGGGACCACGGGCCCGCTTCGAAATGAGCTCGACTGGCTTCCCGTGGAAAAGTCAAATTTGAGGGCAGAGCCCCCCAAGGGAGAGGAAGCCAGTTAAGAGAAATTTTAGGGAGCGAAGGGTTGGTGGGCAGCAGTTCCCTGCCCCCGTCTTAGAAAAACCTAATTTTCGGAAAAATGGCTGGAGGCAGGAAGCTGGATAGCTTGGAGCCAATATCTCACCGAGCTCTTGGCATGGGAAATCTGAGCGTACTCTCCACGGGCCAGCCCGTTGAGGGCAGACTGTCGGGGGAGGCTGGTGGGAAGTTCGGGACAGACGGATGGCTGGCCAGTGACATTTCACGCGTCGAAATCGGAAGCAGCGGAGACCGTTTGCTGGAGAGGGGGTCGGATTAGTTAGCAGGGTTCTGCAATTGAACCGAGTCGCCCGGGTAAGGATGGAAGCCTGCGACACCGTCGACGCTGTGAAATTCCAAGCTGACCCTTTGCCCATCGACATTGAAAACAACAAAGTGGTGAGGGGTGAGGGCGCCATTCGGATCGGGCTTTACCAAATGCTGAAGCTGGACCTTGGCGACCCGGTTGGCTTTCAGGTAGTCATCCAGGTTCGGCTCACCCACATAACCGTAAAGTGGGGCTCCCCCGCCCCCGGAGACGATGAAGTCCATACGGTGGAGGCCGGTGTTGTCCGTGTAGTGCTCCACCCAATGTTCATAGAGATGCTCATGTCCGCCCAGCACGGCGCTAACGTGGTGAGCCTCGAACAGGGGCAAATATCGCGAGCGAAGCACCAGCGTGGACTCATCCAGATGGAGGCTGTGCGGACCAGAAGAAAATGGCGGATGATGGCAGAACGCGAAGACATGAACGTATCGACTGCGGTCAAGCCCCTCAAGCTGCTCCTTGATCCAGACGTACTGCCTGTCGTCGTTGGCGATCAGGGAGTCGAAGCCAATTACAAAGATGTTGCCGTAGCCAAACGAGTAGGTGGGATATCCCGCCAGGCGCCGGGGTGATCCCTCCGCGGGAAGGAGCTTCTGCACGGAATCGAGAAGATTGCGCAAGCCCGCCTGCCGACTGGGATCAGCGGCCGAGGTGGCAGTCGAGACGTCATGGTTCCCGGGCACAAGATAATAAGGTATGCCAACCTGGCCCGTGAGCCGGTCAATCAGGGGAACGAAACTGACGCTCCACTCCTGCGGATTTTCTCCGTGCGACACGGCATCGCCTGATTGCAGAACGAAACGGACGGGAAAATCCGTGCCCTGGAGTTTTTTCACTTCCGCCAGGATTCCATCCATAACGCGCGAATGGTTCGCCTGGAGTGCAAAGCCATCCTGGCTGCCGCGGGTATCGCCATAGAGAATGAAGGAGAATCGCTTCACATCCCGCGATTGGTCCTCCGGGGGCAAAGGCGTTGCTGGCGGCGTGATGGCGGTGACCTGCCCCGAAACCGATTGGGCCGGGGCCAGCGCTCCGCCCAATCCTGCAAGGGAGAGCGCCACCATCACGATCGGAAGCCACCGGAATTTGAAGAGAGGAATCATGGCATGCACGGCCGATTAAAGTATAACTTTAGCCTAAGATGATTTCCACAGCCACCTCAAAAACAATTTGCCGGGGAGGCTGTTGAAAACAACCAAATCAAGCTCTGTTATCCTTAATAATCAATTATTTAAGCTGTTGAAAACTGTGGAAAGACAGCCGGCTTGGTCGCCCTGCCTTCTGTGGAAATCTACTGCCGCAGTCCGGAGCCTCCCTCCGCCTTGGGCGGGCGGTTGGCGGCTCCGGCTTCTGGAGAGCTTATTTTACGCGGTGCAGTTCAAAGGTCTCGATGGTCTCTACGCCTTTTTGACGCCAGGTCCAGTGCGTGGCCACGTGGTCAGCGTCCTTAAAGTCAATTGTGAGGCCCACCATGTGGCCGTCATCGGGAGTGGCGAGATTGGTGGCGTCGACATACTTAAACTTGATTGAGTTCGGGCTGCTGGTGGCGGCGTCGGCCCTCATGCGAGGCTGGTTGTTGGCCATACAGTAGTGGGTCATCATCAGCTGGTCGCCGTCCAGGTGGTACATGGTGATCATCAGGGCTGCGGATTTCTCCTGGATCGTCTCCATCACGGCCGACCCTCCGGAGACTACCTGGTAGTTGATGTGGGCGGGTTTGCCCTCTGTTGCCGGTCCCTCCCAATTGCCCGCGAGCGACTTGAGCTGGTCAAACTCCGGCTGGGATTTGCTCGCGGCCAGGGCTGGCACCGCAAGGGTGAGCACGGCAAGGAACAAAATCAGGGATTTTCGAAAGTTACGCATGGGACTCTCCTTTTCAATAAGTTTTGGATAGATCGCCCGGGAATGTCACTGAGTTTACGCCTGAAAGTGCTTTTCCAGCAAGCCAAGAACAAATGGCCAGCCATTCTGGTGATTGCTGCGCGCCTGGGTGTTATCTCCCCAGCCGCTATGGGTAAGAAGCAAGCGAGTTCCGGCGCTGCTGGGTGTCAGCTCGATCCTGACCAACGTCGGATGGACCTTTTCCCAGCTCGGCTCCCAGGTAAAGGCCAGCACTCGCGGCGGGTCGACCTCAACGTATTCTCCCTTTACCGTCATCGAGTGGGTCTGCCCTGCCCTACGGTTCTCCGCCTTGCAGCTCCTCTCGCCCCCGACGCGCAGGTCGCTGACCCAGTCGAAAGTTCGGTACTCCTCACCGGAACCCCACCAGGCCGCAAGTGCCGCGGGGTCGGTAAGTGCGGTGAAAACATGCTCGGGTGAGGCCGCAATGTCCATCTCACCCACAAGGTTCTCTTCAACGATCCTGACTATTGGACTCATAATTTTCCTCCTTCTTTGATTTGTGCTTCAACGTGGCGCTTCAAGCTGGTCAAGTTCTTTTCCCAGAAGACGCGGTACTGCTCCAGCCAATGCTGAACATCGCGGAGCGGCTGGGCATTGAGCCGGTAGACGCGGTTGCGGCCGCGACGCTCCTCCCGCACCAGGGCGGCGTTGCGAAGAATTCGCAGGTGCTTGGAGACGGCTGGGCGGCTGATGGGGAACACTTCGGCAATGTCTCCGGCAGCCATTTCGCCCGCCGCCAGCCGTTCGAGGATGCTGCGGCGGGTGGGGTCGGCGATGGCGGCGAAGGCCGGGAAGTCGTGCAGCGGCAGGTTGGTTTGCGGGGTCAGCATGATATGTAACCTTACGGTTACATATTGAGACAGCAGACGCCCGTTGTCAAGAGGAATCCCGGCAAAGATCGTGGGCAGGGTCGGGGGTTCAAAAAGGGGTCGCAAATATTCTCATGTTCTCACTGCAAACTGCCGATAAGCGTAGCGTGGAAGTGTGGGCCAGGCCCGTGTTCCGCGCCCCCCATCTTATGTATCGGCGGATTCCCGGCGCGGGATGAAGCAGAATTGGGGTTGCGTGCGTCAATTCGCCGGCTGGCGCAGACTCCTGGTTTTGGGAGTCTGCGATCCCAAAGGGACTATTCGGAAGCACTTGCCGGAAATTCAAGTGCGCCAGTGGAAGGGCAGGACGAGGACCGGCGCTGTCCCGGGGTCCAAGGCTGGTCCACGCGAGAATAGGCAGCCATCTTGGAGTGCGGTAGCAGCAGCTACCGCTTTTCGGCGTCGAGAAGTGAGCTTTGGACTCGAGACGCCGTACCGCGGACCGCCGCCGTTGCGGTCCGCGGATTTTCCTTCGCGATCTGACGAATATCCGCCATGGGGCGTATCTTTCGTACAATTTCCCGCTTTTACCTGCGAAGTTCGCGGTTTTTCCCCGCGATTCGGTGATTTCCGCCCCGCGCAGGGACACTTTTTCTTACGATTTGCCGCATTTCCAGGCGAGAAACCGCGGACCGCAAAGGCGGCGGTTCGCGGTACAGCGTTTTTCCCTGGGGATTTAATGATTTCCGATGTGCGGGAGGATAAATCATCTTACGATTTGCCGAAATTCAAGGCGAAAGTCTTGGAGTGCGGTAGCAGCAGCTACCGCCTTTCGGTGTTGAGAAGTGACCTTTGGCCGTGCGGATCGAACGCAGACGGCGGGAGCTGTTGGGAGTTTCTGCCTTTCCGGTCCAACCACCCCGGCGCTGACGCGCCACCCCTCCTCATCGAGGAGGGGAGTCTTACCCGGCGGCTCCCCTCCTGAATCAGGAGGGGCTGAGCGCCAGCGAAGGGGGTGGTTTCACGCCCGCGTTTCGCAGCGCACCCCACCGCACAAACTCGAAGAGAAGTCCCTTCGGGAGATCGCTGACTTCAAACAGGCGAAGTCTGCGCCAGCCGCGTGTTCTTTGCGTTCGTCTGCGGCTTTTGGTTATTTCGCATAAATAATCCTGTAGCTGTTCACCGTGTTAAGAGCCGCGGAGGAGGGCTGAAATGCGCCCGCCTCCGTGCTACCCCACTTCGCAATCACGTTTGGGAAGAACCCCACGTCGGCGCGGATGGGGACATCCGCGCTACAACGAGCTTACCGGTTGGCCAGGCTCATGGAGACGGTGGCGACGGCCAGCAGCGCGAGGCCGGCAACCAGGACGCGGACAGGGCGGCGGCCTGCTCCGGCCCACTCCCCGGTAATCAGGCCCGAGACGTTGGCGCAAATGATCATCAGTATCTGGTAGAGTCCCCAGCCGGCGGAGGTTCCCAAGGCGCCCAGTTGGCGGCTGGCGACTCCGTAGAGCAACAGCGCTCCTGCCCACAGAAAGCCCGCCGCCACGCTCAATCCGGCGTCAGACCAGCCCCCGCGAAAGAGCCCCCAGGTGTGATTGCGTGTCAGCAGATAGGCGGCGTAACCGATGTTGGGAAGCAGTCCGCCCAGCAGCACCAACGGCCAGACCACAAAACTCGTGTTGCCGGGCGCGACGCCGAGCTGCAGCGCCTGCCGAACGACTCCGGTCCCGAAAGCGAAACCGAAATTGATCATGGGGGCCAAAAGGCCGCAGACCACCGCCAGGATCATCGCGGCCCGGAAGGCCGAGGCTTGGCGCTGGCCGGGCGCGCCTTCGGCTTTTTCGCGCAGGCGTCCGGCATAGCCGCACACCGCGGTTCCCGCCAGCATCACCGCCATCCCCGTGAGCAACAGCGCGCCTTTGCGCGAGGCCAGAACCTCCGGCCGTTGCACGAGCAGCGGCACCAGTGTTCCGAAAGTGCTGCCCAGGCTGATGACGATGGCAAAACCCAGCGCCATGCCCAGATTCACCACGGTAATTCCGAACAGCACCTGCGCGATTCCCCAGCCAAACCCGAACAGCAGCGACGGCAGCATGTCCCGCGCGGAACAGGCCGCGTAGACCGCAAGCAGATTCGGCGCTGAGGCAAACGCCGCCGCAAAGGGAATGGCCACGAGAGCGACCACGGTGAAAAGCAGCCATGTGTTCTCCCATTTCCACTTGCGCACCCCCTTGAAGGGGAGCATGAAGTTCCCCACCATCGCCCCGGCGGCGACGACCAGCAGGAATCCCAACGGAAGGTTTGTTTGCATGGGCTCAGACTTTCTTGAAAGGCGAGGATGTGTGGCGGGAGCGGGGCCAACGACAAGGCAACGATTTCGCGAGCGGTCCGCTCCAGCGACCGCAAAGTGTACCACTACGTTGACTGGAATCCATGGAAATTTGGTGTACATGTGAATCTGCCTCGTTGTAGCGTGGGTGTCCCCACCCGCGCGCGCCCAATTTCCCTGCGCAATCACGTTACGAGTGACACATTGAGAGCGCGGGTGGGGACACCCGGGCGCGCGCCATTCCATATCGCAATCGCTTTGGGGAATACAACCTCGTCAGCGCGGGTGGGGACACCCGCGCTACAACGCTTTGTTTTCGCCGCGATCGGCACCGGCAGACTCATCTATCATTAGCCGCACCACGGGCAGCCCATACTTCCCCAATCAACTACGGCACTTTGCGGTTATAATCTCGCATGGTTATGGGCTGGGTCAGAACCCTTGCAAAACATGGTTAGGCGGAAGAATTACGATGCCTGAGCAAATCTCCAGTTATCGACTCGAGAATGAGATCGCGCGCGGCGGCATGGGAATTGTCTATCGCGGCGTCCACATGGTTTTTGAGGAGGTGGTCGCCATCAAGGCCATCTACCGCGAATTGATGGTTAATCCCGATATCCGCCAGCGCTTTCTGAATGAAGCCCGCATTCAACGCCGCCTTCAGCACCCCAACATTGTGCAGATCCGCGAGTTCCTGGTGGCTGACGACTGCTTTTACATCGTCATGGAACTGATCCAGGGGGAGACGCTGGCGCAGCGGCTGAAAGCAGTGGGCCGCCCGATGACGATGGCCGAGGCGGCGCCGATTTTTCGCCAAGCGCTGGAGGGTTTGGGGTTTGCCCACTCCCAGGGCGTGATCCATCGCGACATCAAGCCTTCCAACCTGATGCTGACCACTGAAGGCGTGACCAAGCTCACCGATTTCGGCATCGCGCGCGGGCGCGAAACAGTGGACCTGACCCGCACGGGCATGGCGGTGGGCACGGCGTCATATATGTCGCCGGAGCAGATCCAGGGCACGCAGATTGACTACCGGACGGACATCTACTCGCTCGGAATCACACTTTACGAGGTGTTAACGGGGCGCGTGCCGTTTGAACGGCCGAAGGATTCAGACAGCGATTTTCCCGTTCTCACCGCGCACACCGTGCAGCCGCCTCCGCCACCGCGGCAATTTGCTCCCAGCATTCCAGCCTCGGTTGAAGCCGCCATCCTGAAGGCGCTCGCCAAGCGGCCGGAAGAGCGCTTTCAATCCTGCGCGGAGTTCCAAGCGGCGCTGGGCCTGGAATCCGGCCAGGCGCGTGACGTGATAGAGGCCTTGAGGGCAAAACCCGTGGAGCCAGTCAAGCCCTCGCCCGGCATCGCGCCGAATAAGGCGGCCGTTCCGGCGGAGTCCAAGCCCAAAGCCCCTTCCGCGGCGCGGCCTGCATCGCGTCCGCCTGACCTGCAACCGCGCTCGGCGAAACTGGCTCGCACGCCGACATCAAGGCCCGCATGGGTCCTCCCCCTTGGCGCAATTTTGATCTTATTGTTGCTGGCCGCGGGGGCCTGGCGGTGGTACCGGGTGAGGCAGGAGAACTTTCGCTTAGTCCAGACATTCACCGGCCATCAGGGTGAAGTTACTTCGGTGGCCTTCAGCCCCTATGGGCGAATGCTGGCGTCGGGAAGCACGGACGGAACCGTCAAGCTGTGGGATTTGGCAACGCAGACGCTGAAGAAGACCTTGACTGGCCATGACGACTATATCGAGGCCGTCTCCTTCAGTCCCGACGGCCACCTGCTGGCAACGGGAAGCGCCGATGGCACAATCAAACTTTGGGATATTCCCGAGGGCGATCTGAAGCAGACCTTTAAAGGGAACGGCGACTCCATTCTCACGGTGGCTTTCGGTCCGCACGCGCAGATGCTGGCGGCGGGCGGTTGGGACTCGACCATTGAAATCTGGGATGTCACAACAGGAAAGCTCAAGGAGACTTTGAAAGGGCATGGGCGCCCCGTTTCGTCGGTGGTCTTCTGCCCGGATGGCCACCTGCTGGCTTCCGCAAGCGAGGACAAGACCATCAAGCTCTGGAATGTGGCGACGGGGGAACTGGTGAAGACGCTCACCGGGCACGAAGGCAAGGTGACGAGCGTTGACTTCAACCCGGATGGCAATCTTCTGGCATCGGGAAGCGGCGACACCACGGTGAAGATTTGGGATGTGGCAAGCGGGTTGGCGGTGCAGACTTTTACCGGCCACAAGCTCTGGGTTCGATCGGTGACCTTCAGCCCTGATGGGAGACTGCTGGCCTCGGGAAGCCACGACAACACCATCAAAGTCTGGGACGTGCCGACCGGGAAGGTGAAGCAGACTCTGCGTGGCCACGGCTTCGATGTGGAATCCGTAGCATTCAGCCGCGATGGGCAATGGATCGCCTCCGGGAGTGCAGATCGAAGCATTAAGCTCTGGGGCCGCTATCAACCGTGATCGCAGGATGCCGCAGCATTTCAATCACAAGAATTGCAAAAAGGATTGGCCATTTTCATTTTTCGCGACCGGAATGGCGGGACTACCGCTGATGGCCGGCTTTCGAAATTGGCTAGACCCCCAATGCTCACTACTGATACCATGAGCGCCTTTGTGTTGCAGTGAACGATTGCCAAGGCGAGGAGGAAAGTTATGAAGCGCTCGGAAGTGAATGCCATCATGCACGACGCCGGTGAATTCATACGGCAAAGCGGGTTCTATCTTCCCCCCTTCGCCCATTGGACGCCGGAGGATTGGCGCGGCAAAGGTGAGGAAGCACGGGAGATCGTGGAAAATCAACTGGGGTGGGACATCACCGATTTCGGGCTCGGCCGGTACGCGGAGGATGGGCTGTTCCTGTTCACCGTGCGCAACGGCAGCCAGGCGGAAATGAAATCGCGCCAGGGCAAGCTCTATTGCGAGAAGATCATGGTGGTGGATGTGAACCAGAAAACCCCATTCCATTACCATTGGAACAAGGTGGAGGACATTATCAATCGCGGCGGTGGAAAGTTGGCCATCCGGCTGCACAACGCCACAGCGGAGGGTGATCTGGCTGATACGCCGGTGGTGGCCAGTCTTGATGGCGTCAAGCGTCACTTTCATGCCGGCGACGTGGTGGAACTTGCGCCGGGCGAGAGCATCACCTTGACTCCCTATCTTTATCACGAGTTCTGGGGCACGGGGCAGCGCGTTCTGGTGGGCGAAGTGTCACTGGTGAATGACGATGCCAATGACAATCGCTTCTACAAACCTGTGGGACGCTTCCCTGACATTGAAGAAGATGTCGAACCCCTGCACCTGTTGACGACGGACTACGGCAGGTATTGGAAGCACAATTAAAGGGTGTAGTGAGTGACTTGTGACGCGTGACATGGTGAAGGCCCGGCGTCAATTGAGTGGCACATTTCACACGTACAATTTCACCAATCTCAGGAGATCTTTATGACGACGGATCAGCGCCAGGGAATCGCTTGCGGTGGCGTTTGGGTGGTCGATACGGTCAAGGTGATTGACCACTATCCGCCGGAGAACTCGATCGCCTACATCACGGAAATGTCGCGAGGCGGCGGCGGCCTGGCCCACAACGTGGTGATCGATCTGGCGTCCTTTGATTCCAGCCTGCCGCTTTACGCCCTGGGCTTGCTGGGCACCGACGCATACGGTGACTACCTTGCGGAGTTGTGCCAGCGCTTCCCCAATATCAATCTTGATCAACTGCGCCGCACGGACCAGATGGGCACTTCCTATACCGATGTCTTCAGCATCAAAGCCAGCGGGCGCCGCACCTACTTTCATTACAAAGGCACCAACAGCCTTTACCAGCCCCATCACGTGGATGTTGATACCCTGCCCGTGAAGATGTTCCACCTTGGTTACCTGCTGCTGATGGACGCCATGGACCAGCCCGACCCGGAGTTTGGAACCGTGGCGGCCCGCCTGCTGGCGCAAATCCAGAGCCGCGGCATCAAGACATCTATCGATCTGGTCTCCGAAGACAGCAACCGGTTTGGCCACATTGTTCCTCCGGCGCTGAAATACACCGACTACTGCATCATTAATGATTGGGAAGCGGAAAAGCTGACGGGCATCAAGCTGCGAGCCGGCGGCAAACTGGTTCCTGAAAATCTGGGAAAAATTGGCGCGGCCATTCTTGGCTTTGGCGTAAAGGACCTGGTGGTCATTCACTTCCCCGAGGGCGGCTACCTGCTCTCAAAGGACGGCGTGGAGATCCTTCAGCCGTCGCTGGACGTCCACGAAGACTTTATTGTGGGCAGCGCGGGCGCGGGCGATGCCTACTGCGCGGGCGTTCTCTACGGACTCTATCAAGGCTGGGAGCATGACCGCACCCTGCGTTTTGCCACGTGCGCCGGAGCCATGAACCTGAGCGACTTAACCACCACGGGCGGAAGCAAATCGTGGCAGGAAGTTCTGCAACTGGAGGCACGATTCCCCTACCGGACGATTGCGGCATAAACGGTTCCAACACGCCGACGATTGAATTCAGTATAATCATTAAGGATAGTCATTCCCCTGCCCCTGGGGCACCGGTGCACGAATCCACATTTATTTGGAATCGAATTCATAATTTTCAAGGAGTGCTCTGATGTCTGTTAATCCCAGAATGAACCGCCTGTTCGCCAGCAACGGAAAATGCCTTCAGGTGGCGCTGGACCACGGCGCTGTAAATGTGGCCAGCTTGATTCCCGGTATTGAGGATATGCGGCAGGTCATCACCACCGTGGCCGCCGCCAATCCGGATGCGATTCTGGTGAGCACGGGTCAGGCCCACTGGCTTCAGGACCTGAAGCAGAACCCCAAGCCCGCCCTGGTCATTCGCGTGGACGTTCCCAACATCTATACCGTGCCGACACCCACCAGCATTTTTTGCAAATTACTTGATGATGCCGTGGAGCAGGCTGTGACTCTGGACGCCGCCTCTGTTGTGCTGAACCTGTTTTGGGCGCCCGATCAGCCTGACCTGCACCGGCAGTGCGTGGAGAATATCCTCCGCATCAAGCCCCGATGCGAACGCTACGGAATGCCAATGATGGTGGAGCCGATGTTGCTCATCCCCGATGACAACGGCGGCTACAAAGTAAATCCGGATATCCAAAAGACCATTGCGCTGGCACGGCAAGCGGTGGAGCTGGGCGCGGACATCGTGAAGGCTGACATTGCCGAGGACCTGGATGGATACGATCTGGTGGTGCAGGCGGCATCACCCCGCCCCCTGCTGCCCCGCGGCGGAGCACGCGTTTCCGACTTTGAGATCCTGACGCGCACCCACACGCTGATTCAGCACGGAGCATCTGGCATTGTCTACGGGCGGAATATCTATCAGCATCCGCACCCGGCACGGATGATTCGAGCCTGCCAGGCCGTCGTGCACGAAGGCGCCACCGTTACGCAGGCGCTGGCGATTTTGGAAGAGATCAGGTAGGAAAGGGTGAAGGGTGAAGGATACAAGAAAGGGTAAAGGATAAAGGTCGAACAAAGTATATTTGAGCGCCAATTCAGTGAGCGCCTTTTGACCTTTAGCGTTCGCCTGTTCTATTTTGCCCTTAAGCCTTTACCCTTCAACCTTTTGGTCCACCATCCAGCCTTCAGGCTTCACCCTTTTCTTGAACCTTCCGTCCCCGCCTTAAGAACACACTTCCTCGGCCCGCCTCGTATCCCTTACCCTTTACCCTTCACCCTTTTCTTTTGACCTTCACCGTTCAACATTTGGCTTACTGTTCCAGCGCATTGACTTCGCGAATCTTGCCCGTCGCCGCCAGGGGCACTCGCAGGGTCTTGATTTCGAGTGGGTGGAAGTCACCGGTCCACTTACGGTGCACCAGGCCCAGATCGAGTGAGGCCTTGGTGGCCCTTCCCGCCGTCTCATAGCAACGAATAATCAGGTCCGTTCCGTCTTCCGCCTGTTTCACGTCAGACACCACAATGTTGGGCACGTCAACGGACAAGAACGATCCCGACTGTGCCCGCGTGCCCTGGTGGATTCCCTGGTAAAGCACCGGCACGGGGGCGGCCAACTCCTCTGCCATGCGCACAACGCCTGCGTCCTGCCATGTTCCCGCGTGGGGAGCAAGAACCATGCGAAACGTCTGGATTCCCTGGTCCTGCCAGATGTACTCGCCACCGGGTTCAACTTTTCGCGGCTGGTGCTGGGCGTAGACAGCGCCACGAACAATGGAAACCCGTAAATCGCCATCCTGCACGCTGTAACCGTACTTGGCGTCGTTCAGGACGGTAAGTCCGTAGGTCTTGCCGCCGCGGTCGCCGGTAACGTCAATCCACCGCTGTCCCGGATCTTCATTGCCATTGGCCTTGCGGGTTTTGAAGCCGTAAGCAATCTCATAGGTCGGCACGGGGTTCTGAACATCCACAGGGTAGGAGAATTTCAGGATCTTCTGGTGTTCGTGCCAGTCCAGCGAGACGCGCGCTTCAAGCGTGCGAGCGCCGGCATAAAGCACCCAGTCCGTGGTCATAAAGGATGCGCCATAGCCCGTCCGCACGCGCACAGTGGCCCGCACAGGGCCGTTCTCCAGCACACGAAAACCCGCGCTGCCAAAGGCGCCGATCTCCTTGGTGTAAGAGCGAACATCGTGGCTCCAGGTATCACTGGGATCGTCAATCACCACGGCTCGTGCTCCGCCAGCGCCGCCATGGAAAACTTCCGCCCCGGCGTCTTTGTCATAAAGGGAGATCGTCCCGTCGCCGCCAAACGTCACGCGCAGATGTTCGTTCTCCAGGCCCTTTTCCGTCGCCTGGACAGTCGAGGGAACGGCGGGGATCTTGTCAAGCTTGCGCAAGCGAAACTGGCGGTAACCAAAAGCCGGCACAGGGGCTTCAAAAACCAGGCCCTTTCGCGCGCCCGCCACGGACTGGCCATCCGTCCATTGATGCAGAATGGCATTTCCCTGCTCATCTTCAAGACGCACGTCGTCAGCAATGACGTCCCGGTCATGAAATCCCCAGCCCAGGTCGTATTGAACCTTCATTTTCGCCGCCCAGGCGTGAGGATTGAAGACCACCAGGTAGTCAGAATCCGGGTCCGTGGTGGGAATCTGCCACGCAATTTTTTCCGCCGCGCGATAGATGGCTTGGTCGGCAACTTCTTTGGCAAAGCCATAGGCATCGTGAGAGACAAGATAGTGTTCAGGCAGAGCCGTGCCCGCCATGCTGTCATGGAACTGCATCAGCAGGACTTTCTTCCAGGAGGCAGTGAAATCGCTCTTGGGATAAGGAAAACCCACCAGTGCGTTCGCCAGCGCAGCCATCTTTTCGCCCGTCACCAGTGCGGCTTCCGTGGTTCGATTGTCCTTCTTGATGGATGAAACCGCCGTATAGCAACCCACCGAGTGGTGTTGCAAATCATCATCCACCACGGGCAGGTCCTTCGCCTTGGCGAGGTCATTGAAGTAGGTGTCAGGTGTGCTGAAAACAATCTGGGGTGCGCCCGCCTGCTTTTGCACGTCCTGAATAGCATGGATATTATCCTTGGCCGGCCCCCCGCCGTGATCGCCCGCACCATAGAAGACCATCAAATCCTTGGTGGGCTCATGCAGCTTGGTTACGAAATCATGCATTTTAGCCTGAAGATCGTTGGTAATTCCGTAGCTGTAGGAGATGCGGTAAGTCAGAATGCGCGTTCCATCCGCCCCCTGCCACCAGAAAACATCGGCGGGCAGATCCTTTTCTTTCGAGCCCGGCCGCATGAACACGTAAGCGTGCATCCCTTCGAGCTTCAGGATCTGCGGCAGCGTTCCGGGATGGCCAAAGGAGTCCGGGTTGAAACCCACCTGCGCCCGGCGCCCCAGCAATTGTTGAAAGACGCCCTGCCCGTAAAGCCCCTGGCGAATCAACGACTCTCCACTGGGAATGTTGACGTCCGGCTCAATCCACCACCCGCCCACGGGATCCCATCGACCCTCCGCGACGCGCTTGCGCACTTCGGTCATCAGGCCGGGATCCGCGGCGGCCGCCCACTCATACAACTGCGCAGAACTGGCGGTAAATTTGAAATCGGGAGATTCATTCATGCGGTCCAGCGCGGAGCGGAAGGTGCTGAGCCCCACCGACATTGATTCCGGCCACGGCCACAGCCAGGGAATGTCAATATGCGCGTTTCCAATCATGTAGAGCTTGTATTGCGCGGCTTCCGGAGGCCACGGCGCGGCGGACTGCCCGGAGGTTTTTCGCGCTGCCATGAAGAGAGTGCACACTATCCCCACCAAAGCCAAACAACGAACCGCACGAGAACGCATAAATACTGCTCCTGAACGAAGGTGTAAGGCGCCGGGTGTTTGGTCAAGCAGCAAGATGATCTGTTGGTCTCAACCTACTCAACCCTGGCGCATAAAATTGAACGTGTCTTGATTAACACTTCTGCGGCATCGGGTCAACAAACAAATCCACTTTGCCGCCGGCATGCCTCAATACGCAGTCATCCGCGTCATTCCACGGCGATTGGATCTGCTTATCAACAGCCAACCCGGGCCCGAACCTCTGCGCTTCCTTGACATTGCCCCATGCCGAGTATAGCTTTCAAAATATGCAGATGGTGAGGAGCAAGGGCGAGTCAGCGCCGGGTGAAATTCTCCACCGATTCTATGCAACGCTTCTTGAGAGTTTCGGGCCGCAAGGATGGTGGCCGGCCCGGACCCGCTGGGAAGTGATTTGCGGGGCCATCCTTGTGCAAAATACCAACTGGCGAAACGCGGAACTGGCGTTGAAGAATCTTCGCAAGGCGGATTCGCTCACCCGGAGGCAGATGTGCCACCTGTCCCTGCCCGAATTGGAATCGCTGATTCGTCCGGCAGGGTTTTACCGGCAAAAGGCCAGGGCCCTGCACAACATCGCCAACTGGATTGACCAGGCGCATGCAGGGTCATTGGACGTGCTCTTCACCCAGCGGACCAGTGCGGCGCGGGCTCAACTGCTGGCGCTGACAGGGATCGGGCCTGAGACCGCTGACGCAATCCTGCTTTATGCCGGGAAGCATCCGGTGTTCGTTGCCGACGCCTACACGCGGCGGATTTTTTCGCGCCACGGCCTGCTTCCGGTTGGGGCGGGTTATGATGCCGTACAGCAATTCCTGCATCGGAACCTGCCGCAGGAGGAAGCGCTGTTCAATGAATTTCACGCCCTGCTGGTGGAAACCGCCAAGCGGTTTTGCCACCGCAACGCAGCTCAATGCGACGAATGTCCCCTGGGAAAATTCATGGAGGAGCCGAGCGCTAGCATCCGACAGCTTGGAGTTAATCGAAACTGTCAGCCGTCGACTTTCGGCTGTCAGCTAACCAACCATGAGCCCTGAACCAGCGCGACAACGCAGAATCTTCCTGACCGTCCTGCTGATTCTTGTCCCCATCCTCGCCTTCCTGGGATGGAGCCAGGCGTCGCTGAACCTTGATTTCATTCGGCCCAACAATTCCGAAGAGACCATTCTGCTGCTGGTTCTTTCCACCTTTATCTTTCTCGCCTTCGTTATCTTCACCCTCATTCTCTTGCGAATTCTGCTGAAGCTCTATTTTGAGCGCCAGCAGGAACAACTGGGCTCGCGATTCAAGACGAAGATGGTGGTGGCATTCCTCAGTGTCTCGATGGTACCCGTCATCTTCCTGTTTATTTTCGCTTACGGACTACTCAACCGGACGATTGACAAGTGGTTCAGCGTGCCCCTTGACCTGATCCGCCAGGACGCGGAGGAACTGGTTCGCCAACTTGAGATCCAGGCAGGACAGCGCGCTGACCACATCTCCAGCTATCTGGCCCAGAGCGAGGAGATGATTCAGGCGATGCAGGCGCACCAAACACCCCGGGTGGCGCATTTGGTGACGCAGGAAGTTGCAGCCGATCCGGGAACCGTCGCCGCCATGTGTTTCGACACCTCAGGTCACCTGCTGGCCCAGGCAGGCGACCCATGGCCTGACGCGGCGGAAATCACCCGCTATTTTCCCCAGATCCTTACCGGAAATTTACCGCCCAAGGGCCTGATGCGGCACTGGCCATCGGGCGAATTTGAGATCTTCGTCTCACTCGATCCGATTCTGAACGATGCCGGCGATCATTTGGGCACCGTTGCCGGCATCATGCGACTGCCTTCAAAACTGACTCAAATTTCGGGCGAGCTTCAACGCGAAACCCAGAAGTACAATGACCTGAGCCATAACCGGAAGGCCGAGAAGCGCACCTATGTTTCATTGCTTGCCCTGCTGACGCTCCTGATTCTTTTCATCGCCACGTGGTTTGCCCTTTTCTTCTCCAAGCAGATCACCATACCCATTCAGGCACTTGCCAGCGCCACGCATGAGGTGGCACAAGGCAACCTGGGCTTCCAGGTTCTGGCGCGGGCCGATGATGAACTTGGCGTGCTGGTACATTCCTTCAATCAAATGACCCAGCAATTGCTGGAGAATCGGCGCGCGATCGAACTGGCATCCGTAAACCTTCAGGGCGCGAACCGTCAATTGGAAGAGCGCGGCAACACCATTGAAGCCATTCTGGAAAATATCCCGACAGGTGTCATCTCTTTCGATCCGCAAGGGCAGATCACCCGATTGAACTCCACCGCCGAAAGATTGTTCGGGCGCCCGCATGGCCAACCTGCCCGCGGCCTCACGGACCTTTTCTCCGCCGAAGACGCGCTTGAAATCAGCCGCATGTTCCGGCGGGCCGCGCGCCAGGGAGTGGTAACTCAGCAGATGGAGTTGAATCTGGGCGGACGCCGCGCGTTCATGGCCCTAACCGTCTCGTCCGTCAAAGCGCGGCACGGACGCGTGGGTTCGGTTCTAGTGTTGGAGGATCTGGCGGAGGTGGTGCGGTCACAACGCTCAGCCGCGTGGCAGGAAGTGGCCCGCCGCATCGCGCACGAAATCAAGAACCCGCTTACACCGATTCAGCTCTCGACGGAGCGTATTCTGCGGCTGCTGGAGCGCAGGGGAAAGGAGTCGCCACCGCCGGACCTGCTGAAATCCGTCGGGGACAGCGCCAAATTGATTGGCCGCGAGGTAGCCACATTGAAGACGCTGGTGGATGAGTTCACCGCCTTTGCGCGCTTCCCTGCCTCCAAGCCTGCGCCGGCGCAGATCAATGCCATTGTGAAAGACGCTCTCAACGTCTTTGACGGCCGGTTGAACGATATCTCTTTGCAGCGCGAACTTGCCGACGACCTGCCGATCGTGCAGGCTGATTCCGATCAGCTAAAACGCGTGGTGGTGAATCTGATCGATAATGCGGCTGACGCGATGGAGAACTCCCTGCGCAAGGAGATCTGGGTGCGCAGCATGTTGGCCCCGGAACGGGATGTGGTGGAAATTATCATTGAAGACAGCGGCCCGGGCATCCCTCCGGAGGACAAGGAGCGCCTCTTTCTGCCTTATTTCTCCACCAAGCGCTCTGGAACCGGCCTGGGACTCGCCATCGTCAATCGCATCATTGCTGAGCACCACGGCACCATCCGGGTGGAAGAGAACTTCCCCACTGGAACCAAGTTTGTGATTGAATTGCCCGTTGACCGGGCACTGGCGCCCAATGCTGGAGAGGCGTAAAGGCAATTTCCACTTTTGCCTTTTTGACCTTTGCCTTTTGACTTTCTTTTAAAGCTTGCCTTCAAATCCCCCCGTAAAGGCTCCAGGGCTGGTCTCCGGCGTTGAAGATGAAAAGTTCTGGGTCCTTCACCGTCACCCGGCTATAGGGCGCCACGGAATGGGTTAGCCACACGTTTCCGCCAACCACGCTGTGGTGGCCAATGTGCGTGTTCCCTCCCAGAATGGTGGCATTCGGATAGATCGTGACGTGGTCCTCAATGGTGGGGTGCCGCTTGTTGCTCTGCCCGCGGCGCAGTTGCCCGGTCTCATCCTTGGTAAGAGGATTGAATGCGCCCAGCGTGACGCCATGATAGAGCGTCACCTTGTTTCCGATAATGGAGGTCTGGCCAATCACCACGCCGGTGCCGTGATCGATGAAGAAGGATTCGCCAATCGATGCGCCGGGATGAATGTCAATGCCCGTGTGGCTGTGGGCGATCTCCGTCATCATCCGGGGAAGGAACGGCACGCCCAGAAGGTAGAGGCGGTGGGCAAAACGCTGGACGGTAACGGCCTCAATAAAGGGATACCCGAGCAGAATCTCTTCAAAACTCAGGGCCGACGGGTCGTTATCATGGGCCGCCTGAATGTCAGAGGCCAGCAAGTGGGCCAGTTCCGGAAACTGCCCGAACAGGTTCTTGTGAATATCCTCGGCGTAGTTTTCCAGTTCCGCCGGAGCCTGCTTGCCGCTGCGGCGATACTCAAAGCGCACTGCGGCGCAAATCTGCTTCTCCAGCAGGGTTTGAATGTCCACCAGTTGCTTGCAGGCGTTAGTGCCCGGCATCTCCCTTTCGTTGCAGAGGTAGTAGATGGGAAAGAGCACTTCCAGGTAGCGCCGGCATATGGCGGCCACAGCCTCGCGGTTGGGCAGGCTGAACCCATTGCGCTCCTCTCCCGCCAATTGCGAATCAAGGTCAGCGCGAAATTCCTGCGCCAGGCACTTCATGTCGTCGGAACTCATGGGGAACCCTTTCCAGACCTGACAGCCAACAGCTGACAGCTTACAGTCAGGTGCCATGAAGGTGCCAAGTGGCGAAGCAGGTGTCAGGTATCAGGTGCCAGGTGTCAGCCAAAGATATTCCGATGACACCTGCACCCGATAATAATTATCCCTAGCCCGCTTTTCCCTGGCACCTGACACCTTCCCTTTTTACTGACACCTCTTACCCAATCCCCTCAAACAAAATTGTCGAAATATACCGCTCGCCGGAGTCGGGCAGGACCACCACGATGGTCTTCCCGGCATATTCGGGAAGTTTGGCAAGGCGCACGGCCACGGCGGTTGCGGCGCCGCAGGAGATACCGCTCAGAATACCCTCTTCGCGGGTCAGTCGGCGCGCGTATTCCACGGCCTCTTCGTTTGAAACCTGTTCGACGCGATCTACCAATGACAGATCGAGGTTCTTGGGGATGATCCCAGCCCCGATGCCCTGGATTTTATGCGGCCCGGGCTTTAACGGATCGCCGTGCAGGTATTGCGTGATCACCGGACTGGCCGTGGGTTCAACACCCACTGAAGTAATCTTCTTACCCTTGGTGTTCTTGATGTAGCGCGAAACGCCAGTGATGGTGCCACCCGTCCCGATGCCGGAAACCAGCACGTCGATGCCGCCGTCGGTGTCGTTCCAGATTTCCGGGCCGGTGGTCTTTTCATGAATGGCGGGGTTGGCGGGATTTTCAAACTGCTGCGGCAGGAAGTAACGATTGGGATCCGACTGGGCGATCTCCGTGGCGCGACGGATGGCGCCGGGCATGCCCTCCGGTCCCGGCGTCAGAACCAGCTTGGCGCCGAAAGCCGCCAGGATGCGCCGGCGTTCCAGGGACATGGTCTCCGGCATGGTCAGCGTCAGGCTGTAGCCCCGAGCCGCGGCCACAAAGGCCAGGGCGATTCCCGTATTGCCGCTGGTGGGCTCGATGATTTCCACTCCAGGCTTCAAAACTCCCCGCGCCTCTGCGTCCCAAACCATGGCGGCGCCGATGCGGCACTTGACGCTATAGGCGGGATTGCGGCCTTCAATCTTGGCTAGGATCGTTGCGGTCGATCCGGCAGCCAGGCGGTTCAAGCGAATTAAAGGGGTCCTGCCAATGCTTGCGGCGTTGTCTAAAAAGAAATTCGACATGAGTTCTCCTTTGAACTTAGTTTGCAATATTTTGGATTTTTCAGGAGCAATCTGGGGTGGCACGCCTTGAATTCCCGCCGAAACGCAGGAATCCAGGCTAGATACAGGGACAACAGAGGGGGGAATTACTCAGCACGCGGCGGGGGGCGCCGCTGGTGGCCCGTCGATCGTCAGTTCGTAATTTGAAGTCTAAATCATTCACGGAATTAAACTTCCAGCAAAGTCTACGCCTGACGGTCAGGCTGTTTTCCAACTGCTGCGAAAAATGGCTCAAACCAACCCTGCCCTCAGCGTGAATAGGGCAATTTGGCGGCCAGACCCGCAAGAACCGTGGCGGAAAGCAGCAAGCGCAGGTACCGGGGAAGCAGAAAGTACGGGGAAGGAATCCGAATACAGTTCCGGCAAAATGCAAGTCTGGCACATCAGGGCGGGCCTTAATTCCCCGCCCTATTGCTGGCTTTCGACTAAGCACTAGCCACGAACCACTGCCTCTAGTACTTGGGCACGGAAGGGTCAACCTGGTCCGACCACGCCAGGATTCCGCCCTTCATATTATGAATCTTGCGGAAGCCGGACTTGATGAGGAAGTCCACGGCCTTGGCGCTGCGCATTCCGGACTTGCAATGCACCACAATTTCGTCCGCGGAATCCAGTTCGTTCATCCGTTTGGCCACTTCTCCCAGTGGGATCAGTTTTGAGCCGGGAATGCTACAGATCTGGAATTCATGCGGTTCGCGCACATCGATCAGCACAAACGGCTCATGCGCGTCCATCTTCTTCTTTACTTCCACCGGAGTAATTTCCGGAATGCCAGTAAACACAGGTTCATGCTCCTCGCCCCGAATACCGCAGAACTGCTCGTAGTCAATCAGTTTGGTGATGGTACGATTCGTCCCGCAGATCGGGCAATCAGGATTCTTGCGCAGCTTCAACTCTCGGAACTTCATGCCCAGCGCATCGAACAAAAGCAGGCGGCCGATCAGCGGGTCGCCGATACCCAAAATCAACTTGATGGTCTCCATGGCCTGGATGCAACCCATGATGCCGGGCAGCACGCCAAGCACTCCGCCCTCAGCGCAACTGGGAACCAGGCCCGGCGGTGGCGGCTCCGGATAGAGGCAGCGGTAGCACGGCCCCTGCTCCGCCCAGAAAATTGACGCCTGACCCTCAAAGCGGAAGATGCTGGCGTAGGAGTTGGGTTTGCCCAGCAGAACGCACGCGTCGTTCACCAGGTAGCGGGTGGGGAAATTATCCGTGCCGTCGGCAATCACGTCGAAATCGCGAAAGATGTCGAGCGCGTTTTCGCTCGATAGGCGCGTCTCAAATCCCTCAATCTCCACATTGGGATTGATCTCCTGCAGCGTTTCGCGTGCTGACTGCAGCTTGGTGCGGCCCACATCACTGGTGCCGTGGATCACCTGCCGTTGCAGGTTGGTGAAGTCGACCGTATCGAACTCCACGATGCCGAGCTTGCCCACGCCCGCGGCGGCCAGATAGAGCGCCAGCGGCGAGCCCAATCCGCCCGCGCCTACGCACAGCACCTTGGCCTTTTTCAACTTCAGTTGTCCTTCCATGCCCACTTCCGGCATGATCAGGTGGCGGCTGTAGCGGAGGATCTCATCCTTGCTCAATTGCGCGCCCGCAGTCGCTGTCGTTGTGCTCATTTCAAAAAACCTCTCAAGAAAATCATCAGTTCTTAGTCATCAGTCATCAGTCGTCAGTCAGCAGCCTCCAGTTCTCACTTATCAGTTGCCAGAATTCAGGTGGGGCTGAAATTGCGGCCTTAAAACGGCTGTCTGACTGACGACTGAAAACTGATGACTGATAACTTTGAAGGAGATGCCTGAGATTCGCCACCTCGATCGGGTGGCTGCCCAGGCTAGCTACAGATACAACAGGTGTCGGCGCCGCCGGCGATGGAAGGAACGATGCTGATGACATCGTTATCATTCAGGGGGGTTTGATCCTTTTGCAGGAAGCGGATGTCCTCGTCGCCCACGTAGATGTTCACGAAGCTGCGCAGCTTGCCTTCGTCATTGTAAAGGTGTTTGCGAAGGTCGCCGTATTGCGCAGTAACGGCGGCAAGAGCCTCCGCCACCGTCTTTGCCTGCACTTCCAGCGACTCCTTCTTGTCCGCATATTGCCGCAGCGGAGTCGGAATGATGACCTTGACCGGCATTATCTCTCCTTACCCAGTTGTGATTTAGAATACATTTGTGATCGCTTCATTGGTGATTTGCGATTGGCAATTGGTGATTGAAAAAGCTGCGCACCCCGCCTTGCGTCCCAAATCACTCACTACTCATTGGTTTGGATGCGCGGCAATGACGAATGATTCCAAGTCACGCCCGAATCGATGATTCCGCAATTGCTCAATCACCAATCACAAATCACTAATCGCCAATGACTGCTTCTGCCCCAAAAGCTGACCTATCTTCAGCTAAAACCCAGCTCGTCAAGTCTTTGGGAACGCCCTTCTCGACCGCGATTATAACATAAGAGTACCACGGCCAGGCGTGGTCGCGGTCATAAACCGAGGGCCGCGCCGGGTGGTCGGGGTGGGAATGATAGTAGCCCAGCACGTCCAGCCCCCGCGCCCGCGCCCCCTTTTCCACGCGCAACTGGTCCAGCGGATCGATCAGAAAACGGTTCTTGTCCGTCTCCCGATTCTGGTCGTCCAGCGGCAAAAGCTCCTGCGCGCGCGATGGGTCGTGCCGCAGATTGGTGAGCGGAACCACCTCCGTCACTTCCTTCGCGTCGCCATCCGCCTTGCCCAGCAACACGCCGCAGCACTCGCTGGGATAGTCGCGCACCCCATGTGCGCGAATGGATTCAAGATGCTCGTTCCCTAGTTTCAAAGCCATAATTTTGTCGTGTATTGTTCGTGATGTCCAACCGTAAGCCCAATCAAATAAGATAATCGCGTCACCGAAATTGGGCAAGAATTTATATGCAAGGACCAGCAATGGATGCGTAGGGGCGGTTCGCGAACCGCCCTGCCGCCCCGAAGCTCCCCCGACTCGCCTGCCCCGTGGCGGCCCTCCCGTTACATCGCCATAAAGCCCTTACAGCCAGCCGAGCAAGTAACATGAGCAGTGGTTGCTAGCACCGGCGGACTCCTTTCTCGTGCCCGAAATCACTTGACAAAAGTCTTAATGTATATATATTTGAGAGAGAGTGACTGGCAGCCGGACGAACCAGTTACCCGGTGAGTCACTTAGGCTTTGCTAAGGGCCATTCCGCGAGGAGTGGCCCTTTTGCTTTTGTGGCTTGATCAAGTCTCCTCGTGGGATAACCGAAAACAACTCAGGCCGTGGGTGACGAGCGCTGCATTCGAATACAGCTCGGTCTCTAACTTTATTGCCGTAACGATCTGCCCTCAAGTTGGGGTTTTCCATTGCGGTCATCTTGATTGTTTCAATAACCAAGGAGTCTGAGTGCATTGCATTTAAGATCTGATCGAGTACATCGTTGATTGTGTATCCGTCTTTTGCGATCCGGCTTTGGTAGATGTGCCTTCCGATGAATACCACCTCCGCATGACCTGGAGTCAAGCCCTGTGTGGTGCGGTGATGGTTGATATCAGCAAGCTGCTTGGGCGTTAATGCACCTATTTCCACCAGCTTGGCCCTACGGCCTGCCTCAATCTGTTCAAGATTTTCTCGGATTAGGACTGCAGCGTTTGAACCGAGCGTCATTTCGACCAGTTCGTGGATTCGATCGTCAAGCAGAGGTGGGATTATACACTGATCATAATAAATACTCCATCAATTGCAGAAACGTAATCGGGGCCGCAACCCCCATTAGTTGGATACATGGAATGATTCGATATTGGCATCGTCAAACATGTGCGGCTTGTCCCGTGAACTAAGGACCCGACTTGGATGAAGCGGACCTGGCAGAAGCAAGTCGCTCAAACAGCGGGCAACAGAAATCGGCACACTTTGGACCTGTCAATTTGGACGCGAAGAACCGCGGACCGGAAGAGCGGCGGCCCGGGGTACCGACCATATCTCGCCATGCGATGCTTAGAGGTGGGGCAAATGAACCGGAAATCTGCGGACATTGCGCTCCGAAACACGGCAAAGTGACCGGAGAAACTCCTCCTGTATGGCAAATCAAACTTGGGAGAGGCAAAATTCAGGCTTCTGACACCCAATTCGCCCAATTTTTCCGCTGCCGTGGTGACAATTTACCGCTCTCTTCGTTGACCCGCCCAGACCCTTTGCTGCCGGCAAGCCGCTCCATGTCGAGATGGCAAAATTCCGTATCCACCCGGCGGCGAAACGGCGGATTTTTCTTGACAACATCTAGGCTCTATTGTAGCCTTATCATGGAATTCGGGATTCGGGATTCGGGATTCGGGATTCGGGATTCGGGCGTAGGTGGCAGGTGGTAGAGGGTAAGTGGTAGCTGGCGGCGCGCGGCCGGGATTCTAACCCCAAGCTCCTGAATCCCAGCTCCTGAATTCTGTTCTCAAAAAATGAAGGTGCATCCGGCGATGTCTATGAAAACAAACGATAATGACAATTTTTCATGCACAATACGGATGCATCCCACAATCCGCGCGCAGGAGTTCAAACTGCCAATTTCGAGGACCCAGCTCCTAAATCCCAGTTCCTGAATCCTGTTCTCAAGAAATGAAGGTGCATCCGGCGATGTCTATGAAAACAAACGATAACGACAATTTGTCATGCACAATACGGATGCACCCCACAATCCGCGCGCAGGAGTTCAAACTGCCAATTTCGAGGACCCAGCTCCTAAATCCCAGTTCCTGAATTCTGTTCTCAAAAAATGAAGGTGCATCCGGCGATGTCTATGAAAATAAACGCCAACGACAATTTGTCATGCACAATACAGATGCATCCCACAATCCGCGCGCAGGAGTTCGAACTTCCAAGTTCGAGGTCCCAGCTCCTGAATCCTGGCTCCCGAATCCTGAATTCTGTTCTCAAGAAATGAAGGTGCATCCGGCGATATCTATGAAAACAAACGCCAACGACAATTTGCCTGGGGGCTCGAGGGAGCTGTCGCACATTCACTTTCTCCGAGAGGAATTGCCCTCAATTCGGACAATTGGTCGCGCTGGGCATGCTCTGGAAAAACAAAAGATGTTAGTTTAAGCGAACGAAGCCGGAATGTGTATGAAAACAAAGGAAACACTGACAATTTGCCACCCAAATCGACGGACATTTTATGCAAATCGACACGAATCGTCGGACATTTTGAACCCAATCAACACGAATCGTCGGACATTTTAGGCCAAAATGACACGAATCGTCGGACATTTTGGATCCAAATAACGTGAAATGACGATCCACCAACACCCGGTCCCGCCGGCAGTCCGCCCTTGCCGCAATCCTGTGCCAGGTGCTCTCCTAACCAGGCGTTGAGCCTGCCTTGAATCCGGCGCAGGCTTCCGCGTACTAGCCTCCAAGCTCTGCCTTCAAATTGTCAGGATTTAGTCGCAACTTTGGCAGGCTACAACCCGAAGCTCACGCATCCCAAATCACCAATCACCAATCGCCAATCACCAATTCCGGAGGGCCCGCTTCCCTACCGTCCTTCGTCCCAGAAGCGCTCGCTGAGGTACTTGTCGCCGCTGTCGGGGAAGATGGTCACCACCACGCCCTGGGTCAGGCGATTGGCCACTTTCAGGGCGGCCACCATGGCGGCGCCGGCGGAGACTCCCACCAGCAGGCCCTCCTCGCGCGCCAGGCGCAGGGTCATGATGTGGGCGTCTTCCGTGGCGATTTCCAGGTTCTCATCCGCCACGCTCTCGTCGTAGATCCCCGGCTTGATGGCGGTGGGCATGTGCTTCATGCCTTCGAGGCCGTGGAAGGGCGAGTCCGGCTGGAACGACAGGCACTGGATGCGCGGGTTTAGCACCTTTAGCCGCCGCGCCGTGCCGATAAAGGTGCCGCTGGTTCCGAGGCCAGCCACGTAGTGGGTGATGCGCCCGCCGGTCTGCTCGAAGATCTCGGGCGCCGTGGTGCGGTAATGGGCTCCCCAATTGGCGGGGTTGTCATACTGGTTGGCGTAGAAGTAGCCTTCGGGGTTTTGCTCCACCATCTCGCGCACGCGGCGGATGGCGCCGTCAGAGCCTTCCATGGGGTCGGTGTAGAGAATCTCCGCGCCGTAGGCCTTCAGAATGCGCTTGCGTTCCTGGCTGACGTTCGAGGGCATGCAGAGCTTGATGCGGTAGCCTTTGGCGGCGCCGATCATGGCATAGGCAATGCCCGTGTTGCCTGAGGTGGAGTCGATCAGGGTTTTGTCCGCGGACATCAGCCCGGCCGCTTCCGCCTCGCGAATGATGTTGAAGGCCGGGCGGTCTTTCACCGAGCCGCCGGGGTTCTCCCACTCCGCCTTGGCATAGACCTCAACGTCAGGAGAATTGGGCCGAATCCGCGCCAGGCGAATCAGTGAGGTGTTGCCAATCAGGTCCAGCAGATTGGTGGGTCCGCGAAGTATTCTGGAGTTTTGAATGGTGTCCGCCCTTGCGTTTTTTGCCGTCATTGCAATAGACTTTTCATTTTACGGGCAGGTTTCAGATTGTGTCAACCGGCCGCATTGCGATAGGATGTGAGCGTAGTTGGATGTACCACCCCGCCCTTCGGGCACCCCTCCTTGAGTTAAGGAGGGGAGTTTGGGATGCAACCACCCCGCCCTTTGGGCACCCCTCCTTGAGTTAAGGAGGGGAGTTTGGGATGCAACCACCCCGCCCTTTGGGCACCCCTCCTTGGCTAAGGAGGGGAGTTTGGGATGCAACCACCCCGCCCTTTGGGCACCCCTCCTTGGCTAAGGAGGGGAGTTTTAGGACGGCGGCTTTTCAATTCATAAAGGCAGATGGGAACCACCTATGGCGACTCAAACCGTGGCGGCGCAAGAGATCCTCAAGCAATTTGAGCAGGCAGGCTTTGCGGTCAGCGAACCTCAGCCCGGCCGCGTCGAGATCAAGAAGATCGGCTGCGTGGCTTTTCTGGAAAAGCAGGGTGGCGGCTTGATCTACTCCGGGCCGCCCTACCTGGTTGCGCATGGCCTCAACTGCGAGCTCGAAGATCGCGGCTATCAGAAGTTCTGGTTCGCCAAGGCGGAGGGCAAACGCTTCCCCATCCGCAAGGTTGACCTGGAAGTGCTGCACAAGTTCGATGAAGAAGTGCGCTATATCCTCGGGCTGACCAGCCTCTACAATGAGGCGCTGGGCTCGACCAACGCCCGCACTGTCTATGACCGCTTGACGGGCCGGCCTGACCGCTAAACGCGCTGGGGCAAACTCCCGCAAGCTGTCAAGCGGGCGTTCGACATTCCCTCATCATCCGGAATTCTACTTATTCGCTGCAGGCGGACTTGAAGCCGCCTGCACGGCCTGCGGCTTTTCTGTGGCCACCACAGGCGAAGGAGCCTCCGCGTGCTTGGCTGTGGGCAGATTGGGTGGTGGTGCTGTGCTAGCGGGAGCAACTGTGTTTGCTGGAGCTTCGGGCTGATGCTGCACTGCGGTCTGGGCCGAAGGTAACGCCGCGGAGTTTGTGTGCGATGGGCCTCTTACGCCATCCCCACCCTGGCGGCGAACGAAAGGCTGCGAGGGCCGTTCCGACCTGCGCGGCGGGCCAGCCTCAAATCTCTGCGGGCGCTGCACTGGCCGGAACAGGATTTCGATTTGGACCTTTTCCGCGTCGGCACCCTGTAGCTCAACGACCTGATCAAACCCCTCCTGCCGGATTGCGTCCCTGGAGAGTTCGAAGCCCTGAAATTGGCGCTCGATAATCGCCTGCCCAACCGTTCGCTCGCGCTTCTTGTCGCGTTCGATGCAGGTTTCAAGAGGCACGTTGAAGAGAACCAGCGTCGTGGGAACCTGGCACTTCTTCGCGAGATTTAGCAGATCCTTTCGCGCCTGCGGCGTGAGCGCCGTTGAGTCCACCACGCAAAAGCGGTTCAATGTAAGGCGTTGCTCCACCAGAAAATGCAGCAAGGCAAAGGCCTGCGTGTTGAAGCGCTGGTCGCGTTCATCATCGCACACCAAGCCGCGTGCCCAATCCGATGAGATGATCTACGTGGGCCGAAAATGCCGCTTGGCGAACGTGGACTTTCCGCAACCCGAGAGGCCGCATAGTACGACAATCGATGGCCGCAACAGGCGGAGTGACTTTCCACCAGCGTCTTGAGTGTTTTCGGGGTTCATATTTTATTTTGACGCCGAAAATTGGCAAAGGGTTACCCGGCCAAATTTGCAGGTTGGGGAATGGCGATGGGAGGTCCCATCCGCTGCAACAGAATCGATTGGAGGCGAGGATTTGTCTTGAAAAAATGTGGACAAATCCTACACCTACGGCGCACTTTAAAGGTCCAAGCCTCGCCTGACTGGTGTTCCTGGGGTATATTGAAAGTCTAGTCATTTTGACCGGACCAACTGCTCAGGACGGTAGATTTCGGCCATTGTGTAACCTGATCTCGGAGGGCAATCGCTTGGCAGCTAGCATCGTGGCACTTGTGGACGACCTGTTCTTTCTGGCGAAAATCCATGAAACCGCCAAGGCGGTTGGCGTTACCATGGCAAAGGTGGACGTTAGCCGCGGCACGGCGGCCATTGCCGAGGCCAACCCGCAGGCCATCTTCCTGGACCTCAGCTTCAGCAAGCTTCCCGTCATCGAGTGGATTCGCGCCCTCAAGGCCGACCCCGCGACGCAAGCCATTCGAATTGTTGGATTTGCCCGCCACACCCAGGAGCAGCTGATTGCCGACGCCAAAGCCGCAGGGTGCGATTCAGTGATGGCGCGATCGGCGTTTACGCAGCAGCTTCCCCTGCTCCTGAAAAATCTGTAACCTCATTAGGAACATATAGTTGCCCTGTAGCGAGGCCTGAAAGGGCGCTAGGAAAACAATCTCACGCAAAGACGCCAAGGCGCAAAGACTCGCAAAGAATAAGGGCTTTGTTTTCTTTGCGCCTTTCCACACTTTGCGCCTTGGAAGACTCGCAAAGAATAAGTGCTTTGTTTCCTTTGAGCCTTTCCACACTTTGCGACTTGGCGTGAAACGCTTTTGCCCTTCCCGCGAGTTTTTCACACCTTCACAGCCTTAACGGGCCAAATCCCGGTTAGAATAGAGGTTCTTGTATTCTGGTCAGTCACGAAAGGAATCAGCACGATGCGGCGGCACGATCCGCCAGCGCTCAGTGATAGAGCCACATCATCGCCAACAGTTTTTCGCGTTGCCAGCGTTTGAATCCTAAATTTCATGGCCGATCTCCATTCCCTACTCCAGCCCCTGCTTGAACATGCCAGCGTGCGTGCGGCAATTGCGGCGCTATCCGAGCCTGCCGCCAAGCCCATTGCCATCACTGGCTTGACCCCCGCCGCCAAGGCCATCGTGGTGGCGGCGTTGGCGCATCAACTGAAGCGCCCGGTGGTGGTCCTCACGCGCGACAACGAATCGGCGCAGGCCTACAAGCAAACAACGGCGACCTTTCTGGACTGGCTGAAGCCCGGCGCAGGCAGTTCAGTGCAGATGCTGCCCGCCCTGGATTGTTCCCCTTACGAAAGCCGCTCGCCCCACGGGGAGATCCAGGAGCAGCGGGCGGTGGCGCTTTGGAATCTGGCCCGGGGCGGGGTGCGCGTGGTCTTTGCCCCGGTGGCCACCGCCCTGGGACGGTTTCGCGAAGGCGCCTACTACGCGTCTCTCGCCCTTGACCTCAAAGTGGGCGATGAGCTGAACCTGGAAGACCTGATCGAGCACCTGCGAAGCGTGGGTTATGAGCCGGGTGAGCCGGTTGCAGCCGTCGGCCAATATTCCACCCGCGGCGGCATTATTGACGTCTTCCCGCCCGAAGCGGAGTGGCCCTTCCGCCTTGAATTCTTTGGCGACCAGCTTGAATCGGTGCGGGAATTTGACCCCTCTTCGCAACGCTCCCGCAAGCCCACGCCCCACGCGCTGCTGCTGCCGCTTTCGGAAACGCAGCGCTCACCCAAGTTTTTCGAAAGGCTCGTGAGGGTGCTGATTCTCCGCGCCCGGGAGCATGCCGAGGCGAGGGGCACGCTCCTGCCCGATCGCGAACCGGACTGGGCGGCCGAGCACACCAACACCTTCCCGGGCTGGGAGTTCTTCGCTCCCCTCGTTGAGCCCCACACGCACACGCTCTTCTCCCTGCTTGAACGCCCCGTGCTGATTTGGGATGAGTTCCTTGATCGCAATGCCGACATCCCCATCACGCTTGAGAGCCTGGCGGCGAGCTTTGAGGAAGTCCGCGACATCACCCCTCCACGCCTGGAACCGCCTGAGTTCTACCTGACCGAACCGGAGCTAAATCAGGCGATTGGAAGCCTTCCCCAAGTCTCCCTCAAAGAGTTGGGCATGGAGAGCCTCGCCCCCGCCGCTGAAGTGAGCTCCCAGGCCGTGGTGATCGGCGGAGATCTCTACTTCCCCCCCGAAGGCCAGGATTTCGCCAAAGAGCTGAAGAACAGTGAAGAGTGGCGAGTGAAGAGTGATGAGCCCAAAAGCAGTGACGAGGGGCGAGTGACTGGTGACAAGCAAGAAGCGCAATCGCCAGACGCCGCCGACTCCGGACCTCGGCCCCCGGACCTCGGACTGCCTTCTGCCCCAGTCCCCAGCCCCCAGCCCCCAGTACCTAACCCCGACTCCGGACCTCGGACCCCGGACCTCGGACAATCACTTGCCCCGAATCCCGTGCCCCTTGTCCCGTTTCCCGATTTCCCGATCCACACCCAGCCTCCCCCCAAGTTCCAGGGCGGGGTCAAGACGCTGGTTGAGGATCTGCGTGTGCGGGTAAAGCGTGGGGAATCAGTCATTTTCGTCGTCCCCACCAGCGGCAAGGTGGATCGCTTAAAGGAGATTTTGAAGGATTACGAAATCCCCTTCACCACGCTTGCGGAAAAAGAGAAGAAGGAGGCGGCTGCTGCCACGCCTGAACCCGGCGGCACCTTCATCGCTCGTGGCGAGATTCGCGAAGGCGTGGTGTTTCCTGACCTGCGCCATCTCTGGCTTGCCGACGCGGACCTGTTTGGTGGTTTTGACTGGGCGGCGCGCGGGCGGCGCGAGCGTTCCGGGATCTCCAGCTTCATCTCCGACCTAGGCGACCTGAAGGTGGGCGACTACGTGGTGCATATTGACCACGGCATCGGCATATACCAGGGCTTGCGGCAGATCGCGGTTACCGGGGCGGCTCGCGACTTCATGCTGCTGACGTTTCAGGATGAGGCCCGGCTCTACGTGCCGCTTGAGCGCCTTGACCTGGTGGAAAAGTACCGCTCCCACGAAGGCGCCAAACCTCCCTTGGATCGCCTGGGTGGCGCGACGTGGGAACGCACCAAGACCCGCGTCAAAAAGGCCTTGCGCGACATGGCGGCGGAGCTCCTGCAGCTCTACGCGGACCGCAAAATGCGGGGCGGGGTTGCAGCGGCAGCCGATACCCCCTGGCAGCGCGAATTTGAAGATGCGTTTGCCTTTGAGGAGACGCCTGACCAGCTCTCCGCCATTGCCGACATCAAGCGCGACCTGGAAAGCCCCGAGCCCATGGATCGCCTGCTCTGCGGCGATGTGGGCTACGGCAAGACCGAGCTCGCCATGCGCGCCGCCTTCAAGATTGTCCAGGATGGCCGCCAGGTGGCAGTGCTCACTCCCACCACGGTCCTGGCCTTTCAGCACTACAACACTTTCCGCCAGCGCATGGCCGCATTTCCGGTGCGGGTGGAGATGCTCAGCCGCTTTCGCAGCGCCGCGGAGCAGAAGAAAGTGGTTGCCGAGGCGGAAGCCGGCCGCGTGGATATTCTAATTGGAACGCATCGCCTGCTTTCCAAAGACATCCGCCTGCGTGACCTGGGCCTGCTGATTGTGGATGAAGAGCAGCGCTTCGGGGTGGCGGCCAAGGAAAAGCTGAAGAAGATCAAATCAGGCGTGGATGTGCTCACCATGTCAGCCACGCCCATTCCTCGCACGCTGCACATGTCCCTGGGCGGCTTGCGCGACCTTTCCGTGATTGAGACCCCGCCCCGCGGCCGCCTGGCAATTCAAACCACGGTGGCTCCGTTTAACCAGGCGCTGATTCAGTCCGCACTCCTGCAGGAATTGCAGCGGCAGGGGCAGGCGTTTTTTGTGCATAACCGGGTGGAATCGATCTTCCAGATGGCGTCGTTGTTGCAGCGGCTGCTGCCCAACGTCCGCTTCGGCGTGGCGCATGGCCAGATGGGTGAAAAAGACCTGGAACAGGCCATGCTGAAGTTCACCCGGGGCGAATTTGACGTCCTGGTGGCCACCTCGCTGATTGAAAACGGCCTGGACATTCCCCGCGCCAACACCATTATCGTGAATCACGCCGACAAGTTGGGGCTTGCCGATCTCTATCAGCTTCGCGGACGAGTGGGCCGCTCCAACCGTCGCGCCTACGCGTACTTTCTGATTGGGTCCGAGGAGTCGCTCACCGCCATCGCCCGGCGGCGGCTTGCGGCTTTGAAAGAATTCTCCGACCTCGGCGCGGGTTTCAGGCTGGCGGCGCTGGACCTGGAATTGAGGGGCGCGGGTAATCTGCTTGGTGCGGAGCAGCACGGCCATCTGAACGCCATCGGCATTGACCTCTACTTGAAAATGCTGGAGCAGACGGTGGAGGAATTGCGCGGCGCTCCTGCCAAGCTGGAAGTCCGCACGTCGCTGAACCTGGGGCTGGACATCAAGATCCCCGACCCCTATATTCCCGACGAAAACCAGCGTCTGCGCATGTACAAACGCATCTCCGGCACGGCAACGGAGCTGGAGCGGACGGAGTTGGAAGCCGAACTGGCCGACCGGTTCGGACCCATTCCGGCTTCCGTCTCAAACCTGCTGGATTATGCCCTGCTGAAAACCGCGGCGGAGCGACTGCTGGTGCAGACCATTGAACGCAAGGGCGATGAGGTGTGGATCAAATTCCACGAGCAGGCCCCCGTGGATCCCCTGCGGGTGGCGCAACTGGTGCGGAAACGCAAAGAGGCCAGCTTCCGCCCTGACCGCGTCCTGCGCTTCCGCCTGCGCGACCGCGAACCCAACTCCCTGGCCCAAATCCAAAACGTCTTGCAGGAATTGCGGACGACGGCCAATTAGGTTTTTGAAACTGAGGTGATCCCATGCTGGAACTTTATAGGAGTAAAGCCCGCATCGGAAAGAATCTCGCCATTTAAAAGAGTCGAGGAAAAACCCGAATAAATAAAAGAAAGACCCGCCTTCGACGCCAAGTGAGAACGAGGAAATATCGCCAAGTGGAATGTATCGACAGGATAAACTACTGAGTCCCAATATAGGCGGCTGGCTGGCGTCAAATGGGCGTATACTCACTGGCGCCGGGAAGGCCCTATCCTGGCGAGCAAAGATAAACACCGGCGGTGAATAGGCTTATGCCAAAGAAGATCAGGAAACCTGTAGAGAAGCCCGAGCCGGACTTGATGGACGTCATCCGAGAAGCAGAAAATCCCGGGAAAACACAGAAGAGAGTCCTGTCGGTACAGCGGAGAAGGAAGTTCATTGAAGCCGCAAGAATGTTAGCTGACCCTAATTGCACATTGCGGGATTACTTGGAAGCTATTCGCCAGATCGAGCCAAAAGAGGACTCGCATGAGTTTCTTGAGGCTGTGAAGTTGTGGCACAAATTCCACGGGCGCCCTTAGTTGCCTTGGCGTGAAAAGCATCGATTCGTGCGTCCTGTTCGGCTGTAGGAAGGCTTGAAAGTTTCCCCTCGAAAATGCCAAGAAGTTCATTTACAAACTTATCCGGACTCATCGCTTTTGGGGATTTCGATTTTTTTGGCATCGGGCACCTCCTCCAAACCACACGTCATTATAGCACGCCGATCAACTATACGCGCGATGGGCCCCAGTGTCTATGAAAGCATGTTTTCACCCCGCCGGCTGGTACAATGCCATTGGGGGGCAAACCAGGGCCCGCGCCGCTTGTTATCAGACAAGCGAACGAGGAAGTAATCCCCTGGCCCAAATCCAAAACGTCTTGCAGGAATTGCGGACGCAGACATAAAATGAGGTGTCAGGTGTCAGGTGTCGGGTGTCAGTTTTCAGGAGTCCTCAGTTTTCAGTCACCAGTCATCAGTAAAGGCAACCCAAATGCCGGTAAATGCCGTCTGATGAATGAGAACTGGCAAATCATGACTGAGAAATAATGGATGCGAACTAACAACTGATTACTGACAACTGATTACTGACGACTGAAAACTGATGACTGAGAACTGACAACTGCTGACTTCCGCTGGAGATCAACCAATGAATCGAACGGTCAAAATTTTGGCATGCGCATTCCTGGCCACGGCATTTGTGGCGCCACAAGCCCAGGGCGCCCACGTGGTGGAACGCATCATCGCGCGCGTCAACAGTGAGATCATTACGCAGCGCCAGTTTGACAAGGAGAAGGCCAAGCTTCACGACGAGCTCTCGCAGCAGTTCAGCGGCCTTGACCTCGATGCCAAAGTTAATGATGAGAGCAAGAACCTTCTGCGCAACCTGATTGACCAGTCGCTGATGGTGCAAAAGGCCAAGGATGAGGATGTCAACGTTGAAACCGACCTCATCAAACGGCTTGACCAGATGCGCCAGCAGGACAAGCTTGCCACCATCGACGATTTCCAAAAAGAGGCCGAACAGCAGGGGATAAACTGGGAAGACTTCAAGGAACAGCTTCGCCGCCAGTTGCTGATGCAGGAAGTCATTAGCCGCGATGTGGGTTCCCGCCTGGTAGTCACGCGGGAAGAGATGCGGGCCTATTACGAGAAGCACAAAGAGGAGTTCAAGTCCGAGGGCATGGTTCACCTGGCGGAAATCCTGGTCTCCAACACCAAGCACACGCCGGATGAGGCGGCAAAGCGCTCCAAGGATGTTGTGGCGGAATTGAAGGGCGGCGCGAAATTCAGCGCCATGGTGAAGAAGTATTCCGACGACCCCAGCGCCGACGCGGCCGGTGACATCGGCATGATGAAGACCAGCGGCGTGGCCCCGGTGATTGCCGATGCCGTCAACAAGCTTGACGTCAATGAGAATACGGACGCGATTCCCGTCAAGTCGGGCTATCTGATCCTGCGCCTACTGGAGCGCTTCAGCCCCGGCGTTCCCACGTTTGAAGAAGTTGAATCACGCGTGAATGAAGCCCTCTACAGCCAGAGGATGGAACCCAAGATGCGCGAGTATCTGACGCAGCTCCGCAAAGACAGCTACATCTTTCTCGCTCCGGGATATGTTGACACCGGCGCCGACACTCCGGGCGCGGCACTGACTCCGGAAAGAACTCAATGAAACAATCCTATGTGAAGGACCTCGCGCCCGATTCGCCGGTGCGCAGCACCTTCCTGGTCCAATCCAAGGAACGAAAGATCACCAGCACGGGCGGCGCCTATCTTGACCTCAGCCTGCAGGACACCACGGGTGTAATTTCCGCCAAGCTCTGGGACTATTCGGAGCGCACCACTCCACCCTTTGAAGCCGATGACATCGTCCTGGTTGAAGGGCACGTTGAGAGCTATCGCGGCACCCCGCAGCTTCGCGTTCGAAAGATAACACTCTACCCTTCCGAAGAAATCAATCTGCTGGATTATCTTCCCCGCACCAAGAACGATCCTGAGGTGATGTATGCAGCCTTGCTGAAGCGCGTCCGCGCCTTCAGTGAGGGGCCCCTGCGCGTCCTGCTGCTGAGCATTCTGGAAGATCCTGCGCTGGCGGAAAAGTACAAGCTGGCGCCCGCCGCCATGAGCTATCATCACGCCTTCCTGGGCGGCCTGCTGGAGCACGTTTCGTCACTGGTGGGGCTGGCGGATGCGGTGGCGGATCACTATCCCTGGCTGCGGCGTGAAATGATTGTGGCCGGCCTGGTGCTCCACGACATTGGCAAGCTGGAAGAGCTCAATTTCAGCCGCGGTTTTCGCTACTCAACCCGAGGGCAACTGATTGGGCATATCAGCATGGCCTTGGAAATGGTGCAGGTCAGGATCCACAAAATTCCCAACTTCCCCGCCTCCCTGAAGGACGAATTGGAGCACATCATCATCTCCCATCACGGCAAGCTGGAGTTCGGCTCACCCAAAGAACCTCTTTTCGCCGAAGCCATGGTGGTGAGCTTTCTGGACGAAATGGATTCCAAGATGGAAGCTGTGCGTGCGCAGTACGCCACGGACAAGGACCGGCCGGGCGACTGGACCGCGCGCAACCCGGCGCTGAAACGGGAACTGCTCAAACCGCCGGCAACCAAAGGGTGAAATTTGAAGGATGAAGGGTAATAAGGGAAAATGTTCGAAGGTTCGGTAGGAAGGCTAAAGGCAAATGGTAAATTGTAAGTGGTAAAAAGGGCGATCAGCTTTTACAATTTACCATTTATCATTTACATTTTCTTTGTCGATGCACAATGCCCTGTTTCTCGGGTGACACAGTAAGAAACTTTCTCGCCGAAGATAAGATTCAAGTAGCAAAGAACAATGGCTAAGGATTGAACCTCGGTTTCAGCCTTCATCCTTCACCCTTCAGCCTTTTTGATAACGTCGTCTATGGCCCACTTCGCCACAACCGATATTGAACGGATCTTGCCGCACCGCTTTCCCTTTCTCTTTGTCGATCGGGTGGATGAGTTCGTTAGCGGTCAGCGCATCGCGGCCATCAAGCACTTCTCCATTGATGACCAGGTGGCGCGCGGAAATCCGCCCGGCGTGGCCATCATCCCCACCGGCATCATTCTGGAATTGGTGACGCAGTTGGGCGCAGTGCTGGTGATGGAGCGGCCGGGTATGGAAGGCAAGATCGCCATGATCCTGGCCATCCCTTCCGCACAAGTTATCAAGCCGATTGAAGCCGGGGACACGGTGCGCGTTGTAGCCGAAGTGGTCCGCATGAAATCGCTATTCGGCGAGCTGCGCGGGTCCGTTTTTCGCGACGGAGAACTGGTGGCCGAGGGCCAGGTGCGCTTCGGCATCGCCAACGCCGAAGACGTCATGCCCGGCCGCAAATAGCGGTCCGAATAGAATTCTTTGTTTGTAAACTTACCTGCTTGCAAATCGACCCTGAAGCCTCTCACCCAAGATTATGAAGACAATCTGCATTCAAGTTCAGCCCAAACGCGCTCCCGGCATTGACGTTGACGCGGTGTCGACGCTGCTGTTCCGGCTTTCGCTCACTCCCGGCATCCGAGGCTTTTCAATCCAGCGTGGGCCCAAACTCTCGTGGGTCAACTTCTGCTTCGAATCCAAAACAATTGGCAGCGCGTGGCAGGCCCTGTGTTCTGGCGCTCTGGCCCATCCCAAATGGGGCTCGCGGTTGCGCAGGTCGTCCATTGTCACGTGTGAAGGTTCCCGCGGTTGGGCCAACTACCTGATGCTTCATCATTTCGACGCGAAACAGGTTCTCGATCGGTTGGCAGGCATCTGACTCGAACTTCTCCCCAACCTCGCAGCTGAAGATGTGGTTTCTCCATGGCTGGTATTCGAAGCGAAGCTGGAGTGCGTCAGGTTGGCCCGCAGGGTCAAGCGGAGATCGGCTGGGTGGGGTCAATCTTGAACCACAGCACCGCGCCCACAAGCAGCAGCGACGCCATGGGAACAAAGGGCGGATTGTAACTTCCGAACCGGCTTACCAGATACCCAAAGGCAACCGACGACACAAGCGAACCAACTTGCGCCGCGGTGTTCATCACTCCCACCATGGCGCCAGCGTAGTCACCGCCGATATCGAGGCAAACGGCAAACACTGTTGGCTGCTGAAATGTAATTGCGCCGTAAAGCACTGATAATAAAATCAGCGCCCCCAACCATTGGTGCGTGAACATAACGCCGAGGGCGCACAACGCCGCGGTACCCAATCCCGCCAGGCCAATCGAACGGCGGCCCCACTTGAGCCCGAGTATCTTCACCATTGCAGAACTGGCCAGTCCACCGCCAAGGCTTGAAACCGCTCCGACAATGAACGGCAGTGACGTCAGCAGAAGTTCATTCTCGCTGTACCCTCTGCCCTTCACCAGGTAGGTGTGGACCCACGACTGGAAGAAATAGAGTGTGTACATATAGCATCCGGCCACGCCCATCACCGCCCATACATTTCCAGAGCGGCTGGCGATTTTCCAAGGGAGGCCGTGGTGCGACCGAACCGCGAGGGCGCGCGTCTCCTCCAATTCCGTTTCACTGACGCCAACCTTTTCCGCGGGGGAATCGCGGAACCACGCGTACCAGACCGCGCTCCATGCCACGCCGACGATGCCCAAGACATAGAAGGACGCCCGCCATCCGTAATGAACCTGGAGGGGCACCACCAGCAGGGGCGCCGCCGCACCGCCCAACTGGCTGGCCATCAGTCCGATTCCAAAAGCGCGGCCGCGTTCATGAACGGGAAACCAGCGGCGAAGGGCAATCGCGGCATTGGGAAAAGCGCCGGCCTCACCCGCTCCAAACAGAAACCGCGTCAAAAGGAGCGGATAGTAACCCATCACCATTCCCGTGAGCGAGGTGAACGTGGACCACCAGAGCACGATGCGAGTGAGCACGCGGCGCGCACCAATGCGGTCTCCCAGCGCGCCACTGGGAATCTCAAACCCTGCATAGGAAAGCGTGAAGATGCCAGTGACCCAACCCCAGCCATAAGGGCTGATGTGAAGCGCATCCTGCATTCGCGGGCCCGCCACGGAAATACAGACACGATCAAGCAGTGTGATGACCAGCATCAGGGAAACAAGCCACAGAACCCGATTCCGATATTTCAGTGGTGGCCCCTCCGGCGAGGCTGATTTAATTCTCTCACACGCGCGGTGCGTGTTGGCGGAGGAATTTCTTTGCCCTCCCGCCGCAATACAACAATTCACAAAAAGGCGGGGGAGAAGCCGCGCCGCAAAGAACATCGGTTAGACGACCCCTCACCCGTCGGCACATGGCCGACACCCTCTCCCCACGAGAGAGGGAAAGCACAATCCTTCCTTCTCCCTTGGGGAGAAGGTGGCCGAGGGACGAGGTCGGATGAGGGGTCTCGTAACCCGCAAATTGTTGTTATGGAAACAAAAAGATGCGGGATTGCATCACTGACCCGCGGCTGGGCAACGCGTGAACAGCCATCGAGCACTGCGCTCGTTGAGTTCGCCACCGCAGTGGCTTATAATGAAGTTGGGCGAGGCCAAATGCAAAAACCAAAAACGCTGGGTGAGTTGAAGAAGTCTCATTTTCAGACGGTCAGCATCAAGGACGAGATGCGCGCCAATCTTCTGCGCAAGCTCGCCACGGGAGAACCCATCTTTCCCGGCATCATCGGGTTTGACGATACGGTGGTGCCTCAGATCGTCAACGCCATCCTTTCCAAACACAACTTCATCCTGCTGGGATTGCGCGGGCAGGCCAAGAGCCGCATTCTGCGCTCACTCAGCACGCTGCTTGATCCGGCCGTTCCCTTCATCGCCGGGTGTGAGATCAATGACGATCCATATCATCCCCTTTGCCGTGCGTGCCATGAACTGGTGCAAAAACTGGGCGACGACACTCCCATCGATTATCTTGTTCCCGCGCAGCGCTACATTGAAAAACTGGCCACGCCCGACGTTACCATTGCCGACATCATTGGCGACCTTGACCCCATCAAGGCGGCTCGCGGCGGCCACACTCTGGCGAGCGAGTTGACGATTCATTACGGTCTGCTGCCCCGCGCCAATCGCGGCATCTTTGCCATCAATGAACTTCCGGACCTCTCCGGCAAAATCCAGGTGGGACTCTTCAACATCATGCAGGAAGGCGATGTGCAGATTAAGGGCTATCCCGTGCGTCTGCCGCTGGACGTGGCGATGGTCTTCACCGCCAATCCGGAGGATTACACGGCCCGCGGAAAGATCATCACGCCGCTGAAGGACCGCATCGGCTCGGAGATTCGCACGCACTACCCGGCCACGCTGGATGAAGGCCTGGCCATCACCGCGCAGGAGGCCTGGACGGAGCGCCAGGCGGAGAAGCCGCTGGTGGTTCCGCAATTCATGCGGGAGATTATCGAAGCCATTGCCTTTGAAGCGCGGGCGGACAAGCGCATCGATAAACGCAGCGGCGTGAGCCAGCGCATGCCCATCACCTGCCTTGAGAATACCGTTAGCAGCGCCGAATGCCGCGCACTGAAGTACCACGACGCCCAAATCGTTCCCCGCCCGTCTGATATTTACGCTTCCCTGCCCTCACTCACCGGCAAGCTGGAGCTTGAGTACGAAGGTGAACTTCGCGGCGCTGACACCGTGGCGCGCGATGTCATCCGCATGGCCATTGCCCGTGTCTTCAAGAAGTATTTTGATAACGTCCCGCTGCAATCCGTGGTGCAGTGGTTCGAACTCGGCGGCGCGCTGAGGTATTCGCCAAACTCATCGTCGGAAGAACTCTTCCAGCAGTTCAAGAAGATTCAGAATCTGCTGGAGAAAACGCAGGCGCTCGGCATCCACGCCAAGGACGACCCGGCACTGCTGGCCGCGGGTGGCGAATTCATTCTGGAAGGCTTGTACGCGCTGAAGCGCATCAGCCGTAACGAGGAATTGGGCTATCACACCGAACGCCGGCCGACGGAAAAGCCGGAAGAAGCACCCACGCCGAATGCGCCAAGACGCAGGCCGCTGAACTAGGGGCTGGGGTAGTCGTCAGTTATCAGTTTTCAGTCATCAGTAAGAGCGAATCGAACCCGAATGAACGACACCAGTTTACTGACAGCTGAAAACTGATGACTGACAACTGGCGACTGAGAACTAACACCTAGCACCTGGCACCTAACACCTCGCTCTTTATGAAATACGTCAAGTATTCCAAATACGTCGCGGATCCTTTTGACGACCTCAGCGCGGAGGACCTGCTCCAGATGCTGGGGGACTTCCTGCTGGATAGCGGCTTCTACGACCAATTCCAAAACACGCAAGAGATGGACTCCAGCAAGACCATGGAGCAGCTCCATCAGGCGCTGCTGGAGGCCCTGCGCGATCAAGGCAAGATCCCTGACGACATGCTGCAACAGATGCTGCAGAATTGGCAGGACTATCAGAGTTCCGACCTGGCGCAAAAAATCAATCAGCTTCTTGAGCGGCTTGCCGAAGAGGGTTACGTCTCCATTGAACAGCCGAACCCGGGACAGCGCGAGATGTTGAACCAGCAGGGCGGGCTTTCATCCGGGCAGCAGGAGGGCAAGGCCAAGTTTGAAGTCACGGACAAGGCACTCGATTTCCTGGGATTCAAAACTTTGCGCGACCTGCTGGGCTCACTCGGCAAATCGAGCTTTGGACGGCACGACACGCGCGAGCTTTCCACCGGTGTGGAGTCTGAAGGCTCCAGCCGCCGCTATGAGTTCGGCGACACGATGAATCTGGATGTCAACGCCACACTGCTCTCCTCAATCCGGCGCAACGGCTTGACGACGCCGCTGGAGCTCGATTACCAGGATTTACAGGTCCATCAGTGCGAGTATCAAAGCTCCTGTGCCACCGTGCTGATGCTCGATTGCAGCCACAGCATGATCCTGTACGGCGAGGATCGCTTCACCCCGGCCAAGAAAGTGGCCATGGCGCTGAGCCACCTGATCCGCAGCCAGTACCCCGGCGACACGCTGCACCTGGTGCTCTTCCACGACTCGGCGGAAGAGATGCCGATTTCGGAACTCGCGCGCGTGCGCGTGGGGCCCTATTACACCAACACGCGCGAGGGCCTGCGCCTGGCACAGCGCCTGCTTTCGCGACAGAAGAAGGACATGCGCCAGATCGTGATGATCACCGACGGCAAGCCGTCCGCCCTCACCATGGAGGACGGGCGCATTTATAAGAACGCCTTCGGCCTCGATCCGCTGGTGGTTTCGGAAACGTTGCACGAAGTGGCGCGCTGCCGGCGCAATGGAATCATGATCAACACCTTCATGCTGGCCCAGGATTACGGCCTCATCAGCTTTGTCCAGAAGGTCACGGAGATTTGCCGCGGCAAGGCCTATTTCACCACGCCTTATAACCTTGGGCAGTATCTGTTGATGGATTATATGAAGAAGAAGGTGAAGAAGATTCATTAGTAGACAGGAGACAGGAGTCAGGAGACGGCATACTGAATACTGAACACTTGGGAGCACAGAGGGAAAATCAGGAACGGAATAGAAATGGCGCGGGAAGTACGTTTGCATTCTAACTTCCAGCTTCTAACTTCTAAATTCTGGTTTTTGAATCTTGTCTCCCGTTTCCTGACTCCTCTTTTCCATGCTTCGAATTCTGACACGATACTTCGCAAATCTACTGGGAAAACAAACCATGCCGCTTCTGAGCGCAGGGGCAACAGCGCCTGCATTCCAACTTGCCACCACTACGGGTGAACGCCTGTCACTTTCCGAGGGACTTGCGCGCGGCCCGGTTTTGCTGGCGTTTTTCAAGGTCTCGTGCCCCACCTGCCAGTTTACCTTCCCCTATTTGCAGCGCCTCTATGAGCAACTGAGGGGCGAAGGCGTCCAAGTTTGGGGAATCGTGCAGGACAAGGCAAAGGACGGCACGCTGTTTGCCGAAGCATTCGGAGTTACGTTTCCCGTCCTGGTGGACGCCTCGCCGTACAAGGTCTCCCAGGCCTACGGATTGACGCACGTGCCGTCGCTCTTTCTCGTGCAGCCGGACGGCAGTATTGAAATCTCCGGTCACGGCTTCTCGAAAGCGGATGTACTTGCCATCCAACACTCCCTGGCGCAAACACTTTCCGCCACCCCACCCGCTCTTTTCCTGCCTACGGAGAGAATTCCTGAATTCAAACCCGGTTGAGGGTCGAAAAACTAGGCTTGGTCAAGCCTTGAACAATCGGACGATTGGTGAAGCGAAGCCTCGCCAAGGGCGGAATTCTTCAGTCCGCGGCGCACGAAGCAGTCAGCAACTCCCTGCACGAGCAAAGCATTTCACGCCAAGACGCAAAGTCGCAAATGACGCAAAGAGTAAAGTTCTCTTTAGCGATTTTTTGCGCCTTGGCGTCTTTGCGTGAGGTTATTTCTCAATCTTCCGAATAAGGGGATCGCACACGACATGTCAGAACCCAAGCGGCGGAGCGAAGGAAGAATCCTCTCCATCCCAACTTGGGACTGCGGCTTAGGGAGGACCGGGGATTTGCGCGAGCTAGATCGCTTCAGGCTCCATCACATCCACTCGCTTCTTGTGCTTGGGAGGCTTGAGCCGCTTGTCTGTGTGAGTCACTGCGGCGGGAGGCGAACCGACGTGCAAACGCGCCTGGCGCTTGACTTCGACGGTGTTCTTGAACGGCTTGGGCTTCTTTTTACGCATAGTTAAGGCAGTGGTTAGTGGCTAGTGGTTAGAACCTCAGGGACATTCTCCGTGTATTGCCCCGGATGCACGCCTTGGAGAGATCCGAGGAGCGCAATGACGTGCCTTCTGCTGGCCACTAACCACTATGCACTAGCCACTGCTCTTTTCTTCCTGGCGGAAGTGTGTCGGAATCGAACCGACCGGCCCGCCTAAGCGGGTCCACAGGATTTGAAGTCCAGGACGGACACCAGCCCGCATGCACTTCCGCCCTGATTCTAGGCAACTCACTTCGCAGCGTCAAGGCAAAGCCGGCTGTTCAACATGGCAATTGGAGCGCAGATCAATTCACATTGGAGAGTGGGCGGCACAGGAATTTCTGGTGCGAAAGGGGGGACTCGAACCCCCACCCCTTGCGGGACCAGATCCTAAGTC
>Ga0302320_10001168_pt1 | contig 63077 bp, 59 predicted proteins | sample Bog_T0_3_FD_202130 | JGI IMG/M metagenome (GOLD analysis project Ga0302320, IMG submission 202130) | Peat permafrost microbial communities from Stordalen Mire near Abisko, Sweden - Bog_T0_3 | ecosystem: Environmental > Terrestrial > Soil > Wetlands > Peat | place: Sweden: Abisko, Stordalen Mire...
GCGACTTGCCTCCACGGCGTGCAGATCGATCGATTCAGACAGGCACAGGAATGACTCGGGCAGATAGCGCGCTGCGTAGTCGCGGCCGCGTGCCATGAGGTATTGCTCCACCGGGAACAGGAAGCGACCATCGCTCGCGGCGGGTGCGAACGCGAACCGCGCGGCGAACTCCTGCGGGCTGCGATAGGTTGCCATGGCCAGTGCGCGGGCCAGCTGCAACCCTTCAGCCGGACTGCCAGCCGAGAGCGCGAACCGAACGATGCGCCGCTGCACGCTGCGCCATGCCGTCGCCATCGGGTGCGTGCGATCCGCGGCGCTGAGCACCAGGAGCTGGCCCACGCTGTCCGGGTAGCGCTGGGCGAAGGCCAGCGCGACCATGCCGCCATAGGAAGCGCCGACGATCGCGTGCAGCCGTTGCAGGCTTAAGTGCCGCATGAGGCCGCGCAGCGCCTCGGCCTGATCGAAGCTGGAAAGACTCGGAAATGCGCCGCCAGCCACCGGCCCGGTCGATTCGCCGCTGGCGCCGAGGTAATCGATCCCCAGTACGCGCAGGCGCGTGCTGTCGAGCGCGCGGCCGGGGCCGACCGCCTCGGACCACCAGCCCTCGCCCGCAGACTGCGCATCAAATACGCGCCGATGTGCCGAGATGCCACCGAGGGCTGCGACCACGGGCGCATCGACCGCGCCGGCCAGCCGCCAACCGATCGCAACCGCAGGCAGGCTGCCACCGTGGTGAAGCAGAAATTCACTAGGCCAGCTCCAGACGCCCTGCTCGACGGCTGCAGTTGCAGTTGCCGCCGCTGCGGCGCCGCTACTGGCGTTGGGGGAAATCCTGGAAACGACGTTCAAACCCTACTCCGCAGTGCCTGTTGCGCATCATCTCGGCACTCCTGCGGACCGGCGTCGTAACGGCTGCGTTACAACGAACCCTCATCTATCGGCCCAGCCCCGAAGGGTCGGTTACCGCAGGAGTTGGCACCATTTCGGAATTCCGACGGTTGCCCCGGCGTCTAAGGGCCTTTCCCTCAGCCGGTCTCGATGAGTGCCGAAAGTTTAGCCCGCGGGCGGCGCACTTGCAACGCATCTCCCAACGCGCTAGTGTACTAATACATTAATACATTCGACCATGGCGCGGGGCTAACCCCATGAAATCCCATCGGCTACTGTCCGCCCGGCAGGAAGCGCTCGCCGAGCGCAATCTGTTCGCGGCCATCTCAACGCTGCGCAGCGTGGAGGAGTGCCGCGCCTTCCTGCGCGATCTGTGCACCCCGGCGGAACTTCAGGCCATGGCGGACCGCTGGGCTGTGGTTGAATGCCTGCGCCGCGGGATGCCCTACCGGGAAATTCATCGCCAGACCGCGGTCAGTATCACCACCATCGGCCGCGTGGCGCGCTACCTGGCAGCCGGCAACGGCGGTTACGCGCTTGCCGCACAGCGCCTGGACGGAGCACCGCATGGATAGACCTGTAGACCGACCCGCGCGCATCAAGCTGGCGATCCAGAAATCCGGACGCCTGACCGATCCTTCGGTCGAGCTGCTCACCCGCTGCGGGCTGAAGCTCTCGCGCGGGAAGGATCAATTGATGGGATTTGGCGAAAACATGCCGCTCGATGTGCTGTTCGTGCGCGACGATGACATCCCGGACCTGGTGCAGGAGGACGTCTGCGACCTCGGACTGGTCGGACTGAACGTGCTCGAGGAGAAGCGCCTGGAACTTAACGCGCGCGGCACGCCCGCACGGTTTCAGTCGCTGCGCACACTCGACTTCGGACGCTGCCGCCTGAGTCTGGCAGTGCCGATCGAATACCAATACGGCGGAATCGCCTCCCTGCAGGGCAAGCGCATCGCCACCACCTATCCGTTCCTGCTGGGCCGCTTCCTTACGCAGCACGGCGTCACAGCCGACATCGTCACGCTCTCCGGCGCGGTCGAAATCGCCCCAAGGCTGGGTCGCGCGGACCTGGTCTGCGATCTGGTCTCCACCGGCTCGACGCTGCAGGCCAATCATCTGCGCGAGGTGGAGACCGTACTCGAGAGTCACGCGGTACTGATCCGCACGCCCATCGCGCTGGCGCCGGAAAAGAACGAATGGGTCGAGCGGCTGCTGCTGCGGATCGAGGGCGTCGAGCAGGTGCGCGAAAGCAAGTACATCATGCTGCATGCGCCGCGCTCGGCGCTGCCCGCGATCCGCAAGCTCCTGCCCGGCAGCGAATCGCCGACCATCATCCCGCTCGAGGGCTCGCCCGACCGCGTCGCCGTGCACGCGGTGTGCCGCGAAACCGTGTTCTGGGAAACGCTCGAGAGCCTCAAGAAGGCCGGTGCCAGCGCACTGCTGGTGCTGCCGGTCGAGAAAATGCTGGCCTGAGGAGATCACATGCAGATTCTCGACTGGCAGTCCTTGAGTGTGCAGCAGCGCGCGAACGCGTTGGCGCGCCCCGCGGCCGCGCTGGCGGCGAGGACGCTGGCCGAGGCGCGCGCCATCATCGATGAGGTACGTTTAGCAGGCGATGCCGCGCTGGTGCGTTACGCGCGCGAGTTCGATGGCGTTACGCTCCCCGGCTTTGAAGTATCGAGCGCGGAATTCGCCGCGGCCCGCGCTTCGATGCAGGCCAGCGACACCGCCGCACTCGAACGCGCCATTGCGAACGTCGATGCCTTTCATCGCGCCACTCAACCCCGGGACGTTGCAATCGAAGTACAGCCCGGCGTTCGCTGCGAGCGACTGATCCGCCCGATCGGCGCGGTGGGCCTGTACGTGCCCGCCGGCTCTGCTCCATTGCCCTCCACGGTCATCATGCTGGCCGTCCCCGCGCGCATTGCCGGCTGCGGCCGCCGCGTGCTGTGCACCCCGCCGCAGCACGATGGCGCCGCAAATGCCGCGGTTCTGGTGGCGGCCGAGCTGTGCGGCATCGAGCAGGTCTACAAGATCGGCGGCGCGCAGGCCATCGCCGCGCTGGCCTATGGCACGGCAAGCGTGCCGAAGGTCGACAAGATCTTTGGTCCAGGCAACGCCTGGGTGACGGCGGCGAAGCAGCTGGTTGCGGCCGATCCGGCCGGCGCCGCGCTCGACATGCCGGCAGGTCCGTCCGAAGTACTGGTCATCGCCGATGACAGCGCGCGCGCCGATTTTGTCGCGGCGGATCTGCTCGCACAGGCCGAACACGACCCGCGCTCACAGGCCATCCTGGTAACCACCTCGCGCGCGCTGGCGCAACAGGTCGCCGCAGCGGTGGCCGCGCAACTGCCCGCGCGCACGCGCGGCTCGATCCTGGAACACTCGATCGCCGCGTCGCGCATCCTGATCGTGCCGGACCTGGCGGCTGCCATCAGCATCAGCGAGGCCTATGCGCCCGAGCACCTCAGCATCCAGACACGCGCGCCGCGCGCATTGCTCGAGCAGGTGCACAACGCGGGCTCGGTGTTCCTGGGCGATTGGTCGACCGAACCGATGGGCGATTACTGCTCCGGCACCAATCACGTGCTGCCCACCTACGGCCACGCGCGCACTTACAGCGGACTGTCGGTCACGGATTTCACGCGGCGAATGACCGTGCAGGAACTTTCCGCCCAGGGATTGCGCGATCTGGGCCCCACGGCTGCCACGCTTGCGCGGCTCGAGGGTCTCGATGCGCATGCGGCAGCCGTAGATGTGCGCCTCGAGGCGCTGCGGCTTCCGGGTGCCGCATGAGCTGGCTGACCGAGTTGGCGCGGCCCGAGATCCAGACACTGAAAGCCTATGAGCACGCGGCCTGGGAACCGGGACTGGTGCGGCTGCACGCCAACGAGCTGCCCTGGCGGCAGCTGAACGATCGCTCACGGGCGGGTCTGAACCGCTATCCCGAGCCACACCCGCATGAGCTCACGGCCGCGCTGGCGCGCTTCTACGGTGTCCAGCCGGAATGCCTGCTGGCTAGCCGCGGCAGCGATGAGGCTATCGATCTGCTGGTGCGCAGTTACTGTCGGGCAGGGGAGGATGCGATCCTTATCTGCCCTCCTACCTTCGGCATGTATGGTGTGGCCGCGCGTGTCCAGGGCGCGGAAGTTCTCGCCGCGCCACTGCAGCGAGAGTGCGGCTACGACTGCGACTTCGCCGCGCTGCGCGCGCAGTGCAAGGATCGGGTCAAACTGGTATTCCTGTGCTCCCCCAACAATCCGACCGGCAATCGCTTCGACGCCGAAGCGATCGCGGCCTTGGCGCGTGATCTTGAGGGCCGCGCACTGCTGGTCATCGATGAGGCCTACGTGGAATTCGCCGAAGGTCCCTCGCTGGCGGGCCAGCTCGAGGCGCTGCCGGGCGTGGTGCTGCTGCGCACGCTGTCCAAGGCCTACGCGCTGGCCGGCGCGCGTTGCGGCGCACTGATCGCGCATCCGGATGTCGTGGCACTGTTGCGCCGGGTGATTCAGCCCTACGCGTTGACGCAGCTGACCATCGAGGCGGTGTTCGCGGCGCTCGAACCGCAGGCGGTCGCCGATGCGCACGCGCACCGCGCCACCATCAAGACCGAGCGGGCGCGCCTGGCCGACGCGCTCAAGTCGCACAAATGCGTGCGCCGGGTGTGGCCCAGCCAGGCGAATTTCCTGCTGGTCGAATTCGACGATGCCGGCGCTGCGCTGGAGCGCGCCCACGCCGTCGGCCTGCTGGTGCGCGACCTGCGCGCCGCGCTTAATCCCGCGCAGGCACTGCGCATCAGCATCGGCAGTCCCGAACAGAACGATCGGCTGCTGGCGAGTATCCCATGAGCGATATTCCCGAGCCGATCCTGTTCGTCGATCGCGACGGCACGCTGATCGAGGAAGTCAGTGACGAGCAGGTCGATCGCCTCGACAAGGTGCGACTAATGCCGGATGTCTTCGCGGCCCTGCAAACGCTCACGGCCGCAGGCTACAGGCTGGTGATGGTCACCAATCAGGACGGCATCGGCAGTGAGCGCTTCCCGCGAGCGCACTTCGAGCTGGTGCACGAATTCGTGCTGCATCTTTTCAACTCGCAGGGCATCAGCTTCGATGCGGTATTCATCTGCCCGCACTTCGCGCACGAGGGCTGCGGCTGCCGCAAGCCCCGCACGGGACTGGTCCAGGACTACCTGCGCCAGCACACGATGGATCCCGCACGCAGCGCGATGATCGGCGATCGCGAAACCGACCTTGAGTTCGCACGCGCGCTGGGCATCCGTGGTCTGCGCGTGGGCGGCGCCGCGCCCGGACAGAGCTGGCCCGCAATCGCGCGCGCATTGCTCGCGCGCACGGCGACCGTGGAGCGCACGACGCGCGAGACCACCATCAAGGCGCGGGTCGAACTCGATAGCGACGCCCCCAGCCGCATAGCGAGCGGCATCGGCTTCTTCGATCACATGCTCGAGCAGCTGGCCAAGCACGGCGGCTTTGCGCTCGAATTGAACTGCAGCGGGGATCTGCACATCGACGAGCACCACACGGTGGAGGATTGTGCGCTCAGCATCGGCGAGGCACTGCGCCGCGCACTCGGCGACAAACGCGGCATCGGCCGCTACGGCTTCCTGCTGGCCATGGATGAGAGCGAGGCGCAGGTGGCGATCGATTTGTCGGGCCGCGCTTATTTCACCTTCGAGGGCCGTTTCGGCCGCGAGCAGGTCGGCGCGCTGCCCAGTGAACTGGTGCCGCACTTCTTCCGCTCGCTCAGCGACAGCCTCGGCGCGGCGCTGCACCTGACGGTTCGCGGCGAGAATACCCATCACATGATCGAAGCCTGCTTCAAGGGCGTCGGTCGGGCGCTGCGCCCGGCACTGCGGCGCGAAGGCCGGGACCTGCCGAGCACCAAAGGGATGTTATGAGCTCCCAGGCCGACGTGGTCATCATCGACAGCGGCGGCGCCAATCTGGCCTCGCTGCGTTACGCACTCGACCGCCTCGGCGCCCGTTCGGTGGTCACGGACGACCCCGACATCATCGTCGATGCGCCGCGCGTCATGTTGCCCGGCGTCGGCGCGGCAGCCGCCGCGATGCGGCGGCTGCGCGATCGCGGGCTTGCGGAACTGATTCCGCAGCTGCAGGCGCCGCTGCTCGGCATCTGCTTAGGCATGCAGCTCCTGTTCGAACATTCCGCCGAGGGCGACACGCCCTGTCTGGGCTTGCTGGCAGGAAGCATCACGCGCCTTACGTCCGCGCCCGGCCTGCCGGTACCGCACATGGGCTGGAACACCCTCGCGATACGGCGCGAGGATCCGCTGCTCGCGAATCTGACGGAGGGCGACCGGCTCTACTTCGTGCACAGCTTCGCCGGGCCGCTCAGCGGCGATACGCTGGCCTCGGTCAACTACGGCACCGAACTACCCGCAATTGTCCGGCGCGGGAATTTTCTCGGCGTGCAGTTTCACCCCGAACGGTCATCGACCGCCGGCGCACGCGTATTGCGCAATTTCCTGTCACTGCCGTGCTCCTGATCCCCTCCATCGACCTGCGCGGCGGCGCCTGCGTACGGCTCTATCAAGGCGATTTCGACGCTGAAACGCGCTACGCGACCGATCCACTCCGCCTGCTCACGCGCTATCGCGCGCTCGGCGCCAGCTGGCTGCACATCGTCGATCTGGACGGCGCGCGCGATGGCACGCTCGGCAATCGAGCGCTGATCGGGGAACTCGCCGCAAAGCGGGCGATGCAACTGCAGGTCGGCGGCGGCGTGCGCGATGCCGGTATCATCGATGAACTGCTAAGCTGCGGCATCGAGCGCGTCGTCATCGGCAGCGCGGCGGTCGAGCGGCCGGCGGAGGTCGCCGACTGGTTGCATTGTTACGGCCCCGAGCGCCTCTGCCTGGCATTCGATGTGCGTCTCGATGCTGCCGGCGTGCCGCGGCTGCAGACACGCGGCTGGCGCGAGGCCAGCGCGCAGTCGTTGTGGGATGCGATCGAGCGCTTCGCACCAGCCGGGCTCCGGCACGTGCTGTGTACTGATATCGAGCGCGATGGCGCGCTCCAGGGCCCCAATGTCGCGCTCTACACCGAGGCGCAACGGCGCCATCCTGACATCCAGTGGCAGGCCTCCGGCGGCATCGCGCGCGGCGCGGACCTCGCCACGCTGGCGGCCACCGGCGTCGCGGCCGCGATCAGCGGCAAGGCGCTGCTCGAGGAACGCATTTCGATCGAGGAGCTGCGGCTATTCTTGCCAAACGCATAATCCCCTGCCTCGATGTGCGCGATGGCCAGGTGGTCAAGGGCGTGCGCTTTCGCGATCATCGAATCGTCGGCGACATCCTGGAGCTGGCGATGCGCTATCGCGATGAGGGCGCCGATGAGCTGGTGTTTTACGACATCACGGCGAGCCCGCAGGGCCGCTCGGTCGATCGCGAATGGGTGGCGCGGGTGGCCCGGGTGCTGGACATACCCTTCTGCGTCGCCGGCGGCATCCGCTCGGTCGAAGACGCCGAGATGGTGCTGAACGCGGGTGCCGAGAAAATCTCGGTCAACTCCCCTGCCCTGTCCGATCCGCCGCTCATCGACCGGCTGAGCGCACGCTTTGGCTCCCAGTGCGTCGTGGTGGGAATCGACAGCCAGAGCACCGCTGTGGGCTATCACGTCTACCAGTTCACGGGCGATCCGAATCGAACCGTCGATTCGCGACGCGATACTCACAGCTGGGTGCGCGAGGTGCAACAGCGCGGCGCGGGCGAGATCGTGCTCAACTGCATGGATTCGGACGGCACGCGCGATGGCTACGACATCGAGCAGCTTCGCAGCGTGCGTGCCATATGCGATGTGCCGCTGGTCGCCTCGGGCGGCGCGGGCACGCCGGCGCACTTTCAACGCGCGTTCGAGGAAGCGCATGTCGATGCGGCGCTGGCCGCCAGCGTTTTCCACAGCGGCACCATCGAAATCGGCGATCTCAAACGCGCGCTGCGCCGTCGCGGCCTGGAGGTGCGATTGTGAATGACCTGCAGCCTATCGACCTGCAGCGAGTCGACTGGGACAAGGGCGCAGGCCTCGTGCCCGCCATCGTGCAGGACGCTCGCGACGGCCGCGTGCTCATGCTCGGCTACATGAACCGCGAAGCACTGCAGCGCACCGAGGACACGCGACGTGTCACCTTCTACAGCCGCTCGCGCGCGCGGCTGTGGGAGAAAGGCGAAACCTCGGGCCACGGGCTGGAACTGTGCGCCATTCGCCTGGACTGCGACGGCGACACGCTGCTCATCAGCGCGGTGCCCGAAGGGCCGGTTTGCCACACGGGCACCGCAACCTGCTTCGGCGATGACGCGCCGGCGGCGCAACCGCCCACTGAGGGTGCGCCCGGCAACCTTGCCTTCCTGTCACAGCTCGAGCAGCTTATCGCGCGGCGCATCGCCGAGAATCCCGAGGGCAGTTATACGGCGCGCCTGTATCGCAGCGGTGTGCGGCGGGTGGCGCAGAAGGTCGGCGAGGAAGGGCTCGAGGTGGCGCTCGCAGGCTGTGTCGAGGGCGATGATGCACTGCTGGGTGAGTCAGCTGATCTGCTGTATCACCTGCTGGTGCTGCTGCGCGCGCGCTCGCTCAACTTCGAGCAGGTGATCGACCTGCTGCGCTCACGTCACGAGAGCACGATCTCCACGGCCGGCTCGCGCAAGTTGTAGCGCGAGCTCATTGCGCGCCCGTAGGCGCCGACGTTGGCGATCAGCATCACATCCCCCGCCTGCGTGGGCGGCAGCAGTCGGTCGTGTCCCAGAAAATCTCCGCTCTCACAGATCGGGCCGACGATGTTCACGATTTCGCTCACCGGTTCGTCCAGGCGCGTGAGATTGACGATTTCGTGCCAGGCACCATAGAGCGCTGGACGAATCAGCGAATTCATGCCGGTGGCAATGCCGACATAGTGGATGTCATCCTTGGATTTCGTTTGCGTCACGCGCGCGATCAGCACGCCGGACTCGGCCACCAGGTAGCGACCCGGCTCGATCCAGAGCGCAACCTCGGGCCGGTCCTCGCGCGCGGCCAGCAGCGCCGTGTCGAGCAGCCTCAGATCCAGTTCGGGCTGATCGTGCCCGTCCGGCACGCCGAGGCCGCCGCCGACATCGATCATGCGCACCTGCGGAAACTGTTTCGACAGATCGAGCAGGCAGCCGGCCACCTCCGACCAGTTGTCGGCATTGAAAATGCCGCTGCCCGAGTGCGCGTGCAGGCCCACGACGTTTACGCCGTATCGCTCGACCAGCTGCGCGAGCTCGGCGGCTTCCGCCAGCGGCACGCCGAATTTGGCGTGCGCACCAGCCGTTCGTACATGGTGGTGATGGCCCCGACCGGTGCCGGTGTCGATGCGGATGAACACGCCGCGACCGCGAAACAGTTCACCCCAGTGGCGCAGCACGTAGAGATTGTCGATCGTCAGCGCGATGCCGGCTTCCAGCGCCCAGCGATACTCCTCGCGCGCAGCGAAGTTCGGCGTAAAAAGAATCCGGTCCACATCCAGCCTCGGCACAGCCGCGAGCAGATGCTCGATTTCTCCACGCGACACGCATTCGAAGGCCAGCCCCTCGGCCGCCAGCAGGCGCAGGATCTGCGCGTTGGGATTGGCCTTCATCGAATAGAGCACCCGCTCCACGGCGGTCAGACCCTTCAGCGCGCGCGCGCGCGCTGACACGACCGACGGATCGTAGACATAGGCGCAGTCGTATTGCTCGGCCAGCGCGAGCAGTTCCGCGCGCCGCGAGCGCCACCAGGTCGGAGTCGTGGTCGCGGATTGGTCGGGCCGCGCGAACAGTTGTTCCCAGGTCGGACCCAGGATGGCGCCGGCGCGCACCGGACGGATCAGGCGCTCATGCAGTTCGTTGACGAGCCGATCGCCCTGCGCCTCATCGACCACAAAGCTGAAATTCAGGTCATTGGCAGCCTGGCTGAGCAGGTAGACCCGCTGTTCGGCGAACAGTTCGAAGGCTTCGCCGAGCTGGTGCAGGATGCCGCGGATGTTGCGGCCGACCAGGCTCACCGAGGCGCACGGCCCGAGCACCTGCACGCGACAGAGCTCCGAGAGTTCCTGCACCAGTGCATCCACGAGCGTCTGATCCAGCGAGTTGGCGGCCGGATCCAGCGACACCGTCACATTGGTCTCGGAGGTGGAAACCAGGTCGACCGACAGGCCGTGACGCTTGAACACCTGGAAGGCATCGGCCAAAAAGCCGACCTCGTGCCACATGCCCGGGCTTTCGAGCGATACCAGCGTAATGCCTTTCTTGATGCACACCGCCTTGACCTGGGCGATGCCATCGCCGCCGTCGGCGCTGATATGCGTTCCCTCGAGCGTCGGGCTCTGCGTGGCGTAGATCGCGATCGGGATGCGCTGCGACTTGGCCGGCAGGATGCAGCGCGGATGCAGCACCTTGGCGCCGCTCGAGGCGATCTCCTGCGCTTCATCGTAATGCAGCGAGCGCAGCAACCGCGCCTGCGGCGTCGAGTGCGGGTTCGCGCTGAACAGTCCCGGCACGTCGGTCCAGATCTCCAGGCGCTCGGCGAGCAGCTTGGCCGCAAAATAGGCGGCCGAAGTATCCGAGCCGCCACGCCCGAGAAGCACGGTGTCGCCGGCCGCATTGCTGGCGATGAACCCCTGCGTCACGACCACGCCCGTGAGCGCATCGAGCCGCATGCGCAAGGCCTCATCGGGGGCGTAGTCGCAAGTGGCAGAGAGAAAATTCGCGCGTGCGCTGGCGCCGCTGCGCTCATCGGCCTTCAGCCCGAGGCGTGCATCCCACCACTGCGCCTCGATGCCCGAAGCGGCGAGATACCGTGCACCGAGTTCGGTGGCCATCAGCTCCCCGGTGCACATGACCCGTGCACGGGTGCGGTCGCTGACCTCACCCATGAGCGCAACGCCGGAGGCGATATGCCGCAGCTCCGAGAAGTAGCGCTCCAGCGCGGCGCTGACGCCGATACCGAGTTCAGCCGCAAGCGCAATGTGGCGCTGCTCGATGGCCTTGAGGGTGGATTCGTGGGTACCGGCCAGCGCCGATACGAGCAATGTCTCAAGCCGGTCGGTGATGCCGCTGACCGCGGAGTGCACCAGCAGCAGGCGAGTGCCGGCAGCAAGGCGCGCGCGCACCACCGAGGCGATGTTGCGCCAGTTGGCAAGGCTCGAAACGCTGGTGCCGCCGAACTTGAGCACGACCCAGGCGGTGCGGTCGCGGGGGGCCATAGGCTATCCGTGCGTCGAGGCTAGTCGCGCGCCGAGGTCAAAGCTCTTCGTCGTCGAAGATGTCGCGCAGATCTTTTTCCAGCTTGCGGTCCGCCAGGACCTCTTCCAGCCGGCTCCACGCTGCCTTGCCGCGCTTACCCTGTGCGCGTACACGTTTATCGACACGGGCCAGCAAACCGTCGTAATCGGTGCTGTCCTCGGTCTCTACAGTGAATTCCTCGTCCAAATCAAACGTCTCGTTGTCGCGTTCAGACATCGTATTTCGCAGAATAAGTGCCGTCTAATCAGTGAGTTACACAGGCATCGCCTGGCAACCGGCAGCGAACTATAGCTGATTTGCGGCGCGGTTCAACCCGCTATACCGGTTAATAGGGCTATTTGTCGATATTGCCAGCCGCGACAGCGTCGCCCCCCCCGGACTGTGAGCCGGCTCCGGGCGCCACTGCCGGACCGCCGGTGGCGGCCGGTGTCGGCGCTGCGGCTGGCCCGCCGGGGAGTCCCCTGACGGCGACCGGATCAGGCAGATTGGGTGCCGACAGATCGGCCTCGAGCCCCACCGTGGCGAGGACGCCGTCGGCCTTCTGCAGCACTTCGCGGGCGTAATCCCAATGGATCGCCACCGTGCTGTCGCCCACCGCTGCCTGCAGCAGCTGAGAGAACTGATCGACGTTGGGTTCGAAGCTCTGACCCTCGGCATCCACGGGCGGGTGCGCCTCGAGCAGCAGCTCGCCATCCACCCAGGCCACCTTGACGGGCTCGTTGATCAGACGCACCGGCGTGCCGACCGGAATCATCGGAAACAGGGCCGCCACATCGTCCGGATACATGCGAATGCAGCCGTGGGTGACGGCCAGGCCCACGGCAATCGGATTGTTGGTGCCATGGATGAGATAGGTGCCGTTGCCGGCGGCCAGGCGCATCGCAAAGGCACCGAGTGGATTGTCGGGGCCGGGCGGTACGAAGGGCGGCAGCGGATCGCCGGCGGCCGCGTGCTCCTTGCGCACGGATTCCGGCGGATACCAGATCGGGTTCTTGATCTTGGCGATGACATGCGTGAGCCCTATGGGCGTGTGCCAGTCCATCTTGCCGATGCTGACCGGGTAAGTGATGACCTGCACCGGCTTCCCGCGCACGGGCTTGGGGTAGTAATAGAGGCGATGCTCGGGCAGGTTGACGACGATGCCCTCGCGCGAACCTGGCGGCAGAATGTGCCGGTCGGGAATTGTGATCTGTTTGCCGGCACCCGGAAGCCACGGATCGACGCCCGGATTGACGCGGATGAGTTCCTCCGAGCCGAGGCTGTAGGTACGCGCCAGGTCGTACAGGGTGTCCTCGTAGACGGTCGTGGCCGATTTGTCGCCGCCTACTACCGAGTCGTTCGGATTGGACAGCAGGTATGTGGTGGCGTTGGTCCGCATCGGTATCGTCGCGGCCACGAGGGCGAGAACGATCCCGGCTATCGATTGACCGTTATGCGACATGGGCAAATGAAGTGAAGCCAATACAGTAACTTAGGGTAGCACGTTGCAGTGTCAGGTGCTGAGTGGCAGCCCCGTAGTTACTCCGGCAGTCGAAAGGAATGCTCCGTAATGCAGGCCGCCTGCAGCAAGCTGAGCGTCGCTACGCGCACCGGGCGTCGGACGATCCAGCGCAAAGCGCGGCGCGGCGGCGAGGCGCGATACCAGTCGCTGTGCGACGCCCAGGCGTGTGCGGCCACGTACGCGGCCGTTTCCTTGCGCGTCTGCGCGGACGGCCACGCTCGGTTGGTGACGAATCGCAGGCCATCCCGCGCCGAGCGGCTCCACTCGAAGCCGGCGAAGAAAGTCATGCGCAATCGGGACAACGACACGTCCGACAGCGTGTGTCGGTCAGCCGCGTAGCGCAACATGGCAGGACAGCTGCTCGCCGCCCACTGCATGACCCAGCGTGGAATCGATCCGCCGTGATATCGCTCGATCATGGCGAGGGGCGCGTATAGCCACCAGCGCCGCGCGCGGTGGCCCTCGATCACGCACGCCCACTCGCCATCCGTCAAGCGAGGCGAGAGCGCGGCGATGTCGTGCAGCTGAATGAACCTCAGGGCATGCGCCCGCATGTTGCCTGCCGCGTGCAACAGCAGATGCAGCATCAGCGCAGGGAGCGAAGCATAGTAATGGAGGCCAGGTTCAGCCGCGGGCAATGCCAACTCCGTAGTGATGTCAACCTCCCGGACCGGCAGGCGCTCGGCGATGTGGGTGTGCAGTTCGATCTTCACGGGATTGTCGCGATGCTCGCCGAGCGGATGGAAACTACCGGCCTGCGCCGGAGCGAAGGTCCGCTCGCGACGCGAGTCATAAACAACCCGGTATCCGAGCGGCTGCAGCAGTTGCGATGCGCGCTCGAGGTCGCATGGGCGGAGCAGCAGGTCGATGTCCGCCATCGGCCGCATTCCGGGTGCGTAGAGCTGCACCTCGTGCAGCGCAGCTCCCTTGAGCGCTTGGATGACCAGTCCCGCGCGCCTGGCCGCCTGGTCGAGTTTCTGCAGCATGGCGGCCAGCCGGAAATGCCTGGCAGCCGTGTGATCACGTTGTGCCCGGAGGTACGGTTGCCAGCCTGGCGGAGCTGAATGCCAGGGCCTCGAACTGAGCAACGGCGCGATGCCATGCATCGCCGCCACGGCCGGGGCGAGCCACCATTCCGCACTGGCATCTTTCAAGCCACGCGCGCGGTCCGGGCGAGCACACTCGCGCGCCAGCCATTCGGTCGTATCGCGCAGTGCGCGCTGCAGTTCGGGCAGCGGCGGTAAGTCCCGGGAACGGTGGGAAGAGTGGGCAGGGTCCAGCGGCATACCCTGAGTGCTTGCGATATAGCGTCACGGTTGTGACATGTGATGCCATACAAATGTATGGTATCTGATCCCTCCACCCCCTAAGCCCCCGTCAGCGGCAGATCCTCACACGGATCGCCGAGTCCATCGCGCAGCAGGGCCGGCCGCTGACGCGCGCCGATCTGGCGCGCGGCACGCTGCTGCCGCTCTATGGGCGCGTCGCCGCCGGCAGCGGCTGACCTTGCCGACCTCTGAAATGCTCGTGGATGCCGCTGGTATGGAAGAACTGCGCGTCATCCCTGATCACGCTGTCCGAGCGGGCCTCGGCCATGAACAAGGTATGCGAGCCAACCGTCCGGACATCGAGGATCGTAAGCTCGCGAACGCGCAGCGCCCATTCCGGAACCGGCAGTGAAAAAAACGCGGAACGGCCCAGTCTGAAGGGCAGACTCTCCCAATCGACCTGCGCGTTCTTGTGGTGAGCGCCCAGGCTGTAAGCAGTTTTGTGGTGGCTCGCGGGCACGTCCGATAGCGCCACGCGCCGCGCGGCTTTCATCGGTTCCACCGACGCGCTGGTACTGCGCAATGCCAGCGTGAAGCGGTCAGATGCGACCGGCCCGATCAGATCCATGGGGAAGAGATTACTGTGGCTGCCGCCGTCCACCGACACCAGCACCACCGGTCTCGGGCAGATGTAGAAAATCATGATCTGCTGCGTGGCGGCTGGACTCAGGGCGAAGTTGCCGGGTTTGGACCCCGCCCGCACGGCACGGTCCTGCAACCAGCGATTCCACGGGCGGCCGGGCCAGCCAAGGCAACGGTGCGTACCCCCGGTGACGCCGAACAGGGCCAGTGCGATGCCGTTGGTGGTCCAGTCCTGCTGGCGCTCGAGCCCAAGAACCCCGAGCATGTCGCCATCGCGCGCATTGATGAAATGCAACTCGCAACTGTCAGTTTTCTGTAGCGCGAGGCTCAGCGGTCCGTCCATTCCGATGGCAACGGTCAGCGGCCGCAGCGCGACGATCACGTTGTTGCGCGTCAGGTCAAATTCGCCATCGGCGGCCTTAAGCCTGACGTGCACCAGCTCCTGCGGCGGATGCAGTGCGATGGCGGACCACTGCGGCAGCGGTTGCAGCCAGCGGGACACCGACACCGGCATCATACTTTTTCGAACAGCAGAAACATGTATCGACTCGCCATCAGAGGCAGCGCCAGCGTTGGCGAATCCACCGCATGCAGGCGGTTGCCAGGCAAACCACCACGTACACCGGCGAGCCTGAAATAGGGCGCGGCCATGGCCGCAAAGTTGGCGGGCGTTCGACGTGTGACCGTCCAGACGCCGCGCAGCGTGAAATGGCCATCACGATGGAGCGCGCGTCGGTTGTGCCACCACCATTTGAATCTCATATCGCCGATGAAGCGTGTGCTCAGGACGCTCACGAGCGCGCGTCCACCTGGCAAGGTAAGTGCCTGCAGCTTGCGGAACAGTTCGGGCAGATCCTCGATCAGGTTAAGGGGCGCAAAATTTGCCGTGATCAGGTCGGCCTTGCGCCCGGAAAACACCGGGTCGGCCGCCAGGAAGTCCGGGTACTTGCCCTCCATCAGCACGATCTGTCCCGACTCCAGTTGCGCCTGGCTGGATCTCCTGAAGGCATCGCACATCTGCGGATCGTGATCGTAGGCGAGCACCCGGTAGCCGCGCGCGGCGTAGCTTCGGGCGTCGATACCGGTGCCGGCGCCGAAATCAATGATCGTGGCGCCGGGTTCGATGAGGCTGGTGACGCAACTTTGGAAGGCCGATCGGGCCAGCCGGTCTGCCCGGCGCCGCAGGATCTCCTGGGCGTAGACGTCGCCGGTGTGTTTGCAGCTCACGGAACTCGGCATCGTGATATCCGCCTCTGAAAAAGGATACCATACAAATGTATGGTATCCGACCCCTCCACCCCCCTGAGCCCCCGTCAGCGGCAGATCCTCACACGGATCGCCCAATTCATCGCGCAGCAGGGCCGGCCGCCGACGCGCGCCGATCTGGCGCGCGCGATGGGACTGCGCAACCGGCAGGGCATCGATCAGCACCTGCGCGCACTCGAGCGCAAAGGCTATCTCGAACTCGAACCCGGCATCGCACGCGGCCTGCGCCTCGTGGACAGCGCGGCATCGCGCGACGCATTGCACGGCACGTCACATGAAGTGGCGCGCGGCACGCTGCTGCCGCTCTATGGACGCGTCGCCGCCGGCGTGCCGACCTTCGCGCCGGGCAACATCGAAGAGGAAATTTCGATCAATCAGTCGCTGTTTCGCCCGCGCGCGGATTTTCTGCTGCGCGTGCATGGGCAGAGCATGCGCGATGCCGGCATCGCCCACCGCGACATCCTGGCCGTGCACCGCACGGCCGAGGCCATCAATGGCCAGATCGTCGTGGCGAGGTTGAATGAAGAGGCGACCGTGAAGATTTATCGCCGCAAAGGCTTTCGATTGCGGCTCGAGCCCGCCAATCCCGAGTTCACACCCATCGAGATCGATCTGCGCAGCGAGCCCTGGCTGATCGAGGGCATCGTGGTCGGTGTGCTGCGCACCGAGCTGCCACGGCAGCCAGCAGGGAGGTGAGCATGAGCGCGCGCAGCCTGACACTCGAACAGCTTTCGCGACTGTGCCAAGACGGCGAGTGGCGCCGCGGCCTGCATCAGGTCGCGCCCTCCGGATTCGCCGAACTCGATGCGAGCCTGCCCAGTGGCGGCTGGCCGGTGGGAGCGATCAGCGAGCTTCTGCTCGAGGCGATGGGAATCGGAGAGCTGGGCTTGCTGGTACCGGCCCTCTCCCGGCTGGCGCAGGCAGGACGCTACATCGCCTGGATTGCGCCGCCCTACCTGCCCTATGCGCCCGCGCTCGCACAAGCGGGTATCGCGCTCAAACGCGTGCTGGTGGTGCAGACGCGGGGCGTGCAGGAATCGCTGTGGGCCACCGAGCAGACACTGCGCTGTCCGGCCTTCGGCGCGGTACTGAGCTGGCCGTCCGGCATCGTCGATAAGAATGTGCGTCGGCTTCAGCTCGCAGCCGAGGCCGGGGGCACCCTCGGGATTCTTTATCGCCCTGCCGAAGCGGCGCGCGAGCACTCACCGGCGGCCCTGCGGCTGCGCCTGGCACCCACGAGCGCAGGACTCACCGTCGACATTCACAAATGCCGCGGCGGCCGGGCCGGCGCGCGATTGCAGTTGGGCATCAATGCTATGGCTGTGGGCTGGAAATCGCACTGCGGTTCTGTTCCGAGAGATTGAACCGCCCGATCGTTACTTGTACCGAAACATAAACCAGTGTCCGTCAAGCGGCGCGACAGCGACCTCCGCAGTAAATGGACCGTGATCCGGGCTTCATCGGTCGAGATTTGAGCTGTAGTAACGTTACCCGGGTCTACTCCACCGCCCTTCTGCGAGTAACGCAAAAGCTATCGATAACAAGTCGTCCCCGTCTACGTCTGCGTTTATCTCTACGCCTGCGTCCCAATCTGGTTCCGTGTATCGGCAGTCGCGGACGATGCGGCACCCACCCGGCGGCACGAATCTGAATCGACCACGGTAGACGATCCACTTCATCACTTTCTCGATGGTCTCGAGCGGCACATCGCCCGCCCCGCCGAAATTGCGCGCATTGGTCTCATCTGCCACCGCGGCGAGGTAGGGCACCAGCACGCGCCCGTACCCCGTCAGGGTCAGTATCAGCGCCCGGCGATCGGAGACGGATTTGTCGCGATTGATTAACCCCTTGATTTCAAGCCTTATCGCCAGCCTCGAGATGTGGCCGCGGGTCAGACCAAGCCGCAAAGCCAGACGGCTCGGCGTCTCACCGTTCTCGTGGTCGTACAGCTTACGCAGAACCACCGATTCGGCAGCCGTCACACCGAACTCCAGCGCCCTGTGGCGAAGCTCGTGGGTGATGCGGTAGCCCACGTAATTCAACCAGTACGCCAGTTGTGACTCGATGGGGCTGATCTGTTCCGGCCGGCGTTGCATGGCAGCAGTTTCCGAATTGTCGCCTAGGCAATCATCTCAGCAACAGGACACCTTTTTTCACAGGCGGCCAAGCGTGGGTCTTTGTTCAGTAATTCAGGTCACAGCCGTGAAGGGTCAGCGCGCGGGGCACTTTCACCGGCCATCGGCCCCCCCGGGCCGAGCCGCGCAATCAGCCTCCATCCAACCGAACTTGCCAGCCTCGGGGGTAAACTGTATATCCATACAGTGACCCCCGATACCTGCCTGTGGCTGTGCATCCGGCTGCCGCGGCTCGCGCGTGAGGCGTTCGCCGAGGAGCGCTGCGCGCTCGAGCGGCTGGCGGCCTGGGCGTATCAATGGAGCAGCCTCATCAGCTATGCGCCTTCAGGGGAAGTCTCTTGCGAACCGCTGCTGTGGCTCGAGCTCGGCGCCAGCTGCGCGCTGTTCCAGGGCCACCTGGCGCTGCTCGCAGCCATTGAAAGCGAACTCGCGCAGCTTGGGTTAAGCCATGTCTGTGCGCTGGCCCCCTCGCCCACGGCCGCGGCACTGCTGACGCGCGCTGCGGTGCGCGATCACGCCCTTACTCAGGCACAACTGCGGACACAGCTGGATAAGCTGCCGCTGCAGCTGCTGGATCTGCCGGAGAAAACGCTGGCAGAACTCGCGGCCTCGGGGCTGCGCCGCATCGGCGAAGTGCTGGCGCTGCCGGCGGCTGCGATCGCTCGGCGCTTCGAGCCCGACACCCTGCTCTATCTGCGGCGGTTGTGCGCCGAGGTTGCCGACCCACGGCCAACCTGGCGTCTGCCCGAAACCTACCAGGCGCGCTGCGAATTTGGCGTCGAGGTGCGCACCAGCACCGCGCTGCTGTTTCCGCTGCAGCGGTTGCTGCTGGAGTTCCAGGGCTACCTGCGCGCGCGCGATTGCTCGGTGCAGCGCTTCACGCTCGAGTTCGAGCATTACCGGCAGCCGGTGAGCCGCGTGACGATCGGTTTATCCGCCGCGGGCCGCGATGCGGCCCAGTTCCTGACACTGGTGCGCGAGCGCCTGCACTCGCTGGTGCTGCCGGCGCCGGTGAGCGCACTACGGGTGACGGCAGATGAATTCACCGCGCCGGCCATCGTGCAGACCGACCTCTTCGGCAACGATGCGCAGCCACTGCAGCAGCTGCAACGGCTGCTCGATCGGCTGCGCGCGCGGCTCGGCGATGACAGCATCCAGGCGCTGGCGCTCGAACCCGATTATCGGCCGGAACGCGGCTGGCGCTTCACCGCGCCCGAGAGTCTGGCGGCCGCAACGGGCGCAGGCAGCACAGGCGGCACCGATGCAAACCCGAACTCCCCGCCGCGGCCCTGCTGGCTGCTGAGCGAACCGATCCGGATCGAAACGCCGGCATCGCTGCTGCAGGGACCCGAACGCATCGAGAGCGGCTGGTGGGATGGCGCGGATGTGAGCCGTGACTACTACCTGGCACGCACCCACGAAGGCGCGCAGGTCTGGGTGTTCCGCGATCGCCGCCAGGATGCCTGGTACCTGCAGGGGCTGTGGTCATGAGCGAAGACCCGCCGGGCAGCTACGCCGAGCTGCATGCCATCAGCAACTTCAGTTTCTTGCGCGGCGCTTCGCATCCGGCCGAGCTGGTCCAGTGCGCGCATGCACTCGGCTATCGCGCGCTCGCACTGACCGATGAATGCTCGCTCGCCGGCGTGGTGCGCGCGCATGAGGCGGTGCAGGCGTTGACCCGCAGCGATGGCAGCACGGACACAGACTTCAAGCTCATCGTCGGCGCCGAATTCACGACGGCCTGCGGCATGAAGCTGGTGCTGCTGGCGCCCTCGCAGGCGGCATACGGCCAGATCTGCCAGCTCATCACGCTGGGCCGCCGCCGCTCGAAAAAGGGCGAGTACCGGGTGCTGCGATCGGATTTCGAGAGTGACCTCGCCGACTGCCTGGCGCTGTGGGTGCCCGCGCCGCTACCGAGCGAAGTGCAGGCAAGCGAAGCGCAGGCGGTGTGGCTGCGCGATTTCTTCGGCGATCGCGGCTGGCTGGCCGTGGAGCTGCATCGCGGGCCCGATGATCGCGCGCAGCTCGCGCACTGGTGCGCGCTCGCAGGGCGCTGCGGCATCCCCGCGGTAGCCACCGGCGATGTGCACATGCACGTGCGCTCACGGCGCGCGCTGCAGGATGTGCTCACGGCCGTGCGTCACGGCTGCACCGTCGATGAGGCCGGCTGGCGCCTGCATGCGAACGGCGAGCGGCACCTGCGCCCGCTGGCCGCGCTGCGCGCGCTCTATCCGCGCGCGCTGCTCGATCAGAGCGTCGTGATCGCCGAGCGCTGCGCGTTCTCGCTCTCGCAGCTTCACTACGAGTATCCGCCCGAGCTCGTGCCCGCGGGCCGCACGGCCAGCGGGCATCTGCGCGCACTTACCCAGGCGGGCCTGCAGCGGCGCTGGCCACGCGGCACGCCGAAATCGGTGCTCGGGCTGATCGAGCGCGAGCTCGCACTGATCAGCGAACTACGCTACGAACACTTCTTCCTGACGGTATACGACCTGGTCGATTACGCGCGCGGCAAGGGCATTCTCTGCCAGGGCCGCGGCTCGGCCGCCAACTCCGCGGTCTGCTATGCACTCGGCATCACCGAGATCGATCCGGCGCGCACGCAGCTGCTGTTCGAGCGCTTCATCAGCCGCGAACGCAACGAGCCACCGGATATCGATGTCGACTTCGAACATGAACGGCGGGAAGAAGTGATCCAGTACATCTACGACAAGTACGGGCGCGAACGTGCCGCACTCGCCGCCACCGTGATCTGCTATCGCACACGTAGCGCGATCCGCGATGTGGCGCGCGCGCTCGGCATCGGCGATGAAGACATCGACCGGCTGACGCGGATGCAGATGTGGTGGGAGTCGCCTGCGCAGCTGCACGAAGCGCTCGACCGCTGTGGGCTCAGGCTCGAGCCGGCGCGGCTGACCCTGCTGGCGCAGCTGGTGCGCGAGCTGATCGGCTTCCCGCGCCACCTTTCGCAGCACGTCGGCGGCTTCGTGATCTCGGGCGAGCCCTTGAGCACGCTGGTGCCGATCGAGAATGCCGCCATGGCCGATCGCACCGTGATCCAGTGGGACAAGGACGATCTGGAATCCTTAGGGCTGCTGAAAGTCGATGTGCTGGCACTCGGCATGCTCACGGCGCTGCGGCGCTGTTTCGATCTGATCGAGCGCTTTCGCGGCAAGCGCATCTCGATGCAGGACATCCCGCCGAAAGACACGGCCACCTTCGACATGATCTGCCGCGCCGAGACCGTGGGCGTTTTCCAGATCGAGTCGCGGGCGCAGATGAGCATGCTGCCGCGCCTGCGGCCTCGCAATTTCTATGATCTGGTCATCGAGGTGGCGATCGTGCGACCGGGCCCTATCCAGGGCGACATGGTGCATCCCTACCTGCAGCGGCGCGAGGACCCCAAAAATGTCAGCTACCCGAGCCAGGCACTCAAGGCCGTGCTGCAGCGGACCCTCGGCGTGCCGATCTTCCAGGAGCAGGTCATGCAGATCGCGATCGTCGCGGCGGGCTTCACGCCGGGCGAGGCCGATGGACTGCGCCGAGCCATGGCGGCCTGGAAACGCCGCGGCGGACTCACGCCCTATCGCGAGCGGCTGCTCAGCGGCATGGCGAAGAACGGCTACCGGAGCGAGTTTGCCGAACAGATCTACAAGCAGATCCTGGGCTTCGGCGAATACGGCTTTCCCGAATCGCACGCGGCTTCCTTCGCATTGCTGACCTATATTTCCTGCTGGCTCAAGTGCCACGAGCCCGCGGCCTTCGCCGCGGCGCTGATCAACAGCCAGCCCATGGGCTTCTACGCTCCGGCCCAGATCACGCAGGAACTGCGCCGCACCGGCGCCACGGTGCTGCCGGTCGATGTGACGGTGAGCGAGTGGCACTGCACGCTCGAGCGTTGCACCAGTGGCCCGGATCCGGCGCTGCGGCTGGGACTGTGCCTGGTGCGCGGCCTGGCTGAAGCCTCGGGTGCGCGCATTGTGGAAAAGCGCTGTGAGGGACCGTTCCGCAGCATCGATGAGCTGGCGGCCCGTGCGCAGCTCTCGCGCCGCTCGGTGCAGTCCCTGGCGGCTGCCGGCGCGCTGCGGCCCCTGAGTGCGCATCGGCACGAGGCCCACTGGCGCGCGCTCGGCGTGGAAAAACTCCCGGGGCTCATCGAGGGGCTATCGGCGCGCGAAGCACCGGCGTTGTTGCCGACGCCCACCGAAGGGGAGGACATCCTGGCCGATTATCGGAATCTCGGACTGACCACGGGCCGCCACCCGCTCGCGCTGCTGCGGCCGCGGCTGGCGCGACGGGGTTTTCGCAGCAGCAGCGAGCTGCAACGGCTGCCTGACGGCATCAACGTGCGCGTCGGCGGATTGATCACGCACATGCAGCAGCCCTCGACGGCCTCGGGCGTAGTGTTCGCCTCGCTCGAGGATGAAACCGGGCTCGTCAACGTGATTCTCTGGCCCAAGGTATTCGCTGCCCAACGGCGCTGTGCGCTCGAATCGAGCCTGCTCGTGGTCGACGGAGCACTGCAGCGGCGCGATCGGGTCGCGCATGTGGTCGCTCGACGGCTGTACGATGCCTCGGCGTGGCTTGGGCGCTTTGCGCGCGAGTCGCGGGACTTTCGTTGACTACCGGGCTGACTACTGGCCCAGCGCGCCGCGTAGCGCGATCAGCTCTTCGGCGGACTCGGCCATCAGCGCCTCGCACGCCTCCGGTGTCAGCTCCAGCCGCCCGGCCGCCTTGACCGCACCGACGCGCTGACCAAGTAGCTCGGGCAGCTGCTTGCAGGGGGCCAGCGTCAGCGCCACTTCGAGTACATCGGCCAACACGGCGCCGGGACCGCGCGTCGGGCGCGAATCATCGGCATGGGAGTGCACGGCGTTGACGATCTCCTCCGCCATGCCCCAATTCTCGAGCAGCACCTTGGCAATGGAGCCGTGCCAGTCGTTGACAATATGCTGATACATCTCCTGATCGGCAAACAGGGCCGGGTGGCGTACCGAACGCGTCAGGATGTAAAGCTTGCCGACACCATGAACCAGGCCGGCAAGCATGGCGGTGTCGGCGTTGACCTTGCCGACACGGCGCGCGACCACGAAGCACAGGGACGCAACCAGCACGCTCTGCTGCCAGAGCGCATCGAGATAACGCTGTAAACCCTTGTATTGGCCGGCTGAGCGCAGTTGTGACATGACGAAGCTGACGGTGGCGGCGCGCAGCGCATCGAAGCCGAGTCGCGTGACGGCAGTGCGCAATTCCGTGATCTGCTTGCCGCCGGGATTGAGAGCCGCGGAGTTGGCCATCGTCAGCACGCGCGTGGCCAGCATGGGCTCGGCGCCCATCAACCGCACGACCCGATCGCTGCTGCAGTTCTCCTCCGAGAGCACCTTCTGGACCTGGGCGGCGACCTCCGGGAAACTGGGCAGCTCGATCTTGCTGGCGCTGAGCTCCGCCGACAGGTCGCGCACGAATTCGAACGCCGCCGTGCTCGCATCGCGCTGCGTCGGCGTCTTCGACTCGGCACTGGCTTGCTGGTCCGGAGGGGCCATCTGTGTCCTCAAAACAGCTCGATGTCGTTACCCACAGGCTCGCTGTCCAGCGCCTGCAGGTAGGTGCGCTCGCGCTCGAACAGCGTGTTGTTACGCACGGCGTTTAGTTTCTTGACGCGCAGTTTACCGGTTGCCGGGGCATAGTGGACCTTGCGTGGATAGACGTCCCCGAGATCCTCGCCCAGCACGCTGAAGCCCTCGTCGCTGACGTACTTGCGCACGAACTCGATATTGCGCGCGCCGATATCCATGGCGATGCCATCGAGCACCCTGCCGCCGCCGACCAGCTTGACTTCCAGGCTGTCACGACGACTGCCCAGTTTCAGAATGTCGTTGATAAGTCGCTCCATGGCCACATTGCCGTAGCGCGTGGCGGCGCTGACTGCGCTGCTCCAGCTGCTGGCGCCCCTGGATGCGTCGCGCGGCAGCATGAAGTGATTCATGCCGCCGATGCCGGTGCGCCGATCGCGCACACACGCCGAAACGCAGGAGCCGAGCACGGTGCTGATCTGCTCTCCCGTGGTCGTGACGTAGTATTCGCCAGGCAGTAGCTTGGCCGCATAGCACAGATGCTCGCGATCCCAGAAGCGGCCGACGTGCTCGAACTGCGGCAGTGCCGCCGGCAGGGCATCCGCATCGTCCACATGTCGCTTAGGAACTCTCACGTCGTATCCGAGCGTCAAAGAACGCGCGCCATGGTGGCCAGCAGCTGTTCCGGATTGAATGGCTTGACGATCCATCCGGTCGCGCCCGCACGCTTGCCTTCCAGTTTCTTCTCCTGGCTTGACTCCGTCGTCAGCAGCAGCAGCGGAGTGAGGCGATAGTGCGGCAGACTGCGCAGTTCATGCACCAGCGTGATGCCATCCATGCGTGGCATGTTCACGTCGCTGATGACAAGGTCGCACGGATTATCGCGTGCGTAGTCCAGCGCTTCCTGCCCGTCGACCGCCTCCACCACCGCGTAGCCTGCGGAAGTGAGAGTCGCGCGCACCATCTCCCGCATCGACGCCGAGTCGTCCACTGTCATTATCAATCGTGCCATGATACTGCTCCGTTGATCTGGCTATCGAGCTGCGCTCGACTTGACGTTCCAGGGCCGATCGGACGCGCGCCGTTCGATCACCTCGGCGGCGCTGATACTGCTGCCGCTGCTGCCGCTGCTGCCGCTGCTGCCGCTGCTGCCGCTGCTGCCGCTCTCGTTTACTCGGTAGCCCGAGATCATCTCGTTCAGCGCCTGCGCCTGCTCGACGATGGCCTGGCTGGCCGCGGCGGCCTCCTCGACCAGTGCGGCGTTCTGCTGCGTCGACTGGTCCATCTGCATGACTGCCTTGTTGACCTGTTCGATGCCGGTCGACTGCTCGCGACTGGCCGCGGCGATTTCGGCGACGATATCGGTGACTTTCTTGACCGCGGTCTGGATCTCCTCGAGCGTCTTTCCCGATTCATCCACGAGGCGGGTGCCTTCCTCGACGCGCGCGACGCTGTCGCGAATGAGCGCCTTGATTTCCTTGGCCGCCGTCGCGCTGCGTCCTGCCAGATTGCGAACCTCGGTGGCGACGACCGCGAAACCGCGGCCCTGCTCGCCGGCGCGCGCGGCTTCGACCGCGGCGTTCAGCGCCAGAAGATTGGTCTGGAAGGCGATCTCGTCGATAACGCCGATGATGTCGGCGATCTTCTTCGAGGCGGCATTGATGCCGGCCATCGAGGCGACCGCGGCACCCACCACGGTGCCACCCTTTTCCGCCTGCTTGCGGGCCGCGAGGGCCAATTGGTTCGCCTGGCCGGCATTATCGGCCGTCTCGCGAACCGTGGAGGTCATCTGCTCCATCGAGGAAGCGGTCTCCTCGAGACTGGATGCCTGGTGCTCGGTGCGCTGCGAGAGGTTGAGGTTGCCCTTGGAGATCTCCTCCGCGCCGGTCTTCACCTCGGCCGCCGATGCCTTGATCTGCTGGACCAGGCTCATCATGTTGCCGATCAGCGTATTGATCCCCGAGGACAGCTTGCCGAAGGCGCCTGACTTGCCGACGCTGTCGACCCGGGCACTGAGGTCGCGCTGCTTGGCGCACTCGACCACCACGTTGACGTCATCGACCACGGCGCCGATCGTGTCGAACAGCGCGTTGACGCCACGGCTGAGTGCCTCGACGTGTCCGCTTTTGCCCTCGAGAGATATTCGTTGCGACAGATCCCCGCCCAGCGCCGCCTTCACGGCCGACTGCGTCTGTTCGACCGTCGCCTGCAGCTGCCGGGACATCAGCACCTGCGCGGTGACATTGGTGGCGTAGCTGATCACGGTCACCGGCTTGCCGTTGGCGTCCAGCATTGGCGCGTAGTAGCCCTGCATCCAGACTTCCTTGCCGGTCTTGCTGATGCACAGATACTCGCCCGCCTTGTATTCGCCGCGACCGAGCCTCTCCCACAGCTCCCGGTATTCGGTGCTGATGCGGTAAGCGGCGCTCACCAGCATCGAATGATGCTTGCCCTTCACGTCCGCGAGTTCGTAATCGAGGAGCTTCAGGAAGTTATCGTTCGCGAAGCGGATCGTGCCATCGAGCTCGAATTCGATCATTGCGCGCACTCGACGAATGGCGTCGATCTCGCTTTGGAAGATAGCGTTACGCTTGCGCTCGCTATCGAGCGCCGCGCGCAGCTCGTCGAGCTCGCGTGCTTCAATCGTGACCTTGGCCTTCGAACCTGCCCGGCCCGGCTTGCTGCGTTTCGCTTTCATGATTCCCTGTCCTGATTAAAGTTCATCCGGTTGCTCCCATACGGGTTCCCGCGTCGGCGCTGGCGCCGCCGCTGACTGCCAGGCGCAGCAGCGCCTCGGCCATGCGCTCCAGAGGCAGTACTTCGCGGACGCCGCCGTGCTTGACCGCGGCGCCCGGCATGCCCCAGACCACGCTGCTCGCCTCATCCTGCGCGACGGTGGCCCCGCCGGCGTCGAGCAGCTCCTTCAATCCGCGTGCGCCGTCATCTCCCATGCCGGTGAGGATGGCTGCCACCGCATTGGGCCCCACCTTTTGCGCCACGGACCTGAACAGCACATCGACGCTCGGCCGGTGCCGGTTCACGGGCGGACCTGCGCTCAGACGGCAGAGGTAGCGCGCGCCGTCGCGATCCACCATCAGGTGCCGATCGCCCGGCGCTATGTAGACGTGCCCGGGCACGATGAGCTGCCCATCCTGCGGCTCGCAGACCGACATGGCCGAGATCGTGTCCATGCGGTGCGTGAAGGCGCCGCTGAAGGCCGCCGGAATATGCTGCGCGATCACCACTGCCGGGCTGTCGGCCGGCAGTGCCTGCAATACCACGCGAATGGCTTCGGTGCCGCCGGTCGAGGCGCCAATTGCGATGATGCGTTCGGTAGTGCGGAAATTGCGCTGCCCCGCGGTCGACGGCAGTACCGCGTCGGCGGACAGCTTCGGCGTGAGCAGCAGCGGCGCCGACTCGGATCGCGCGCGCACCCGCGCGCTCGCCGCGGCCCGTATCTTCCCGCAGATTTCCCCGGAGAAGTCGCGCAGCGTGCCGGCCAGATCCGCCTTCGGCTTGGAGACGAAATCGACCGCGCCCAGCTCGAGCGCCCGCAACGTCGTCTGCGCCCCGTGTTCGGTAAGTGATGACACCATGATCACGGGCATCGGTCGCAGGCGCATCAGGTTCGACAGGAAGGTGAGCCCATCCATGCGCGGCATTTCCACATCCAGCGTCAGCACATCGGGATTGAGCGCCTTGATGCGATCGCGGGCAAACAGCGGGTCGCTGGCCACACCCACCACTTCGATGTCCGGACTTTCGTTGAGAATCTCGGTCAGCATCTGCCGCACCAGGGAGGAATCGTCGATGATGAGGACGCGGATTTTCCTGCTCATGCCGGCGCTCCCGTCCGACGATAGATCGTGCGGCCGATCAACTCGTACTGATCACTGATGCGGTAGAGATTCTCCGAATGTCCCAGGAACAGGATGGCGCCCGGCTGTTGCATCCCGGCCATGCGCTGGAACAACGAGCGCTTGGTCTCGATGTCGAAATAAATCACGACATTGCGGCAGAAGATCACATCGAATGGGCCGCGCATCGGCCAATCGTGCATGAGATTGAGCTGCTTGAAGGTGATCAGCTGCCTGAGCGCGGCCGACACCTTGACCGAGCCGTGGCGTGAACCGGTGCCTTCGCGGAAGAATTCCTTCACGCGCGATGGCACCATCTGCTGCAGCCGCTCCGCCGGATACACACCGGCGTCCGCCGTGGCGAGCACTTTCGAGTCGAGGTCGGTCGCCAGGATCTTGGCGTCGATACCGCTGAGAAGATCCTGCTTCTCACGCATGACCATGGCAATGCTGTAGGGCTCTTCCCCGGTCGAGCACGCACTCGACCAGATGCGCAGCCGACCCGAAGCGCGCACGGCCGGCGCGATCGCTGGCAGCAGCTGGTCGCCCAGGTACTCGAAGTGATGGGACTCGCGGAAGAATGAAGTGAGGTTGGTCGTAATGGCGTTGGTGAATTCCTCGAGCTCGAGTGGTTCGCCGCGCTCGAGCAGCCGCACATACTCGGCAAAGCTCGACAGCCGCAGTGCACGCAGCCGCCGGACGAGTCGCCCGTAGACCATCTGCCGCTTGGCGTCGCTGAGGGCAATGCCGCTGTGCTCGCGCACGAGCTCGCAGATGCGTCTGAACTCGGCGTCGGACAACACGATCTCATTCGTGCCTCCGCCACCAAATTCCGGGTTTGCCGCCTGCGCCAGTGCCATGTTGCTCCCCGTTGCCTCAGCCGTTCTGTGACCGCGGCGCGTCGGTCTCGACGCACGCTGCAACCAGTGAATCGATGTCGAGCAACATCACCATCTTGCCGTCGACAGTCGCTATGCCGCGCACACAGCTGCCATCGGCGATGCCGCCGAGCTCCGGCACGGGCTGAATGGCGTCGGCAACGACGCTGTAGACCTCCGACACCGCATCGACCACGATGCCGACGGTCTTCTCGCCGCGCGAGCTGCGCACACGCACGACGATGACGACGGTCGATGCATCGAAGTCGCGCTTCTGCAGCTTCAGGCGCGTGCGCAAATCGATGACCGGCACGATCATGCCGCGCAGGTTCATTACGCCGAGGACGTAGGGAGGGGCATAGGGTACACGCGTGACGTGATCCCAACCCTTGATCTCCTGCACGCGGAGAATCTCAACCCCGTATTCCTCGCCGCCGCAAACGAAGGTCAGGTACTGCGCGCCGGCCGCGGCTGCGTTCGAGGGCGAAGACTCAACGGTGCTCATCGACTGCGTCATGCATCGGCTCCTCAGAATTCCTGCCATTCCTGATCGCTGGCCACGGACTGATTGACGACCCGGCGAGCGGGCTTCGCGGCAACGGCGGCCCGCGTCGGGGCCATTTCCCGGACGGCGGGTCGCGGCGCAGAACTGGCCACATGGCGGACCGGCACCCGATATCTGGCTATCAGCGCACCCAAGGATTTGGCGTGATCGACGATGGCGCGGCTCGCGGTGGAGGCCTCCCGCACCAGCGTCGAGTTCTCCTGCGTGGCCGCGTCCATATCGAGCACGGCCCGGTTGACCTGCTCGATACCTGCCGACTGCTCGCGGCTCGCGGAGGCGATCTCGGCCACGATGTCGGTGACTTTCTTGACCGCGCCGACGATCTCCGCCAGGGTCCTGCCGGACTCATCGACCAGCTTGCTGCCCTCATCGACCTTGGACACACTGTCATGGATCAACGCCTTGATCTCCTTGGCAGCGGTCGCGCTGCGCCCGGCAAGATTGCGCACTTCGGTGGCCACCACCGCGAATCCCCGGCCCTGCTCACCGGCACGTGCCGCTTCCACCGCGGCATTGAGCGCCAGGAGATTGGTCTGGAAAGCAATCTCGTCGATGACCCCGATGATGTCGGCGATCTTCTTGGAGGCGCCGTTGATCGCGCTCATTGCCGCAACGGCCGAGCCGACCACCGAGCCGCCCTTTTCCGCCTGCTGCCGGGCCGCCATGGCCAGCTGATTGGCCCGGCCGGCATTTTCCGCGGTCTGCTTGACCGTGGCGGTCATCTGCTCCATCGATGAGGCGGTCTGCTCCAGGCTCGCGGCCGTCTTCTCGGTACGCTGCGACAAATTCACGTTGCCCGCGGATATCTCCGCCGCGCCGTCCTGCACGGCCGAAGCCGCGGCCTTCATCTGGCCAACGACCTGCATCAGATTATCGAGCAGGCCGTTGAGCCCCGCGCTCAGCCGGCCGTGAAAGTGCCGTTGGTCTGCTGTTGTCATGCGTACCTGCAGATCGCCGGCTTGCGCGGCGCCCATGACGGCTGCCACTTGCTCTTCGAATTCGACATCCTGTGTTCGATTCACCCATTCGATGACCGATCCCCGACCCTGTCCGTCGGCATCCGCGACTGTTGCGGCGGTGATGGCAAAACTTAAATCCCCGAGATTGAGTTCGGTCACGCCCGCATCGAGCGCGCCGACGGCGACATGCAGCGTGTCCAGATCGGCGCCTACGAGCGCCTCGGGATCGAAGCTCCCGATTTCCTCCCGCAGTGGCGCCGCGTTGTCGCGGAGCATCTCTCGCATCGAGCGATTCAGATACAGGATCCGATGGTCGGCATCGGCCAGCATGACGCTGGCCGAAAGGCTGTCGAGCACGGCATCGAGACGCGCTCGGGCGGCCGCGCTTTGTCCCTCGGCGCGCGCAGCGCGCGCGCGCAGCTCATCGAGTTCGCGGTTGCGGGTGGCCAGTTGCCCCCGCAAGGTCTCGAGCTCGGCGGTAGTGCCGCGTTTGGTCGCTTTCACGCCAGCGCTTCGTGCCATGTCATCTTCCTTTGAGTCGGTGTCAGTGCAGCGAGCCCACGGCCAGCCGCGCCGCATCGAGCAGAATGAGAGTCTTGCCGTCGGCCTGCGCCAGACCGTGCACGATATCGGTCGACGCGGCGCTGCCGAGTTCCGGCAGCCGGCGGAAGGTCGCAAAGTCGATGTCGTAGACCTCCGAAACCGCGTCCACCACGAGCCCGACGGTGCGTTCCTGTCCGTCGTTGGGGACGCGGATCACGATCACGACGGTCGATGGGCCAAAACTCCCCGGCGCGAGGTCGAACCGCCGGCGCAGGTCGATGACCGGGACGGCCACGCCGCGCAAATCCATGACGCCAAGGATCCAGGGCGGCGCATGCGGAATCGCCGTGACGGCCGACCAGCCGCGGATCTCCTGCACCATGAGGATACCGACGCCGTACTCCTCGTCGGCGAGCTTGAAGGTCAGAAACTGCTGTGAGCCATCCGCAGGCTGATTCAAGCGGCCTCCCTGGACGATCCGGTTCGCGCGGGTTGATCCAGGTAGCGCACGATGACGCCCGGGATATCGAGAATCAGCGCCACGTGACCGTCGCCGAGCATGGTCGCGCCCGCGAGCGCGGTAACCGCGCGGAAATTGGTCTCCAGGCTCTTGATGACCACCTGTTGCTGCGACATCAACTCGTCCACGAACAGGCCCACGCGCTTGCCGTCGGCCTCGACGATCATCAGCAGGCCATTGACCAGATCGGTGTTATCGGCGTGGCTACCAAACAGTTCGTAGAGCCGCACGATGGGGATATATTCATCGCGCAGGCGGAAAAGCTCCGCCTTGCCGGCGAGCGAACTGATCTGGTCGCGCTTGATCTGAATCGTCTCGACAATCGAGACAATGGGCACGATGTAGATTTCCTTGCCCACTCGCGCGAGCTGGCCGTCGAGTATCGCGAGCGTCAGAGGTAGACGGATGCGAACCGTGCTGCCCTTGCCCGGAGTCGAGTAGAGCTGCACGTGGCCGCCGATCTCGTTGATGTTCCGCCGGACCACATCCATACCGACGCCGCGCCCGGAGACGTCGCTGACAACCTCGGCCGTGGAGAATCCTGGCGCGAAGATGAGGTTGTTGATCTTGTCTTCTGATAGCTCCTCATCGGGGCCGACCAGGCCGCGCTCACGCGCCTTGGCCAGGATGCGATCGCGGTTCAGGCCCGCGCCGTCGTCCGACACCTCGACGATGACATTGCCGCCCTTGTGATAGGCATGCAGGGAAATCGTGCCCTGTTCGTCCTTGCCGGCCGCGCGGCGTTTATCGGGCATCTCGATACCGTGATCGACTGAGTTGCGCACCAGATGTACCAGCGGGTCGCCGATTTTTTCGAGCACGGTCTTATCGAGCTCGGTCTGATCGCCGCTCATCTTCAGCTCGAGCTTCTTGCCGAGCCGCTGTCCGAGGTCGCGGATCATGCGCGGGAAGCGATTGAAAATCGAAGCGATCGGCAACATGCGCACGCGCATGACGTTTTCCTGCAGCTCGCGCATGTGACGCTCGAACTGCACCAGTGCGTTGCGCAGATCGTTCGCCGGCCGGCCTTCGAGCGAGGCGGCAAGCTGACTGCACACCGACTGCGTGATCACCAGCTCGCCCACTGAGTTGAGCAGCTCATCGATCTTCTCGATGCTGACGCGAATCGAGCCGCCCTCGCCCGAGGTCCCACGCGCGGCGTCCGGTGCACCGGCCGCAGGCTTCGGCTTGGTCGCTGCCATTGCAGGCGCTGCGGCGGCGGAAGGCGCAGGAGCCGTCACGGGGACGGGCGACAGCGGCTCGATCGACAGCGTGCACTCGCCGATGGCCCAGTCGAAAATCTGTTCGATCGTGGCCTGATCGGCCTCGGTGCGCAGCTCCATCTCCCAGGAGAGCACGCAGACTTCAGGATCCAGTTCCGCGAGCGTCGGGACCTTGCCGGCATCGACGCGCGTGACCAGCGTGCCCAGACCAGCCAGCTCTCGCATCATGCGTAGCGGGTCGTTGCCGTGCTCCATCATCTGTGGGCCAGGTGCCAGACGGATGCGCCAGCCTCGGGCGCGAGTCGCGTCCGGCTCTGGGGTCGCTGACGCTGGCACCGGCGCCGGCGCCGGCGATGATGCCGGTGCGGACGCAGTGGTGGGCGCCGCCGTGTTGGCGGGGCTCTTGACGATGACCTGGAGTTCCGCGTGCAGTCCGGCGGCAAGCGCGGGATCGGCAGGCTGCTTGCGCTGTGTGGCGGCAAGCATCTCCCGCAGCACATCGACCGAGCGCAACAGCACATCGACCGTGCCCGACTGCACCGCGCGCTGCCCGCTGCGCAGCTGATCGAGCAGTGTCTCGAGCGTGTGCGTAAATGCCGCGACATCGGCAAAGCCGAAGGTGGCGCTGCCGCCCTTGATGGAGTGCGCCACGCGAAAGATGGTGTTGATCAGCTCCGCGTCGGCTTCGCCCGCGCTGAGCTTGAGCAATGCTGCCTCCATCGAGCCGAGCGCCTCGAAGCTCTCCTCGAAGAAGGTCTGGTGAAATTGTGTGAGGTCCAGCGTCATGGAGCCATGCCCGCGCCGGGACTGTCCAGCAATGCGCCAACGCTGAGCAGCTCGATGGCCTGCTCGAGTGTGGGCGAGCGTCCGATCCAGACGTACTCAAGGCCGCGCTCCAGGCAATCGAGCGCAAAGGCGACGATCAGTTGCACGCCGGCGGCATCGACCCGGCTGACCGCGCTGCCGTCTATTTCGTAAGGTCCGGGGCGCGCCAGCTGCTCGATCATGTGAGCCTTGATGGCGGCTCCCTCGTGAATGGTGCAGCTTCCGCCCAGCACGACGCGCCCGCGTGGCTGGGAAGGTGCATTCTCGGCGCTTGTTTCGGTGCCCTCTGCCATCTTGCGACTCCGTTCCATGGAGCTGTTACGGCTATCTGGGCGGAATACTTGAAAGAGACCTGGATCACGTTCCGGGATTTGTGACCCCGCTAACAACCGCAGCAGCCGTATCTGGCGCGCCCGGCCCTCAAGCAACACACTGCGCCTGCCGATAGCGATTATTGCAATGCGCAGTGCCTGCGCAACGGTCAGGTGGAGGCTAGAGTGAGTGCACAACCCGGCATGAGTATTCTTGTGGTTGACGACTTCTCGACCATGCGACGCATCATCAAGGGCCTGCTGCAAGACCTGGGCTTTTCTAACATAACGGAAGCCGACGACGGCCTGACCGCTCTGCCGTTGCTGAAGGCCGGCAATTTCGACCTGTTGATCACGGATTGGAACATGCCGGGGATGCAGGGCGTGGAACTGTTGCGTCAGGTGCGCGCCGATGAGCGCTTGAAGAAGCTGCCGGTGCTGATGCTGACCGCCGAGGCCAAGCGTGAGCAGATCGTCGAAGCCGCGCAGGCCGGTGTCAGCGGCTATGTCATCAAGCCGTTCACTGCGGCTACTCTCAAGGAGAAGATCGACAAGATCTTCACCGTCAAGCCTTCCGCCGCAGCCTGATCGCGGCTTCATGGATACGAGTTCGCTGCACGCGGCCGATTACCGGCCCTGGGTAGAGGCGATGCACGCCGCATTGGCGGCCGATGACGAGCCGGCGTTCTCGGCCGCGATGCGCGGCTTCAACGCGCTGCAGGATTCCTCCGTCATGACGAGCGTGCGCAAGGTGCGCGGCGATCTGCAGGCGGCGCTCGAACGCTTTCGCGCCGAATCGCGACTGGCCGAGATGGCCGAGCGCCAGGTACCCGACGCGCGCCAGCGGCTCGCGCACGTGCTGAAGCTCACCGACGATGCCGCCCATCACACGATGGATCTGGTCGATCAGTGCTGCCCGCTGGTCGATGCCGTCGTGCAGGGGGCGCAACGATTGCAGGGACTGCCCGACCTCAGCGCCGATGTCGGCCGCTTTCTGCAGCAGACCCAGACCCATATGAAGACCGTCCGCGCGCGATTGACCGACGTTCTGCTCGCGCAGGGCTACCAGGATTTGAGCGGACAGATCATCCGCAACGTCATGCAGCTGGTCGATGAGCTGGAGCTGGCGCTGGTCGATCTGGTGCGCATCGACAGGTTTGAGTTTGATGGCGCCACGATGACTTCCCGGGCGGCACCGGCGGTCGCGGGCGCCTATGGTCCGGTAGTGCCCGGCGTCGCGCACGGCGAGACGGTCGGCGGCCAGGAGGACATCGACGCCATGCTCTCGGGCCTCGGCGTTTAGAACAGTTCGAGCTCCCCGGGAGCTGCCGCTTCGCGCAGGCTCTGCAGCGCCTTGAGCATCTGCTCGGCGCGCAGTCCACGCATCATGAAATCGAACAGCACGCGTTCCTCGACCATGCTGTAGCGCGCACGCACCTGATCGAGAATGTTGTTCCAGTCGACGCTGGTGGCAGCGCCCGTGTCGGCGGTCGCATCCGCGGGAATGGCCAGCCCCGAGCGCACGTGCGTGAGACGCTGGATGAGCTTGTCGTAGAACTGCAGGGCCTTGACCGCGGCGGCCAGCGAGGCGCGCACCGAGGCCGCGAGCTCGGCAACATTGGCCCCTGAGTCGAACTGCTGCATATCGGTCGCGATGGCAGCGAGGCTCTGCGCAATCTTGTCGACCTGGGCGTCGCTTTCGCGTACCGCTGCATCCAGCTGCGCCACGCCCAGATTGAGGAACTGGTGCAGTCCGCGCGCCACATTCTGCTCGGCGTCTGGATTCATATTTAGCCGCCTTGAGCCTGGGCTGGCATCTTCGCCGAGCCGCTCAGCACGCGATCGAGCGTCGCGAGCAATTGATCGGGATGAAATGGCTTGACCATCCAGCCGGTGGCACCGGCCTGTTTGCCCTGTTGCTTGCTCTGCTGGCTCGATTCGGTCGTCAGCAGCAGCAAGGGGGTCAGGCGATAGTCAGGAAGTGTTCGCAGATGAGCCACCAGGGTGATGCCATTCATGCGCGGCATATTGACGTCGGCCAGGACCAGATCCACTGAATGGCCACGGGCGTATTCCAGCGCCTCTTCACCGTCGGCCGCTTCCACCACCTCGTAGCCTGCTCCGCGCAGGGTCACACTGACCATGTGCCGCATCGATGGTGAGTCGTCGACGGCCAGAATTCTCTTGGACATTCAGCCCGCTCCGTTGATCCCTTGGCTAACCGGCTTTCAACGGAGATATCGGCTATGTCGGCCCGGGACTTTACCGCCCCCGTCGGGCATTCCGCGCAGTGAGCAGCGCGTCACAGATTTTAGTTACCGTCGCTGATGAGCGTGCCGCCATCGACGATGAGATTCTGGCCCGTGATGAAGGCTCCGGCGCGCGCCGCGAGCATCACGGCCACCCCGGCGATCTCGGCGGGCTCACCGACACGGCGTAGCGGGGTCAGTGCCAGCCTGCGCGCCAGCACCGTTTCAGATCTTCGGATACCCGCTCGCAGGCCTGGGCCTCATTGCTCGAAATGACGACCTGGGCGCCCGCACGCGCCATCTCGGTGGCAATGCTCCGCCCAATGCCGCGCGTCGCGCCCGTGACGAGCGCCACCTTGCCCGTCAGGTCGAACAGCGAGGATGCCATCAGGCCGGCACTGTCATGGCGTCGCCCGCAGATGAGGCCACGCGGCGCGCAGGTACAGCGCCATCGAGAACAGCGTCAGCACCGCGGCCACGATCGTCAGCCACTGCCCCAATCTATAGATGGGAAGACCCAGCAGGTCATGGTGGTAGAGCAGCATGGTCAGCCCCGTCATCTGCAGGATGGTCTTGTACTTGCCGATGCGCGAAACGGCGACGGCCGTGCGCTGGCCGATTCCGGCCATCCATTCGCGCAGCGCCGAGATGGCGATCTCGCGGCCGATGATGACCGCCGCGGTCAGCACCATGACCGGGCGCGAATCCTGGCTGACGATCAGCACCAGCGCTACGGCCACCATCAGCTTGTCGGCCACCGGGTCGAGGAAGGCGCCGAGCCGCGTGGTCTGGCCCAGCCGCCGGGCAAGATAGCCATCGAGCGAGTCGGTGATGGCGGCGGCCGCGAACAGCAGGCCCGCCACCGGATCGGCCCAGCTTGCAGGCGAGCGGTCGCCGAGAAAGAACAGCAGCACAACCAGCGGAATCGCCAGAATGCGCAGCCACGTGAGTATATTCGGCAGGTTCCAGATCATCACGCCCCCGGGTGCAGATGATCATAGATCGAACGTGCCATCGCCGCGCCGACGCCGGCGACTTTTTCCAGATCCACGACCGCGGCCCGCATGACGCCCTGCAGCCCGCCGAAGTGGGTCAGGATCGCGCGCCGGCGCGCAGGTCCGAGCCCAGGCACGGTTTCCAGAATCGATTCGCGGTAGCGCCGCGCGCGCCGCCGGCGATGGCCGGTGATCGCAAAGCGGTGGGCTTCATCGCGCACGCGCTGGATAAAATGCAGCGCCGCACTGTCGGCCTCGAGAATCACCGGTGTCGGGTCGCCCGGCAGGTGCAGCCGCTCCTGGCCCGGGCGCCGGTCCGCGCCCTTGGACACTCCCACCACGGGCAGGCCATCGGCCCCCGCCTCGGCCAGCGCCGACACGGCGGCATCGACCTGTCCCGGACCGCCATCGATGAGCAGCAGGTCCGGGCGCGCTCGCTCGCCGGCCGCGATACGTGCCCCATGACGCCGCAGCGCCTGGTGCATGGCACCGTAGTCGTCGCCGGCGGTGACTCCTTCTATGTTGTAGCGCCGGTAGTCGCGCTTGTGCGCTCCGTCGGGCCCGAAGACCACGCACGAGGCGACGGTCCCCTCGCCCGCCGTGTGGCTGACATCGAAGCATTCGACGCGCTCGGGCGGCGCGGGCAGTTTGAATACGCGCTCGAGAATCCGGCGCCCCTCGGCCGCGAGTTCCGCCTGGGCGCGGCGCATGCGCAGGGCGTTGTGCGCATTCTCCTGCGCGAGTTCGACCCACTTGACCCCGCGTCCGCGCTGCGGCACGCGCAGTTGCGGCACGCGGCCCAGTGATTTGCCGAGCGCCTCCATGAGCGCCTCGCGGTCGGGCAGCGCAAGATTGATCAGCACCTCGGGCGGCGGCGGTTCGCGGCTGTAATAGAGCATCAGGAAGCCCGCCAGCGTTTCGCCCGGCTCCGACAACGCGCTGGCCGGAAAGTAGCTGGCGGTCCCGAGATTCTGGCCATCGCGCACCGGCAGCACGCAGATCGCGTACTGCCCGGGCTCGCCGGCGATGACGACTACATCGGTATCGGTCGGGCGCTGCGTGTGGGCGATCTGCTGGGCACGGATCTCCTGCAGTTCGCGCAGCTGATCGCGCAGCCGCGCCGCATCCTCGAACTGCAGCGAACCTGCCGCCGCTTCCATGCGCCGCTGCAGTTCGGCGATGACTTCCAGGTTTCGGCCTTCGAGCACACCAATGGCCCCTTCGACGTCGCGCGCATAGCTCTGTGCGTCGATCAGACCGACGCAGGGCGCCGAGCAGCGTCCGATCTGGTACTGCAGGCACGGCCGGCTGCGATTGGCGAAAAAGGAATCGCGGCAGTTGCGGATGCGAAAGACTTTCTGCAGGTGCTGCAGCACCTCCTTGACCGCCGAGGCACTGGGAAAGGGTCCGTACTGGCGGCTCCCCGGCTGGCGCGGTCCGCGATAGAACACCAGTCGCGGAAAATCATGCCCCGCCGGACACAGGATGTAGGGAAAGGATTTGTCGTCGCGCAGGACGATGTTGTAGCGCGGACGGTGCGCCTTGATGAGATTGCTCTCGAGCAGCAGCGCCTCGGCTTCCGTGTCGACCACGGTCACCTCGATGCGCGCCACGCGCGCGACGAGTGCTGCGACCTTGGGCGAAAGCTGGCGGCTGGAGAAGTAGCTGCCGACGCGATCACGCAAGCGCGCCGCCTTGCCCACATAGATGAGTTCATCGCCGGCGGCGTACATGCGGTACACCCCCGGACGCTGCGGCAGGGTCGCCACGAAGTCTTTGGCGTCGAATTCGCGTTCGCTCATGGCCGGCGCTCGCGGCGGCCGTTCAGTGCGCGCGGCGCCTCATGGCTTACGGTTGCCGCGCTCGGCGATCAGCATCGCCAGCTCGAGCGCCTGCTCATAGTTGAGTCTGGGGTCGACCTGTGAACGGTAGGCTCGCTGCAGATCCGCATCGGTGAGTCCGCGCGCGCCACCGGTGCACTCGGTGACATCCTCGCCCGTGAGCTCGATGTGCGCGCCACCAAGATAGGAGCCCTGGTCGGCGTGAATACGAAACGCCAGGTCCAGCTCCTTGAGAATGTTCTCGAACCGGCGCGTCTTGAATCCCCCCGTGCTGGTCTCGGTATTGCCATGCATCGGATCACAGCACCACAGCACCGTGTGGCCGGTGCGCTTGACCGCCGCGATCGCCGCGGGCAGCGACTTCTCGATGTCCTTGGCGCCGAAGCGATGAATCAGTGTCAGCCGCCCGGGCTGATTCTGCGGGTTCAGCGTAGTGACGAGTTCCTGCAGCCACTGCTCGCTCATGGCCGCGCCGATCTTAATGCCGATCGGATTGGAAATGCCGCGGAAATACTCGACGTGCGCGCCCTCGAGCGCCGCGGTGCGCATGCCGATCCACGGCATGTGCGTGGAAAGGTTGTACCAGCGGTTCTGGCGCGCGATGTAGCGCGTCTGCGCCTGCTCGTACAGCAGGTGCAGTCCCTCGTGACTCGCAAAGAAATCCACGCGCGTGGCTTCGTGCACGCGCTTGCCGCTCAGGGACTCGAAGAAATCCAGCGCATCGCCGATCGAGCGCGCGGTGCGCTCATAGGCTTCGCGCAGCTGCGCATGACGCACGAAACCCAGATCCCAGTATTCCGGGTGATGCAGGTCCGCGAAACCGCCGTCGACCAGCGCGCGCACGAAATTCAACGTCAGCGCGGCGCGCTCGTAGCCGCGCAGCAGCAGCTGCGGGTCCGCGTGCCGGGCCTCGGGGGTGAACTCGGGCCGATTCACGAGATCGCCGCGATAGGCCGGCAGCGTCACGCCCTCGCGTGTCTCCATGTCGGCCGAGCGCGGCTTGGCGTACTGGCCGGCCATGCGGCCGACGCGGATCACGGGCTTCTTCATGCCCGAGAGCAGTACCAGGCTCATCTGCAGCAGCACCTTCAGCTGCTTGGCGATGCGGTCTGATTCGCACTCGACGAAGCTCTCGGCGCAATCGCCGCCCTGCAGCAGGAATCCCTCGCCGCGCTGGACCGCCGCGAGCCGTTCGCGCAGGTTCTCGACTTCCCACGAGACCACGATTGGAGGCAAACGCGCCAGTTCCGCCACCACCTTGGCCAAAGCCTCGGGGTCCTCGTAGCTGGGCTGCTGCGCGGCCTTGCGCGACTGCCAGCTCGCCGGATGCCAGGAATTGCTGTCGGTGGAACGCATGCGCCAATGCTAACATGCACGCCTTTTTCGGGGGCATCGCATGCGTAAGGTGCTGGTTCTGGGGGCCGGCAAGATCGGCGCGCTGATTTCCGGCCTGTTGGCCGAATCGGCGGACTACGAGGTACAGCTCGCCGACGTCGACGGGACTGCCGCGGCCGGTGTCGCACGCGCGCACGGCCTGCCCAACGTTCATTCCGTTCAACTCGATGCCACGGACGCCAAGGCGCTCCAGGGGCGACTGCATTCTCACCCGGTCGACGCGGTGGTTTCGAGCCTGCCCTACCACTGCAATCCGCAGGTGGGTGCCGCCGCCCGCGAAGCCGGCGCCCACTACTTCGACCTGACCGAAGACGTCGAAGTCACGCGACAGATCACGGCCCTCTCGCGTGGGGCTTCCCAGGCATTCGTGCCGCAGTGTGGGCTCGCTCCCGGCTTCATCAGCATCGCCGGCGGGGAGCTGATCCGCCACTTCGATACATTGCGAAGCGTGCGCCTGAGGGTCGGCGCGCTGCCGCAGCATCCGCACAACGTTCTCAAATATTCCCTGACCTGGTCGACCGAAGGTCTCATCAACGAGTATGGCAACCCGTGCGAGGCAATGGCCGATGGGCGCCTGGTCGAGATACGTCCGCTCGAGGGCCTGGAGGAAATCGAGATCGACGGCACGCTGTACGAGGCATTCAATACCTCCGGCGGACTGGGCTCGCTGGCGCAAACCTGCGGCGCGCACTGCGAGAGCATGGATTACAAGACCATCCGCTATCCGGGCCACTGCGCGCAGATGCGTCTGCTCATGAACGATCTGAAGCTCAACCAGGACCGTGCCACGCTCAAGCGCATCCTGGAGAACGCAGTTCCACAGACGCTGCAGGATGTCGTGATCGTGTATGCCGCGGTCACGGGCCAGCAGAACGGCGAGCTGCGCGAGGAAAACTACGTCAGCAAGATCTACCCGCAGATGATTGCCGGCCGACTCTGGTCCGCCATCCAGGTGACGACGGCCTCCGGACTTTGTTCCGTGCTGGATCTGGTGCTCACCAATCCGGAGCGCCATCACGGTCTGGTGACGCAGGAGTCCTTCCGCCTGCCCGACATTCTCGGCAACCGCTTCGGCAGGCACCTCGCCGCGGGCGGCAGCAAGGACATCTCCGGCGATGTGGTCCTGAGCGGCGCACCGGGCCGCCAACGCACGATTCGATCATGAACGGCACCGCGACCGCACTGCTCACGCATTTCGGCATCGAGACGGCACCCCCAGGCACCGGCGCACTCGAAACTTTCAATCCCGCCGATGGCAGCCTGCTCGCGCGCGTTCCCGTCAGCAGCGCCGCCGGCTACGAAACCACCATGGTGCGCGCGGCGCAGGCGGCACGAGACTGGGCGGAGGTACCCGCGCCGGCACGCGGCCAGCTCGTGCGCCACGTTGCCGAGGAACTGCGCGCGCACAAGCAGCAACTGGCGATGGTGATCGCGCTCGAGAACGGCAAGATCCTGCCCGAGGCGCTCGGTGAAGTGCAGGAAATGATCGACATCGCCGATTTTGCGGTGGGTCAGTCGCGCATGCTCTACGGCCGGACGATGCATTCCGAGCGCCCGCTGCATCGTATGTACGAACAGTGGCACCCGCTCGGAGTGGTCGGCATCATCACCGCGTTCAACTTTCCGGTCGCCGTCTGGTCCTGGAACGCGCTGCTGGCGGTCATCTGCGGCAATGCCTGCATCTGGAAACCCTCGGCGAAAACACCGCTGTGCGCGCTGGCTGTGCAGCACCTGTGCGATCGGGTGCTCGAACGGCAGCTTGCGCCACCTATTTTTCAGCTGCTGCTCGACCATGGCAGCGAACACGGCCAGCGGCTGGCGGCCGACCGCCGCGTGGCGCTGCTGTCCTTCACCGGTTCGACCGCCGTCGGCCGCGGCATCGCGCAGACCGTGGCCGCGCGATTGGGCAAGTCGTTGCTCGAACTCGGCGGCAACAACGCCATCATCGTCGATGAGACCGCGGACCTCGATATGGCCGCGCGCGCCATCGTGTTCGGCGCGCTGGGCACCGCGGGCCAGCGCTGCACCACGACGCGGCGCGTGATCGTCCATCGCTCGCGCCTCGAAGCGCTGCAACAAAAACTGACACATGCCTACGACCAAGCGTGCATCGGCGATCCGCTCGACCCAAAAACACTGGTCGGCCCGCTGATCGACGCCCAGGCGGTGCAGAACTTCGAGCGCGCCATTGCCGCTGCACGTGCTGCCGGCGGCACGTTGCTGGTGGGTGGCGCCGTGGTCAAACGTCCCGGCAACTTCGTCGAGCCGGCAATCATCGTCGCGCGGAACGACTGGGACATCGTGCAGCACGAAACATTCGCGCCGATTCTTTATTTGATTCCGGCCGACTCCCTCGATGAGGCCATCGCCATCCAGAATCAGTCGGCCTATGGCCTGTCCTCGGCGCTGTTCACGCAGCGGCTTAGCCACGCCGAGCGGTACTTGAGCCACGGCGGCAGCGACTGCGGCATCGCCAACATCAATATCGGCACCTCAGGCGCTGAGATCGGCGGCGCCTTTGGCGGCGAGAAGGACACCGGCGGCGGCCGGGAGGCTGGCTCGGATGCGTGGCAGGCCTACATGCGGCGGCAGACCAACACCACCAACTGGAGTACAGCACTGCCGCTTGCGCAGGGCATCGAGTTCGACTCAACGGCCGGGTAGCTGCAGTTCCACGCGCGCGCCGCCGAGTGCAGGCGAGCTGTCGATGAAGAACTGGCCGCCATAAAGGGCCACGGTCTCGCGCACCATGGCCAATCCGAGTCCGTGACCCGGCACCTGCTCGTCGGCGCGCACACCGCGCCCGATGACACGTGCGCGATCGGCCGCGGCGATGCCCGAACCGTCATCTTCGACCACGATCGAGAGCCGTCGCGGCCAGTCACGCGCCGGATCCAGGCGGGCGCTGATCGCGACGCGCGTGCGACACCACTTGCAGGCGTTGTCGAGCAAATTCCCCAGCAGCTCCAGGATATCGCCGGTGTCGCCGACGAAGCCGAGCGATGCGGCCATATCCACGTCGATGCACAGATCCTTGCGGGCGTGCACTTTGAGCATCGTGAGGCGCAGATCCGCCACCAGCGGCAGCAGCGGCACGCTGGTCTGTCCGAGCGTGGTGCCGGCACCAGCGGCCGCGCGCTTGAGCTGATGATCGACGATCTGCGCCATGAGATCGATCTCGGTCTGGATGGCGCCGCTGTCCGGATTCGCGCGCATGACGGCCAGCGGCGTCTTGAGACTGTGGGCGAGATTACCGAGCGTGTCGCGGTAACGCGCAATCCGATTGCGCTCGGACTCGAGCAATGCGTTCAGTCCCCTGGTGACGCCGGCGAGCTCACGCGGATAGTCGCTGCCGAGTCCCTGCACCTGACCCGTTTCGACCGCCGCAATCTCCTGCTCGAGCCGCCGCACTGGCGCGAGCGCGCGTCGCATCATCCATGCCATGGTCGCGAGCAGTACCAGTACAAGTCCGCCAAACCAGCCGGCCATCTGCTGCCGAAAGTGCGATAGCTGGCGCCGCTGCGGCTCGGTGGTATCGGCGGCCGTAAACACCAGGTCCCTGGACGTTCCCGGGGCATAGGCCCACTGCAGTCCACGGCTCAGTGCGGCGACGCGAGTGCCATCCCTGGCCACGAGATAACGGAAGTCCGTGCCGCCCACGGGAAGTTTAGTACCAAGCTCAAGACCGGTGCCTGCGAGCGAGGCCGAATTCCATATCAGCTTGCCGCTCTGTTCGCGCACCGTCGCGTAGATTCCCGAACCGGGGAGCTCCAGGCGCATCTCGGGATCGAGCATGACGACCTCGAGATTGCCGTCCTTGTTCAGATCCACGGAAGTGACCAGTCCGACGACCTGTTCGGCCAGCAGCTCGCGCAGGGCGGTGTCCTGGAGTTGTCGGAAAACGCTGTCGAGAACAGCGATCGTGAGCGCGAAGAACAGTACCAGCGGCACCGCCACCGCGAACAGCAGGCGCCGGCTGACCGACGGCGGCGCGCGCTGCATCAGCGCGCGCGCGCAGGCACGGACGCTGGTGCGCCGCTGCGCGGCAGGCCTAAACGATAACCACGGCCACGCAGTGTCTCGATTGGCTTGAGCGCATCGTCAGGATCGAGCTTGCGGCGCAGGCGACCGATGAGCACCTCGACCACGTTGCTGTCGCGATCGAAATCCTGCGCATACAACCGTTCGGTGAGTTCGCTCTTCGAGAGCACCTCTCCCGCGCGCAGCATCAGGTGTTCGAGAATGCGGTACTCGAAACTCGTCAGCTCGACCGGCAGACCCTGCACGGTCACCGTCTGCGCATGCGAGTCGAGCTCGATCGGACCGCACACGAGCCGCGGACTGGACCAGCCAGCCGAGCGGCGCAGCAACGCGGACAGCCGCGCCCGCACCTCGGCGAAATGAAAGGGCTTGGCCACATAATCGTCCGCACCCGCAGTCAAACCCTCGACCTTGTCCTGCCAGTTATCGCGAGCCGTCAGGATCAGGATGCCAAAGCTCTTGCCGCGCGCGCGCAGCTGGCGGATCAGCTCGAGACCGGGCATCTTAGGTAAGCCCAGATCGATGATGGCCACATCGATGGGATATTCGCTGCCGGCGAACAGTCCCTCTTCACCGTCGACCGCGGTATCGACCGTGTGTCCGGCTGAGGTGAGGTCCGCCTTGAGCGCTTCTCGCAGCGCAGCCTCATCTTCGACTACCAGCACCCGCATCGCGTACTCGGTGAATTCTCAGGGCACTTCCGCGCCGCTGTGCGCGTCGATGCGCACGATCCACACCTTGCCGGCATCGGACAGCAACTTGAAAACATAGAGATGGTGGCCGCTCTCATCGGTGTCAGAGGCGCGCACCACCCGCGCGCCATAGCGCTTCTGCACGATCTGCGTGGCCTGGATGCGCGTGAGTTCCGGCTCGGCGCGAGCGTTCTGCTCAGGTTGGGCCAGGGCCGCGGCAACAGCCAGCAGCGCCAGCGTACAGGCTATTAGTCTTGGTGCCGCTCCCATTACTCGATAGCCCCCCGCGCGCATCTGGCGCCATATAAACAGCCGTCACGTTAAGTCGCAAGCGATGAACCTTCGCTGAACTGACCATTCTTAAGAAATTAAGGCTTGCCGTTCAGTGACTTGGCAGCGGACCAGAGTTGCTCCCATTGCGCTGCCGATAGCGTTTCGAGCCGCAGTTGTGCGCGCAGCGCCTGGCTTTCCATGCAATCGAATCGCCGCTCGAACTTAAGCGACGCCGAGCGCAGCGCCTGTTCGGCATCCAGATCGACGTGCCGCGCCCAATTGGCAATCGTGAAGAGCAGGTCGCCAAGTTCTTCGGCAATCTGATCTTTGCCGCCGGCTTCCGCCGCCCGATCCAGTTCCGCGAGTTCCTCAGCGATTTTGGCACGCACGCCGGCGGCGCCGTCCCAATCGAAACCGACGCGACCCGCGCGCTTGCCGAGCTTGGCCGCGCGCGTGAGCGCGGGCAGTGCCGCGGGCACATCGGCAAGCACGCCGCGGGCACCGCGGGCCGCGCGCTCGCTGGCCTTGTGCGCCTCCCAGGAGACGCGCAGCGCCGCCTCGTCCGCGCTCGCGGTGCCGAAAACGTGCGGGTGGCGCCGCACCAGCTTTTCGCGAATGCCCTGCGCCACATCGGCAAAATCAAATTGCCCGCGCTCCTCGGCGATGCGCGCATGGAAAACGACCTGGAACAACAGATCCCCCAGTTCATCGCACAGCCGGTCCTGATCCGCGCGCGCGATCGCATCGGCCACTTCGTAGGCCTCTTCGATCGTGTAAGGCGCGATGGTCTCAAAGGTCTGTTCACGATCCCATGGGCAGCCGCCCTGCGGATCGCGCAGCCTACGCATGAGCGTCAGCAATGCCTCCAATTGCTCGGCGGCGCGGCTCACGCGTCATCCCCGGCCAGCAGTTCACGCAGGTTGGCGAGAATGCCTGCCGTCGCGCCCCAGATGTTGCGCTCGCCGTAGGGCAGCTCCCAGATCTCGAAGGACAACCCGCGCGTGCGGCCCGGCCGCGAGCGGTAGTTGCCGGCGGTCAGCGCGAATGCGAGCGGCAGCTCGAACACTTCGGCCACTTCGGTGCTGTCGGGCGTTACCGTGAATCCGGGCCGCAGCAGCGCCACCACGGGTGTGATGCGGTAGCCGCTGCGGATGATCTGATCGGACAGAAATCCGAGCAGCTCGATGCGCGAGCCGTCGATGCCGATCTCCTCCTGGGTCTCGCGCACCGCCGCAGCCGCCAGGTCGCTGTCGGTCGGTTCCAGGCGGCCGCCCGGAAAGCTGATCTGACCGGCATGCGAGCGCAGATGGCTGGCGCGCAAGGTCAGCAGCAGCGAGGGTGCCTCCGGGTGCAACACAATGGGCACCAGCACCGCGGCCACCGCGATGGTCTCGGGCAGGCTGGCGAAGTTCGAGGCCCGCTGCGTGCCGACGCGGCATTGCGCCAGATCATGGACGGGCGTTGCGCCTAAGCGGCTGCGCAGCCGCGCCTGCCAGTCCGGTGGCAGCGCCGGCGGCGTCAGCGCGGCCGCCGTCATCGCGGGGCTAACCCCCGCCCCCGCCGCCACCCGCCTTGATGCCCCCGCGGGTAAGTTCGGTGGGATCGAGCAACGCGTCCAGTTGCTCGCGCGGGAGCGAGGTCTCCCGCGCGGCGACTTCGCGGATCGGTTTGCCCTCGGCGTAGGCCTTCTTGGCGATCGCGGCGCCCTTCTCGTAGCCGATCACCGGATTGAGCGCAGTCACCAGAATGGGATTGCGGTCGAGCGCCTCGGCGAGCCGCGCACGATTGACTTCGAAGCCCGCGATGGCGCGATCGGCCAGCAGGCGCGAGACGTTGGCGAGCAGGCGAATGCTCTCGAGCAGATCGTAGGCGATCACCGGCAGCATGACGTTGAGCTGGAAGTTGCCCGACAGCCCGGCAAGCGTGATCGTGGCATCGTGTCCGATGACCTGGGCGGCAACCATTGCGGCCGCCTCGGGGATCACGGGGTTGACCTTGCCCGGCATGATGCTGCTGCCCGGCTGCAGCGCCGGAAGGGCGATCTCGCCGAGGCCCGCCAGCGGGCCGCTGTTCATCCAGCGCAGATCATTGGCGATCTTCGTGATGCTGACCGCCACCACCTTGAGCTGCCCCGACAGCTCCACCGCCACGTCCTGCGTCGAAAGCGACTCGAAGTAGTTGCGGCTCGGCTCGAAATGCAGATGGCACAGGTTCGACAGTTCGCGGCAGAAAGCTGCCGCAAATTCGGGGTGGGCGTTGATGCCGGTCCCCACGGCGGTGCCGCCCTGCGCGAGCCGCAGCAAGCGCGGCTCCACCCCCCGCAGCCGCGCCATGCCGTATTCGATCTGGGCGCGCCAGCCCGATAGTTCCTGGCCGAAGGTGACGGGCATGGCATCCATGAGGTGCGTGCGGCCGGTCTTCACGACGCCATCGAGCTCCCGCTCGCGCTTGCCGATTACAGCGGCCAGATGCTGCAGCGCTGGCAGCAGCTGCTCATGCAGCAGCAGCGCCGCGCTGACGTGGATCGCCGTCGGGATCACATCGTTGCTGCTCTGGCCCATGTTCACGTGATCGTTCGGATGCACCGCCTGACCCGAGCGCGCCGCCAGATGCGCGATCACCTCGTTGGCATTCATATTGGTGCTCGTGCCTGAGCCGGTCTGGAACACATCGATCGGGAAATGCGCATCATGCTCGCCGTCGGCCACCTGCTGGGCGGCCGCCTCGATGGCGCCGGCGACAGCGCTGGGAAGCAGTCCCAGTTGCGCATTGGCGGCCGCGGCCGCGCGCTTGATCAGCGCCACCGCGCGAATGAAGCCGCGCGGCAGCTTCAGGCCGCTGACCGGGAAGTTCTCGACCGCGCGCTGCGTCTGCGCACCCCAAAGTGCGTCAGCCGGGACTTTGAGTTCGCCCATGCTGTCGCGTTCGATGCGGAATGTTGGCGGGCTCATGCGTTCACCCAATGCGTTATCATGTTTAGTCTAGCACTTCGATTGCACGCCGCGATTGCATGGAAGCCTCTGCTCAATCCTCCGCCCTGGCCGCGCTCTCCCCCGTCGACGGCCGCTACGCCGCCACGGTCGCACCGCTGCGTGAGTACTTTTCCGAAGCCGCGTTGATCCGGGAGCGAATCAGGGTCGAGGCGCTGTGGTTTCTGCAGCTCAGCGATGCCACGACGGCGGCGTCGGGCACGCTGCCCGCAGCAGTGCGTACGCGCGCCGCCGGCCTCAGCCGCGAGCCCGACCCCGAGGCGCCCTCCCAGGTGAAGGAAATCGAGCGGCGCATCAATCACGACGTCAAGGCGGTCGAATACTTCCTGCGCGATGCGCTGAAGGCGGCCGGCGCAACGCCCGCCGCGCTCGAACTGGTGCACTTCGGCTGCACCTCCGAGGACATCAACAACCTCAGCTACGCGCGCCTGCTGCGGGCGGCGCGCGGCACGGTACTGCTGCCTGAGCTGCGAAAGCTCGATGGTGTGCTGCGCGCCCTGGCGCAGACGCACGCCGACCTGCCGATGCTGGCACGCACGCACGGCCAGGCCGCCAGTCCGACGACCTTCGGCAAGGAAATGGCCAATGTCGGCGCACGGCTGGCGCGCGGGCTCAATCGACTCGAGGCGGTCGGGATTCTCGGCAAATGGAATGGCGCCGTTGGCAACTACAACGCTCATGTGAGCGCGCTGCCGGAACTGGACTGGCTGGAAGTCAGCCGCCGCTTCGTCGAGTCACAGCAGCTGACCTGGAATCCCTACACGACGCAGATCGAGCCGCACGACTGGATCGCCGAATACTGCGACGCCTGTGCGGCCATCAATGTCATCCTCATCGATCTGTGCCGCGATATCTGGGGCTACATCAGCTTGGGCTATCTGCGACAGCGGCTAAGCGAAGGCGAGGTCGGCTCATCGACCATGCCGCACAAGGTAAATCCCATCGACTTCGAGAACGCCGAAGGCAATTTCGGATTCGCCAACGCCATGCTGCGCTTCTTTGCCGACAAGTTGCCGATCTCGCGCTGGCAGCGCGATCTGACCGATTCGACGGTGCTGCGCAATCTCGGTGTCGCGCTGGGGCACTCCTTCATCGGCTGGCGCGCACTGCAACGCGGACTCGAAAAGCTCTCACCCGACCCTGCCCGCATGTCGCAGGATCTCGAAAGCGCCTACGAAGTGCTCGCCGAGGCCATACAGAGCACACTGCGTGCGGCCGGAATCCCCGACGGTTACGAACTGCTGAAATCATTCACGCGCGGGCAGCGCATCGATGCGGCCGCAGTGGCGCGGTTCGTGGCGACGCTGCCGCTCGCGGAAGCGGAGCGCCATCGCCTGGCTGCACTGCGGCCATCGCATTATGTTGGATTGGCCGCGCACTTGGCGCGCCGCTTCGCCGCCGACGACCAGATTCGTTAGCCCGCTCACAAAGCCTGCGCGTCAAAGCGTGACTGGGTTGGCGATGGGCCGCCAGCCGCTCTCTCTACCATCGTCCTGCGAGCAAATCTCGCGACGCAGGCGATGGCGTGACAGTATCCAGGGAAAACCGCACGACCGCTTCGGCAGGGCTTTCGAGCTTCGGGCTCGAGGACGGTCCGATGGTCGAGGCCGTCCTGACGCAGCGTCCCGCGGCGCCTGAAACGCTGCACGTCATCAGCAGTCTCGATGAGGTGCGCACGGCCACCGAAACCGTCGCAGCCAGCGGCCAGCGCCTGATTTCCATCATGACGCCCGATCTCGAGCCGGACATCTACGATCAGAGTGCCTTCCTCGAAATCATCAAGCGCTTCGTGCTCGGGCGCAGCTTCGCCAAGGTGCGTGTGCTGTTGCGCGACCAGGCGCGCATGGGCAACGGCGCCAACCGTTTCGTGGCGATGGCGCACCGCCTGACGAGCTATCTGGAAATTCGCATTCGCGCCACGCAGTATCGGGAGCTTACGGCCGCCTACTGCATCGCCGATGATCGGGCCATTGTTTATCGGCTGCGTGCCGATCGCTCCGAGGGCATCGCCGGATTCAACAATCCGCCGATCGCGCGCCAGTTTCTGCAGGAATTCGACGCCATCTGGCAGGCAAGCGCCACTGAAGAGCGCGAGATCCGCGTCGCCCGACGCTGAGCTGACCTGACCTGACCTGACCGCCCGGGGCGCGGTATCCTGCACCATGGTCTGGAAGCCTGATGTCACGGTTGCCGCGGTCATCGAGCGCGAGGGGCAATTTCTGATCGTGCGCGAACGCATCCGCGGTCGCATGGTGTTCAACCAGCCCGCGGGCCACCTCGAGGAGGGTGAGTCGCTGCTCCAGGCCGTGGTGCGCGAAACGCTCGAGGAGACCGCGTGGGTATTCACGCCCGTGGCACTGCTGGGGGTCTATCAGTGGCGCAGTTCCCGCGGCCACTCGACGCTGCGGGTCGCCTTCTGCGGCACGGTGCGCGATTTCGACGCCGCCCGCCCGCTCGATCCGCCGATCGTCGCCACCCATTGGTTGACGCGCGCGGAACTCGCCGCGCGCGGGACGGCGCTGCGCACGCCGCTGGTGCTGCGCTGTATCGATGACTACCAGCGCGGCACGCGCCTGCCGCTCGAGGCGCTCGCCTCGTTACAATAGAGCCATGCCACTCTCCCGTTCCACGCGCGTGATCGTCGGCCTTTCCGGCGGCGTCGATTCGGCCGTCGCGGCGCTGCTGCTGCGCGATGCCGGCTACGAGGTCCACGGCCTCTACATGAGCAATTGGGACGCCGAAGATGCCTATTGCACCAGCGCCCAGGACTACCAGGACGCGCGCGCGGTCGCGAACGATCTCGGCATCGTTCTGCACCGCGTCAGCTTCGCCGCGGAATATCGACGGCAGGTGTTCGATTCAATGCTGGCCGAGTACCGCGCCGGCCGCACCCCCAATCCCGATGTGCTTTGCAATCGCCAGATCAAGTTCGGGCTGTGCCTGCGTTACGCGGCGCGGTTGGGCGGTGCCGTCTTTGCCACGGGTCACTATGCGCGCCTTTTGCAGGCGGTGGACGGTCCGGCCCTCTGCCAGGCACGCGATGAGCTCAAGGATCAGACCTATTTCCTGCATTCGATCGAATATGCAACCTTGAGAACCGTGCTGTTTCCGCTGGGCGATCTCACCAAAGGCGAGGTGCGCGAGCGGGCCCGCCGCGCGGGGCTTGCCGTGCACGACAAACCCGACAGCACCGGCATCTGCTTCATCGGCGAGCAGCCCTTCGCACAGTTTCTGGGCCGCTTCATCGAGCCGCGACCCGGTCCGATCGAAACGCTCGAAGGGCAGGTCCTGGGAGAGCACCGCGGGCTGCATTTCTACACGCTCGGCCAGCGCGCCGGGCTTGCGATCGGCGGCGCTCGCGGTCGCGCGCAGGAGCCCTGGTACGTCGCGCTCAAGAATCAGCCACGCAACACGCTGATCGTGGTGCAACGGCACGAGCAGCATCGGCTGGAAGCGGTCCAACTGGATACCGCCCCGCTCAATTGGCTCGGGCCGCCGCGTACGGACGCCTTTGAGGCGCAGATCCGGCTGCGCCACCGCCAGCCGCTGCAACCCGCGCGCGTGTTCGTGCGGCCCGATGGCGGCGCACGTATCGAGTTCCAGGAGCCGCAGCGCGCCGCGACGCCGGGCCAGTTCGCCGTCGTATACGAGCACGGCCGCTGCCTGGGCGGCGGTGCCATAGAGCGTGTGCTCCTGGCCGGCCAAGCCCGATATAATCCCGCCGCTTGAAAGCGCGCGCGACGTGCGCGCCGCAGCGGGAGCCCCCATGACGGACAGTTTCAACACGCGCAGCACGCTCAAGTCCGGCGCCCAGTCCTACGATATTCGCAGTCTGCAGGCGCTCGGCGCGCAGAAGGTCGCGCGGCTGCCCTACTCTCTCAAGATCCTGCTGGAAAACCTGCTGCGCTTCGAAGATGGCATCAACGTCACACGCGCCGACATCGAGGCGCTGCTCAACTGGGATCCGACCGCCAGGCCTTCGCACGAGATCTCCTTCACACCCGCACGCGTGATCATGCAGGACTTCACCGGGGTGCCCGCGGTGGTCGATCTGGCAGCGATGCGCGAGGCGATGACCCGCCTGGGCGGCAATCCCGACGACATCAATCCCCTGGCGCCGGCCGAACTGGTCATCGACCACTCGGTGCAGGTCGACAGCTACGGCAGCGCACACTCCCTGGCCGACAACAATCGCATCGAGTTCGAACGAAACGGCGAACGCTATGCCTTCCTGCGCTGGGGACAGACAGCATTCCGCAATTTCAAGGTCGTCCCGCCCAACACCGGCATCGTGCACCAGGTGAACCTCGAGTATCTCGGCCGCGTCGTGTTCGAAAAGGAGGCGGCTGGCCGCCGCGAGGCCTACCCCGATACGCTCGTGGGCACCGATTCGCACACCACCATGATCAATGGCCTTGGCGTGCTCGGCTGGGGTGTCGGCGGGATCGAGGCCGAGGCTGCGATGCTCGGCCAACCCGTCACGATGCTGATCCCGCAGGTCATCGGCTTCCGGCTCCTCGGCAGCCTCAAGCCGGGCGCCACGGCCACCGATCTGGTGCTCACGGTTACCGAGATGCTGCGCAAGAAAGGCGTGGTCGACAAGTTCGTCGAGTTCTACGGCGATGGCCTCGCGAACCTGCCACTGGCAGACCGCGCCACCATCGGCAATATGTCGCCGGAATTCGGCAGCACCTGCGCCATCTTCCCGATCGATGAGGAGACGCTGCGGTATCTGAAACTCTCGGGCCGCCCGGCCGCACAGATTCAGCTGGTCGAGGACTACGCGCGCGCGCAGGGACTCTGGCGCGTCGATGGCGCCGCGCCCGCGCAGTACACCGACCTGATCGAGCTGGATCTCGGCACGGTCGAGCCCAGTCTCGCGGGTCCGAGCCGACCGCAGGATCGTGTGCCGCTTCGCATCGCCAAGAGCGTCTACGAAAAGCACCACGCGCGCATGGCCGAGGAGCGCACAGGCAAAAATCCGTCCGCCACGGGCCGCGCGATGGCAACCGTTGACGGCCAGAGCTTCGAGGTGCGCGATGGCGCAGTGCTGATTGCCGCCATCACGAGCTGCACCAACACGTCCAATCCCTACGTGCTCATGGCCGCGGGACTGGTGGCGCGCAACGCGCGCAAGCTCGGGCTGCGCGCCAAGCCCTGGGTCAAGACCAGTCTTGCCCCCGGTTCGCGCGTGGTCACCGACTATCTGCAGCAAGCCTCACTGCTCGATGAGCTCGCCAGCATCGGCTTTAATCTGGTGGGCTACGGCTGCACCACCTGCATCGGCAATTCCGGCCCGCTCAAGCCGGAAATCTCCGCGGCCGTCAAAGCCTCCGACCTGATCGGCTGCTCGGTACTCTCGGGCAATCGCAACTTCGACGGCCGCGTGCATCCCGAGATCAAGATGAATTTCCTGGCCTCGCCGCCGCTCGTGGTCGCCTATGCACTCGCTGGCTCGCTCGATGTGGATCTGAACAACGAGCCGCTGGGCACTTCGATCGACGGCAAGAGCATCTATCTGCGCGACATCTGGCCCTCGCCGGTCGAAGTCGCCGATACGGTCCAGCGCCACATCAGCTCCGAGATGTTCCGGCGCAGCTATGCCGGCGTGTTCACGGGCGATGAGCGCTGGCAGGCGATCGCGGTGCCCGCCGGCAAGATCTACGCCTGGGACTCCAAGTCGACTTACGTCAAGAACCCGCCCTACTTCGACGGCATTACCATGCAACCGGCCGCGGTGGCCGCGATTCGTGACGCGCGCGTGCTGGCATTGCTGGGCGACTCCGTGACCACCGATCACATCTCCCCGGCGGGCAATATCGCCAAAGGCAGCCCGGCCGCGCGCTACCTGGTCGAACAGCACGTGCAACCGGCGGACTTCAATCAGTACGGCGCGCGCCGGGGCAACCACGAGGTCATGATGCGCGGCACCTTCGCCAACATCCGCCTGCGCAATCTGCTGCTGCCGGGCACCGAAGGCGGCGTGACCTCATACCTCCCGACCGGCGAGCAGATGAGCATTTACGATGCGGCCATGCGCTACAAGAGCGACCGCACGCAGCTCATCATCATCGCGGGCAAGGAGTACGGCACCGGTTCATCGCGCGACTGGGCCGCCAAGGGTACGATGCTGCTCGGTGTGCGCGCGGTCATTGCCGAGAGCTTCGAGCGCATACACCGCTCCAATCTGATCGGCATGGGCGTGCTGCCGCTGCAGTTCAATGAGGGCGTCAGTGCGGCGTCGCTGGAGCTGACGGGCCGGGAGCGCTACGAGATCGCGGGCTTCGATGCAGCGGATTCACGCACCGCCCGTGTCCTCGCGACACCTGCGACCGGCGACCCGATCCGGTTCGAGGTGCGCGTGCGGATCGACACCCCCAAGGAGCGCGAGTACTTCCGCCACGGCGGCATTCTGCAGTACGTATTGCGCCAATTGGCGAGTCAAAGTCGTGCCGCATAAGGGCACGGCCGGGTTTGACCTGGCCGTGTTCGATCTCGATGGCACCATCACGCGGCACGACACGCTCATGCCCTTCGTGCTGCACTGCCTGTGGCGCAAACCCTGGCGGCTGCCGCGACTGCTGCTGCTGCCGCCACTGGCATTTGGCTACCTGCTTCATCGCGACCGGGGCCGATTCAAGGGCGCGCTGATCCGCGCCACGATCGGAGGGCTGCCGCGCGCCTGGCTGGAAGCACGCGCCGCGGGCTTTGTGCCGTGGCTGCTACGGCGCGGCCTGTTCGCCGAGGCACTGCGCGCCATCAACGATCATCGCGCGCGCGGGGATCGCCTGCTGCTGATGTCCGCCAGCATCGATCTGTACGTGCCGCTGATCGGCGGCGCACTCGGCTTCGGGCAGACGATCTGCTCGCAGGTGCGCTGGAATCCGGACGGCACGCTCGACGGCCGACTCGCCAGTGCCAACTGTTACGGCGAGGAGAAGCGGCGCTGCCTGCAGGCGCAGATCGCGCGCGAACCGCCGCAGCGGCTCTATGCCTACGGCAACAGCGGCTCTGATCTGCCCCACATGCGGCTCGCGAGCCAGGCGTACCTCATCAACGGCCCGACCCGAATGATTGGATCGAATGCCACCATCAAGGCGCTGCACTGGACGCAGCACGGCGCCGCCCAGGGCTGAGGATTCGCAGCGCCCTGCGGCGCGCGCTACATGGAAGTGCGCACTTCCCACAGTTCCGGAAACAACCGCAGGCGCAGCGCCTTCGCCAGATAGCTGACGCCGGCCGTGCCGCCGGTGCCGGGCTTGTAACCGATGATGCGCTCGACGGTCTTCATATGCTGGAAGCGCCAGAGCTGGAAGCGATGATCCAGGTCCACCAGCCGCTCGGCAAGCTCGTACAGATCCCAGTCCTTGGCGGCGTTGTGGTAGACCGCCAGCCAGGCGGCCGTCACCTGCTTGGAGGGCACGTAGGGCTGCGTGAAATCGCGCGACAGCGCTCCGGCTGGAACGCCGTAGCCGCGTTGCGACAGCAGGCGCAGCACCTCGTCATAAAGGCTCGGCGCCGAGAGCGCGCGATGCAGCGTCTGGTAGTCCGCTTCGTTTCGCCGATGAACCTCGAGCATTTCGGGGTGCTTGTTGCCGAGCGTGAATTCGAGCACGCGGTATTGCAGTGACTGAAATCCCGAGGAGCGTCCGAGGATATTGCGAAACGAGGAATAGTCCGACGGCGTCATGCTCGAGAGGACATCCCATACCGCCAGCAACTGTCCCTGCACGCGCCCGACGCGCTCCAGCATCTTGAAAGAAGGAGCGAGCTGATCGCGACGCACGCATTCGATGACACCGTGCAGTTCGTGCAGCATGAGCCGAATCCACAGTTCCGACACCTGGTGCACGATGATGAACAGCATTTCATCGTGCTCGCCCGACAACGGCTTCTGCGCATCGAGCAGCCGGTCGAGCCTCAGGTATTCGCTATACGAGAGTGAACTGCCCAGGTCCCAGTGCACGCCCTCATCGGACAGATCGACCTGCGTCGATGCGTCGGGCGGCTCCGGGGCCGCACCGCTCATCTGAACATCCAGGAGGGCACGCGGCGCCAGCCCTGCAGCAATTCGCGGTCGAGCATCTTCCAGTCCGGCTCCTGGCGCGCGACATCGGCCCAGAAGCGCACCGAGTGATTCATGTGCCGCAGGTGCGCGAGTTCGTGCACCATCAGGTAGCGCAGCACTTCCGGGGTCTGGAACAGCAGGCAGACGTTGAGGCTGATCGTGCCCGCTCGCGAGCAGCTGCCCCAGCGCGTGCGCTGGCACCGCACCTGCAGGCGCCCGGGCTCAACCCCCATCTGTGCCGCGAGTGCCCGCAGCGGCGCATCGAAATGCCGTTGCGCATGCTGCGCGAGCCAGTGGCGCAGCCCGTGCCGCAACTGTTCGACATCGTCCAGACGCCCCCGCAGCAGTAACTGGTCCGCGCCCATCTCGCGCACCCGCACGCGCCCCGCACCCCCATTGCTGACGCAGCGCCAGTGCTCGCCGAGGGCCGAGAGATTCAGTGTTGCGGGTGGCATGGGCCAATGCGAGGCCGGCGCCGATCGACGCCGCTGGCGTTCGATCCACTCACGGTGCTCGCTGACGAAGGCACTCACGCGCTGCGGCGAGGTACGCGGCGGCACGATGATCTCGACCGCGCCGTGGCGGAAGACGCGAACGCTCAATCGACGCGCGCGTGCACTCTGTCGCACCGACCAGCTATGCTCGCTGTGCTCGGCGTCCCATAACGATAGTTGCTGCTCTTTGTGCTCCGCGTCGGTCAATGGCGTGCGCTGAAAAATACGGCGATCGTGCCCGGCCGCATCATATCAGGCATCGTATGCATTGGATCGACATCGGCGCCAACCTGGCGCACGACAGTTTCAAGCTTGACCGCGACGCGGTGATCGAACGCGCGCGCGCCGTGGGTGTGGTGCAAATGATCGTCACGGGCGCGGACCTCGCCAGCAGCCATGCGGCCGTGCAGCTGGCTCGACGATACCCGCGCATACTGTTCGCAACCGCGGGAGTGCATCCGCATCACGCCGCGCAGCTGCGGCGCGAGGATCTGGCGGAATTGCGCGCGCTGCTGCAGCAACCGGAAGTCGTTGCCGTCGGCGAATGCGGTCTTGACTACTACCGCAATCTCTCCCCGCGCGAGGCGCAGCTGCGCGCCTTCGAGTGGCAACTCGATCTTGCTGCCGAATCTGGCAAGCCGCTTTTCCTGCACCAGCGTGATGCGCACGAGGATTTCTTAGGTGAGCTGCGCCGGCATGATGCAGGCTCGCTGCGCGGCGTCGCACACTGCTTTACGGGCGTCGCCGCGGAACTCGCGGATTACCTGCAGCTCGGCCTGTCGATCGGCATCACGGGCTGGTTCTGCGATGAGCGGCGTGGCCGGCATCTCGCGGCGCTGGTCGGCGCCATTCCGCCGGAGCGGCTGCTGCTGGAAACCGATGCGCCGTACCTGCTGCCACGCGACCTGCATCCGGCTCTTGCGTCGCGGCGCAACGAACCGTGCTACCTGCCGCATATTGGTGCCGCGGTCGCGCGCGCGCGCGGTGAAACTGCGCAGGCCTGTGCCGCCCATACCACCGCACACGCGCGCGAGCTGTTCCGGCTGGCATCCGATCCGTGAGGCCGTGGGCTGTCACGTCGCCGTAAAATTCCAAAACTAACCTGATCGCCGCTCCCGAACCGCCGACGCATGCACAACGCCCTTGACGCAGCACAACCGAAGAGATCGGCCGTGGATACCGGCGCTCATCACACTGTGTTTAGGCCCGGTCGCCGGGGTCGCAGCCGCCGAACTGCCCGCCAGCCCCTGTCCGCGGCCGGCGCCCGGCAGCACGGTGCCCGAGCCTGTCGAGCTGCGCAGCCGCAACGGAATACTCAAACTTAAGCTGGCGGTTCGTAACCACACGGAGCCGGATGGCAGTGTGCGCTACTGCTACCTGCTCAGCGACGGCACGCAGTCACCGACGCTGCGTCTGCATCCGGGCGATCTGCTGATCCTGAAGCTCAGGAACGAACTGTCCGCCGGCGTACCGGCGATCACGAAGACCCGCGGATCAAGCGATCCCTGCCGCAGCGGCGCCATGACGCCGGTCTCGACCAATCTTCACTTTCATGGCCTGACCGTGCCGCCGCTGTGCCATCAGGATGAGGTGCTGCGGACCTCGATTCAGCCCGGCGATGCGCCGTTCGAATACCGGTTTCGAATTCCTTTCGGTGAGCCGCCGGGTCTGTATTGGTATCACCCGCACATTCACGGATTCAGCAAAGCCCAGGTCATCGGCGGTGCCTCGGGCGCCCTGATTGTCGAGGGCATCGAACGCGCCAATCCCGAGCTTGCGGGATTGCCCGAGCGGGTGTTCGTGATTCGCGATCAGGAGCTGCTCAATCCGGGCGCGCCACCGTCCCGCTCCGAACCCGTAGTGCCCAGAGCGCTCATCGATCGCGACGGCGATTCGGCCAACAACGGCACAGGCTTCGGCCAGCCCGCCAAGGATCTGTCGATCAATTTTGTGCCGGTGCCCTATCCCGACTACCCACCCGCCAGCATCTTCATGCGGCCGGCGGAACGGCAGCTCTGGCGGATATTGAATGCCTCCGCGATCACCTATCTGAACCTGGCGCTGATCAGCGCGCACACCCCGCAACAGCTTGGCATCGTCGCCATCGACGGTGTGCCCCTCGCTGGCAACGGCAGCCCGGCGCGTGGTGTCGAATGGCGCGATCACGTGGGGCTGCCTCCGGGTGGTCGCGTGGAATTCATCGTCACCGCACCGGCGCCGGATGCGCCCGCACTGTTCGTGACCCGCGCGGTCGATACCGGCCTCGGCGGCGAGAACGATCCGAACCGCCCACTTGCCTTGGTTGTAGCCGTAAGCGAGGCACCCGAACCGCGCGCCGCCTTGCCGGCCTCACCGCAGCCCCTACCCAGGACGGCACTGCCATGGCTCGGCAGCGTCCGACCGGTGCGCACCCGACGACTGTATTTCTCCGAAAAGCTCGAGGACCCGTCGAATCCCAACAGCGCGACGACTTTTTATCTGACCGTCGAGGGCCAGACTCCCGCGCCATTCGATCCCGCCTCCACTGAGCCGAACATCATCGCCAGGCAGGGGGATGTAGAGGACTGGATCATCGAGAATCGATCGAGCGAGCTGCACGCCTTTCATATTCACCAGGTTCATTTCCTGCTGCTCGACATGTCCGGCACGCCGGTCGACGAGCCATTCCTGCGCGATACGGTCAACGTTCCGTATTTCAGTGACCGCATGCTTAAATTTCCGAGCGTCCGGCTGCGGATGGACTTTCGCGATCCGAACGCGGTCGGCACCTTCGTGTATCACTGCCACCTGCTGGAACATGAGGATGGCGGCATGATGGGTCTCATCCGCGTCGAACCGAGCGGCGCCGCTGCGGCCGCGCCTTAGCCCGCGGTCGCGGTCGCGGTCGCGGTCGCGGTCGCGGTCGCGAGACGTTCACACAGCAATCACGCCGATGTAACAACGCCCTCGTACAACAGGCCCCGCGCAATTGCGCGCGAACACAATTCGGGGAGAAAGTTGTATGAAACGCAACCAATTGGGGGCGGCCACGCTCAAGGCAGTGCGGGTCGCCTTAAGCACGATGGCGCTGCTCCAGCTCACGGCAGGTGCGACGGTCGCGAACGCCTGGGAAGCATCGTCGTCGGGGCAGACCCGCTCGCCGATTAAACACCTGATCGTCATCATCGGTGAGAATCGCAGCTTCGATCATATCTTCGCTACCTATGTGCCCCCGTCAGGCGAGCAGGTCTGGAACCTCTTGAGCGAAGGCATCATCCAGAGCGATGGCAGCCCGGGCCCGAATTTCCACAAGGCCGAACAGCACGCGGCCACCGATTTGTCGACCGACGCCTTTTTGCTCAGCCCCGCAAAGACTGCGTTCCCGAACGGAGTGTTGCCGGCGCCGCTGGTCGGCGGACCGAAGGATTCCTACGTCACCGGGGACAGCCTGACGCTCGCGCAGCAGTCCGAGAACGGCCTGCCCTCCGACTATTACCAGTACCTGGTCTCCGGCGGCACCGGATTGACCTCCAGGACGCCCGACACACGCATCAGCAACGTAAACGCGCTGCCCCCGGGCCCGTTCCAGCTGACCAACGGCGACAGCTTTGTCTACGATTCCTACGCGGCAAGCCCTGTGCACCGCTTCTACCAGATGTGGCAGCAGCTCGATTGCAGCCTCGAACATGCCACGCGCGAGCGCCCCTCGGGTTGCGACTCCAAGCTGTTCTCGTGGGTGGAGGTCACCGTCGGCGCGGGTGCCAACGGCATCGCGCAACCGGCGACCTTCAGCACCGAGTACTCGCCCACGGCCCTGACCACCGGTGAAGGTTCCACAGCGTTGGGCTTCTACAACGTGCAGAAAGGCGACGCGCCCTATCTCAACAGCCTCGCTCGACAGTACGCCATGAGCGACAACTTCCATCAATCCGTCAACGGTGGCACGGGCGCCAACCACATCATGATCGGCCACGGCGATGCCATCTGGTTCAGCGATGGCGCTGGAAATGCTCTGGCACCGCCGCACAACGCGCAAGTGGCCGCCGGCACCGCCAACGCCGGGGTCGTGGACGAAGTCGAGAATCCCAATGCCGCGGCTGGCACCAACAACTGGTACAGCCAGGATGGCTATGGCGCGGGCTCGTTCGGTTCCCCCTCATCGGGCGGCGGCTCCTACAGCAACTGCGCTGACCCGACGCAGCCGGGAGTGGCCGGCATCGTGCAGTATCTGCAGAACCTGCCGCGCCCGATCGATCCGCATTGCGAGGTCGGTCACTACTACCTGCTCAACAATTACAATCCGGGATACTTCGGCAACGGCAACAACGCCTACACGGACACCAGCGCCAACAACACCGTGTTTACGATTCCGCCCTCCTCGGTGCGCAGCATCGGCGACAGCCTGCTGGAGAAGAACATCTCCTGGAAGTACTACGGCGATCAGTGGAACAACTACGTGCCCGACCCGTACCAGCTCAACTATGGCGCTGTCGGCGCGGCATCGGATGAGTACTGCAACATCTGCAATCCGTTTCAGTACGACACGTCGATCATGAGCAATGCAGCCATCCGCTCCGCGCATATCCAGGACACCGCAAATCTCTATTCGGATATTGCCAGTGGCACGCTGCCGGCGGTCTCCTTCGTCAAACCCAGCGGGCTCGTCGATGGCCATCCGGCATCCTCGAAGCTGGATCTGTTCGAGGGCTTTTCGAAGAAAATCGTCGATGCGGTCAAGGCCAACCCGCAGCTGTGGAAGGACACCGCCATCATGATCACCTTCGACGAAGGCGGCGGTTACTACGACTCAGGCTACGTTCAGCCGCTGGATTTCTTCGGCGATGGCACGCGCATCCCGTTGATCGTGGTGTCGCCGTATACCCGGGCCGGCCACATCTCGCATGATTACTCGGATCATGTCTCGATCCTGAAGTTCATCGAGCGGAACTGGAATCTCAAGCCGGTCACGCAGCGCAGCCGCGACAACTATCCCAACCCGGTCGCGGAACGGGGCAATCCGTACGTGCCGCTGAACACGCCGGCCATCGCCGACCTGTTCGATCTGTTTGACTTCGGCGGCCATCAGCACGGCTACTGAACAGCAGCGCGTGGCCCCGGTCAGATCGCGGCCTTCGGTGTCGCGAGCTGACTGGGCGCCACGGTCTTGCGGATCGCCGTCCAGGCGGGCATCCAGCGCTCGAGCAGCGTGCGCATGGTCTCGCGATCGGAGACCGGGAACTCCGACGGCAGAGAGTCGAGCATCACCGTGTAGCGCGGCAGGCCCTTGGGAAAGCGCCCGCGCCCCGTGAACACGATGCGTCCGTCCACGGGCAGCCCCTGCGCCAGCGCGCGCACCGCGGCAATGCGGTCGTAAAGGCCGGTCTGCGGATTGTCGAAGGTGAAGCGTTGCGCGCGATGCATGACGGTCCAGGCACGCATCTGATCGCCGCCGAATATATTGCCGGCGATGTCGCGCAGATCGATCACGATGATGCCGCGCGCGGTCAGCAGCAGGAAGTCCACGTGCACCGCGCTGCCCTGCCCATCCGGCACCAGCACGTCGCGCATGTGATCGAAGCCGCAGCTGGTAACCGCAAAGGTGCGCACGATGCGCATGCGGCGGCGCTGATCCCAACGCCAGAAGTAGTACGCCCCGGCCAGCAAGGCGCCCACGCAGGCGATGGCGGCCACGACTTCCAGATTGACCGCCGAGAACGGGTTGGGCAACGGCTCCGTCGGTTCCATTGGTTCCATGGTTACAGTGCGCGCCTCAGTGCCTCGATGTCTGGTTCGATCTCGGTCGCATTCGACGGGCGATCGAACAGTCGCGCCAGATTTTCCGGCATTGGCACGTTTTCGCCAATCAGTGGGGCGACAGTTTCGCGAAATTTTGCCGGATGGGCGGTCGCCACCAGCAGCCAGCGGCTGCCGGCACGCCGGGAGGCCTTCAGCCGTGCATACGCCTCGGCGGCCACCGCGGTGTGAGGACACCAGATGCGGCCATAACGGGCAAAATCGGTGCGAATACGGGCCCGGGTCGCCTCATCGTCCACCCAGACCGCATCGATCGCGCTCCGAAGCGCCTCAATGCTCGGGTAAAGCGCCGTCAGGCGCTCCAGATTGCTCGGATCGCCCACATCCATCGCGTTCGAGATGGTCGGCACGCTCGCGCGCACGTGCAGCGTGCCCTGGCGCAGGTAATCGGGCACGGTGCGATTGCTATTGTGCGCGAGCACGATCTCGCCGATCGGCGCGCCCATCTGTCGTGCCCAGACGCAGGCCGTGGCATTGCCGAGGTTGCCGCTGGGGACCACGAACGACACCGGCTCCCCATAGTCGCGCTGGACGCGCAGGCTGGCGGCCCAGTAGTAGCAGGTCTGCGGCAACAGCCGCCCGAGGTTGATGCTGTTGGCCGAGGTCAGCTCGAAGCGCGCGCGCAGCGACTCATCCGCAAGCGCCTGCTTGACCATGCGCTGGCAGTCATCGAATCGCCCGCGCACTGCGAAGCTGCGCACGTTGCCGCCCCAGCAGGTGAGTTGCTGCTGCTGCGTGGGAGACACCAGGCCCTTGGGGAAAAGCACCGACACCTGGATACCCGGTCGGCCGTGAAATGCCGCGGCGACGGCGCCGCCCGTATCCCCGGAGGTTGCCACCAGCACGTGCAGCGGTCGTCCCGCCCTGGCGGGAAGGCGAGCCAGCGCCGCGGCCAGAAAGCGCGCACCGAAATCCTTGAACGCAGCGGTGGGACCATGGAACAGCTCCAGTACGCCGAGTCGCTTAGGCTCGTCGAGCCAGAATTGCGGCGCCGGAAAATTGAAAGCCTCATCG
>Ga0302320_10001173_pt1 | contig 62974 bp, 43 predicted proteins | sample Bog_T0_3_FD_202130 | JGI IMG/M metagenome (GOLD analysis project Ga0302320, IMG submission 202130) | Peat permafrost microbial communities from Stordalen Mire near Abisko, Sweden - Bog_T0_3 | ecosystem: Environmental > Terrestrial > Soil > Wetlands > Peat | place: Sweden: Abisko, Stordalen Mire...
GATCATTCCCACCGGCATTAAGCGTCAATGTGGATGCAACACCGCTATACGCGATAAATATCTGTGAAGTCCCGCTGCCTCCAATGTTCCCGCTCGCGGCTGACAAACTCACCTGCCCACCATAACCCGTTGCCTGGATGTTCGCTGTTGAGGCGATCAAGGTCCCTGCGGTATTGCTGATAGACCCGGCTGTTGCTGTGATGCTCACGGCTAGGGCATTGATCGCTCCGCTGATCAAGGCACTTGATCCTAAGATCACATTGCGAGCTGAGCTTAACGTGATCCCTCCCAGCGTTGTTGTCACTGTATTGCTGATCGTGATGTCCCCCGATGCCGTTGCCGATGTGATTGATACGCTTCCTGCCGCACTCATTGCGGCTGCGACCGTTACGCTTCTCCCTGAACTTAATGTTATTGTCCCTAGCGTAGAGCTCACCGATGCATTAACTGTCAAGTCCCCTACTACTGAAGCAACTCCTGATGTTAACGCAATTGCTACATTGCCTGTAATAGTCCCGCCTACAGTTAATGCTCTGCCCGCTGATAAGCTGATTGTCCCCAGCGTAGAGCTGATCGTCCCGCTGGAGTTGGAGATCAAATCCCCTGTGCTTGTTGAAGATGTCAACGATACATTCATACCGGCACTGATGGCCGCGTTGATTGATAGACTGCGTCCGGCCAATACCGTCACTGTCCCCAGCGCTGAACTCACTGCTGCTGAGATCGTCATGTCTCCCGTAGCCCCAGTGGATGTTAAGCTCACGTTACCAAACCCGCCTGCTGATACCGCACCATTAACACCTAATGTCGCTGAGCTGGCCGAAGTCGCCAAGCTGATATTACCCGCTGTCGTTGTCGTAATACCGCTGGTCGTCAGATTGCCCGTGCCTGCTGTAAAGCTAAAGTTCACTCCCGTGAATGCCGCGTTCACATCCGTGGATGTGGTATTGTTGGTGATCGTATACGTCGTCAATCCCATCCCTGCACTAAAATTGATCGCCTGTACCGTATTGACATTCGCTGTCACTGTTAAGTTCGTGATCGTTCCTGTTCCATTACCCTGTAATAAATCCACTTCATCATTCCCGCTGGCAGAAAGCGTCAACGCGGAGGCTGTCCCGCTATACGCAATAAATATCTGTGAGGTCCCGCTGCCTCCGATGTTCCCGCTGGCGGCCGTCAAACTTACCTGCCCGCCATAACCCGTTGCCTGGATATTCGCTGTTGAAGCGATCAAGGTCCCTGCGGTATTGATGATCGACCCTGCTGTTGCCGTTACATTCACTCCTCCGCCATAACCCGCGTCCCCATTGATCGCCTGGCTGATCAATGCGCTTGCGCCCAGACTGACACTGCCGCTAGCCGTGACCGTGATCTGTCCCATGGCTGATGTCACAGTTGAGCTAATGACAATATTGGCTGCATTTGCTGAGCTGAGCGTAATATTCCCGACTGCATTGATCGAACCATTGATCGTCAGGGTAGAGATCGAACTTAAAGACACTGTGCCCAAATTCGCTGTGATCGGCCCCGTTGATGCTTGCGTGATCGTCCCTGAATTCGCGGTTGTTGTCACCGAGATGCCCGTTGCACCTGAAGTTAACGCTCCGTTTAAAACGATATTGTCTGCCGCACTTAAGGTGATTAACCCTGCGGCTGAAGTGACTGTATATCCTGAACTAATTGTTAATATACCTGCACTTGTTGCTGAACTTAAAGTTACGTTCAAATTACCCGTGACGTTCCCCCCAATGGTCAAATAATCAGCAGAATTAAACGTCACTGTCCCATAGGTTGAGGTTACTGCAGCTGCTGTGGTGATATATCCGGATGTTGTCTGTGAGGTAATTAAAATATTCGTCGCCGCTGTTACCCCGGCGTTAATTACCACGGCCCCGGCGGATGTCAAGCTCACATTTCCTGATGACGATATCACACCGTTAACAGTTAATGTCGATGAACTTGCCAAGCTCGCCAGGGCGATGCTGCCGTTACCCGTTGTCGTGATGCCGCTGCTCGTCAAGGCGCCTGTTGCCGCCGTAAAGCTAAAGTTTACCGCACCAAATGCCGCGTTCACATCAGTGGATGTGGTGTTATTGGTAATCGTATACGTCGTCAATCCCATCCCTGCCGCAAAGTTGATCGCCTGTGTCGTGTTAACAGCCGCTGTCACGGTTAAATTGGTGATCGTCCCTGCCGCATTGCCTTGCAACAGATCCACTTGATCATTCGCCCCGGCATTAAGCGTCAATGAAGATGCTGCCCCGCTATACGCGATAAATATTTGTGATGTTCCTGAGCCTCCAATGCTTCCTGAGGATGCCGTCAATGTCACTGCTGCTCCGGCCCCTGTTGCTTGAATATTCGCGGTGGATGCAATCAATGTCCCTGCCGTATTAGCGATAGACCCTGTTGTTGCCGTTACACTCACGGCCGTCCCGTTGGTCGCAGCGCTGATCAAGGCACTTGCTCCCAGGCTTACACTGCCGCCGGCAGTGACTGTGATCGATCCCGACGCCGTTGTCACTGTGGAGCCGATCGTAATATTGCCTGTATTGGCCAAGGTCGCCAAACTAATGCTGCCTGTGCCTGTTGTCGTGATACCGCTGGTCGTCAAATTGCCTGTGCCGGCCGTAAAACTAAAGTTCACGGCACTGAAAACCGCATTCACATTAAAGGATGTCACATTGTTAGTGATCGTATACGTCGTCAATCCCATCCCTGCCGCAAAATTGATCGCCTGTGTCGTATTAACAGCCGCTGTCACGGTTAAACCGGTGATCGTCCCTGCCGCATTGCCTTGCAATAAATCCACTTGATCATTCGCCCCGGCATTAAGCGTTAATGAAGATGCTGCCCCGCTATATGCGATAAATACCTGGGATGTTCCTGAGCCTCCAATGCTTCCTGAAGATGCCGTCAATGTCACTACTGCTCCGGCCCCAGTCGCTTGAATATTCGCGGTGGATGCAATCAATGTCCCTGCCGTATTATTGATAGACCCCGTTGTTGCCGTTACACTCACAGCCGTCCCACTGGTTGCTCCGCTGATCAAGGCGCTTGCCCCCAGGTTGACACTGCCTCCGGCAGTGACCGTGATCGATCCCGATAGTGAAGTCACTGTTGAGCCGATCGTAATATTGCCAGCGCCCTGTGTGGTCAACAATATGTTCCCGCCGGCAGTGATCGCGTTATTGATCGTTAATGCCCCGCCGCCCTGAATGAGATTCCCTGATAGGGTCAGCGCAATATTTTGAGTAATGGTGCCAGAATAACCCGATGTGACGATAAGACTGCCGATACTTCCGCCAAAAGAAGCATCAATCGTAGAATTGCTCAGGCTGGTGGCGTTAAACAGAACAATGCTGTTTGCCATCGGGACAGATCCCTGGCTCCAGTTGTCGGCAATCGACCAGTTGCCGGAACCGGTCCAAATGTCAACAGAGAAGGATAAAAGAGGATACGTGTTCCCTGCGGCTATCCAGGAATTGCTAAAATCCCATGGGCTTGTGCCGGTGTATACAGATTGGTTTGAATTATAAAAAGCACTGGCGCTGCCAGCTTCTTGCCAATGGCCGATGCTTGTATTAGATGTATTGCTACCGATGCCCTGAGTCAATGAATTGTACCACCAGTTATTCGTCAAGGTATTGGTACCGTCGTCATATCCGACAAGCCCGCCGGCATAGGTACTTCCGCTGACACTACCCGTGGCATAGCTGTTAATGACGCTGCTTGCATTGTTATTGTAACCAATAAGGCCGCCGACATTATTACTGCCGCTGACACTACCCGTAGCAAAGCTATTGGCAATGCTTGAAGCAGTGTTGTCCCCAACAAAACCGCCGACATTATTACTGCCGCTGACACTGCCCGTGGCATAGCTATTGGTAATGCTTGAACTTGTATTTTCCCCAACTAGCCCACCGACATTGTTTCCGCTTGCGCTGACACTGCCCGTAGCAAAACTGTTGATGATGCTGCCTAAATTTAAATTATACCCAACAAGCCCACCGACATTACTGCCGCTTGCGCTTACGCTGTCTATAGAATAACTGTTGGTGATACTGCTTGAACTATTATCCCCAACAAGCCCGCCAATATTATTGCTGCCGCTGACACTGCCCGTGACATAGTTATTGATAATGCTGCTTGAATTATTATAACCAACAAGTCCGCCGACATAATTTAGTCCGGTGATATTTGTACTCAGAAGCCCCGCATTCTCGATCGTGGCCCCTGAAGTCTGTCCAAAAAGGCCGACATCATTCGTCGAGGGGAGATCAATGAATAAACTAGATATTGTGTAACTATTGCCGTTGAAGATGCCGGTAAATGGCGCAGAGCTGTTTCCAATGGGAGTAAATCCGGCCCCTGAATTCCAGCTTGATGTTGCAGAGGCAATGATATTCAGCGCTAATTGGAAAGCAGCGCTAAGATCATATTTCATGAACTGCAGTTGGTTCACGTTATAAATGAGAAAGGGAATAGCTGCCGTGCCACCAATAAAAGAACCGTTGTTCATGGTCTGCCATATTAAGGTAGGAAACGCGACTCCTGTGCTGTTTATCCATAAACCGTTAAGGTCCCAAGCTGAATACACCGGCTGTGTAGCGCTATCGAAAGCACCGGCATTGGCAGCCTTCTGCCAATGCCCGCCGCTTACATTGGCAGCAACGTTTCCTATGCCATTGCTTAAAAAACTGTACCACCAATTATTCGTCAGGGTATTGCTACCGTCGTCATATCCTATAAGACCGCCGGCATCAGTACTGCCGCTGACGCTGCCTGTAGAATAACTGTTGGTGATGGTGCTTGAAGTATTATTATACCCAACTAGTCCACCGGCATTACTACCACTCGCCACGACACTGCCCGTAGAATAGCTATTGGTGATGACGCTTGAAGTATTATTATACCCAACTAGTCCGCCGGCATTACTACTGCCGCTGACACTGCCCGTGGCATAGCTGTTGGCAATGCTGCTTGTAATATTATCACCAACTAACCCGCCGATATCGCTGCTGCCGCTAACGTTTCCCGTGGCATAACTGTTAGCAATGTTGCTTAAATCAAAATTATACCCCACAAGGCCGCCAACATTACTGCCGCTTGCCACTACATTGCCCGTAGCAAAACTGTTGGAAATGTTGCCTAAAGTATTATAACCAATGAGCCCTCCCACATTACTGCCGCCGTTAACGCTGTTCGTTGCATAGCTGTCGGCAATGCTACTAGAAGTATTTTCTCCAATAAGACCGCCGACATTGCTACTGCCGCTGACGCTGCCTTTAACATAATTGTTGGTAATGCTGCTTGAGTTATTATTACCCACCAGACCGCCGGAATTATTTTGTCCTGTAATATTTACGCTGAGAAGTCCGGTATTCTCAATAGACGCTCCTGAAGTCTGTCCAAAAAGGCCGACATTATTCGTCGCTGGGAGATAAATGAACAATCCGGATATCGTGTAACTGTTACCATTAAAGCTTCCGGTGAATGGAGTTGTGCTGTTACCGACGGGCGTAAATCCGGCTCCCGAGTTCCACCCTGATGTGACAGAGACATTGATATTCGAAGCTAATTGGAAAAATGCACTTGGATCATAGTTCATGAACTGCAGTTGATTCACATTATAGATGAGAAAAGGATACGACGCACTACCGCCGACAAAAGAGCCATTGTTCATGTTCTGCCATACCAAGGAAGGATAGGCAGCCCCGGCGCTCCATAAACCGTTAAAGTCCCAGGTTGAATACACCGCCTGCGAAGAACTATAAAAAGCGCTTGAGCTCCCGGCTTCCTGCCAATGCCCCGCGCTTGTGTTAGGCCCATAGCTTCCGATCCCATTGCTCAGGGAATTGTACCACCAGTCATTCGTCAGGGTGTTGGTGCCATCGTCATCTCCGATAAGCCCGCCGGTATCACTGCTGCCGCTCACACTGCTCGTGGCATAGCTGTTGGTAATGCTGCTTGAACTTGCGTTATTCCCAACAAGGCCGCCGGTATTACTACTGCCGCTGACGCTGCCCGTAGCATAGCTATTGGCGACGCTGCTTAAACCTGCGTTATTTCCAACAAGTCCGCCGGTATCACTGCTGCCGCTGACACTGCCCGTGGCATAGCTATTAGTGATGCTGCTTGAAGTAACATTATCACCAACAAGCCCGCCGACATTAGTGCTGCCACTCCCGTTTACAATGCCTGTGGCATAGCTGTTGGCAATGCTGCTTAAAATATTATTCTCACCCACAAGGCCGCCGACATTCCCACCGCTTCCGCTTACATTGCCCGTAGCATAGCTGTTATCGATACTGCTTGAATTATTATTATAACCAACAAGACCACCGACATTTGTAGCACCGCTCACACTACCCGTGGCATAACTATTTGAGATGATGGCGAATGGACCTGAATTATAACCAACAAAACCTCCCATGTAGCCGCTGCTGCTGCCGCTGACGCTACCCGTAGCATAGGAATCAGTGATCGTCACAGAATTAAACCCTGCAAAGCCGCCGATATCATTTGTACCAGCAGACCCCGTTACGCTTCCTGTCGCATACGAATTACTGATGCTTCCCCCAACACTCCCCCCCACAAATCCGCCTGTTTCGCTGCCGCCTGTTACGTTCCCTGTTGCGTATGAATTACTGATCAATGCAGTCGTATTTACTCCCACCAATCCGCCAACACCGGTACCGCTACCGCCATTTACGTTCCCTGTCGCATACGAATTGCTGATCTCATAACCATTATCTCCAACCAATCCGCCTATATTACCCCCGCTCCCGGTCACAGTTCCTGTCTCATACGAATTACTGATCGTTCCCCAGTTCCTTCCTGCCAGGAATCCTACCAAACTCCCTCCGCTCACACTTCCTCCTACCAGACCCACATTGCTAATGGTGCCATACGCAAAACCAAATAATCCTTCGTAAGATGCGCCGGGAAGGTTGATATATAAATTTGTGATCGTATATCCATCACCGTTGAAGGTGCCGGTGAATTGCGTAGAAAGGTTGCCAATAGGTGTAAATCCAGTCCCCGAGTTCCAGCCTGATGTTACAGAAGCATTGATATTCGAAGCTAATTGAAAAGACGCAGTGAGATCATCGCCCATAAACTGCAGTTGATTTACATTATTAATGAGAAAAGGAATCGTCGTGGTGCCGCCGATAAATGAGCCATTATTCATGCCCTGCCACACAAAAGTAGGATACGTGCTTCCGGCGCCTGTCCATAAACCGTTAAGGTCCCAACTTGAATACACTGCCTGCGAAGAACTATAGAAAGCACTGGCGCTGCTAGCCTGCTGCCAATGTCCGCTACTTGTAAAGGGGCCATAATTTCCTATGCCATTGCTCAAGGAATTGGACCACCAATCATTCGTCAAGATACCAAGGCCGCCGTCATCTCCGATAAGTCCGCCGACAGCGGTACTGCCACTGACACTGCCCGTAGCATAGCTGTTGGAGACGGTCCCGGTTCCACTTGTTTGATTACAACCAATAAGGCCGCCGACTTCATTAACGCCGGTGACATTGCCCGTGGCATAGCTGTTGGTGATGATGGCTGATGAACTACCATTATCACCAATAAGCCCGCCGACATTGCTCGGGAAAAGACCATTACCGCTGACATTGCCCGTAGCATAGCTGTTGATAATGTTGTCTGAATTCTGACCAATAAGACCGCCGACATTACTCCCATTGGACCCCGCCTCAACGACATTGCCCGTGGCATAGCTATTGGTGATACTGCTGCCGCCACTAGCAGCACCAACGAGGCCTCCTACATCATAGTCATTCGAAGTTACATTGCCCGCAGCAAAGCTGTTAGTGATATTGCCTGAAGGGTCATAACCAACAAGCCCGCCAATTTCATAACCATTCCCCGCCGTGCTACTCACACTGCTGGTAGCATAACTGTCAGTGATATTGCCTGAGCCGTTATAACCCACAAGGCCGCCAACTCTCTGGTTCTTTCCGGTGACACTGCCCGTAGCATAACTGTTGATGATGTTGCTTGAGTTATTGTACCCAACAAGCCCGCCGACATCGGCGCTTCCCGTGATATTGACGTTAGTGAGTCCTACGTTCTCAAAGAAAGCTCCTGTAGTTTCTCCAAAAAGACCCACATTCACCGTCGCTGGAAGATTGATGAATAAACCGGATACCGCATAACCATTACCGTTGAGGGTGCCCGTGAATTGTGTCGTGGTGTTTCCGACGGGAACAAAACCGGCACCCGAATTCCAGCCTGATGTTGCAGAAGCATTGATGTTGCCGTCCAGCTCAAAAGCAGCGCTTAGATCATACTCCATGAATTGAAGTTCATTTACGTTATAGATCTGGTGTGGGTGCTGACTACTTCCTCCGATAAAAGCAGAGCTGTCTCCCATATACTGCCATAAGAGAGATGGATATCCATTAGGGTTGGTGGTCCAGAGACCATTGAAATCCCAGGATGGATACACAGCCTGCGAAGAACTATAGAAAGCACTGGCGCTGGCAGCCTCCTGCCAATGACCACTGCTTGTATTGGTAGTATTGTTTCCGATGCCTTGGCTTAAGGAATTGTACCACCAATTATTCGTCAGGGTGTTGGTGCCGTCGTCATATCCTATAAGGCCGCCGATATTACTATTGCTCCCACTTATATTGCTGGTGGTATAACTGTTGGTGATGCTATTTGTACCACTATTATACCCAACAAGACCTCCGAGATTAGCACTACCGCTTACACTGCCCGTGGCATAGCTGCTGTTGATGCTGTTTGTGTGATTGTCCCACCCAACAAGGCCGCCGACATCAATACCGCTTCCGCTTACACTACCAGTGGCATAACTGTTGATGACGCTGCTTGAACTAACAATATTCCCGACAAGGCCTCCGGATTCTGCATAGATGGTGCCCCCGACATTAGCGCCACTTGCCGTTACACTACCCGTGGCATAGCTGTCGTCGATGTTAGCTGAATAACTATACCCAACAAGGCCGCCGACCTTGTACGCGCCACTCACATTGCCCGTGGCATAGCTGCTGACAGTGCTGCTTGAACTTTGCATCGTACCAACAAGGCCGCCGACAGCAGTACTATTCCCGCTGACACTGCCCGTGGCATAACTGTCGCTGATGCTGCTTGTATGATTACTATACCCGACGAGGCCGCCGACCGACGCGCCAATCCCGACAACATTGCCCGTAGCATAGCTATTAATGACGTTAGTTGTAGTAAGAACATACCCAACAAGACCGCCAGTTTCAGCATAGATAGTGCCGCTGATATTATCGCCACTTGCCGTTACACTGCCCGTAGCATAACTGTTATCAATACTGCTTGATGCCCAACTATACCCGACAAGGCCGCCGGTCCTCCACTCCCCGCTGACACTCCCTGTAGCATAGCTGTTGTTAATGCTGGCTGAATTCTGCTCTCCAGCAAGGCCGCCGACATTAGCAGACGCAGTGCTGCCGCTTACACTGCCCGTAGCATAACTGTTGACAATGCTGCCTGAAGCAAAAATATAACCAACAAGACCGCCAATATTATTACCGCTTCCACCGACACTACCCGTGGCATAGCTGTTGGTGATGTTGCTTGAATTAGCAAAACCCACAAGGCCGCCGACATTAGCGCTACCACTCCCGTTTACAATGCCTGTAGCATAGCTGTTGGTGATGCTTGAACTTGCAAGATTTTCACCAACAAGCCCGCCGACATCCCCGCCGCTCCCGCTGACATTGCCCATAGCATAGCTGTTGGTGATGGTATTTGTATAACCATACCCCACAAGGCCGCCAACACCCAAACCACCCCCGATAACGCTGTCCATGGCATAGCTATTGGTGATGCTGCTAGAATTATTATTATCACCAACAAGACCGCCGACATAATTACTGCTCCCTCTTACACTACCCGTGGCGTAGCTGTTGACAATGCTGCTTGAATTAGAATTGTATCCAACAAGACCGCCAACTTCAGAATAACCGGTAATATTAACGCTAAGAAGGCCGGCGTTCTCTACGGTGGCTCCTAAAGTTTCTCCCAAAAGACCGACATTGGTGATCAACGGAAGATCAATGAATAGATTGGATATCGCGTATCCATTACCGTTGAGGGTGCCCGTGAAAGGAGTACTACTGTTTCCTGCCGGCACAAAACCGGCGCCGGAATTCCAATTGTTGCCTCCTAATGCAGTTGTTGCAGTCACCGTGGCGTTGATATTGTTGGAGAGATTAAAATAATCACCTAAATAACTGGCACTACCCATTCCTTGTAATCCATATACATCGTAAATAATGAACGGTGAGCCGCTGGCGCCAGTTCCTGAGCTAAAGCGGGTAAAGGTGCCTCCGGTAAAATTAAACGCCCCGTTATCGATAAATGTGGTTTGCGCAGTGGTACTGGAAGTAAATGTTCCGGCACTTTGAGAATAACCGCTTGTCCCGAGGGCCACTGAGTAGGTTCCTTGATTGATGGTACCGGTATACCCGCTTGACAAAGTTATCCCTAAGACCGAAAGATTGGCGCCAATAGTGACAGTGCCACCGCCGCTGTTACCATCAAAAGTAACCGTATCAGAAGTCCCCGGGATAATGCTTGATTGCGGTGAGCCGCCGGTGATAATGGCAAAATTGATGCTATTTGCAGAATTGTTCCAGGTGCCTGTCCCTCCTACCCAATAATAGGCCGCATCCCAACTTGGAAATTCACTTTCATTAGTATTCCCGCCGCCAATAGGGATAGGAGCGATCGAACCCAAGGCCTGACCATCGGTGACTGTTACCTCATATAGGGAAGGATCCCCAAAAACATCCGCGACCTTATTAATATAAATCTGGAAAAGCTGCCCCGCTTGGGACGATTGCAAGATGATATTATTATCAGGCGTTCCTGATAAGGTCAAAGTCCCTGCCACGTTCGTCAAGCTCCCTGCCTGAAATTCCAAAACCTTGCCCGGGGTCAAACTTGTCATATTATAAAATGTATTATTACCGGAAATATTAGAAATTTGAGAGGCATCATCAAATATCACCGTGGAAGTCCCTGATTGGAAATTGCCGCCGGTAAGCGCCCAATTCCCGCCAACGGTGATCGTCTGCGCAGCTGCATTTAATGTGCCGCTATTGATCGTCAAATTACCCGTAACCGTTAGGCTGCGATCCAAAGTGATGGTGCCTGTATAGCCGTTGATGGTAAGTGAGGCAATCGTAAAAGGTTCGTCTACTACTGCGTTTTCGTTAGGGTTTGCGTTTGCTACTCCGTGGGAGGTTCCGTCGAAGGTGACTACGCTGGTTGTGATGGGGGCAACTCCTGAATCCCAATTGGCTGGGTCTGACCAATTGTTGTTACTGCCGCCGGCGCCAACCCAATAGGGATCGATGTCCCAATTGGTGTTATGCCCAAGTGAATCGCTATGTAGGGTGCTAAGCGGTGGTCCACGGATGCTGATAGAATCGCCAATAAGGGCATATTCAATATCAGTGTTCTCCGGTGCTGCAAGAGACCATTGCTCGCCCGGATTCAAAGTCTCCAGGGTCAATAAATTCCCGTAAGCACCAACCATGGTCAGGGAGTGGATAACATCAACAGCTGCGATAGTGTCAAACAAGACCGTTTTGCCAGGCACCTCAACATCAAGGTTATAAAAACTATTATCCCCTATAAGCTCTGCCTGATCAGTTGAAGTCAAGGTAACAGTTGATATTTGAGGATTAAATGTCCCCTCATTGATCCAGTTGGCACCTACATTAAACTGGGTATTATCAGCGTTTACAGTGACGCCGGGGGATATTATTAAGGAAGCAGCAGCCTTGATTGTTTCAAAACTATTCGTGCTGATGGGCCCTACAGAGGTATTCGGGAATGATATTGTCAGAGACGAATTGAATACTGCTGGCGCGCCACCCTGTTTTAAGATGATCTTCCCCGCAGCTGTAATATTACCAATATAGTTCTTTCCTGAGCCTTGGATCGTTATATCTCCCCAGCCCAATGTTGAAATCGTTGTCCACGGGGCCTGAATAAAAGCTCCCTGGCCGTTTAGATCAGCATCTGCCAGGAAGCTTAAATTGCCTGAATTAACCGTAACATTGGCATTGACGTAAATATTATTGTTGGCCGCAAAAGTAGTGCTGCCTTGGGCAATGATCGGCGCATTGATGACAATATTTTTCTGAGAAGAAATAGTGGTCTGAGGGGCATCTATTACGGTAGGGCCGACAAAGACAATATCGCTCAAACTTGTGATTTGAATGCCTTGAGGGGAAGACAGATTGCCTGCTATAAAAGAAGTTGTGGGACCTGCCAAGGACAAGGAGCGCTCAAAAATCAATGTCCCAGTATAAGAAGGATTGATATTTAAGCCAGCGATAGTCCCTGCAAAAGCTGGGTCGATGATGCTGTTACTGTTCGAGTAAAAAGATTGCTTCGCTGTGCTCGCAATGACACCAAATGTTGCTATGTCCCCAACGCCTGGGGCAAATCCGCCATTCCAATTATCGGGATTAGACCAATCTAAAGAATCTTTTGAACCTATCCATACTGGACCTGCATTAGAAAAATTAAAACCGGAATTACCAAGCAAATTCTGTGTATATAGCGGTGCTACAGGAGGACCGTTCGTATTAATATTGGTCGTATTCTGAAGACTGGCATATTCAATAGAATAATTCCCCAAGATATCAAGTTGCCAAGGAACGGTTGTACTGGTGGAATTGATCTTTACCAGCTGCCCAAACCCTCCTTGAACAATAAACGCCCCATTAATGGTCTGCGTTGCTCCTGCGTCAAAGCTGACACTTTTTGAAATTTCAGTTGCGTTCTCGTCAGCGCTTGGTGGAGCATATTGTCCATTCTGGTCAAACAACACCGGAGGATAATTTCCATTCTGAATATTGGCCATATTGAAATTAGGATCAACGATCAGGTTGTTGAAAATATTATTTCCAAGCACTTGGGCATCTAAAGGACCGGTCAATATGACTTGGGAAGCTTGGGCATTAAAATTACCGTTATTCTCCCAATTCTGACCAATGATATAGGTAGTGTTAGCCGCATTAAGGGTTGATCCCGCACCAATACGCAAGGATTGAGTTGCTACCACCAGCGCATTAGGCTGCTGGGTAAGCGCCACCAATGTTTTGCTGGGCTTAAGGCTCAAGTTGCCTGCAGAACTGATGTTGCCCAAGGTACTTGCCCCTGAACCTTGAATAAGGATATCCCCGAAAGTCGTTGTCTTGACAAGGGTTCCCGGAGCCTGAAGAAAAGCGCCAGTCCCATCTAGGTCGCTATCCGCCAAAAGAATCAAATTCCCTGAATCGGTACTAATATTCGCTTTGACCACAATATTCTTCTTGGCGCTAATGGTCGTATTGCCTTGAGTTGTGACCGGAGCGTTAATAACTACGTTTCTCGCTGCAGAAACATTTATTGTTTTGGCAACTGCTTGAAGGGCAGCATCAATTTTGACATTCCTGGCCGCGTTGATCCTTACTTCTTGGGCGGCGGCAACAAGTGCCTGGCCTATCTTTACTGAACGTTCCGTGCTGGAGATGTCAATTGTCCCGCCAGCGGCTTGTAGATTTCCTGAAACTTGCACATCGCCATTGGCTACAATTCTTATAACACCATCTTGCTCAATCATTTGCGTAGCTTTTACTTCTCCTGATTGATTGATAACGTTTTCAAAGATATTTGCCGCAGTTTTGGCTTCCATGATCACTCGGCCTGCCTGGATCTGTCCTGAATTAGCCACTGCATTGCTTACCCCCGCGATCTTTCCACTGGTCTCTTTATTGATAGCTACTCTAATAAGGCCCTGGGAGTCAAAACTTACGGTTGTCTGGTCACCGGAAATCAGATGCACTGTCCCCATCGTAGCCAGAATGATCCCGGAATTGTTCACCGAGCTTCCTTGTAATACAAGATTCTTGGCGGTAATGGTCCCTTCATTAGAAACCTGGCCATAGGCGGCATTAGGTGTGTGTGCAAAAGCATAGTTTCCGTTAAGGAAATCATTGGAGGCAATATCCAAGCTGGAGGTGACCAGATTATTGACCTGGACGTTTGCCGACGGGCCAAAGTTGATCCCATTCGGATTTGTAAGCACCAGATTGCCGTTGGAGATCAAAGAACCGAAGATCTGGCTTTGATTACTGCCTGTGTCACGGGCCAACAGACTCGACGAATTGGACGGCAAGGTAATATCAACAGTTTCATTTTGGGCAATATTAAAAGAACTGAAATTAATGATGGTGTTATTGGCGGCGGCAATATCCAGGGTGGTGGCATTCGGTGATGTAACCGTAGCCGATCCGGACTCCACCTGGACCCCTTGCGGCAAAGCAAAGGCAATGGAGAAAGATAACAAATTGATGCCTAAGGATAATATGAAGAATTTAAAACACTTGCGAATGGCTTTACTGCGCGGTATGCCTGACATGTTGCACTTTGCCTTCACCTTCCCCCAGTGTAAGTATACCATATGTGAAGGCCTAAAAACAATGGCCAATGTAAATAAAAGTCTGGAATATAAGGGGTTAAGGCTCTGCAGGAATCTGGTTATGTACTGGGGAAAACAAAAAATAGTGGGGGGGTATCGCCTATGTGTGCTGGAGCACACGCGCATGAAGAGTTCCCTCAAAAATACTGATAAAATGTAAACAAGTTGGGCTGGGCATTAATTTATTCAAATACAAGAAAAACCCTCTAAAACACACTCCCGGCAATATTTCACGTTTGGATAATATTATTTTACTCTAAATTCTTCTAAGTAGAAGAACTTTTTCATTTATTTTTTTATGTCCCTACCTGAAAAGATACGTCAAATGTCGACGGGCCTGCGCCGTGAATGGGCTTGTCTCCTCCAACCGCAAGGGCCCATTCCAGCTTCAGGTACATATTATTCCGGATATGAAACCTCACACCCGCCCCTGTTCCTTGTAAGAATTGCCCTTGATGTTCCCCGGCGTTCACCTTGACCAATTTACCGCCTCCCATATCATAAAAAATAAACGGCTCTATATCACTCCTAAGGCTCGTCCCATACGATTGCCATGAGGAAGGGATAAAATACATGGGGAAAAACCAATCTGTATCCATATCTCCACCGATATCGGCCAAATAGTCCCCTTGGGGATACCCCCTGACAGAGCTTTCTCCGCCCAATTGCAGCTGCTCGGAAGTCGGCAGGGTGTGCGAAGGGGCTTGGAACTGGGACCTGATTTGCATATAGCTGCTCCAGGGCATGCTTTGGGTTCGACTCAGGTACTGATCATATTTGGTAAAATTCCCGTCAACGCCCGACCGGCTGGCTAAATTGTTGTCACTCCTTGACCCCCCTAAAAACCCCGGAGCGCCGGATCTTAGTTCAGGCGAAAATGAAGTTTGTCCCCAGGGATCAGTTTTAATGGCATCCAGGGCCAAATAAGGTATGCGCAAGTCTTCGTTAGTGACTATATCCGTGCCTTGTTTTTTGTTGGTGTGCTCAACCTCAATCCCTGAACGAAGGTTCAATTGGGCGTTCTCGGACCGGTAAAGCTCAAAAGAAACATTGGGATCATAGAATTCCGTGTAATTCACGATATCAAGAGATTTATACTCATCCCCCAACTTGCCCTGGAAATACCCGGTGTCCAGTCCTATTTTTGTCCCGTGCGTCCCCACCGGGGTCTGATACGACAAATAATCCCCTTGAGAGAGATCCGTATACGCGCCGTTAAACGAAAGGCTGTCCTCATTGCCGGTCAAATTCGACGTATTCATCGACACCAATCTTCGATATGTTCCCGTCAACCGGGTCCCTTGATTATCCGTACCTACAGAAACATGATAGGGAAAGGTTTCCTGGGCCTTTAATGTCACATCCACTGTTTCAGGATCTGTCCCCGGGGAGAGAACAGAGCTGACACTTAGGTCCTTGCTCCCGTTTAAACGCATCACATCTTTTTCAAGTTCCCCCATGTCCAGCACTTCTCCCTTGTATGTATGAAAATATTTCTCAATGGACGGGGTGCTAAACCACTTGTTCCCCTCGACGATTAACTTGCCCCGCTTGCCTTCGATCACGCGGATCTCAACAACCCCCTTCTTAATGTCCTGGGGAGGCAGATACGCGGTGGTCGTCAAATAGCCCAGGTCCTTATAGACCCGTTTGATCAAATTAACAATGTCGTTAAGTACTTTGAAGTTTACTTTTTTGCCTAAATAGGGTTTCCAGATAAAACTTAAATTCTGGGTATTGAACATCGCCGTGCCTGTGATCTGAATGTCCTGCAGCACAAAAGCAGGTCCCGGAGGAGTGGCTGTTTTTTGCGCCTCCTCAGCCTCAATGAGTGCTTTGGATATTTCTCCTTCTCGTGCACGTTTTTCTACGGAATACTCTTGTCGAAAACGTTCGGCCTGGGCATCAAGGTCCTGGCCCGGCGGGACAGGAGGCAAAGCAGCAAAAATGTCTTTAGAAGAAAGGCAGGCTAACGCACTTACCATTAATACCATTAATATTCTTTTCAATGGGATCTCGAGGTTTTAATATAAATTTTATGGTTATTAATTAATCTTTTTATATTAATTAAATATTTTACGCTTATTGTTTCCTTCAAACAACGAATATGTAGATTTTTTGCGGAAGAAAAACCCCGCCTCTGCCGTTGAATCTGGTGTAAATGAGAACCATCATTCTCAAGTGGGTGCCAGTGTGAGGCCGCCAAAGGCGCGCCACAGGTTACCAGCTCCCGTTGTATTGTTTTGTGGTTCAATACATCCGAGATCCTGTCGAACAGCGCAGGGTTAAATTTATTATAGCAGAATTAAGGGGACACAATACTTAATTCCAAATGAATTAAGTATTGTGTCCCCTTAATTACCCCTTAATTCTAAAAATTAATCCTACCGACGAATAGCAGCTAGATCATTAACGAGGGCTTGCAAGACGCGTTCGTGGACGGCAGAGACCTCGTCTTCACGCAGGGTTCTGGTATTTGACTGGTACTGGCAGGAAAAGACGAGACCTTTGTAGCCGGATTGGATCTTGTCGCCTAAATATTGTTCAATAAACTGCACTGATCTTAGAATATCCCCGCCTTGTTTTCTACAGATATCTTCAATGCTCTTATAGGTAATTTCTTTTTTGACGGCTAAGGAAACGTCCCGAACGATAGCCGGAAATTCCGAAATGGGCTGATACTTGACCGCCCTATCCGGTCTGGATAAAATTTCATCCAGGTGAAGTCTTGCATAATACACATCCTGATTCTTGATGTCCCAATTGTTTAAAACATTTTTACTGATTCTACCAAATACGCCCAGTAGCTTTCCGTCAATAACAATAGCTGCTCCACCTGCAGGATCAAATACCGACATCTCGGCCGTTTCATAGACAGCCTCAATGCCGGCTGTTTGAAAGATCCTCTCCAAGAGGCCCTTAAGATCAAGAATATCCACTGTCTCTTTCTTGGATGCACGCCAATCGTAGGCACGACGCCCGGTCAATAAAAGCCCCAGGACCTCTTTTTCTTTATCTTTAGAATAAACCTTGCCTATCTCAAAGAAACACAGATCTTTCTGGCCACGATTAATGTTCGTCACTGCCACCTGCAAAAGTGACGGCAGTATTGCCGGACGCATCAATTCCTGGTCTTGGTTTAGGGGATTAAAGATACGAACCGCCGGGATATCTGCCAAATTGCTTTTCACAAGTGCCTTGGTGTTGATCATGTTGTGGGTGATGATTTCATCCATGCCCCCGGCTGTTAGTATCCGACGAATCATGTCCTTGATCGCCCGCGGCCGCTTGTTAACGGCAATATTATTCGTATTGATCTTTGGCAGTTGGGAAGGAAGCCTGTCAAAACCTATCATGCGGGCAATTTCTTCGATCACATCAACGGCTTGTGCAATGTCCCCGCGATTATTGGGAGGTGTCACGACAAGGACCCCCGTCTTAGATGTCGCCTTAAATCCTAACTTTTTCAACCATGCCTTGACCTTAAGAGGCGTCACCTTGATGCCCAATATAGATTCAATATCAAGGATCCCAACCTTTATTTTAACGGCCGGCCTCTTGGCTTTTAAACAAATTTCATCTCGTCCGAATAAATCCCCACCCGTTAATTGCAGCAATAGATCAGTAGCTCGATTAGCCCCGGTTAAAACTCCTTCAAAGTTTACATTGCGTTCAAAACGATAGGACGAATCACTACGAAGCCCCAAACTGCGAGCTGCCCGTCGGATTATCCCCATCTCAAAATGCGCACTCTCTAACAAAATATTCTTGGTAACTGCCGTTATCTGCGTGTCCCTTCCCCCCATGATACCGGCAATGGCCACAGGTTTATCAACATCCGCAATGACTAAAATGGAGGCGTCCAGTTTCCGTTCAACTCCGTCGAGGGTTACAATGCTCTCCCCTGCCCTGGCCCTGCGCACCCTTATTTCGCCCCCGTTTAATTTATCATAATCAAATGCGTGTAGCGGCTGCCCTGTTTCCATTAAAACAAAATTAGTAATGTCCACCGCATTGTTGATGGCATTGATGCCCAACGAGGCTAGGCGTTGTTTCATCTCCCAGGGGGCATCCTTGATCTGTACATTACGCAGCAGGGTCCCAATGTAGCGACTGCAGTCTTTTTTATCTTCAATGTGGATTAGATTCTTTAGGAAAGTTGTTTTGGGATTTTTAACCTTAGGATTTTTAACCGCCTTACCCGTAATGGCACCAATTTCCCGCGCTAGTCCCAACATATTCAAGCAATCCGGACGATTGGGCGTAACTTCGATCTCCAAAATAGTGTCCCCGCCGACGGATTCAATGGCCTCCACTTCAAGCCCGGCCATGGTCAAGCGCTCGACAAGCTCATCCGTCGAGAGTCTTGGATCAATGTAATCTTTTAACCAATTTAACGATAATTTCATATTTAAAATTGCTTCAAGAATCGCACGTCATTTTCATAAAACAGACGAATGTCATTGATGCCGTATTTTAGCATGGCCATGCGCTCGACACCCATGCCAAAGGCAAAGCCTTTATATCTACCCTTGGGATATCCGACCGCTTCAAACACCTTCGGATTAACCATGCCGCAGCCTAATATTTCCAGCCATTTCTTGCGTTGAATCCCCAGGATTTCGGCATTGATGTCCACCTCCGCCGATGGTTCGGTGAATGGAAAAAAATGCGGACGAAAACGCATAATGACCTTCGGACCAAAAAATCTCCTGCAAAATTCCGTTAATAGCCCCTTGAGTTCTGAGAACTGCGCCTTTTCGTCCACCAAAAGACCTTCCACCTGATGGAACATAAATGAATGACTAGCATCTACCGCGTCGGGTCGATATACCCGGCCGGGAACGATCACGGCCATGGGGGGCTTGTGCTCCTTCATGATCCTCACCTGTCCAGGAGAAGTGTGGCTACGCAATAAAAGACGACGGCCTTTCGCTGAAGGGTCTTCTGTATCTAAATAAAACGTATCAAAAGCATCCCTGGAAGGATGATCGATGGGAATATTTAACCCTGTGAAATTATGAAATTCTGTTTCTATCTCAGGGGTTTCGATGGTGACAAAGCCCATCTGCTCAAAGACCGCGATGATCTCCTGCATGGTCTGTGTTAAAATATGAATATGTCCTGATTTTTCTCCGGCACCCGGCAGGGAGATGTCGACCTTCTCCCCGGATGCTTTAGCTGCAGTTACTCCTGTGATCTTTGTTGCGATCAATTTGTCTACAAAAGCTCTTAGGTCATTAGCCCCTTTACCGATGACCGCTTTATCCGCTGGTTGAGCCGTCCCCAATGAAGCAAAGACAGCAGCGACGATACCTCTTTTGCCTAAATATTTAAGGCGAAAGGCTTCCAGCGCCTGCGGGCTGTCAACAGCCTGGGACTCGGCTTGGGCTTGGTTCTGAATATCCTGAAAATTCCACTGCATTCGATTCCCCTAAAGGAAAATGCCCCGCCATTTAGGCGGGGCATAAAAAACATTTAAAATATTCCCGCAGTTACGCCTTCTTAGCTACTTTTTTAACTGCAAGTTTAGGCTTTAACACTTTCGCCTTCTCTACGATCAGCGCAAAGACTTCCGGCTGTGTTACGGCCAGGTCCGCCAAGACCTTACGGTCAAGCGTGATATTGGCAGCTTTAAGTCCGCTGATAAAACGGCTGTAGGTGATGCCTGATTCACGGCAAGCAGCGTTTAAACGAATGATCCATACGCTCCTGTACTCACCTTTTTTCTTTTTGCGATCGAAATAGGCATATTGACGGGAGCCGATCAAGGACTTGATGGCTTCTTTATAACGTTTGCTGCGATCCCCAAATTGACCCTTGGCTTCCTTTAAAACGCGTTTTTTTCGTTTATGGGAATATACGTTTGTTTTAATGCGTACCATACGGCAACACCTTTCTTATTCGCTTGGCGTCCGTCGCTGATACGTATCCGCTGTGACGCAACTGACGTTTATGTTTACGTGTCTTTTTTCCCAAAATATGCTGACGACCGGCATTGCGTTTCTTTAATAATCCGCTTTTGGTCATGCGCAAACGCTTGGCCGCCGCTTTTTTGGTCTTTAACTTTAATTTTTTAGCCATATCCTTACCTTAATTCCTTCCTTAAAAATTACTTCTTATTTTTCTGACTTAGGCGACAACACCATGGAAACGATCCTGCCCTCTGCCATGGGGGCTTTTTCAACTGTCGCGTACTCGGCGGTGGCAGCCACTACTTTTTCCAAAACTGCCTTCCATTGGTCCCGAAAGCTCATTTCCCTGCCTTGGAACATCATGTTGATCTTAACTTTATCTTTCTTGCTTAAAAAAGCAATGGCCTGGCGCATCTTGGTTTCCAGGTCATGATCATCGATGTGAGGCTTTATCCTGATCTGCTTTAAGTGCGTCACGTGCTGATGTTTCTTGACCTTGCGCTCTTTTTTCTGCTGATCATATTTGTATTTACTAAAATCTATAATCCTGCATACCGGCGGGGCTGCGGTAGGAGCCACCTCAATTAGATCCAGCCCATACTCTGCCGCTAATTCCAACGCCCGGTTAATGTTCACCACTCCTAATTGTTCTGAATTAGGTCCGATCACCCTTACTTCTTTGGAACGAATTTGATTATTGATCCGTATGTTCTTTAGAATAGTCAACCCTCCTCGATATGCATCTTTTTGTTTAGAGCGTTATATTATCCCTAAATTCTACTTCTTGTCAACAATCTGCTGCCGAAGCCTGCTGATCAATGCCTCTATGCTCATGGCCCCCAAATCACTGCCGTTTTGCAATCGCACGGATACCTGTAACGACTGCGCTTCCTTGTCCCCGATAATGATCTGATAGGGGATCTTCTTAACGGACGCCTCGCGGATGCGTTTAGACAATGATTCATTGCGATCATCGACGACGCATCTAATATCCGCCTGTTGTAAAGTCGTCTTTATCTGCAGGGCAAATCCTTGGTGTTCATCCTTGATCGGAATAATTGTCACCTGATTAGGCGCCAGCCACAGGGGAAAATTCCCTGCATAATGCTCGATCAGCGTACCGATGAATCTCTCCAGGCTTCCCAGAATGGCACGATGCAGCATGACCAAAGGCGCCTGGGCCCCGGTTTCATCCACATAATTAAGCTCAAAACGCTCCGGCAAAAAGAAATCGCACTGAATTGTCCCGCACTGCCATTGACGACCGATGGCATCTTTTAACTTAATATCTATTTTAGGGCCGTAGAATGCCCCGTCCCCTTCGTTGATCTCATATTTTAAACCTTTGGTGTCCAGCGCATCTTTTAAGGCAGCCGTAGCCTTGTCCCAATTGGCAATGGTGCCCATAAACTTTTCCGGCCGCGTGGAAAGCTCGATATGCAGGTCATGAAATCCAAAATCATTCATGGTCTCAAAGACAAAGTCGATCACATTAATGATCTCGTTCTTGATCTGTTCCGGCCGCAGAAAAATATGAGCGTCGTCCTGAGTAAATCCGCGCACGCGCAAAAGCCCGTGTAAAACTCCGGCCTTTTCCTGACGATAAACCGTGCCTAATTCAAAATAACGGATAGGAAGGTCCCTGTACGAACGCGTCTGTGACTTATAAATAAGGATGTGCCCCGGACAATTCATGGGCTTGACAACATAGTCCTCTTCATCCATTTTAAAATAATACATGTTCTCCCGATAATTCTCGGAGTGTCCTGAAATGTCCCAGAGCTTGCCTTTTAAAATATTTGGAGTCACGACCAGTTGATAGCCGCGTTTTAAATGCTGCGTGCGCAGGTAATCTTCCATGATCTTTCTTAGCATCGCCCCGTTAGGGTGATAAAAAACAAGCCCTGCCCCGGCGGTGTCATGATAAATATGGAAAAGATCCAGTTGGGTGCCGATCTTGCGGTGATCGCGCTTGGCCGCCTCTTCAAGCATTTTTAAATACTCGTCCAGCTCTTTTTGCGTAAAGAAGGCTGTCCCGTAAATACGTTGCAACATCGGTCTTTTTTCATCCCCGCGCCAATATGCCCCAGCGACGGATAAAAGCTTGAGGCCCTTAATGGACCCCGTTGAGGGAACGTGCGGGCCTTTGCAAAGATCCAAAAACTCCTCACCTGTATGAAAAATAGAGACCTCTTCATCAGGAAGATTTTCAATAAGCTCGACTTTATAATCCTCATTCATGGAGCGAAAAAGCTTGATCGCCTCATCCCTTTTCATTGACGTTTGCTTCATGGGCAAATTCTTATTGACAATGCGGTACATCGTTTTTTCGATCTTGCGCAAATCATCGTTGGTGAATGGCTCTTTCTTGTCAAAGTCATAATAGAATCCGTTGTCGATGGCGGGGCCGATCGTGACCTTGACATCTGGCCATAGCTCTTTAACCGCCTGGGCCAAAACGTGGGAGGCGGTGTGTCTTAACCTGTCTATATCTCTGCTATATTCCATTGTTTTCCTTGAAATCTGGTGGACCCGACAAGACTCGAACTTGTGACCTTTTCCATGTCAAGGAAACGCTCTAACCAACTGAGCTACGGGTCCCAACACAATGCTTTGGTGGGCGGGGAGGGACTTGAACCCTCACAACCTTACGGTCATAGGATTTTAAGTCCTACGTGTATACCAATTCCACCACCCGCCCAAAACTTCCGCAATCTTAAAAGAACATCTCTGAGGAAGTTTTGGTGCGTGTGTCGTTTCCTTAATTCTTTCCCAAAAAAACGACCCGCCCCTGCGTTCCCTCAAGTTTATTGAAAAAACTCTTAAAAATTTCTGGAGGCGTGGAGCGGAATCGAACCGCTGAATAGTGGTTTTGCAGACCACTGCCTTACCACTTGGCTACCACGCCTTTATTTACCGACAACTGCCTTAACAATATCCTCAACTTCCGCCAAGTGGCCGACGCCGACAGTCCCGCAGGCTAATTTTCCTTTTACCGGCTCAATAAATTTAAATCCATGCTTTTTTAACTTATCACAATTTTCCCTGACGATCTTATTCGCATACATCTCATCGTTCATCGCCGGGGCTATGTACACCGGAGCACGGCTGGTTATCACGAAGGTAGTTAACAGATCATCGGCCAGACCGTTGGCCAATTTGCCTATGATATTGGCGGTCGCTGGCGCGATCAGGATAATGTCTGTGCTTTTGGCCAGTTCGATGTGTGCCATGCGCCAGGCATCCCGGTCAAACATGTCACTATAAACATTTTTTCCGGACAAGGACGATAATGTCAAAGGAGTGATGAATTGCGTGCCCCCTTGGGTCATAATCACCGTCACTTCGCAATGATTATCCTGCAGGCGACGGACAATGTCCCCCGCCTTATAGGCCGCAATGCTACCGCAGACACCTAAAACAATCTGTCGAATCTTAGGACTTGGCATTCTTTTTCTTTTGCGCATCATTGTACTGAGTAAAGATGTCCCCGCCTTTTTCAACAACCCTTCCTGCACGGATCTCATCTAACGCTGTTGTTGCTAGTTTTTGATCTGCGGGCGCCTGCACTAATTTGACACCCGTTGTGGCCAACTCTGTGGCGCGCATGGAAGCCAGACGTACTAAACGATAGACACTGTTGCTTGCCTTAGGCAATAATTCTTCAAGCGGCTGATAGGCCATACGCATGTTACCTCCATTGTTATTAATAAATCTACGTCCAGAAATGTGCTGTTTCTTCAGTGCTTCTATTAAGATTTCAGCCTCAACCAAAGGGCTTTAGGATGTACAGAAGAAAACCATCTTTATAACATATTCGACGGGTATTGTCAACCTATTCGCCTACGCTGACCTCTCAAAGCAATTCCTCGTAAACAATTTGCTGCAGCATTCCCAAAGCTTTGTTTAAATCAGCGTTGATGACCACATGATCGTAGACCCTAGCTTCTTTTAATTCCCTGCGGGCCACTTTAAGGCGCAGCTCCAGGCTTTCCTTGCTTTCAGAACCCCTTGCTTGCAGACGGGCCGCTAAAACTTTCATCGAAGGAGCCTTGATAAATATTTTCAATGCCTGCGGAAATTCTCGCGCGACAGTCTTGGCCCCCTTGACATCAATACATAAAAGGACGTTAATGCCCTTTTTTAACAAGTTCAATGCCTGCTTTTTAGGCGTTCCGTAATAGTGTTCAAAAACTTTCTCCCACTCCAAGAAATAATCCTTTTTGATCCTCTCTTCGAAAGTCTTCGTACTTAAGAACAAGTAGTCCCGTCCGGGACGCTCTCCCTGTCTTTTGTCCCTGGTTGTGGCCGAGATCGACTTGACCAACTTGCCTTTTAATAGGGGACTTAAAAGCAGCGCTTTATGCAGGGTAGTCTTCCCGCAACCCGATGGCCCGGAAATGATCACAATTCTAGCCTTGCGGGGTCGGGGCGGTTTATTCGACATTGTTAGACTGTTCGCGGATCTTTTCAACCTTGCTTTTAATAGCTATCACTGCCGCCGCAACTTCCTTATCCTGCACCTTGGACCCAATGGTATTGGTTTCTCGCTGCATTTCTTGAGCGATGAAATCAAGTTTTTTGCCGGATCCCTCCACTTGTCTTAAGAGCATTTTAGCCTCATCAATATAATGTGACAGCCGTGATATCTCTTCGTTGATGTCATTGCTTTTTTGATAAGAAGAGAATTCATCCGATGTCATTTTGCTTTTACTATCTTTTAAAAGTGCCCCTATGCGGCTTTTTATATGACTGATCTGCATCAGCATGCGCTTGAGCTGATCATTGATATCCGCGCTCAACGCCTTGCCTTCCCGTCGGCGCATTGTCACGACCCCTGCTACCGCTTTCTGCAAAGATTTCTCTAGGACTGGCCAGAGGTCCCCGGCTTGCACAAAAACTTCCTTGGCCTCGACAACTCCGGGCAGGCGCATGATATCAGCCACCGTAATGTCATTCTTGATGTGATGCTTTTGTCCCAATGCTTTAGCAAAATCCAAATAGCGCTTGACCGCTTCCTGGTTCAGGACAATGTTCGTATGCGGCCTGTCGGTGATCTTGACCGAAACCGTGATCCTGCCGCGCTTGATCTGTCCGGCAACGATCTTCTGTATCTTGTCTTCCAGCGACGAGAACCCGACCGGAAGATAAAAAGCCAAGTCCAGATAGCGGTGATTAACTGTTTTAACCTCAACGATCCCTTTGATCTTACCCAGCGTGACCTCGCCGGCTCCAAAACCTGTCATTCCTGTTATCATAGGTCCTCTTTTTCCTTAAATCACGTTAACTTAACAACTCATTCTTTTTAAACCACAAAGCTATTTCCCGGCGAGCTTCCTTGGTATCTGAAGACACATGCACCAAATTCTCAAAAACCCCTTTGGTAGTCACCCGCCCAAATTTGCCGCGCACGGATTTAGGATCCGCTTCTTCCGGGTTGGTGGCGCCGGCAATGATGCGAGCCTTGGTCACCGCATCCCGGCCCGTAAATACCATCGCGACGACGGGATTCTTCCCGTGCAAATCCCCCATTAAGTAGCTGACAATTTCCTTAAAGAAGAATTTCTCCCTCAAATGCCCATAGTGGGACCGTGCCAGCCTCGAGGAAACCTGTACTAACTTCATCCCTGTCAGCTTTAGATCACTGGCTAAAAAATGGCAGATTACCTCGCCGGCAATGGCTTTTTGCATGCCGTCAGGTTTGATCAATACCAGTACAGACCCTGTGCTCATTTACGAAAAACCCCTAAAATGCGGTCCAGGTCATCCAAGCTGTAGTATTCAATAACAAGCTTGCCCTTGCCCTTTTTGTCTTCGACGAGGACCTTGGTCCCAAAAATTTTCCGCAACTCTTCTTCTAATATCTCAATGTCACGATTTTTGGACTTGACCGTTGCGGCATGAATGATATTTTGTCCCTGATGGGCTTTTTTTACCAATTCTTCTACCTGACGCACGGAAAAACCCTTATCGATAATAGCCTGAGCCATTTTTTTCTGAATGGCAGCCTCTTCCAAGCTTAACAAAGCACGGGCATGTCCCATAGAAATTTTGGCATCTGCAACTTGTTTTTGAATTTCCTCAGGAAGCCGCAAAAGGCGCAGTAAATTAGTTACCGTCGATCGATCCTTGCCGATAGCCTCTGCCACGGATTCTTGGGTAAAATTAAACTCTTCCATGAGACGCTTAAAACCCTGAGCTTCTTCAATAGCATTCAACTCTTCGCGCTGGATGTTCTCCACTAAGGCCAACACCAAAGCTTCTCTGTCTGTAACATTTTTGATGATTACCGGGATTTCTTCCAGCCCAATAGCTTTGGCAGCCCTTAGCCGCCTCTCTCCTGCTACAACTTCATAACCATCTTCATGCTTTCGAACCAAAATAGGCTGCAAAACGCCTTTTTCTTTAATCGAAGCCTTTAGGTCTTCTATCTTGGATTCATCATAGTTTTTTCTAGGCTGAAATCTATTCTCCAGAATGGAAGTTGTTTTAACAAATGAAACATTTCCAGCTTGATTATTATCCAGACTGGAAATTTCTCTACTGGAACTTTTGTCGGAATTGTTTCTTGCAATCAGAGCAGACAATCCTTTTCCCAAAACCTTTTTTTCCATTACAAATACCTCAATATGATTTAATTGGCTTTATTCGCCAGCAAGAATTCCTCAGCCAATTCTTTGTATTTTAAAGAACCAACTGACGCGCTGTCATAAAAGTTAATGGGCTTGCCAAAACTGGGGGCCTCACTAAGACGTATATTCCTTGGAATAATAGACTTATACACTTTCTCTTTAAAATAATTTTTGATCTCATTAATTACTTCATTTGTTAAATTAGTTCTGAAATCTGCCATGGCCATCAAAACGCCTTCAATGTGCAGGTTCGTGTTAAGGCCATCCTTAACCAAGGTTATTGTGTTTAATAGCTGCGATACGCCTTCTAGGGCATAAAACTCACATTGAATAGGAACCAGGATAGAATCCGCTGCTACCAATGCATTGAGGGTAAGGAGACCTAGTGATGGCGGAGAATCAATAAATATAAAATCATAACTATTCTTGAGGGGTTCCAGGGCTTTCTTTAGCCTTGTCTCTCTAGATAAAACACCGACAAGTTCGATCTCTGCGCCTGTCAAATTGATATTGCAAGGGATAATGTCTAGGTTTTCAAACCCTGTTCTGATTAAGCTCTGATTAGTTGAAATGCGGTGGATAAGTACGTCGTAGAGCGATTCTTTAATTTCATTCTTATTAACCCCCACCCCGCTACTAGCGTTGCCTTGGGGGTCCATGTCTACAATAAGAATTTTCTTTCCTAAAACAGCCAGCGCTGAAGCCAGATTAATGGTTGTAGTTGTCTTGCCGGTACCGCCTTTTTGGTTGCAGACAGCGATAGTTTTTGCCATTAACTCACCCCATCCCCGTTTCACGTGAAACAGGGTTATTTGACCATCACCTTAATTTTTGCGCTTTTTGCTCCTTGCATACCAAAAAGGCCGCGTTTTTCTTCGCAAACAATCCTAATGTCCAGCTTGTTCTTTGGAACGCCGAATTTTACAACAGCTTTATTGATCGCTTCGTCAACGGTGTTGCCTTCAAATTCGCTGGCATCTGATTTGATAACCATGATCATTTCTTGCCTTTTACTTGAGCAATCTTCCATTGCGTTGCTGTTGAAAGAATGTAAAAAACCATAAAATACAGCGCCCAGGAGCTGGCAAATTTATAAAACATGCAGGTCATCATCACCGGCAAAATATACATCATCATTTTTTGCTGCATGGCCTGTTGCTCATCCGTAACGATCATGTTCTTGCTGGACATCTTCTGTTGCACAAACATAATGCCCCCGGTTACAATTGGTAATATATTAAGCTCGTTGCCGAACAAAGGCAAATAAAAAGGCAAAATTATTAACCGATCCGGTTGGGACAAGTCTTTGATCCACAAGAACCCTTGACCTTGAAAGTATTGCGCTCGCCAGAGTATTTGGTATAGCGCCATAAAGAACGGCATCTGGATCAAAAATGGCAGGCAGCCCCCAAATGGATTTATTTTCTCCCGACGATAAATCTCCACCATCTCGGTGTTTAATTTTTGCGGGTCACTCTTATATCGCTCTTGTAGCGCTTTTATCTTTGGCTGCACTTCCTGCATTTTGCGCATAGACAACATGCTCTGCATCGTTAAGGGATACGTTATTCCATAAATCAATACGCTAATTAAAATAATAGAAAATCCCCAGCTCTTAAAAATGGAGTGAAAAACCGGGATAATATGATAAATAGCCTGCCCGATCCATTCAATTATGGGGAAATTGCTAAAAGCAACTATTTTTTCAAAACCCTGGCCATATTTTTTCATTAACCATGGGTCTTGCGGGCCGTCATAAATATTGAAATCATAGGTCACGCTTTCCCCCGGAGCTAAATTTCTATCCTGAGGCTTAATGGAAACGTTTAATCTTTTGTCGCTATCTGATTTGATTTCATAGGCTTTCGTTTCAAAATCAGGTTTAACCACAAAGGCATGGTAATGATCCCGGAAGCCTGCCCAATTTATTTTCCCCAATTCACTTTTATAATTTTTATCATTAAATTTCGTCGCATTTCCCTTGCGGAAAATTTTATTGTTTGAGTACACAGAATATTCATATAAGGCAACATCTCGATTATTTTGGGTATTTTCCATTCTAGATTCATCTAATTCAAAAACAGTAATATTAAAATTAGTCAGAATGGAAATTTCTGACATGTTTTTAATTTCCAATCTGACTTTAATTAAATTCCTATCTTTAACCTCGAAGGTCTTTTTTATTTGCCAATTTTTATCCCCGTATGTCAAATAAACCGTTTCGTTATTTATTTTTTGTCCCGCATACTGTGCGCTTTCAAGCCCTCCAACACTAAGAACATCTGTTACTGGGAAAGGGCTGTTTCCAATGAAATCTACATTATGGAGAGTTCCACCCATATTAGAATAAGAAATGCTTGTATTTGTGGTTTTTAAGACAAAGTCATTTGACTTTATTAGGACGCTTGTGGGTTGCGCTTCGTTTTCGGGTTGGATGGCTGGCTGAGGACTGATTGTTGCGTTAACAGTCTGCGCTGTAGCATTTTGTGACTCTTTTAACAATTCTGCTTGCTTAGGAGCAACAAATATTGTTTGGTAAGTAAACAAAACTACCATTGATAGGACAATGGCTAAGATGGTGTTACGTTCCATGAAATTTCACCTTACTGGGTCATACCCGCCGTCATTCGCAGGAGAACAACGTAAAATGCGCATTATCGCTTTTTTTACTCCATTGACGATGCCAAAACGTTCGATGGCCTCGATGGCGTACTGCGAACATGAGGGGTAGAACCGACAATTTCTAAAAAGTAACGCCCGGCTTAAACACTGATAGGCTTTAATACCCAAGACCAGGAGTTTTTTAACCATACGTTGCGTCATCGCGAAAGCGGAGCAATTACTTTTTAGGGGATAATCTTACGGCGGCCTTTGGCGCGTCGACGGCTAAGAACTTTCTGACCGTCAGAAGTTGCCATGCGCTTACGGAATCCGTGTCTTTTTTTACCGACAATATTTGTCGGCGTCTTTAAATGCTTCTTCATTAATTTTACCTTATTGTGTTATTGCTAGAAATACGCCATTCCCTAAACCGTTTTTAAGGGGGTGGCTTTTGTGAATGTGGAATTATAGCACAGGTTCCGGTGAAGTCAACAAAAAGAGTACCCCCATTGCAGGGCAAGCAATAGGGGGTCTCAAAAAGAGTGCTCTTTAGGGCAGGGCAAGAAACAGGGATATGTTTTTTGAAGATAAAAAGTCCTAAAACTTGCAGGACTTATGGAATTTTTGTGCCTTAAAAATTTTATCGTTGCAATCAAACAAAGCTTTGTTATAATGACCCATCGAAATCCGCCTTTGCAAAAGCTTCGGCGGGACTTCCCCGAAGCTTCAGCGAAGGAAAGCTTAATAAACCCTTAATGCAGCCACGAGATAGGGCCGTTTTAGGGCCGTTTTTTTAATCCACAGCTGTTAATAACTTGTGATCTCGTCAACAATGACCCTCACTGACGTCTGGCAAAAAGCTCAAAATCCCATCAAGCTCTCCATTGGAGAAACTTCTTATGACACCTGGTTTTCTCACCTGAAAACCTGTGAAACAACCCCTGGTGTTCTCACCATCCAGGCCCCCGATGAATATTTCATGAATTGGATCGATGAACGCTACCGCACCATCATCGAGCGCTGCCTGCGCACTGAGGCGGGGCAGGGCATTAATATTGAGTTTGCCGTAAACTCTGAGCTGCTTAATAAAAATACACAGCAGAAGCTCACTTCCATTGAAAAAACGTTCGCTTCTACAGACAAAAATATTCACTTAAATCCGCGCTTCCTTTTTGAAAATTTTGTCGTGGGGCCAAGCAATCGCTTTGCATTTGCTGCCGCACAGGCTGTTGCGGAGAATCCGGCAAAATCTTACAATCCGTTCTTTATTTACGGGCCGGTGGGTTTGGGGAAAACACATTTGCTACAGGCCATCTCTCAAGAAGCCCAGCGAAAAAATCCGGGCCTCAAAATTTGTTATCTATCATCTGAGCAGTTCACCAATGAGTTAATTAATTCCATCCGCCATCATTCCTCCGAGGCTTTTCGTCAAAAGTACCGCAATGTTGACATTCTTCTGATCGACGATATCCATTTTATCGCCGGAAAAATGTCCACCCAGGAAGAATTCTTCCATACTTTTAACACCTTGCATGATCACCACAAGCAAATCATTATCTGTTCTGACCGTCCCCCTAAGGAGATTTCAAACTTGGAAGAACGCCTGGTTTCACGTTTCGCCTGGGGATTGATCACGGACATTCAGCCGCCTGATTATGAAACAAGGGTGGCTATTTTACGTAAAAAATTAGAATTAGAATCTGTTGTTGTTCCTGATGATGTGGTATTATTTATTGCTCAAGAAATTAAAACCAATATTCGTGAGCTGGAGGGAGCCCTCATCAGAGTGGTCGCCTACTCACTATTGGAAGATAAATTGATCTCTTTAGCAGTGGCCAAACAAGTCCTTAAGGACATGGTCAAGGAAACCATTAAAACCATTAGTGTTGATATGGTCCAAAAAGAAGTAGCCGCATATTATAGAGTGACCTTGGCAGATTTAAAAACTAAAAAGCGCAATAAAAACGTTGTTTTGCCCAGACAAGTAGCTATGTATCTAGCTCGAAAATTAACAACACATTCTTTGCCGGAAATTGGAGCGGCCTTTGGCGGTAAGGACCACACTACCGTATTGCATGCTTATAAAAAAATAGAAAAAGATTTTATGACCAATCCGGAAGTTAAAAAAAACATTGACCATTTAAATTCAATTCTTTTGGAATAAACATTTGGGGATAACCTAGGGATTGTTATCCCAGGTTATCCACAGGTGTTAATAAGCATAAACCATTGAAAACAAGAGAGATTTATTCCTAATTCAACTTATCCACATAGACTAATACGATTACTGCTGTTTTTGAACCTTAAACAAAAAGCACTACAAGCAGAGGGTTGTGAATATGAAAATAAAGACGAATAAAGAGGAACTTCAAGCCGCGATTGCAACTGTTAGCAATATAGTTTCACCTAAAGCGACCTTGCCGATCTTATCTAATATGCTTTTAGAAACAAAAGAAAATGTATTGAATTTGAACACAACAGATTTAGATATCGGCATATCTTGTGAATTACCTGTGCATGTTTATGAACAAGGGGCAATAACTATCCCTGCAAAACGTTTTAGTGATATTGTGCGTGAATTGCCAAGCGGAGAGGTTATTATTGTGGCCCGCAAAAACAATCAAATTGATATTGAAGGTTTGAATTGCCGTTTTAAACTTAATGGGCTACCTAAAGAAGAATTTCCAAAATTTCCGGAATTTAAAGATAAAGAAGCTGTTTTAATTAAACAGATTGATTTAAAAGAAATGATCCGTTTGACAAACTTTGCTGTTTCTTATGAAGAATCAAGGTATGTTTTAAACGGTCTTTTATTAGAAGTAGCCGGTGATGTTGTGCGCATGGTGGCAACAGATGGCAGACGTTTGGCTAAAATTGAAAAAAAATTAATACAATCTGCGCATAAAGATTTTCATATTATTATTCCGGTGAAAGCTATCAATGAAATTAATCGTAATTTAAAAGATGAAGGCCAGGTTAATATTATTCATGGGGTCAACCAAGTTTTGTTTAATATCGACGGAGTGTTAATTGCTACACGTATCATAGAAGGGGAATTCCCGAATTATAAGCAGGTTATCCCCAAAGAAGGGAATAATAAAGCCAAGGTTAAGACCCAGGATCTTTTAGCTGCGATCCGCAGGGCAAATTTACTAGCCACTCCTGATTTTCAAGCGATCAAGTTTGAGCTTTTTAAGGACAAATTGGTTATCTCAAAAACTACCCCTGATGTAGGAGAATCCCGCGAAGAAGTTGCGGTGGAGTATGGACAACAGGAATTAATTGTGGGTTTTAACCCTCAATTTTTTATCGATGTACTTAAGAATATTAACGAGGAATATGTGCCCATGGAGTTTTTGGGGCCGGACAAACCCTGCGTATTACGACTCAAGGAGTATTTGTATTTGGCCCTTCCGATGAGACTCTGAGCATGGATCCGATAAAAAATATCGTTTCAGATGTCATAGGACGAATGTCGTCAGGAAATGGAGGCTCATTTCAGGACATTCAGACGGTTTGGGAGAAAATTTCAAAGGATCAGTCTAGCCGCGTGGCGGGGTTTAAGGACGGGTGCCTGATAATAAGTGCGGATTCTTCGATGCGTTTGGTTAAATTAAACTTAAACAGGGATATCTTTTTAAAAGAACTTCAAAAAGAGTTCCCGTTGATTTCAAAAATTAGCTTTAAGGTAAATACGCGTTAAGCGTACGATCTAAGGGAAACCTTAGTAAAGAAAGGAATAGGGAATCTTGAAGAACGAAGAGAATGAAGAAAAGAAAGACAAGAAGGTTAGGCGAGATACGTATGATGCCAGCAACATTACGGTCTTAGAAGGACTGCAAGCGGTGCGCATGCGCCCGGCCATGTATATCGGGGACACCGCAAGCCGGGGACTTCATCATTTGGTTTATGAGGCAGTGGACAATTCCATCGACGAGGCACTGGCCGGCTACTGTACCAGCATTGAAACCATCATCAATCATGACGAATCTATTTCCGTGATCGATAACGGGCGCGGCATTCCCGTTGACATGCACAAGACTGAAAAGAAACCGGCTGTCGAAGTCGTTTTGAGCACCTTGCACGCCGGAGGCAAATTTGATAAAGACACCTACAAGGTTTCAGGCGGGTTGCATGGGGTGGGCATCAGTTGCGTTAATGCGCTTTCAGAATGGTTTGAAGTGGACGTCAAGCGCGATGGCGGGGTTTATCATATGCGTTTTGAGAGAGGAAACACCGTCACCAAGCTTTCTAAAATAGCCAGTTCTAAAAGTACGGGAACCAAGGTTACTTTCAAGCCGGACAAAACAATTTTTAAGGAAACACAACATTTTTCTTTCGATATTCTGGCGAAACGCCTGCGCGAACTGGCTTTTTTAAACAAAGGGATCTCAATAAAACTTGTTGATCTGCGCGGCGAAAAACCTAAAGAATCCTTGTTTTTGTTTAAAGGGGGCATCATCTCTTTCGTCGAGCATCTTTCAGAGAACAAAACGCCGCTGCATAACAAGGTCTTCTATTTTGAGCGTGAAAAAGACGATATCAATGTGGAAGTGGCTCTTCAGTATAACGATACTTACAATGAAACGGTTTTTTCTTATGCCAATAGCATTAATACCATTGAGGGAGGGACCCATCTTTCAGGGTTCCGCTCGGCATTGACGCGCGCCGTTAATAATTATGCTAAGGCCAAAAATTTGTTAAAAGACAAAGACGGGGTAGGTATCTCGGGCGATGATACCCGCGAAGGACTTATCGCGGTGATATCGATCAAGATTCCGCTGCCCCAGTTTGAAGGGCAGACAAAAACAAAGTTGGGCAACTCTGAAGTTGACGGGCTGGTTGCCTCAATGACCCTGGAAGCATTGACACGGTTCTTTGAGGAAAACCCATCGGTCGCTAATAAGATCATTGATAAGGTTATTATGGCCGCGCGGGCGCGTGAAGCAGCGCGTAAGGCGCGTGAACTGACGCGGCGTAAAGGGGCCCTGGATTCCGGCGGGCTTCCCGGCAAGTTAGCGGATTGCTCGGAAAAAGACCCTACGATGTGCGAGTTGTACCTGGTTGAAGGTGATTCTGCCGGTGGTTCTGCTAAGCAAGGCAGGGATCGCTCCTTTCAGGCAATCCTGCCATTAAAGGGAAAGATCTTAAACGTAGAAAAATCACGACTGGATAAGATCCTTAGCAATGACGAGATCCGCACCATGATCACCGCATTAGGAACAGGCATCAGTGAGGATTTTAATATAGAGAAGCTGCGTTATCACAAGATCATCCTGATGTGCGACGCGGACGTGGATGGATCGCATATACGTACCCTGATATTGACGCTTCTTTACAGGCAAATGCCGCAGCTAGTAGAAGGCGGATTTGTTTATATCGCTCAGCCTCCCTTATATAAGGTAACCAGAGGAAAAAGAGAAGAGTATATTCAAACCGAAAAGGAAATGAATGACTTGGTACTGGAGCTTGGCACGGACGGCATTAGACTGACCAAGCTTGAAGGCAAAAGAACCTATACGCCAGCCCAGGTCAAGGAAATCCTAGAGGCCCTAGTTGAATTAGAGCACATTGTGGAGAGACTTAAGCGTAGGGGCGTCGATTTTATGGCCTATGTCGAAAAATATGACCTTAAAAAGAAAAAAATGCCCCGTTATGTAGTTAAAGTGGGGAACCAGGATGAATATGTTTTTGACGATAAAGAGTTAGCTGAAATAACTCGGAACGATACCGAAACGCAATATATTGAAGTATTTGAATCTGAAGAGATTGAGCCTTTGCAAGAAAAGTTGGACCGGCTGGAAATCTTTTTACAGGACTACAAGCGCAGCATTGAAGAGCAAGTGCTCTTGGCCAAAGATAAAAAGGAAAAGGGCAGCCCCAAGGTAGAACTAAAACCTTTATTTGTCATTGAGGACGATAAAAATAAAACAGAATTGATGTCAGTGGCCGATATTCTTCATTATGTGCGCGAGTCCGCCAAAAAGGGGATGCACACGCAGCGCTACAAAGGTTTGGGAGAAATGAATCCTCAGCAGCTTTGGGATACCACCATGGATCCCGAGCGGCGTACGATCCTTAAGGTAGTGCTTGAAGATGCCGTAGAAGTAGATAAAACCTTTGCCATGCTCATGGGTGACGAAGTAGAGCCTCGCCGCAAGTTCATCGAGAGCTATGCGCATGAAGTAAAGAATTTGGATATTTAAAAGAAAGGCAGATGCATGTCACGCGATTTGAATAAAAAAGAGAGAATTATCCCGATTTACATTGAAGAGGAAATGAAAAATTCCTACCTGTCCTACTCCATGTCTGTTATCGTCGGCCGCGCCTTGCCTGACGTGCGCGACGGGCTCAAACCCGTGCACCGGCGCATTCTTTATGCCATGAGGGAGCTTAATCTCGAGCACAACAAGCCGTATAAAAAAAGTGCGCGTATCGTCGGGGAAGTGCTAGGTAAGTACCATCCGCATGGGGATTCCGCGGTATATGACACCATGGTGCGCATGGTCCAGGAGTTTTCGCTGCGCTATCCCTTAATCGACGGACAAGGTAACTTTGGTTCCATCGACGGAGATGCGGCGGCGGCGATGCGTTATACCGAAGCACGCATGGCCTCGGTGGCCGAAGAGATGCTCAATGATATTGAAAAAGAGACGGTTGATTTTAGCCCGAACTTCGACGGGTCACTTGAAGAGCCGGATATCTTGCCGGGGATGATCCCGAACCTTTTGGTGAATGGATCTTCCGGGATCGCCGTCGGCATGGCGACCAACATGGCTCCCCACAATCTGGGTGAGATCATCGACGGGATCGTTCATTTATTGGACAACCCTGAAGCAGTCATTAAAGACCTAATGAAATTTGTCAAAGGACCGGATTTTCCCACCGCAGGGATCATTTGCGGCAGGGAAGGATTTGTGGATGCGTATAATACCGGGCGCGGCAAGGTGACCATACGGGCACGTGCAAGCATTGAACAGCAAAAGAGCAACAAGGAAGCCATTATCATTACCGAGCTTCCTTATCAAGTCAACAAGGCCAATCTGATCTTAAATATGGCAGATTTGGTACAGAACAAGCAAATCGACGGGATCACGGATATCCGGGATGAAAGCGACAAAGACGGGATCAGGGTGGTCATTGAACTAAGACGGGACGTTGATGCCAACATCGTGCTCAACTATCTGTATAAGCACACTCAAATGGAAGTCACCTTTGGGATCATTAACTTGGCCCTGGTCAATAAATCGCCCAAGGTCTTGAATTTAAAGCAATTGATGTTCCATTATATCGCTCACCGCCGTGTCGTTATTCGCCGAAGAACGCAGTACGATTTAGACAAAGCTGTCCGTCGGGCGCATATTTTAGAAGGCCTTAAGATCGCCTTTAAATATTTAGATGAGATCATTAAAACAATCCGGGCTTCCAAGACAACGGCGGATGCGAAAGAAGCCCTGATCAAAAAATTCGACCTTTCAGAGGCGCAGGCCCAGGCTATTTTGGAGATGCAGTTACAGCGTTTAGCCGCACTGGAGCGCGACAAGATCGAAGCCGAGTACCAGCAGCTGTTAAAAGACATCGATAATTACCGCGCGATATTAGCCTCAGAGAAAAGGGTGGATGCCATTATCAAAGAGGAATTGGCGGGGTTAAGGAAGAAATACGCGGACGGGCGCCGTACGGAAATTGCCGGACGGGCGGAGGACATTGAGATTGAAGACATGATCGCCGACGAAGACATGGCGATCACGATCAGTAATAAAGGCTATGTCAAGCGTCTGGCCGTGGACGGTTACCGTTCGCAGAAACGCGGCGGCAAAGGGGTGACCGCCATGACCACCTCAGACGAGGATTTCGTCGAGAGGATGTTCGTGGCCTCGTCGAAGGATTTTCTGCTGATCTTTTCTAATTTAGGAGCGGTGCGCTGGCTTAAGGTGTATGAGATCCCTGTTGCTTCGCGTACGGCCCGAGGCAAGGCCATTGTGAACCTGGTGTCTTTTAAGCCCGAAGAGAAGATCAGCGCCATTGTGGCGGTCAAGGAGTTCAGGGAAGATCAGTTCCTGGTATTTGCCACGAAATTAGGTCTGGTCAAAAAGACCAAGGTCTCGGCGTATAATAATCCCCGAAAAGGCGGCATCGTCGGCATTGGCTTGGAAAAAAGCGACGAACTCATCGGAGTCGGTTTAAGCAACGGCAAGGAAGATGTGTTGTTGGCAACCAGACAAGGCATTTCATTAAGGTTTCCTGAAAAACAATTGCGGGATATGGGACGCTCAGCCAAGGGTGTGCGCGGGATTAGGCTGGAAAAGGGAGACTTTGTCGTGGGAATGCTGGTCTTTGCTCCGGATGTTGACAAGACCGGGGCCAAACTGCTTTCCGTTTGTGAGTTAGGATATGCCAAGCGCTCGGATTTTGCAGACTACCGGACGCAAACACGCGGAGGCAAAGGCATTATTAACGTGAAGATCACCGACAAGAACGGGGCGGTTATCGGGGTTATGACCGTTTCCGACGGGGACGAGATCATGGCCGTGACCAAAAAAGGCATGGTGGTGCGCTCATCACCTTCAGAGATCCGTGAAACCGGTCGCAGCGCGGTCGGCGTGCGATTGATATCCATGGATGCAGATGACCGTCTTTCGTCCATCGCCCATGTCGTGCTGAGCCATGAAGAGGAATAATTTCTGCTTGACGAATAAGAGCGGCACCATATAATAGCAGCTCCCAAGTCAAGAATACATTCGACCCCATCGTCTAGCCTGGTCAGGACACAAGCTTTTCAAGCTTGCAGCGCGGGTTCAAATCCCGCTGGGGTCACCATTCTAAGGAGGACAACAATGCTAACTATCTACGGTTCAGACTTATCGGGCCCGGCCATCAAGGTTCGATTGACGGCGAGCTTACTGGGTTTAAATTACAAATGGCATCCTGTCAATTTGCGTGAAGGGGAGCACAAGAAGGAATGGTTCCTGAAGATCAATCCGGTGGGCAAGATTCCGGCCATCGACGATGACGGATTTCAATTATTTGAAAGCAACGCTATCTGCAGATATCTTTGCGACAAGAACAACTCGCCCCTATACCCTAAAGATGTAAAAAAACGTGCAGTCATCGACCAGTGGATCGATTACGCATCTTTTCACATTGGGGCAAACTTCATGCCCATTGTATATAATCGACTTTTTGCTCCCTTAAGGGGGGTCCCTGTCAATGAAAAGGCGATTACCGACGGGCTGGAATTCCTTAAACAATATTTTCCGCTTATTGAAAAACAGTTAACTCAGCACAAATATATTGTCAGCCAGGAGATATCCCTGAGCGACATTGTTTTGCTGGCCCTCTTGGAGCCGACGGAGTTGGCAAAAATTGACTTGAGCGAATACCCGAAATTAATGACCTGGCGAACTGATCTGAAAAAACAAACCTTCTATACGAGCTGTTATAAGGAATACGGGGAAATGCTAAAGGCCCCGGCGGCGCGTACTTAACAGAAATAATTAATGATCAAGAAACAGGGGATATTGAAGGTAGCTCTCTTACAGTTTTGTGCAGGCCAGGACAAGGCAGCCAATCTCTCGAAGGCATTAACCTTGTCCCGGGAAGCATTGGGAAGGAGGGCTAAATTCATATTATTGCCGGAAGTCTTTGGTTTTCGAGGCGATACAAGAAATAAAGAACTGTTCGCCAAGGCCACAGAAAAAATACCAGGCCCTTCGAGCGAAGTTTTTCTTTCCCTAGCCAAAAAGCATAAGGCCTCGTTTTTGTTGGGTTCTATATTAGAGAAGGCCCCGGACATGCGCGCCTACAACACCTCGGTTTTTATCGATACTCGAGGTATCATCACGTCTAAATACCGTAAAATTCACTTATTCGATGCCCGTATCGATGATAAAATAATCAAAGAAGCGGACTGCTTTGTACCCGGCCGACGGCCAGCGTCGGTTAAGATCGGAGAATTCAGGGCAGGTCTTTCGGTTTGTTACGATCTGCGCTTTCCGCAATTGTATCAAAATTACGCACGCAGGGGGGTGGAAATTCTGACTGTCCCCTCGTGTTTTACCAGAAAAACAGGAGAAGCCCACTGGGAAACACTGCTTCGTGCCAGGGCAATTGAAAATTTATCGTATGTTTTGGCGCCTAATCAAGTTGGGAAAGATGCTCGAGGCATGCAGGCCCATGGCCATAGCATGATCATCTCCCCGTGGGGAGAGATCATTGCTCAGGGCAGCGCGAATGCCCAGGAAATTATTTTCGGAGAAATAAATATTGAAGAAGTGCGCCGGGCACGGCATATATTGCCTGGGATTGTGCCACCATCAAAGAGGAGATCCAAATGACTAAGCGTATAAAGGTCGCGGTTACGGGCGCGGCAGGCCAAATCGGGTATGCTCTATTGTTCCGCATTGCCGCCGGAGAAATGTTCGGGATAGACACACAGATCGACTTAAGTTTGTTAGAACTGGAAAAAGCTTTGCCTGCCCTGCAGGGAGTGGTCATGGAGTTAGACGACTGCGCGTTTCCCTTGTTGCGTTCAGTGTCCATGTCAGCAGACCCGAATGCGGCATTTAAAGATATCGACTGGGCCTTGTTAGTCGGCAGTGTGCCGCGCAAAGAAGGCATGGAACGCGGCGATCTTTTAAAGATCAACGGCGGCGTTTTTACTATCCAAGGTCAAGCTCTCTCCCAAAAGGCTAAACCCGACTGCAAGGTCCTTGTGGTTGGGAATCCCTGCAATACAAATGCCTTCATTGCTAAAAGTGTCTGCAAGAACATTAGCCCTAAAAACTTTTTTGCAATGACCATGCTCGACGAGAATAGGGCGGCAACTCAATTGGCCCAAAAGGCTTCGGTACCGGTCGATCAGGTCAAGAATGTCGTGATATGGGGAAATCATTCAGCCACCCAGTATCCTGATTTTTATAATGCGACGATCAATGGTCGTCCGGCAACGGAGATCATTACGGATGAACCGTGGCTTAAGGGAGCATTTATTGAAACAGTGCAGAAACGGGGAGCGGCCGTTATTAAGGCCAGGGGACTTTCTTCGGCAGCCTCTGCCGCAAACGCGGTGATCGATACAGTGCGCAACATTATAACACCGACTCCTGGGGGCGAGTTTTTTTCAGCAGCAGTCGTCTCCGATGGGAGTTACGGGATTGAGCAGGGTATCATTTTTGGCTTTCCGTTGCGTTCAGATGGGAACGGATACACCATTGTACAGGATCTAAAACACAATGAATTCGCCAAGGCCAAGATTAAAATTACACTGGATGAGCTATTGGCAGAAAAACAGGCTGTAGCGCATTTAATTTGATTTTTTATTGACCTTAATAAAAGATTAACATATGATTTTATTAGTTGAAATAGAATAAGTTATGATAAAAACGTCTAAATATTTTTAAAAAATTTAAGTCAGGAATTTGCTTTTTTAAAAAATAGCGGGTATACTTAAGTACATTTTATTTTGTGGGGGTATTTTATGAGAAAGTCCAGACTTACAGCGTGCGGTATCTTGTGTTTAACATTAGGGCTTGCCTGTTTGACAGGCTGTGACTTGCTGAGCCAATTAGGACTAGGGCCTAAAAAACAAGACAATGCCCAAAAGCAGCCCGAAATCGCTGCTCCCGCAACATCGGTCGCTCAACCTTCACAAGAAGCTTCAGGTCCGCTACCGGGAAATGCTTTGGTACGTATTGGCAACTGGACGCTGACAACGGAAGATTTTAATAATCGCCTTAATCTGTTAAAGCAGCAATTGCCTGATTTTAAAGCAGATGATCCGAACACCAAGAACGCGGTTTTAGAGGAGCTTATCCGTCAGCAGCTTTTAGTTAAAGACGCGGAAGACTCCGACCTTGGCAACACCAAGGAGATCAAAGACGCTATTGAAGATTTCCGAAAGACACTTTTAGTTCAGGAATTAGCCAGTCGCATGACAAAGGAAGTTGCGGCAACGGAAGAGGATGCCCGTACGTACTATGATGCCAATAAAGATAAATTCACTCAACCGGTGACATGGAATGTTCGTCAAATTGCGGTAGATGATGAGGCAACAGCTAAAAGTATTTTAGTGCAAATTTTACAGGGCGGCGATTTTGCCCAAATAGCTCAAATTCAGTCCAAGGCCCCGAATGCCACTGATGGCGGGAAGGTAAAATCTTTCGTTACCGGTAAGGCGCCTTTTGAAGCCATGGAATCAGCAATATCGAATTTGGATGAAGGCGGTGTTAGCGGGGTATTCAAAGGCCCTGCGGGACAATTCTATATCGTTAAAGTGGATACTAAAACAGGCGGGGCCATCAAGCCTTTTCTTGATGTTAAGAAAGATTTGATTTACGGATTAACGATGCAAAAACAACAGGCGGTTATTTTAAACCATCTGAAAGATTTAGCTGAAAAAAATAAACCTGAATACAACAAAGATCTTATTGATCAGGTCATCGGTAAAGCAAGTCAGTAATATAACATTCGTCATCCCCGAACGTTTCTATCGGGGGTCCAGGAGGGGAAATGCCCGTTGAAAATAAAAAACAAATTCTGATCATTGCAGGCGCTGTTGTCGCCGGTATTGTAGCGGTGATGATGACCAGCGCATACATTAAAAACAGCATTGAGGGTCAAACAGCGGCCTTATCAGAAAAATACGAGGCTAACCAAAAAGAGATGGCTTCTGAGCTCCAGCAAAAAAGCGAGCAGCAAATGGCTGCTTTGTCCCAGGAAATCTCGAACGTTAAGGCAGAGCAAGCTCAGGCCATGCAAAAACAAATGGCCGCCTTGCAGCAGGCCCAGCAGCAACAAGAGCAATCCCGGGCATTGTCATCTCAAGTGAAGGTCAAGGTACGTCATCCCGCCTTAGCGCTCAGAACACCTGTAGGTAAACGTGCAGTGACGATCATGATCGATTCATTGGCAGCAGTGGGAGGATTGATCAATGCGGGGGATTTTGTGGACGTGATAGCTCAGTTGAACGTTCCTTCCCAAGATCCTGACAAGAAAACCGTGACAGCCATGATTTTTCAAGGCCTGCAGGTTTTAGCTGTTAACACAAATGAAGACGATCCCGGTGACTATGATCCGCAGCAAGCAGCGGCCTCATTAAAAATTACCGTTGCGGTTGACCCGCAAGAAGCAGGGCTTTTAGCTTTTGCTGATAAAAACGGAAAATTGGAACTGGCCCTGCGCTCACCTGACGATAATGATCACCAAATGGTCAAAGCAGATACATGGAAAACCCTGGCGGACTATGTTTTAAAAAATCAGGGGCTTGATATTCAGGACCCTGACGGGGATAGCACAAAAAATAAACCTACCGACAATGGTCCGATTATTCAAATATTCAGAGGCGGGAAGGAACTCTAATTAATGATACGCGTCTTTTTTAAGAAACTCTTTATCCTTGTGTTGGGATTTGCATTGACAACGCTTTATATGCCGCGCCTATCCGCTGATGAAAATGCAGTGAATGATGGCGATGTTATTGACATGGTGTCAGGGGACATTCAAACCGTTCCGGTCAATAGCTTGACACGCGTTTCAGTGACCAATCCGGAAGTCGCGGATATTGCGGATGCTCAGAGCGATAAAGTCTCTCTGTTGGCCAAGAAGGCCGGACAAACAGTTTTATTTTTGTGGGACACGACAGGCAAGCGCAGCATTAAAATACGCGTTGTCAGCGAAGATTTAAGCGCGATGAAGGCCCGTATTGAGAAAATTTTAACTGAAGCAAATATTACAGGCATTTCTTTAGAAGTAAATTCGGACATCGGCAAGGTGGTCACTTCCGGGGACGTATCCAAAGAGGATAAAGATCGCCTGGGGGATATCTTGCAGCCCTACAGCGACAATTTATTAAATCTTGTCAAAGAAGAAAAAAGTGAGGATTTAATTCAGGTTGACATGCAGATCGTGGAGATCAGTACAAGCCTGGAGAAAGACCTTGGCATCCAATGGGGAAGTTCATCGAGCTCTTCCTCCGGCAGCGGCTCTTCGAGTTCCTCCACTCCGTCACTGATCACTGAAAATGAAACGATCCCTTCAACCAATGGGAACGGCAAGATCGGCGATTTTTTTAAGGTAGGGGCTTTTTCCAGGACGCCGTTAGAGGCCACGGTCAATGCCTTTATTCAGGAAGGCAAGGCGCGGCTTATTTCCAAGCCACGATTGGTCGCTCTCAGCGGCAAGCAGGCCAGCTTCCTGGTGGGCGGGGAAATCCCCGTGTTAAATACGACCACCAATGCGACAGGGTCCTCATCAACAACAAGCACCAGCTACTCACAGTACGGCGTTAACGTGACAGTAACGCCCACCATCCGTGAGGGGAAAATTGATATTTTGCTCAACGTAGACATACGTGATATTGATGCGGCAAATTCGTCGACAGCAAGCGGAGTGGCCTTTATTACGCGCACAGCGTCGACTAATTTGTTTATGGATAATAAACAGACCATCGCCTTGGCGGGATTGATCAAGTACACGGACAGCGAGCAACTGACACGGATCCCGTTTTTATCCGCTATTCCGGTGGTAGGCGCTTTATTCAGAAATCGTCAAACGCCATCACCTGACACCAATACGGAAATGGTGATTATTTTGACACCGACGGTGCTGACAGACAAGAAAATTGCGAATAGCCAATTGGTAATGCCGACACCGGCGGAGAACATTTCTTATCAAGAAATTGATTCGAAATACAATCATGAGCCTTTGCCGGCTTGGCCGGCGGTTGCAAAGACAGCTCCGGTTGTTGTCCAGGCCCCTGTAAATCGTTCGGTGATGACATCCTATGCACGCATGGTCCAAGAGAAGATTTCCAGGTCCATATCCTACCCGCCTTCATCGATGGGCGTTGCCATGGCGGGCACTGTTAAGCTAAAACTGCACATCCTTAAAAACGGGTCACTGGATTCAGAAGTTGTGACTGAGTCTTCAGGAAATGTTGTATTAGATCAAGATGCTATTCAGGCGGCTCGTGCAGCAGCTCCCTTTGATGCCTTTGCACCAGGAATGGAGCAACAAGACTTGATTTTTACGATCCCGATCGTTTATAACAGGTTTATCTCAGAGACCCCAGCTCCAGATAACAAAGTAATTGCTTCGTATTAAAAAACCGGGACACATTGACTTTTTTTAAGTGGGCATTCGAGAAAAAGTCAATGTGTCCCGGTTTTTTTATCCCTATCCCTGTTTTTTATAAATCATTAGCGACAAAATTTAAATTAGTGCTAAAATAAAAAACTATGGCGGCTAAAGTCATTACAATTTTCAGCAATAAGGGCGGGGTTGGTAAGACCTTTGTAGGGGTCAATATTGCCTGCGCATTGGCTGTAAAAGGCAAGCGTGTACTGATTGTCGACTTAAATTTACAAGCGACCCAGGACATGGCGCGCATGCTCAATTTGCCGCCAACCCATTGCCTGGTTGATATTTTAGCGGACATAGAAACGCCGGATGTGATCAGAAAGAATGTTGTGACGCACGCCTGCGGGCTGCATTTTTTACCGGGAATAAAGTCCCCCCGAGAAATCGGACACATCACCTCAGACAATCTACGTTTATTCTTTAAAAAAGCATCCAGTCAGTACGAATATATTATCGTCGACGGGGGCAGCACCTTTACCGAAATATTTATCAGCATCCTGGATTCGTCCAATCTGATCTTATTGGTGGCAACCCCTGATATCCTGGCTGTTTACCAGGTAAAAAGCAGTCTGGAGATCCTTCAGAGCTTGCATTTCCCGGCCAAGATGGTGAAGCTGCTTTTAAACAGGGCGGAAAGCCGAGGAGGGGTTGCCTGGCAGGAAGTCAAAGGCGCTCTGGCTTGTGAAGTTTTTTCTTTGATCCCTTCGGACGGTAAAACGGTAGGGGTCGCCTTGAATCGCGGGGTGCCATGTGTCATTGACAGTCCCAAGGCAAAGGTGTCGGAATGTTTCTTTGATGTCGCCAGCAGCCTGGGCGATGAGAGCCTTTATGTGCAGGCCAGCGACGTTCTCAAGGTGCGCACCACGGACGAGAACTCTAAGAAACTAAATGCTTTTTGGGAGAAATTTGGGATCACGCCCAATGCGGCAGAAACATCGATAGATTTTAAAAAAGAAGAAGACGAGGTCATTAAGGTAAAGCGGGCCGTACATGCTCTTTTAGTTGAGCGGATGAATCTGCAAAAAATGTCACAGGAAGTTTTAAGCGATCCGGCACAAGCAGCTAATTTGCGTAAGGCCGCAGAAAAGGTGGTCACGGAACTTTTAGCAGAGACTTCAGGGACCTTTCTCTCCAGTCATGAGGAGAGGTCCAGGCTGGTCAGAGAGATCGTCAATGAGACCTTGGGGCTTGGTCCTCTGGAAGATTTTCTGGCAGACGAGACCATTACCGACATCATGGTCAATAATAAGGATGAGATATTTGTCGAAAGAAACGGCAAGATCCTTTTGACCAACAAAAGATTTATTTCTAACGATCAGGTTCGCGCTACCATTGACCGCATCATAGCGCCCCTTGGTCGTCGTGTGGATGAGTCAACCCCGATGGTGGACGCGCGCCTGCCCGACGGATCGCGCGTCAATGCGATCATTCCGCCGCTGTCGCTTAATGGCCCCATGATCACCATTCGTAAATTTTCTCAGGACAGATACTCCATTGAAGATTTACTTACCCGTTTTAACAGCATTTCACAGCCCATGGCGGATTTTTTAAATGCCTGCGTTATCGGACGCAAGAATATGATCGTCTCCGGCGGGACGGGTGCCGGGAAAACAACTCTGCTTAATATTATTTCTCAGTTCATTCCCGATAATGAGCGCATCATTACCATTGAAGACGCGGCGGAATTGCGCCTGGTTAAGACGCATTGGGCGAGGCTTGAAAGCCGCCCGCCGAATATTGAAGGCCGGGGCAAGGTAACGATCAGGGACCTTTTTGTCAACACCTTGCGTATGCGTCCGGACAGGATAATCATTGGCGAGTGCCGCGGGCCGGAAGTGTTGGACATGTTGCAGGCGATGAATACCGGCCACGACGGTTCATTGACCACCTTGCATGCGAATACACCCAGAGATACCCTTTCGCGTATGTCATCGATGGTCTTGCTTTCGGGGATCGAGCTGCCACTGCGTGCCATTTATGAAATGGCAGCATCAGCGATCAACGTCATCGTGCAGATAAACCGTTTTTCCGACGGGTCACGCAAGATCACAGCGATTTCCGAGCTTACCGGAAAAATGGTAGAAGGTATCCCCGAGATCAAGGATATCTTTACGTTTGTTCATAAGGGCATCAATACTGAAGGACAGATCATGGGAGAATACGCCGCCACGGGGTATATCCCCAAATGCTTTGAGGACCTGTGCACGCGAGGCATTCCTTTGAGCAAAACCATTTTTGAGAATCACCTAAATACCTCCACTGGCGGGAATTAACCCGTCGCCATCAAATGATCCGGAACACTACCCGCACAACCCAAATCGCTTCTCATTGCGTCATTGCCAATAATCCATGGCAGCGCATGAAGGGCTTGTTAGGGGGCAAGGATTTCCCTCCGGGCCGAGCCCTGGTGATAACGCATTGTCAATCCATCCACATGTTTTTTATGCAATTTCCGATTGACGTCATTTTTTGTGACCGTCAAAATAAAGTAGTTGGCCTCTGTCTAAACATCAAGCCGTTTTGCCTATCTCCAATATTCTTCAAAGCCTCTTACGCCATCGAATTACCCGTGGGAAGCATTGCCGCCTCCAAGACGCAACCAGGAGATCAGTTAGATCTTCCGTTGAATTAAAGGGACACAATACTTAATTCTAAATGAATTAAGTATTGTGTCCCTTTAATTCGTGGTGTTATAATAGAATGTCCAGGCTGGACATTCTATGGGCGTCACGTATAAATTAAAAGACGAGGTTGTGCACTTTATTATCAGCCAGAGGCAAAGCAATCCGCTATTTTCCTGCCGCCAGCTGGCTGAATCAGCGTCTCAAAAATTCGGTCTTAATCTTTCCAAGTCATCGGTTCATGATGTTCTTAGAGAGTCTGGAATTGTAACTCCGCGGGGACGAAAGCCCAAAGAGAAGTTCGAAATTCCTCAAGAAAAAAAACGGCAAATCCAAACAAGCCTTTCTCAGGTAAAATTACTGTCCCCACCTGAAAGGCCGGAAAGTAAATTAATGGCAGATGTGATCGGCCCTCAGATCTCTTTCGAAGAGTCACCAAAAGAAACAATTGTTCCCCCTATCCTTAAAGAAGCAAGCGACATGGAAACTTCTCCCGAGTATGAGGGGGCGGGAAAAGTTTTTCTTAAAGCGGCTCGCTGGGATTTGGGAATTTTTTCGGATGATAACATCAAAGAGTCGGACTGGAAGTATTATTTGACGTATACCAAGGACGTTAAGGTGATCTTAGAAAACGACAAAAGTTTTTTTGTTGAGTTTATTTTGCCTATAGAGCGCTGCATCAGAGAGGTGGCGGATGGGCTGGTGAACAACGTAAAGCCTTTTTTAGTTCATAACGTTTCAGACGAGGAGCTTTTAAAAGCTTGCATGGATGCACAGGATGGGGCAAAAATCAAAAATATATTGATTGTGGGTCAAAATGACCATATTTTAGTAGAATTGCCAAATATAGTGGAGTTTAAAAGAGAATATTTGTTAAGAAAAATATTGTTTGTGGAGAATTATGAAAAGAATGATCTAAAAAGGTCAACATCAATATTCTTTCCACAAACAATTGATAGCAATAGATTTGTAGAAGAAATATTAAGTCTAAGGGGATTTGATAGTACAAGTAAAGGCGAAAACAATATAACTTTATCGATAAATAGTGAATTTAAGGGCAAAGATGTTCTCCAGGAGGCGATCGAGAGATTCAATGAGATGTATTTACGCGATGAGAAAGATAGGTTGGTAAGGGTTAAACTAGCCACACGGGGGATAGAAATCTGAAATAAAGATTTGGTTAAATTGGGTGATTTTACGGAATGAGGGGGTTGACAGCCCTTATTATATATGGCATACTTTCATTAAGCAGGAATAAAGTGTATTTACAGCCCGTATGGGCTTTTACATAGATGCAAGACCCTGTTTTTATTTGTATTGTTCCTCGCTCCTGTGGCAATGAAGGGGGAAGGGTCTAATTAATCTTCTGGCATGGAAGGTGAAGGGCGATGATCCAAAAATTAAAAAACCGAAACGCGCAAAATCTAATCGAATACGCGATCGTCGTTGCCTTAATCTCGGCAGCAGTGGCTGCCTTGAGCACCTACGTGTTCCGTTCCGTTCAGTCGCAACAGAAGATGATTACTGAGGATTCTCTAAACTAAGTCACCTGATATTTCAGGAGGAAATTATGTATATAAAGAATAAAAGAGGTCAAAGCACGGTAGAGTACGTCCTGCTTGTGACCGCGGTACTGGCGGTTATCATCGCCTTTGTAACCAGTAAAAATGGCGGGTTTCAAACCACGCTTAACACGACTTTAAACACAGCAACAGGCGACATGAGCACCATTTCCGGTACATTATCCGGTTCGCATCAGGCGGGTAACGCATCGACGGCCAACATTACACCTCCTTATTCGGTTAATGTTACGCCGTAAAGAGGATGGAAAAGATCAATTGTCAATAATATAATTCTTATGAATTCATATAGGAGGAACACATGCTAAGAAACTTCCTTAAAAACAGAAAAGCTCAAAATACCGCGGAATATGCGCTTTTGATCGCACTGGTCGTTGCCGGCGTTATTGCCATGCAGACCTATGCTCAACGCGCATTGCAAGCCCGCGTCCATGATGCATCGCAGTATATGCAGACTTCCACGGCCACAGACGCCAGTGGCAATGCTATCGGTAACGGCTTGGGACAGTATGAGCCGTATTACATGCAGAGCAATTATGATGTGAATACCAATAGCGTTGAAAATAAACGAACAGGAGTAGGGTTGGTAGGAGCTGATTCCGCAAGCAATCGCAGCAGAACAGGTAATCAGACAACGACCTACAACAGCTCTGATACGACTGGACAATAAGGAATCAGTTTAACGATATATTCTAAGGAGGAATCCTATGTTGCAATATCTTAATCAAAAAAGAGGTCAAAGTACCCTGGAATATGCAGTGCTGATAGTTGTCATTATCGGTGCCTTGCTGACCATCCAGGTTTATATTAAACGCGGGGTTCAGGGGCGTTTGAAGAGTTCCGCGGATGACATCGGCGATCAGTATTCCGATGGCAATACGAATTCGATCAAGACAACCGTCAGGAACAGTTCCACGGAAGAAGTATTCAACGCCGGGACATCTTCATCAGCCATCACAGGCGGTGGAGAATTAACGAATACGACTGAGAATTCCGTCATTGTTAATACTCAGCAAGAGTATTGGGGAACTAACGGGACCTAATAAAAAATCCACCTACCCTCTCTATAATAAAGAGGGGGGTAGGTGGGTCTTAGTTCTTTATGGAGTTTTAAAAAAAGGACAAGCGTATGAGCAGAGATAAAGGTCAAAGCACGGTGGAGTATATTTTGCTCGTCACAGCGGTGATATTGGTGATCGTTTGGTTTACAACAAGCAAAGGTTCGGGCTCTTTTCAGAACAGCTTTAATCAGGTGCTTAATCAGTCGACACAGGACATGCTCAACGTGGCCACTCGCCTGCAGGACAATGCGGCGAATTAGGAGCTTGGCATGAACAATAAAGGGCAGTCAATCCTGTCAGAGTATGTGATGATTTTCTTTGTAGTCATCGCGGCGGCGACGGCGATGACGGTGTTTGTGCAGCGCGCTTTTGAGGCTCGTGTCCATGATGCAAAGGATTATGCGATCGATTCGCTGACCAGCAGCGGTGCTTGTGATGCCAATTGCCTACAAGCCACAGGCGGCAACATTGCGCATGAGTATGAACCCTATTATACGGCTTCAGTAGCAAGTGTTCTGCAAAATCAACAAGAAGGGACAGGGCTGACACCAGGCAACGCGCAGATCACGGGGACTATTTTTAACAAGGCTACCAGTGAAAAGACAGGGACCATCGGCTATAGTTGTCAACTTCCGGCAGAATGCGCTAATAATCCGACAGGATGTGAGTGTCAGTGTCCGTCGACATGTTGAGAGGGGTAAGGATGCGCGCGCGTCATGGCCAGACCATATTGGAATACACTATTATCATCGGGATCGTGACGATGATGCTTTTCTATATGGGAACAGGCATTAAGCGCAGTTTGCAGAGCTTGGTGAAGGTCACGGCAGATCAGGTGGGCAATCAGGGGAACTCTGATCAGGATTTTTCAGATGTCCGGCAAGGGTATATGAACTCCTCTATTAGCACAACAAGTGAATCCAGGAACAAAGAGGCCGACCAAATAGGGTATATCCCCGCGACAGGCAACCCGGTGGAGATAACCAATATTTCAGTTAGTGAAACAACGGACACAGTGTCCAATACCATTACCAATGGAGGCTTCACAGAGACTAACTAAGGGATAAAGCCTATGCGTAACCGAAAAGGACAAACGATCTTAGAATTCACGGTGATCCTGATCATAATCCTGGGTGTTTTGATCACCATGAAGGATTATATCAAGCGAGGCGTTCAGGGCCGTTGGAAATCAGCGACGGACGACTTTGGCGACCAGTATGACCCGCAGTATGTCAATTCCAATATCACATATGCGACACAGTCCAATGCGATTTCTACCGTTCAGGTTGAGAATGGGTCCTTTGACCCAACCACAGGTCTAGAGCAAGGCCAATGGACGAACCGGTTCGATTCGTCTAATACTGTAGATACAAAGACGGGCTCAACTCAGGTGGGGAGTTAACATGAACTCAAGAACAGCACAAGCCAACGCACGAGCAGGACAGGCCGCTGTTGAACTTGCTGTGTTTGGAGCGATCCTGATCTTTCTTTTAGGGACTATTGTGCGTTCTGCTATTGGCAACAGTTATACCCAAAATCAAAATTTTAAAGCCATGCGTATGGCCATGTTGGCTTCGTGGAACGGGGCGAAGGCTGGCGGGACTTCACACAACAGCGCCTCAATTCTTTTTATAGAAGACAGACTCTCCCCTGATTTTAATAAGTACGGATCTCTAGACAGGAATCCTTTCATTGCTAATGGGTCAGGGACATTCACCTTTCAGTTACTTTACCCCTTGGATGTGGGTGAGGTGGCTTCGAATTTACCGATTATGGACGTGTTCATCAACGGTCAGCATTTTCCTTTTACTACAGCCAATTATTTTTCGAACGTAACAATTTCTCGACCGGCAACGTGCTCATATCCAGCCGGCAGTTGTGCACAGAACCAGTGTCTCCGCAATCAAAGGGAATGGGTAGGAGGAACGGTGTTAGAAAGTGAATTTACGAACATTATTCCTGTATCAACAAGCCCGACGGCAGGAGTACAAATGGACGCCAATGCGAGCACTATTTTTAAAGAATTGGCAAGCGCGGGACTAATTGGAGGCGTTTTAGGGACAGATTTGACACAAGACGGGACCGGACTTACAGGCAATATCACATCGTTGGTCACAGGATCAAATTTTATTTCGGCATATTCCAATGCTTTCCCAGGAATGACCTCGGCGCAATTAAATCAGATCCAAAATGTTTTACAAAGCAACAGGTCTCAGTACAAACTTTTTTATGCCATGGTGGCCAATGGGGAGGACACCTTTAGCTCGAACCCTCCGATCTGCCTTAATCCGAACACTCTTGCCTGCAAGGACATGGCATTGTCTTCAACTTTAACGATGCTGGATGTAAATGGAAATCCCTATACGAACACGACAGGAGACATGGAGTACGATCTTTTGCGTTTGGGGAATTACACAACGCCCCTGACAGATCCAGCCACTGAAACAACTTACCCTGCTGTGGAAGCGCAATTTCCGCCAGCGGCGTCATGTACAGCAGCGAGCCTGCGTTGTAACATTGCCTGGCAATGGTCGGCTACCGCCGCAACGTCAAATAGCCAAATCGGACTGGTTACAAGTAGTAACACCAACTATCCCAGTTATGACGTGGACGGAAGATTGAAACCAGTGACCATTTATACCTTCAGCCAGAACCCTGATGGGTCGCCGAATATAAGCTATGAGGACTTTCAGGGTGGGGATATTGATGGGACATGGGATGCCAATTCCTGCGGTCCCAAGCCAGGGCTACAGCCGGATTCCCAGATATTTACATTTACACAGGCAGGCACGTATTTACAAATTAAAGAAGGGAAACTATACAATCCCGAAACCGGCCAATTTGTGCGCAGCGCCAGTCAGCGCGACACGATAGATTTAATACAACGTATTATTCAACTAAGCAATAATACCGGACGATATTGCAGCGGCAGCACGCCTCTGGCCACTGTCGCCGGCGATGGGGTAACACCAAATCCGGTGGAAGTCTGCATCGCCCCGGGTTCCGGAGTTAATTGTTTTAGCAGTGAGCAGAATATTAAATCAACATGTTTTGATCAGAACGATAACATGCTTTTTGTCCGTAGCCGCCTTGAAGACCGGCGCGGCAATTATTGGATGACCAATGCCTCAGGTCAATTACAGGTGCAATGATGATAATTTGCAAGAATATAAAAGCACAGTCAGCGATCGAATTTACTTTTGCGATGATTGCGATCATGTTCTTGATCTATGGCATGGTAAGAGTCTTTCGCTGGACAGGCCTGGACTTGGCTCAGAGGAGATACTCACAAGACAGTTCGATAACAACAACGAATCTGGTTGGCGGAGACCCGGCGTCACAACTGAACAGCGATATGGACAGTGTAATGCCTATAGCAGCAGTTTACCGTGGAAATCTAACTAACGGGAACACAAGCCAATGATAAATAAAATGAACAATGGTCAAACGGCCTTAATTTTGATTTTACTGACAGCAGCGGCGCTGATCTTTCTTTCTATTACTTTAAACTGGGGGCGCATTGCCCAGGTAAAGAGTCTGCTGACAATTGCTGCTGATACGTCTGCCACAGGTCTGGCTTCAGATGCGGCTAGTTACGGGGAAGAGCAGAAGCAGACGTATTTACAGAATGCTAATTTCAAATCGAGCCTAACAGGCGTTTTGCTTAGTGTCATTATTTTGATAGTATCAATAATCCTATGCTTTACTCCATTGGCACCAGCTGCAGGGTGGGCGCTGGGACTTGCCATTGCGGGGATGGTGATGACATTCGTGACAATAGTTCTTCAGCTGGTTTGGATTGGTCCGATGATATCGCAGATGTGGAATAAATTACAAAAGAATCAACCGATTCAACAGCAATTTTATGAAGGAGCCCTTGCCGCAGGTCTTCAGGGGGCGGTCACAGATCAGGTTAATGTCACTGACTATTTTGACTGGAATGCTAACGGCAAATTTGGACTCACCGGGGGGCTCCCTAATGATACATCAGGCCGGTTTGCGGTATTTTATACCGACCGTTTGAAAATGTTAAATCAACCGGATATTCCAGCAGTGGTATTTTTTTATAACCAATTGGGAGAGCTAATGAATGGGACAACCTGCGCCCAAAATGCGAGCGATAACAATGCTGATCCGGGGATTCCTTTAAATCCATCTTGTCCCGCCGATTGTCTTTCAAATCCTTTAGATCCAGCTTGTCAATTAAAGATACCCAATGGTTTTCAATTAAATGATCAATGCATTGATTCAGATCCCACCAGTCCAACGTATAATCCTTATTGTGACCCATGTTGTCAGCAGCTGAGCCAGCCTAACCCTATGTATTGTAATCCCAGCACGACGTCGAGCACGACGTCAAGCAGCTCGTCGACAACAGCTTGCACCGGAACGACCTCAAGCGGAGCGGCTTGTAATTGTAACCCGTTGGTTTCGCAGTATATATCCCTAAGGCCTTCGAATTGTGATCCAAACGCTCCGTCTGTCCAATGCCTGAAAAACAATCCGTATGGGACTACTTCGGCTAATCCAGATGTTCTTCTTTACGATCCTACATATCAAGAGTATGCGAATAATTTATCCTTTTTGGACATGTTTGGCCGTGATCAGCAGATGGGACCATTTACCAGCAGTCTGACCCCTCAAGGGAATTTTCCCAACGGCATCTATCCATTTTTTTGGCTGATGAATGAGTATAATCCGGAAGTGGATAATATTAATCCAACAGCAGTAACGCTAGCGCAAGCTCATTGGTGTGTGGCCGGTGGGACTGTTCCTTCATCAGGGATAGCTCCGACAGGTTTTACAGACTTGACACAATTAGGACAGGCCCCATACGCTTTACCGTATGCCTGTGTGGGACTAGATTGTTGCGTAAATTATCTTGCGAACAGTGTTAATGCCAGCGGTGTTCCGACACTCATCGCAACCGGCGGCAGCAACACGGTGATAGATGCAGTGGGATCAGGCAGTAACCCCGCTCAAGATCCAAGCTTTGGAGAAACCACGACCACTCCGACCACTCTTTGGCAGCCGGGAGACAATCAGATGTGTTTAAGCTCCTGGCCATATAATGGAGCAACCACGAGCATTCCGGATGGTACCTGTGAGTGGACAGGCACTGCTAATCCTCCAGCCGCAATGCCAGCTCCCGCTGGCCCAACAATGGATAGTGTTGATGACACCATGCACACCTTATCGGATTTCACTGTTTTTGCCAATAGCTTACTGGGGCAGAGCTTGGGCACACTAAGCTCAACTTTTGATACATGGTACCCTCAGGCGGCAGCGTGGATTGCCCCCGCGTGCGGAGGGGCAGTCGCGTTACCAGCATGTAATGGGGGATGTCTAAATTCAGATGGGACCACATCAAGTTGTCCCAGCGGCGGCCAATGTTCAGATGGTTCTGCCTGCAGCGATACAAACGGACGGTTGCTAAGTATTTTTAATCCATATACGGGATTTGACGAACTGGGGACATGGAACACAGTTATCTCAAATTGGTTAAAGAATACCTATACAGCTTCCGCTTCGGGATCGCCTTGGTGCGTTCCGCCGGCGACAACGGGTTTTGCTATTGAAGATAACTTGATCACGAACAACGGGACAGTTGCTTGGGGGACGTTACCATCAATTATAAATTGTCTGAACTTTAATGCGATCGCTCCTGCAAATAATTATCAAGCATGCCAAACCGCGTTGCCCAATGGTTCATCATGTCCGTCAACCTTGCCGCTAGCTTGTGCGGCGGCGACCTTGGGTCGCTCTCTTGTTTCAGGGGCCGTGCCTGTTTTTAATGGGAATTGTGATCCTACCGTACCGGGCAGTTATGCAAAATGGGTAAGTGACAGCCTCACCTTAGCTAAGGGCGAAGCTCCGAAATTCGCATTGCGCGCTGCTTTTTTGAACGATATTTATACCAGAGCGCAAACCATGCAAAACATTTTTAGTCTGGGAGACGCTGAGATCAAGAATTTTATGAACGGCCCGGCAGCCCAGCTGATCACTGCGCGTTCCCAAACAGAACCGACAGCAAATTTGCCCAATGCTGTCATCTATGGGTGGGTGGATAAAGTTCAACCGAATGGTCAAGGAGGGTACGCGCACGTAGTCAAAGTCACGGCCTATGGACCAGCCCGCAACGGCAGCAGTGCCAATGGCACTACTAATTCGATTGCGCAGCCACTATTACCATGGATTAAAACAACCATGCATTTGTTTACCCGTGATTTCGAGTTAAGAAATCGCGATGGGTATGTATATGTCAGCGTCAAGCGATGGGACCAGGACCACAGCAACTCTCTTCTATTTCCCAACGGGCGTCCTTTATGGCAATTTTTATTCCATAATCCTAAGGGAAGCACTAACACCTCGGGCTTTCCGGCAGCTTGCGTTGGTCCGGGCGGCTTTGGTTTTGGTCTTGAGCCCAACACGGTAGCTGGATTGCAAGGGGCAGGAATGCTGGCAACGGATCAGACGTATTTTTCACAGGCGTTTATGTTAAATGATGAAGGCACGGGTGCAGGAGAAGGTCAAGTTGACCCCAGCGCCAAGACAAACAATAGTAACTATCTGTCATGCCTTTCCTGGGCCAATCAAATGCTGTCTTCTGCTCCGGAAAGTCATGCGTGCGTAGAATATGTGGCGTCTAGCCCTGCCAGTAATTCCGGCAGCGTTACTTCCGGAGTTTCTTCCCGGGGAGATGCAGACTACTCATTAAAATTTGTTGACTGTAGTACCGTGCCGGGCTATCCGCCGCCGGATGATCTGGCGAATTCGTCGGGGGGGTAATGAAAGTTTTAAATAAAAAAGGATTTTCGGTGATTGAATACGCGGTGCTCCTTGTGATCATCATCGGAGCGTTTTTGATCATGAAAAGCTACATTCAGCGCGGGCTTTTTGGCACATGGGGACAGGCGGGGCAAGGTTTTGCTTATGGGCGACAGTATGATTCTCAAAAGACAGTTGAATGCAGCTTTGATGAGCAGTCAAATTTGTGGTATGATCGGAATTGTTTTGTAACCATGAGCAATCAGCAGTGCTCCCCTGGCGACACAGGCTGTCAGGAAAGCATCATAACAGGAGGCAGTTGCTCAACAAGCAACTGCAAGCAACTAAACTAATAAAGGGCATATGCTTATATTTATTTTACTTTTAATATTTATTTCGATCGCCCTTTTAAGCAGCACCTTTGTGCCGCTTTTGGTGACCAAGACCGGACAGATCAGCCAAGACCAGGCTCAGGCAGCAGTTGGGAGAATTGACAGGTACCTGAATGAAGCTGACATCAAGAAAATGTACCAATTGATATTTTTGGGGCCCGTTGTTATGGGGATTGCGGGATTCTTGCTATTTCCCGAAGGGAAAAATTTAATCGGTCTCATCATCGGGGTTGTTTTCGGTTATCTTTTGCCGCGCATGTACATTGGCCATCTCATTAGTGTCCGTAAGCAAAAATTCAACGATCAATTGATGGATGCGATCATGATCATGTCGAGTTCTTTTCGCGGTGGGCTAAGCTTGGTCCAAGCTTTTGAATCAGTGGCTGATGAAATGCCGGACCCAACCAAGGGTGAATTTGGGGTCGTTTTAGGTGAAAATAAAATGGGCGTACCGCTTGACGAATCGCTTAACCGTCTTTACCGGCGAATGCCATCAGCAGCTATGCAGCAGATGGTGACAGCTATTTTGCTGGCGCGTGAAACCGGCGGTAACTTGCCGATGATCTTTACCCGCATCGTTGCCAGCACCCGTGAGCGCAAGAAAATAGAAAAGAATTTGCAAACCTTGACAGTGCAGGGAAAGATCCAGGCCGTTGTCATGACCGGCTTGCCGGTATTTTTCTTTTTTACTGTATCGGGCTCAAACCCGCATTTCTTTGACGTCATGTTTAATTCGCCCAGGGGTCAGCAGTTGATGGTCGTCTGTATTGTTTTGTGGGTTTTGGGAGCATTAAGTATTTGGAAAATATCAACCTTTAAGGACGTGTAACATGTTAGTACCTTTATTATTCGCATTCTTTGCCGGATTTGCCCTTATCTTGGGATTTTGGCCGGTGAAATTAGACAGCCGCCCTACGTTGCAGTTGAATACCAATGATCCGTTAGTAGGACTGGCTCCGCCGCCTGGTGTCGAGAACAAAAAAAAGGAACCGGCTGATTTTATATTTGCAATAACGAGCAAGATAGCCTTTTTTAACAAACCTCTCGCCATTTCCCCCACCGGACAGCGTATGTACCGTGATCTGAGAATGGCAAAAACCAGATTAACCGTCGAGGAATTCTTTCTGGTCAAGGAACTTTTAATAGGTCTTTTATTACTGTTGGTCGTTAAATTCAATGGCAATGGGGATTTTTTCATGTTTGGGGTCTTGATGAGCATTGCGGCAGGGTATATGCTCCCGGAGATATGGCTGAAGGCAAGAATTAAAAAAGTTAAAGATGATATCTTAAGAAATTTGCCGGATACTGTTGATCTATTAGGCCTGTGCGTTAATGCAGGGCTGGACTTTATGATAGCGCTCAAATACGTGGTAGAAAAATCAACCTCTAACGTGATCATCGAAGAGTTAAGGAATATGACGCAGGAGATCAACGTAGGAAAGCCCCGAAGGGACGCGCTAAGGGGCCTTGCCAAAAAATACGAATTGCCCGATCTGTCCACCTTTTCTCGTACGCTGATCCAAGCTGACCGCATGGGAACATCAGTTATTGAAGCGCTGAATATTCTTTCCGAAGACATGCGTGAAGCCCGCTTTAGAAGAGGCGAAGCCATGGCTTTGAAGGCCCCCCTAAAGATGCTGGTCCCGCTACTGTTCTTCATCTTTCCAGTGGTAGCCATCCTGGTCGCCGGACCGGTATTCCTGGATTTCTTCCAGAACAATCCTATTAAGGGTCTTGGGCACTAAACTTTTGTGTCAATTGAGTAAAGGAGACGAACATTTTTTAATAAAGTGTTCGTCTTTTTTATTATTCTTTTGGAATACAGGTGTGCTATTACGAGGGTCGTTCTTTTGAAGAATTAAGTCCTAATAGAACGGGGAGATCAATGGGTTTGATGCTGATGATCTGCGGAACAAATCCTTGAATATTAATTTGGTCCAAAGGCTGTTGACTGATAGGAAGCGGCACGCCATTACCGTCACGCTTGATTTGTAATGACATCAGTTTGGAATTTAACGCGATACCACCGAGCTCACTGTCCGGATTCGTAGCAGCTGTCAACGGATGCGCCATGGCTGAACTTGCTGGCTCTTGAGCATTTGGAATTTCCATTCCAAGTTTTTTTCGCAGGGTTGCGATGGCCTGCTTCTGGATACCAGCAATAGGGCCGCTTCCCGAAAAGTTCATAATTGCAGCAAGAGCTTCAGGACGACCGGTTTCGACAAGAATGTCGATAGCAAATTTATAACGTTGGAAACGTTCATCGGGATCTAGGGATGTGTCCTCAGAAGGTGTCAACAAGAGCTCAACTCCCACCTGATAGTTTAAAGACGGAGAGTCCGCAATGATGTTCTTTAATGCAGCTACAATCGTATCCTCTCTCCTACTAGTAGGGTCATAAAAGGAAAAATGTCTCCATTTTAAAATGGGTTCTAACGCACGCTCATCGCGTATGTTCCCCAAATAACCTATAGTGGTTTTTAGTTCCTTATTAATATTCTCTCCACCTTGCAGAGAGATTTCTAAAGTATTAAGCGCGGCAAGAAATTTTAGGAGTACGGCTTCTATTCTTTCAGGACCATCTAGATGCCTTCCAATTTTTTCCCCCAGAATTTTTAGTGCAGCCTTTTGGGCATCAATAACTTCATCACGATGATCTGGATCAGAAAATTTTAGCATTGCGTCAAAAGATTTTTTGAAATCTGTTTCCGCGAGGATATTGAGCGCCCATATGTAATTTGCAGGCGCACTAGCAGGTAGTTTGAGGATCGAGCTGGCAAGTGTATAAGCCAAGTCTGAAGATTCAAGAGAACCCTCCAAAGAGTCGCGAATCGATCCCTGAACAGCAGGACTGGATGTATTTAAATGTTCTAAAATTGCATTGATCGCAGGTTGCTCTGCAGATTCATTTAGTGCGGAAATTAGAGGGAGCAACTTATTGTATTCGTCGGGATAGGCGCTCTCTAAGCTATTAAGAGCTTCTTGAGAAATTTTTTTTCTTAGAATATTTCTTGCCTGCCTCCTGGCTCCAGGCACGGTATCAGTGTAGTAGCCTGGGAAATAAAATTTTATGACTAGAGCAAGGGCTTCTTTATTACCAGCTTTAGCTAGCAAATTGAGTGCCCACACAAAAGTGCTGTCAGGAACAGCATACTGATGCATAGGTAGAACAGAAGAACCAATTTGACATATTCTGTCAGGAGAATCTTTTGCGATTCTTTCTAAGGCTACCCTAGCGGCTTCATCGTTGTAAGCTTTATCTAGATATTCTGCAATTGGGGCAATAGCCCGGGCATCGTCCATTTTACTCAGTTTATAAATTAAGTATCTTATTTTAGATCCATCAGTACGCAGATCGGTATTTTTTAAAGCACTGAGCGTCTCTTGAAAAAGTTCATCGGGAGGCTTGTTGCTACCGGGAAGAGTCACTCCAAATCTTTTTGCCAGAATATTTTCTGCATGTTCTTTGGCGTCCATAACAATAGGTCGATAGTCCGGGTCATTATAATTTATAAGAGCATCAAGAGCCTCTTTGCTATTCGACTCAACAAGCCAATTGATTGCCCACAGGCAATCATCGTCGCTGCTACCTCGGAATCTCAATATTTTGAGGCCGATAGAAAAAGGTTTTGATTTAGGGTACATCACCTCTAATCCTTGTCGTGCTTGCTGTCGGCGTTGATTGTTTTCTCGACCAACCAAACGAATCATCTGGTCAACAAATTCTTGAGCTCGACTTGGGATTTCTCCAGACGGTTTTTTATTGTCCGCAATCTTAAAAAAGAAAAGGCTGGAGAGTCCCGACATGGCTGCATTTGAATTTTGTTCCGCCAGTTGCCAAGTCGCATCGATCATTGTGCCTGTTGTTTGAGCAAAAGCTGGAGGGGCGGCATCTTTTAAAACAGTTACTCCCGTGTCTAAATCAGTTACCCCGTGCGCCCGCAGGGTTACTCCTCCTGAAAAATACTTTCTTGCTACCGTTTGACATCCCGATACAGGGTTAAAACAATTGGGAATCTGGTCTTCCTTTATATAGTTAAAAGCTCCTTTTTTGAAAGCCTTTAAGTATTGCTGATAAATGGATTCAATGTCGGCAGGATTACTGTATCCAATGCCAGCGGTTTTTTTCTTATCGGTGTAGACCCTGTTTAGAATACTTTCTTTAAGTGCTTTTTTGTACCAGGTGGCCAAGATCATGGCTTGGTACATTTGTCTTAATTGGGCAAAATTTTTACCCTCGTTAACTTCTTTTTCTAAAACCGGAAGGACGACGGAGCGGACAATTTGAGAGGCCAGGGAGTGGGTTTTATCAAGATTACCAACAGCGCCATGTTTTAGTAAGGACAAATAATCTTCTTCCAGCATGACCTTAAGACGACTTTTGACAATAAGGACCTTGCCGTCGTGTTCCCAGACAACCGCTTCTGAAGGGACGATCCATACCTTGTTAAAGGTGTTGACAGGAATTTGGGTGGTGCCGAATTCCTTGGCGGCCTTGCTGTATACCTGTTGCCAGAATTCTTTGCCTATGGTTTTTTCCGGATAAATGAGTGAGGCGGTCAGTTGTTTTAAGATATAATCCTGGGCCAAAAGGTCGCGACCCATGATAGTTTGGCCAAAGTTATCTTGGACAATACGGTCTTTTTCATAAGGAGAAAGATTGACCCATAGATCATCTTCAGGAATGGTCAAGGCTGTTAAAAAATACTTCATTATTTTAAGAGCTTCGTCTGAAAGGCCGGCACCTTTTAAATGGCTATGCCCCGTATCCATAAGAAAATCAAACTTCAAAGCATTTTCTGGATGAATAATCAGGCCCTTAAGAGTTAATGGTACGTAAGCAGATGTTATGCTAACCATGCTTCCAGGGGCAGGAAGCAGATCAATGCTAAATTCTTGGGCATGAATGTAGGGGGAGTTGCTGAAAATAAACGCAAGACAGACTAATGATGCAACCAGACGCCTAAACATGGTGTTTCCTAAGGGTTAATTGAAAAATTAATACAATGGGCCTGAGAAAGCGCTATCTTGTAAAATGTAACATATATTTTAATATTGTCAAATTAAAACTTTTGAGACTGCCTATTATAAACTATTCAAATACAAATAGATATGAATAATGGAAAGATTTTTTAAAAACATAATAAAAATTAAATCTTTCGTGAACAAAATTTGATTATAAAATGGGTCTTTTCCAGAGAAAACCGAGTAATATTATAGTGGGATAATTTGCAGTTGTTAAAAATAATAGATTTAAAGCAGCCTAAAATGACAGAAATGAAATTAATTTCCATTCTTAAAATCAAGCCTAGGATAATTAATTTCCATTCTAAAACAAACATTAACTAATTTCCAATCTGACTTAATTTCCATTCTGAAAAAATGAAGCTAAGTGTCATTTTCGCTTATATTTGGTTTATTTTCGTAAGCAACGTAAGAACGTCTGCAAGTGTCCCGCAAGAAAAATCGATTATAGGTCAATGTGCCCAAAAGACGGAAAACAAAATGCGATAGCAATTACCATGGAAGCCATGCCTATTGGGGCCCCGCCAAGCTTGGTGTCGGCATTTTTTAAATTTAGAAAATTTAAATTACTTTAAAAGTTAAATTAATTATGAAGATTGCCCAATGTTTTTAATTATTTTTCCATTAAGCTCAAAAGTGGCTCAAATCAAAAGACTTATGTTCGAAAAAAAATTTGCAAAAATTTGCTATCTGTATATAATATGTTATACTTCAATTGTCGACGAAAACCAG
>Ga0302320_10001174_pt1 | contig 62884 bp, 54 predicted proteins | sample Bog_T0_3_FD_202130 | JGI IMG/M metagenome (GOLD analysis project Ga0302320, IMG submission 202130) | Peat permafrost microbial communities from Stordalen Mire near Abisko, Sweden - Bog_T0_3 | ecosystem: Environmental > Terrestrial > Soil > Wetlands > Peat | place: Sweden: Abisko, Stordalen Mire...
GACCCAGCTGAGCGTCTTGGACATCGGTGGCGCCGACGGTGAGGGTGCCGGCGATGGTGGTGTAGGCGATGTGCTGGCCGGCTATATCGATGGAGCCCTGGGTCGTGGAATCGGCTGGTGGGGCTTTTTCGGCGGTTTTGTCGTCTTCTGCGAGGGCCAAGGCGGGAATGGTGAAACAAGCAGCAAGAAGAGCTGCGGACAGAAGGCGGAAATGGCGCATCAAGGAGATCTCCATGGAGGGGAGTGGGGCGAAAGGTCAGTATATCGCCTGCTATAGAGGTGGCGGGTCGCTCTCAGCCTGATCTGCGGTTGTCGGTGGTGCAGTGCTGATCGGGAGCACCGGGGCTTCCGTTCTCCGGAGACGGCTTCGCATCAGGAAGAAGAGAATCGCGCCCGCAGGAATAGAAGCGTACAAGAATGGGCTTTCGGGATCAAATCCCCAACCGACCGGCAATATCGATATGTAAAGGATCTTGTCCCATAGCTCGCCGCTCGACCATTCAATCCCGAGTTTTCCGATTCCTAGAATTGTGACGATGATCCAGAGCCATTTCCGCTTTTGAATCGGGGTTCGAATGCACAGAACAAGGGCGTCGAGCGCGAGGCCAACGGAGAACAGAGCCATGAGCACGATAGCGTAGTGCGGCCAGCCCTTCCCGCGAAGCGTGAACTGGCTGATGGATTCAAGCGGCATTGACTCTTGCTTGACCGATAGGTCGGTGATCGCATAATTCCCGGTTCGATTGCTGACAGTGACTTGAAACAGTACCCAGCGATCCGGATATTTGTACTCGAGGGTCACCATCTTTGTACACACGCCGCTCCCCTTGCATTCCGCAGTGGCTCCCAGGGTTTCAACACCGAGAGGCTCTTCTTGCGGAACTAGTGCAACGACGCTCCCAAGGTCGTTTCGAGCGCGGACTTTGTCCGCACTTGGGTCGAATGAGTCCAGTATCTGGTTGACTTGCCTCTGACGAAGTTCTTCAAAGTACACTTTGCCGCCCCGAATCGCGTCAGGTGCGATCCTGTCGAAAAGCCACCCGACTCTACATCCAGTCATTCCGAGCAACAAGAGAACTGCGGCAGGTTTCCAAAGTCTTGTCACGCGTAGCTCCGAACCAAATGGGGTAGGTGCTGAAAGCGCCACTACTTCTGCGGCTTATCGAACGGCTGCTTATTAGTGATTCTAGGCCGGTCTTCGGCCTGCAGTTCCTTGGAAACCTCCTCGACTTCGCGGAAGACGCGAAGCAGGTTTCCGCCGAGAATCTTACGGCAATCCTCAGCCGAGTAACCACGGGACATCAGCGCGGCGGTGATCTTGGGTAGGTCGGCCGGGGAGTCAAGACCTTCCGGCAATTGGCCGGAAACGCCGTCGAAGTCCGAACCGAGGCCCACGTGGTCGATTCCGGCTACCTTGGCGATGTGGTCGATATGGTCGATGACCATCGAAAGCGGCGGGCGGGGGATGCGGTCGGCGTAGCTGCGATGGATTTTCTCTTCCTCTCCGTAGGTGAACTCGCGGCCCTCAGCCTTGGCTTTTGCCTTGGCGTCGGCGACGGCCTTTTCAGCCTCCGGTCCCACTGTCTTCATGGCGTCGCGATAAGCCTGCGAGATAAATCCCGAGTAAAAGTTGACGTCGACCACACCGCCCTTGGAGCCTGGCCCGCCGGAGTTTGCAACGGCGCGGAGCATGTCGTCGGTCATGTTTCGGGGGACGTCGCAAAGGGCGCGGGCGGAGGAATGAGACGCGATGACGGGGGCGCGGGTGATGACCAGGGTGCGATAGAAGGTGTGGTCGGAGACGTGGGAGATGTCGATCATCATGCCCAGTCGGTTCATCTCGTAGACCACGTCTTTGCCGAACTCGGTGAGGCCCTCTTTGGTGTGAGGTATTTTGGTGTCGTCAATGTCGCCGGACGAGTCTGCCCAGTCTGTCGAGTTGGACCAGGTGAGGGTCATGTAGCGGACGCCCAGGGCGTAATACTGGCGGAGCAGCGGAAGCGAGTTCTCGATGGAGTGGCCGCCTTCGATGCCCATGAGGGCCGCGAGCTTATGATCCCGATGGGCCTGCTGGATGCCCTCAGCAGACGTGACGAACTCGATTTCGTCGGGGTGGTGGGCGACCTGCTGCTTGACGGAGTCGATGAGCTCAAGTGTGCGATGGGCGTATTGGCCCTTGTATAAGGTGGGTTCCACCCAGATGGAGAAGAACTCCGCGCTCAGGTTGCCCTTGTGGATGGAATCGAGATTGAGGTTGCCCGAGCCGAGCGGGTCGGCGAGATCGAAGTGTTCATCGACGAAGCGTTGCGGGGTGTCGGCGTGTGTGTCAATGACGATGGCGGAGCGATGGACGGCGTCGGGTGTGAGCATTTTTGGGGCAGGCTTGGACGGGGTTTGGGCGCAAAGGATGGCTGAAACGGCAAGCAGCAGGATGGCGAGCGGGTTGCGGGTGCGCATAGGCTTGCGCTCAGTATAGAACGTGCGAGCGATGAACCCTGCTCGACGGTCACTCCGCTATTCCTTCAGGAATTTGTCCCAGGAGTCCTTTTTCTCTTCCCAGGTTGGGTCGGGGACGAAGACTTCGCAGGCCTTGTGCCACTGTCCGGGCTGTTCGGGGCCGGAGTCCGGCATGGTGACTTTGTAGGCTCCGGGGCCGTCGTCGCCCTTGGCTGTGGCGAGAATGACCGCGTCGTATGTAATTCCATTGTCCGTGATGACCAGGACTTTTTGACCGATCGCAAACATGGGGCCTCCGCATTCGAACCTGTGAGGAAGTCTAACTCATTGGTTGGCGTTCTTGACAAGCGGAGGATACGATTCGTCCAGCTTGGGGTCGGATTGCCGCAGCGGGGAAGGTTGGCTGCTTGAGAAAGCGGCTCAGCGCGACTTGATGAATTCGACGCACCGGAAACGAAGTCCGGTCCAGTCTTCGTCGATGGCGACGGCGCGCACAGTTTCAAAGCCCGCGGCCTTTAGAGCATCCCAGCCAGTGTCGCGGTTGAAGTCGCACTTCAACTTCTTCGATGAGCCCTTGGGATAGGTGAACCACACAATGGCGTCGCCTTGGGCGCGAGCGGCAATAAGCGGAACGAGTGCGTCCACCTCGCTTTGCTTTGTGACGAACGCGAGCGAATAAGAATCTTCGGGACGGATTCGATATGGCGATGGATGACGACCGCGGGCAGCCTGGCAAGCTCCGGTTCAAAGCTTTGGGGCGCGTTGAGAACAAGGATGTCCTGTTGGTCTTTGAGTTGCAGTTTGTCGAAAATGGTGGCCATGGATTCCCATGATAGGCGAACGGCGGAAATAATCCGCAAGTGGTTATTTTGAAGAGCTGGCAGGGTTAGCCCAGACCGCGGAGTTGGCTCCCCATTTTTGAGGAACACGCTCAGAAGTGGAACCGGTAGCGCACCTCCGCGGAGAACATTCGCGGATCGTTGTAATGGAACCCGCCAATGGTGATGGAGTTGTCCTGCAAGATGCGGTGGTTGGTAACATTGATAACATTCACCGCTAACTTCCAGCGTTCGCCCATCGTGTGCCCGGCGGAGGCGTCGAAGGTGGTGTGGACGGGCAGATACGGTCCGTTGTAGGGGCCTTCGCTGGCACCGGCAAGCCCGTTTGAAAAACCCGAGCCATAGTACACATTGGTGGAAAACCAAGTGTGCAGCGGAAGGCTGGCCGTGAAGCCTGTGTTGAGTGTTTCGCGCTGGTCGTGGTCGAGCGGGATGTAAACGAAACCCCCATTGGTACATGCTGGATCGTCGGGGTTGGCGCAGGTGAATCCTCCAAGGATGGCTCCGCGCTGCTGGGCGATCTGGTTGGAGTAAGTCACGTGAAATTGGCCAAGGCGGCCCAAGTGTGGCGACCGGAGACTCAGCTCCCAGGCGCGCACAAGCGCTCCATCAACGGCGATGGGGATGCAGGCGTTCGACTCGCCAATGCATGAGTGATCGAGGAAATTGTTCACGCGATTCTTGAACGTATCAATGTCGAGAAACCAGCCTTTATACGGGATTTGAATACCGAACTGGTGTTCTTCGTCGCGCTCCGAGTGCAGAGGCGTGAAGGCATTCTCGCCTGTGGGCAAGTTGCTGGCATAGTTGAGAAAGGAGCTGGAGACAGTGAGGAGCGGCGCAGGTTGGAAAAAGTGGCCGTAGAACCCGCGCAGGACCCAGTGGACGCGAGGAATCTCAACAGTTGCGCCAATGCGGGGATAGGTTGCCGACTCATCGAAGCCTCCTTCGTAAATGGAGAAGCGTTCGCCGCCAAGCAGGGTAACGTATTGGCCAAGACGCAGGTGGTCGGAGAGATAAAACTCGAATAGGGACGCGTCGGCGTTTGCGCCCGTGTTGGGCTGCGACGGGGCCGAGTCGTCGTTGATCAGGATGCCGAAGTGGTCGCTCTCAGCCTGATAGAAGGTGTAAGCGCCGACAGAAAAGCTGTTAGGACCTTTATCGAGGTGCCCATCGAGTTGGCCGCCAACATAGTTTGAGATCTGGCGCCATGTGGTGGCGACGGGACTGTCGGTTGGGGGCGAATCGTAGTCGGCCTGGTTCAGGTGGTAGAAGGGCGCGAACGAAAATAGAGCCTTGGGCGAAAGGGTGTGGACCCAGTTCGCGATGACGAAGGAGTCGCGCTCGGATTGGCCGTCGCGCAGGCCGTAGGACTCGTAATACTGGCTTGCCTGCTCCCAGTCGTTGGGGTCGGGGTCGTAGGGAACCTGGAAGTAATCTTCGCGGTACTGGGCGTTCAGGCGCAGTTGATCGCTGGGGGTCTGGTTGCGAATGAGCGAGATAAAGCCGCTCCCGGAGTTGGTGGCGTCGTGATAGATGGCCGCTACGGGCGTTGCCAGGCCATAGTTCGAGCGCGAGCCGGTTAGGCTTGTGTACCAAGCGGTGGCGGCGGAGTGGTCGCCAAGCGAGAGCTGAGCTTCGCCGGTGGAGAGGTTGCCGCCTGTGATTAGCAGTTCGCCATCGCGGCTTCGCTCAAAGCCGTTGCGCGGAAGCACGTTGAATGCGCCATAGGTGCGGTCGCCTACTCCAGAATCATAGCTGCCGCGTTGCGTTTCGAGGGAGTCGATATCCTTGGGATCGATCTGCGGGCCGACGTTGGAGGCGATCTTGGTGTTGGGAATCGCAATTCCGTCTATGAGCCAACTGGTTTGATGCCCGCCGCGCATGTGCAGCATGTCGTGGGTCATGTATGCGCCGGGAACGTAGTCGGTGATCATCTCCATGCCGATTGTGCGGCCGGCGCCAGGGGTCTGTTCGATGTCGGCGCGGGTGATGAGCACGGTGGGGGTTACAGAATCGATAGTGGAGACGGACGCGTCAAGACCCTGAACGAGAACGGTTTGTGTCGCGGGAGCAACGGCCAGTGGAATGTGCAGAATGGGGTTGGTCCCGGAGGCCACATCGATTTGCTGCTCGACGGTCGAGAAGCCGGGAGCGGCTATCTTGAGTTTGTAGACGCCAATGGGTGCTTGAAGCAGATCGAATTCGCCTTCGGCGTTGGTTTTGGCACGCAGGATGAAGTCGGAGTCGGCGGCTTGGAGCTTGACTTCCGCGCCGGCGACGGGCCGGTGCTGAGGATCGTGGACTACGCCATGGACTGTGGCGAATACGGTGGCGAACGCGGGTGCGCAAGCAGCCAGCAGAAAAACCGCTAACTGGAAAAATAGGCGACGCATCATAGCTAAAACCTCCGCGATTGATCAGGTTTAGGGCTGACCGGGATTTTCCGTGCACAAACAAGCGTGTGCCCTGCTTTGCATTCAGGCTGCAAGGGCGTTCTTGGGGGGATGGTCTAGGCGAGAGTCGAGGCGGGAGGTCCGCGGCCGGCGCGGGTGCGGATTTGGCTCAGTCGGGTGGCTGCGCGGCCGGCGGCGGGCGAATGGACCTGCGCAAGTAGAACCGGCAGACTGACCCCGGAGGCGGTCAGAGCTTGAGTTGAGGTTGCAGGTCTGGCAGTGTAACCGGGGAAATAGGGGCAGGTTACGGGGGCGGTGAAGGCTGGAGCGGAGCCATGGGCAGTATTAGCCATGGTGGCGCCCGTGCGCGAGGGCATGGCGCAATGATGCCCTCCGTGGCGGCGGCAGCAGGGCGGCAGGCGCGAATCATTGTCGCTGGCTGGAAGGGTGGCCGCAAGCGGCCCGAGCCAGAAGAACAGAATCAGGTATATGGAGAGCCGGCGCCGCATCTGGGATTCATATTACATGAGGATTGGAATCTCGGAGGAAAGGGTGGGCTTCGGTCAGGTATCATCGGGGCATCGCGTTGTTTATCGAAGGATAAGAGGGAATCGCTTTGTCTGAAGGAAATATCGCTGTAACGCCGCTCGATGAATCCGCGCAGGATCGCCAAGTGCAGCGTCCGCTGCGCATTGCGCTTTTCGGATTTGGGACGGTGGGTAGCTCGGTGGCGCGGATTCTGGTGGAATCCAAGCCTGAGGGTCTTGAATTGACTCACGTCTTTAACCGCGGGGTCGCGCGCAAACGGGTGGATTGGACGCCAGCGACCGTGGAGTGGAGCGAAGACGCGGAGGCGGTGCTGGCCTCGGATGTGGACGTGGTGGTGGAATTGGCAGGCGGCCTGGAACCGGCTGGCGGCTGGGTGCGGAAGGCGCTGGAAGCCGGCAAGAGCGTGGTGACTGCCAATAAAAAGTTGATTGCGTATCACGGCATGGAACTGGAGCGGCTGGCTGCGGCCAGAGGCGGCCATTTGAAATATGGGGCGGCAGTAGCGGGCGGAATTCCCGTGATTCCGGGCCTCGAACAGGGACTGGCTGGGGACAGGATCGAGCGCATTGAAGGCATTCTGAACGGCACCTGCAACTTCATCCTGAGCAGCATGGAGGATGGCGCGGAGTACTCGACGGTGCTGGCCGAGGCGCAGGCCAAGGGTTACGCCGAGGCTGACCCGACCGAGGATGTGGGCGGGTTCGACGCGCGCGCCAAACTGGCGATTCTGATGCGCCTGGCCCTGCGTGTGGCCGTGGACCCGGAGGAGATTGTGCCCCGGCCAATTACCACGGTTACGGCGGTGGACTTCAGCTATGCGCGGGATCTTGGCTGCACCATCCGTCAGGTTGCGCGAGCCGAGCGGGCTGGGGATGCATCTTCCGCCATGGTGGCGGCGACGGTTGGACCGATGCTGGTGGCGGTGCGCTCGCCGCTGGCGTGGTCGCGTGGCACGGAAAACATGGTGATTTTTACCGGTCACTACGGCGGCGATGTTGTGTTTTCAGGCCACGGGGCGGGCGGACACCCAACGGCCGTGGCAGTGGTCAGCGATCTCCTGGCGCTGGCGCATGGCTCGCGGCGGGTCGAAATCCCCGCGGCTCCGGCGCGGTTGAGCGCGGAATTCGAGGTGCCGCATTACATCCGCTTTCTGGTGACGGACCGGCCGGGAATTGTGGCCGAGATAACCGGGGCGCTGGCCAGGGAGCGGATCAACATTCGCGCTATCGTGCAGAAGCCCGGCTACCCTGCGGATGCGTTGCCGTTCGTTGTAACGGTGGAGCCGTGCAAGGCGTCCGCGCTGCAGCGGGCGCTGGCGGCCATGCGCTCCATGGATTGCCTGCTGGTTGAGCCGCTGGACCTGCAGATGCTGGAGTGACAAAGAGCAGGGAATAGAGAATAGGGAACAAAGTGGCGAGCAAGCAGTCGTCGGATGAGCTGTGATTCTACTCTTGGGGGACGAGGGATGATCGAGACGAATTACAAGTGTGAGATATGCGGGACCGAGAGCGAGAACCCGGTGCGGTGGATCGTGATCCATTGCAGCAATGCGCAACTGACCGTTTTCAAATGGACGGTGGAAGCAGCCGGCGCTCCCCACGCGCGGCATTACTGCGGCGAAGCCCACGCGCAGGTCTATATCAGCCGTTGGTTTGAATCCTTCTGCGGGTGAGCTCTCGATTGATCCCTCAACGCTTGCCCTTGCCTGGCGCGGGCCCGGTGGACTCGCGAACTACCAGTTCCGGCGCCATGACAATCTCCGAGGGATACGGCCTTTCCCGGTCGGCAATCCTCTCAAGCAGCACTTGCGCGCCGCGTTTGCCCATTTCAAGCAGCGGCTGGCGGACTGTAGTCAGCGAAGGCGTAGAGTAAGCAGCCGACTGGATGTCGTCAAAACCAACAACGGAAACGTCTCCCGGCACGGTGAGTCCGGCATCTTTCAGGGCGCGAATGGCGCCGATGGCGGCGATGTCGTTAAAACAGAAGATGGCGGTGAAGTCACGGGTTTTTTCGAGCAGCGCCTGCATCGGCTTGTAGCCGATCTCGGGTGCCATGGGGTGGTATCCATCCTTCATCGACCAGCCGGCCGAGTCGATGCGGATGACTAGCGCCGGATCGAGTTTGAGGCCAATTTCTTTCGCCACCTGCTGGATGCTCTCCCAGCGGAACTCCGAGTCGGGGATGGCGCGCGGACCGCGCATGAATGCAATGCGCCGATGGCCAAGCCCGCTGAGGTGCGTCAAGGCCTGATGTACCGCCAGGTGGTGATCGAGGACGATATTGGTTACGTTTTCCGCCACGCTGTGACCCGAGATGGCGACCACCGGAATGGGAACGTCAATGTGGTCGGCAGGCGTGTTGAGCAACAGAAAGCCATCCACGGAGCGCTCCACCAACATACGCGGGTATTTGTCGATGAGTTCGCGCTTCCAATCGTGGCAGGCGGTGAAGTAGAAGTAGTGCGCCGCAGTCAGTTCCTGAACCACGCCGCTCATTACGCGTGTGAAGTAGCCCTCGCTCAGGTCGGGCGCCAGCACGCCGACACTCATGGACCGGCTTTGGCGCAGGGAGCGGGCAAAGTAGTTGGGGCGGTAGTTCAGCCGCTCCGCCGCCTCCATCACCCGCGTGCGAGTCTCCTGAGGGATGGACTTGGCCGCAGGGGAATTATTCAGGACCAGGGAGACTGTGGTCTGCGAGAGCTGCAAATGCTCGGCAAGCGCCTTGAGGTTGACGTGCCCTGGCGGCGTAGATAGTTTTCCCTTTGCCATGTTCGAGTTGTAACACGTTTGCAACGCAGTGGACAGTGATGAGTGCGGAGTGAACTGTGGACAATAGCTGGGCCTCAATCCAATGGTGATGTTATTTCATTCGGACCTCAATATCGCTGCGGCCCGGCTTGAGAACCCAGGTTTGGCCGTTGAACTCGAAGGTTCCGGTCAGGGTTCCAGGAAGTGTAATGAACGCGTGCAGGTTGGCTCCTCCCTTAACACCCATGCCGGCGTGCAAACCCGAGTACTGGTATTCAACCTTGATTTCGCCCTGGGGATGGGGATAAACAGCAGTGAGCGATGGCAGATTGCCGAGATGCGGAGCGATGCGTACGGTGGCGAAGCCGGGGCTGGAAGGCTCGATTCCGGCTACCAGCGTGAGCAGATCGTAGATGGGATGAGCTGTCCAGGCGTGCGAGTCGGAGCGGGTGTTGCCTGGAACCTCAGGCCATGTGCTGAAATGGAGCGGCAGCAGTTTGCGCCAGGGGTCGATGGAATGCAGGTATTCGTCTGCGAGCCCGGCATGATCGAGAGCACGGGCAAGGTAGAAGCGGAAGTAGTAGGAGGCGCTAAGGGTGCCGTCGGGGGTGGAACCGGGGTCAATGGCCAGCATCCGCTTGAGGACCTCGCGCTGGCGGTCTTCGGGGATGACATCGTAGAGTACGGCAAGGATGTTGGCCTGCTGGCTGAAGTTCTTCTGGTCGGGATTATCGGCGATCAGGCCGTGCGAAGCGGACCAGCAGTTGGCAGAGAGCCCGGCGCGGACATGCGCGGCACGGCCCTGGTATCGAGAGGCGAAAAGCGGGTCGCCGACGGAGGTTTCAAGCTCGGCGGCTTCGCCCAGCGCTCCCAGGTATTCGAGCGTCGTAACGCACGATTCGCCACTTGCGCTGTAGGTGGGGATAACCTGTTTATCTTGAACCCAATCGATGAAGCTCCACCAGGGCAGTTGGCGGAGAAGGCCGTCGGGCTGCTCGTATTTTGCGAACCAGTCGAGCACCGAGCGGGTACCAGCCAGCTTGGTCCGGACGAACTCAGTGTCCGCCCGGTACATCCAGTAGTCGTGAACCATGCCGATAAACAGCAGCGAAAAGGTGGGGATGATCTGCGGCAGGGAACTGGGATACCGGCTGCGGGTGATTCCCTCGGGCATGCGGGACTGGTCGAAGGCCTCAATCGCCTGGCGGGCGAGACGATCGTCGCCAGCCACGGAGTAGGAGATGAGAGCCTGGATGCGCGTGTCGCCGACGTACTGGAGTTGCTCAAAGTAAGGCGTGTCCATGTAGGTTTCGTGGGCGTCCAGGCGGGCAGTGCGCCAACTGATCTCCCAGATTTTGGCCAACTCGGGGTCGTTGGCATCAAACTTCGCTCGCTCCCCAAATGGATATGCCGTAAACTGCGCTGTCAGCGATTCAAGCGTGAGCGGTTGGTCGCCGGTGGTAATGTCCAGATCCAGATATCGCCATGTCCGCCACCAGAGCGGCTCAAAAGTCCGGTGCGGGCCGCCGTCGGGTAGGAAGCTGTCGGTGAGGCCGAGGGCTTTTCGGTCGCCGATCTCGTCGCGGTCGCCCTTGTGCTGGTCGTTGTCGTAGAGGGCTTCGGAGTAAGTGAGTGAGATTCTGGACCCTTTGCCGCCGGAAACGGTTAGCTGGGGATAAGCGCTGGTGAGGGTGCGGTGGTCGAGGAGGATGTGGGCATTTACATGCGCTGGGATTACGACGCTCCGACCAGGAAAGTCAGCGATCTCCAGTTTGTCCGAAACAATCTCGAGTGCAATCGAACCCGGCTCTGCGGGCACGTGGGTTGGCTGATCGACCTTGGCGCGCACAGCCTTTCCTGCATCCGCTGCCGCGTACTCCATGTGCGGCAATTCGTCGGGAACCAAACCCCAAGGATTGTCACCGGTTGTATCGGCCGAGTGGGCCCGGTTGACCGGGAACATGCTTTCAGGAAGCGGTGACGCGGCAGGAACCCAGGCTGTTCCTGCGGCGGAAGGCGAGTTCCAGTTCCAGTCGTAATGCGAAGCGTCGAGTTCTTCCCCAGGCCCGGATGCAAAATAGGTTTGCAGGCTCACCGACTTTCGATCCAAAGGCCGTTGACCTGGCTCCACTTCCACCAGCCAGTCCTTCGGGGTGCTGATGGAAATGTCTCCTACAGCTTCACTCTCCAGCAGAAAGGCGGTGCGGTCGCTCATCTGCGCGATGGGTGCATAGACGCCGAAGTTCCACACCGTTGCCGTGATCAGGTTCTGGCCCGCCTGGAGCAGCGGGGCCAGTTCGAATCGCTCGTAGCGCCAATGGTTCAGGTCGCCGCGCGCCGGCCCGTCTCCCACACGCTTGCCATTCACATATAGGATGAATCGGTTATCGGCGCTCACGCGGACCACATAGCTGGTCGGCACCGATGCCAGCATCAGCGTGCGCCGGAAATGCAACACGACGGGATCGCGCAACGGGGCGGTGGGATGCGTGATCCACGAGGCCTTCCAGTCACGGTGAAGTGGATCAGGCTGGGTGGTGGTGGTTTGGGCTTGCAGGGCGAATGAGGCGAGAGAGATTGAAATGAGAGCGGCAAACTGGCGCATGTGATCGGGCCTTCCGTTGGACGCATACCAGCTTAGTACAGTTCGGTGAGGACAAGACCGGACGGGATGGTAAGCGATTACGGTCCGACGGCTATCAGCCAGCTTCTTTGGTCCTGAGTTCAGGCTGGACCAGGGCGCGCAAAATCCACGCAAAAACAAACAGCGTCAGGCCGCCAATCCAACCGCCCAAGCTGAATGGGTCTGGGAAGTACATGGCTGTCACAATGCCGGTTCCAATCATGATCACGCTTAGCGCGCCGTACGCGCGCATGCCATAGAGAAAGATGAACGGGAGGTAGTGCGCTCCCACGATAACCAGCAAGGCGGGGTAAAACAGATTCTGATGAAATTCCGTCAATGGAACAAGCAAAAGCATGCCGATTGGAACGGTGAATGCGATCTGCATGGCAAGATGTCCCAGCGGGTTTTCGCGTGAGAGCGATGCGGGCCGCCCTGAAATCCGAAGGACTAGTTGGGTGATTGGGAAGATGAAAAAGCCCCCGAATACCAACTCGACGATGGCTTCGCGGGGAGAAACCCAGGTGCCGAGAGCGGCCGACGCCAGCCACAAAGCCGACGTGACGAGCTGTCCCAGGAAGCCGCCAACAAAAATGGTCCGTGATTCCGCTTGAGCATCTTTTACGTGCATGGCACGTCCTCTGGGCGTGGTTGTTCCCAACCATTGGGTTGACCTGCGCGGATGCCCACAGGTCTTGCGACTATTGTTGCGAGTTCCCGAGTGGTTCGAGGATCATTTACGCAAATCACTCCGCCATGGTTCCCGGCGCGCCGTGGGTCGGTGCAAAAATACCTCTCCGAGTGCTTTTTTCCGCTTGTATGCGCTTGATTTTGCTGTGTTGTAACCTCCTGTTCATCTTGGCCCGGTAGCCTACCCTAGGTGAACGTCAACGTGGCCGAGATTCGCAGCGCTCAAGCTCAACCTAAGACTGAACCGGGTCACCCTGGCGTGCCGCAGCCAGCGCTGGTGGGTCCAGTCGAGTCTTCGGCGATTCGCAAGTTCCTGCTGTCGCGGGGCAACTCGGCCATCGCGGATCGTGGATTCAGCTGGTTGATGCTGCTTTGCGCGTTGAGTATCTTCGGCATCGTGGTGCTGATTGCCAGCGAGCTTGTGCAGCGTTCTCACCTGGCCTGGAGCACCTTCGGTCTCGGCTTTTTCTTTTCGGCATTCACCGATCCATACACCAAAATGACCATGTTCTGGGACCCGGTAAACGGGCATTTCAGCGCGCTGCCATTTCTGTATGGCACATTGGTTTCGTCGTTTCTGGCCTTGCTGCTGGCGGTGCCTCTGGCCATTGGCTTGGCCATTTTCCTCACCGAGATGTGCCCACCTTTTTTTCGCGGGCCCTTGGCGTTTATCACTGAGCTTCTCGCGGCCATTCCGAGCGTCATTTACGGGCTTTGGGCCGTGTTTGTGCTGGTGCCGCTTCTTCGCGAACATGTCAATCCGGTGCTGATTCAATTTCTTGGATGGACGGGCTTTTTCAACGACGACAATCCAACCGGCCTGGGTTTTGTTTCGGCGGGCGTGATTCTCGCCATCATGATTCTGCCCATCATTTCGTCGCTGACGCGGGAAGTGATGTCCGCGGTTCCCGGCTCGCAGCGGGAGGCGGTCTTGGCGCTGGGCGCTACGCGGTGGGAGATGATCCGCATGGGCGTGTTGCGCAATGCTCGAATCGGAATCGTAGGCAGCGTGATTCTGGGCCTGGGGCGAGCGCTGGGCGAGACCATGGCGGTGACCATGGTGATTGGCAACACGCCGCAGATTCAGAGATCACTGCTTTCGAATGGGGCTTCGATGGCGTCGGTGATCGCCAACGAGTATGCCGAGGCCTCAAGCGATCTGCACTTGAGCGCCTTGACCGAAATTGGTCTGGCTCTGTTTGTGGTAACCATTATTGTGAACGCGCTGGCCAGGGTGCTGGTGTGGGCGGTTACCCGAGGCGCTCCGGCGCGTGTGGGGTAGAGCAAGAAATTGGATTCATTGTTAGGGAGAGCAGAGTCTGAGAAAGAGTAACGATCTTCGAGCCAGGATCAGGATGCTTGCCGATGGCGGCGCCACCGGGTTGGCGATTTTGTCGACGGTGCTGGTGGTTGCACCGTTAGTGGCAATCTTCGCCTATCTCATCTATAAGGGCGCCAGTTCTCTTAGCTGGGAATTCTTTACGCAGATTCCGAAGCCGGAAGGCGAGCTTGGCGGCGGCATGGCCAATGCCATCGTGGGCTCGGCGGTCCTGCTCGCCATCTCCAGTGCAATCGGCATCCCCATCGGCATTGGCGGAGGGATTTATCTGGCCGAGTTTGGGCGCGGAACCAAGCTGGCCAATATGGTGCGCTTCACCGCCGATGTGCTCAACGGCGTCCCCTCCATCGTAATGGGGTTGGCCGTTTACTCGCTGATCGTCTTCAGGGAAAAACACTTCTCGGCATTCTCTGGCGGCGTGGCGTTGGGGATCATGATGATTCCCACCGTGTGCCGCACTACGGAGGAGATGCTGCTGATGGTGCCTCATGCGGTGCGCGAGGCGGCGCTGGCGCTGGGCGTTCCCAACTGGCGATCGGTTCTGTCGATCACCGTAAAGACGGCTTCGCCAGGCATCATCACCGGCTGCATGCTGGCGTTTGCGCGGGTGGCCGGCGAAACCGCGCCGCTCATATTCACGGCATTCGGCAACTCGAATTGGAGCGTCAATCCAAACGAGGCTATTTCCGCACTTCCGCTGCAGATTTATATCTATGCTATCTCTCCCTACGACGACCTGCATAAACTGGCGTGGGCGGGGGCGCTGGTGTTGATTGTGTTGATTGTGCTTGCGGTTTCACTAGTGCGCTTTGTGGCCAGCCGCGGCGTTTTGAAGGGGGCAAGCTAAGTGGGCGTCGGCATCGAGGTTACCAACCTGAACGCGTGGTACGGCACCAATCACACGCTCCAGGACATCAATCTGAATATTCCGGCCAACCATGCCACGGCGCTCATCGGTCCCTCGGGCTGCGGCAAAAGCACCTTTGTGCGCTGCCTGAACCGCATGCATGAGACCAACCCCATTGCGCGCGTCACAGGCACGGTGCGCATCGGCGACCTCGACATTTACGAAGATGCCAAGCCGGTTGAAATCCGCCGCCGCGTGGGAATGGTATTTCAGCGGCCAAATCCGTTTCCCACCATGTCCATCTACGACAACGTGGCGGCCGGGTTGAAGCTCAACGGTTACAGTAACCGGCGCGTTCTGGACGAGATTGTGGAGCGGTCGCTGAAAAACTCGGCGCTGTGGGACGAAGTGAAAGACGACCTGAAAAAGAAATCGGGCGCAAGCTTGTCGGGCGGCCAGCAGCAGCGCCTGTGCATTGCGCGCGCCCTTGCCGTGGACCCGGAGGTGCTGCTAATGGATGAGCCGGCATCGGCCCTGGACCCGGTTTCCACGTCGAAGATCGAGGACCTGATCTTCCAGTTGAAGACGCAGTACACTATCGTGATTGTGACCCACAACATGCAGCAGGCCGCCCGCGTGGCGGAGAAGACGGGCTTTTTTCTGAATGGCCGCATGGTGGAGTTCGATTCCACCCACAAGATCTTTACCAACCCCAGCGACAAGCGCACAGAAGACTACATTACGGGCAGGTTCGGATGACGCGGATACGGTTTCAAAGAAGCCTCGACGACTTGAAAGAGCAGTTGCTGGTGATGGCAGGGCTTGCCGAGCAGGCCATCCAGCGCGCCATCGAGGCGTATCGTGTGCGAGATCTCTCCATCTGCGACCTCGTCAGCCGGAGCGAGATCGCCATTAATCGCCTGGAGCGGGACATCGACCAGGCGGCGCTGGACCTGCTTGCGATGGAACAGCCCATGGCCATCGATCTGCGCTTCATCCTCAGCGTGATCAAGATCAACGCGGATCTGGAACGCGTAGGCGATGCCGCCAAGAGCATAAGCGAACGTGTGCGCGGCATGGACCAGATGGCGGTTGCGGATTTGCCCGTAGATATTCCGCGCATGGCGTCGCTGGCGGCGGCCATGGTGCGCAAGTGCCTGCAGGCGTTTATCGAGGCCGACGCGGAGATGGCGCGAAGCGTGCTCAGCATGGACGATGCGGTGGACGCGATGAATCGCGCCGCCTACAAGGCGCTGATGAAGGTGATGGAGGATCAGAGCCACATTGCTCCGCAGGCGCTGAATGCGCTGATGATCTGCCGCAACCTGGAACGAGTGGCCGACCACGCCACCAACATTGCCGAGGATGTGATCTTCTGGCTGCAGGGCGCGGATATTCGCCACTACAAAAGCGTGACCGGCGGGCGGGACCCGCACGCTGTCGGGTAGGTAAGTCAGTCAATTCGAGATCGATTCTCTCATCTCAACCTTCGCGTTCCGCTCGCTGATCGTTTGCGCAGGCGCTTCGTGTCTCACGCACCGTGGCGGCAGCAGTTCCTGCTTTCGGCACGTTAGTCTTAAGTTGTGACAGTGGAGCGCGCAATGGATGCGGAACCAGGAAAGCCAGGCGATGGTCCCGCAGAGGTGTATACCCGCCGGCTGCGAGAGTTGCTTCAGGAACAGGCGGTTGAAGAGTGGCGGGAGAGGCTTCTGGGATTCTTGAAGCTCGCAGTTGCCGCAATCACTCTGATCTCAACGTTTGTCCTTTTGCGCCACACATCGTCTATCGAGTTGCTGCCGGCGCCGGTCGGCCTCTTCGTAGTGCTGGCAGTCGTACACGAGAAAGTGATCCGGTCACTTCGTCTCCGCGCGCGCAACATTCGATTTTATGAGCGCGGGCTGGCCAGGATTGAGGATCGCTGGGCCGGCACGGGAGAAACCGGAGAGCGATTCCTCGATCCACTGCACCCCTATGCGCGCGACCTGGATTTGTTCGGCAAAGCCTCAGTGTTTGAATTGCTATGCACGGCGCGCACCCGGGCCGGAGAGGAGACGTTGGCCGCGTGGCTGCTGGCTGCTGCGCCCGTGGATGAGATACGCAGGCGCCAGGGCGCCATTACCGATCTCAAGGACCGCGTGACCTTCCGCGAGAAGCTGTTTTCGCTTGCGGAGACGGTGCGGCTGGGAGTACGGCCGGAGGCGCTTGCCGCCTGGGGAGAACGCGAGCCGTACTTTGCGGAGCGCGGCACACGAGTGGTAACCGGGGTGCTTGCGGTGCTGTGGATTCTGAGTTTGGTTGCGTGGGGCGTTTGGGGTCTCGGCTCGGCAGCTTTGGCAATGTCCGTTCTGAATCTTGGTTGGGCTCACCGGTTGCATACCCACCTCGAAGATGCGGTTGGCGCTTTGGAGAATGCGACGGAGGACCTTGCGGTGCTTGCCGGAGTTCTTTCGCTGTTGGAACTGGAGCGCTTTTCTTCTCCAAAACTGGTTGAGATGCAAGCCGCTCTCAGACGCGACGGAATTGCTCCATCTGTGGCAATCCGGAAACTCGCGCGGGTCGTTGAACATCTCCACCAGCGGCGCAACTTGTTTCTCCGGCCGTTCGACCTGTTTACGTTCTGGAGCGCGCAACTGGCATTTGCGGCGGAGCGCTGGCAACGGGAGTTCGGACCGAGTATTCGCGAATGGCTGAAAGCAGTCGGAGAGTTAGAAGCACTTACTGCGCTCTCCGCCTATACTTTTGAGCATCCGATAGATGTGTTTCCGGACTTTTCCGAGCCTGAGTTATCCGCGTTTGAATCGCCCGGCATGGCCCCGCTGTTCGACGCGGAGGGCCTGGCTCATCCACTACTCCCCGCGGGTAAGTCCGTTCGCAACGACCTGAAACTCGGCGACGGCCTGCAGCTAATTATTTTGAGCGGCCCGAATATGGCGGGCAAAAGCACCTTTATCCGCTCGGTCGGCGTGAATGCGGTCTTGGCGCAGTGCGGCGCGCCGGTGCGGGCGGCGCGGTTGCGGATGTCCCCGCTCACGGTTGCGGCGTCTATCTGCATACTCGATTCGCTGTCGGGAGGCGTTTCGAGATTCTACGCGGAGATACACCGGATCAAAGTTGTCTCGGATTTAACGCGCGGGCCGGTTCCGGTCCTTTTCCTGCTCGATGAGTTACTATCCGGCACTAACTCTCACGACCGGTTGGCAGGCACCGAGTCTGTTGTGCGAAGTCTGGTGGAGCGCAGTGCCATCGGCATAGTCAGCACGCACGACCTGGCGCTGGCGCAGATTCCAGCCGCAATGGGGGAATGCGCTGCAAACTATCATTTCGAGGATCGGTTTGAAGACGGCAAGTTGATCTTCGATTACAAACTGAAACCGGGAATCGTAAAAACCAGCAACGCGCTGGAACTTATGCGATCGATTGGATTGGGCGTGGGAAGTTATAACCTATAATTTCCACCAATCGAGCAGTAACATGCGCGGATAATAGAGTACCGCGTGGACTGGCGCATCCGCGCCTTGCAAATTGCGCAGAACCTGCGCATACGCTTCAAGCTGAGGCGCAAAAATCTCTCGAAGCCTGGGCAACGACGCCGCTGGATCGGAATCGCGCATTTCAGCGTGCGCGGTTTTGTAGTCGACGATCCACCAGGCCTGCTGGCCCTCCGACAACGGCTCGAGTCCGGCGCGAAAGACGCGATCGACGCGAACGGCAGTAAGCTCCCCGGCGACCACACCCCCCCAGCGCACCTCGTTGCCCGAATCCGCGTGCGGCGAGAGAATCCATTGGCCCTCGGGGTCATGCGAAGTTCCGAGCGCAAGCTGCAGTGCTTCGGCGGCGATTGCCGCGGCCTGGGCCTGGTCCACACCTGCGGCTCGCACCTTGGCTGCGATACGCGTTTCGAAACGCTGGAGCGTGACGCGGGCCGCATTCCATTCGAGCGTTGTCCGCAGGCGAGCCAGCTCCTCGAGGAAGCTATGCACGGCTGCGCCAAGTGCGCGGGATAGCAGCCCGCCTTGATGGCGCGCGTAGAGCCTGCCCTCAAAGGTCTCAGATGCGACAGCTGGTGCGCACGGCCCTGAAGCGTTGCGAGACGTCGGATCGGTGCGCGCCGGCCGATAATTTCCAGGAAGGCGGCGAAGCGGCGTTGGTTTGGCCGCGGAAGGCATCACCAGCAGGTTGCTCTCGGCGGAAGCTGCAATGGATTCTATCTCTGCTTCGATGGGAGTTGCAGCCGCTTTCCACTCTTCGAATCGGACGCGCACCTCTTCTTCAAGCGCAGGCCAGGCCGTCGCCAGCAGGCTACCGGTTGGCTCCGCGAGTTCAGGACTGCCGTCACTCCCGGGTCGGTATGCCGGACGCGCAAAGAGATGAAGCTCGTCGCGCGCGCGGGTTGACGACACATAGAGAATCCGTCGGTCCTCTTGCGATTCCCGCTCCCGGTATTCGTGATCGACCCATTGCTTGGCCTTGCCACGATCTTCGCCTTTGGGTTGAAGCGGGGCAATCAGAAACTCGGTGATCTCTCCGGATTCGTCTGGTTGCGCCAGCCCTCGTTCCAGCCAGGAGAGAAGCTTGCCTCGGCTTCGGCCCCCGGCAGCCTGCATCTCGGGCACGATGACGACTTCAAACTCGAGGCCTTTGGACTTATGAATGGTCATCAACTGCACACCGCATTCACTACTTGCCTCAGGGTCGGGCAGCGCGGTCAGCTTGTCCAGCGCGGCGTCGAGGGCCGGTCCCAGCAAATCCCGTTCGCCAGCCGGCAGCCGGTCCAGGCAGCTCCAAAGCAGGTTGACGTTTGCGCGCGCAGTTCGATCCAGGCAATCTGCGCCGCCCAGGCTCAGCCAGGCCTGCTCCAACCAGGTTCCAAGCGAGAAAGTCGGCTGCGTGGCGCGAATTCTCGGCGCGGTCGAGAGCACCTCCAATACTCGGCTGGTAGAGCATTGGCCGGCTGGGCTTAGCAGCGCCAGGCGTTCGGAAAGCAATTCCGGCACGGGCCTCGCAAGGATCTCCGGACTGTCGGCGCTGGTGAGAGTGTGCAGGTCGTGGAGATCAAGCCCGCACCACGGAGCGCGAAGTACGCCCAGCCAGGCGACACGGTCTTGTGGATTCATCAGGGCGCGCGCCAATGCAAGGGCATCGAGTACTTCGGGACGGGCCGCCAGCTTTTCCAGATCGAGTGCTCGGAAAGGAATTCCAGCCTGCCGCAGCGCATCGGCAATAGGCGCGAGCGCGGATCGTGCGCGGCCCAGAACGGCGATTCGATACTTCTCACCGGTTTCGCGGGCCTGCTCCATGCGCCCAATGTGACTCCGGATCAACTCGACGATCTCGTTGATTTGCGCAGCGCGGGCAGCCTCTTTCTCATTCAGCGCTGCGGGATTAGCCGCTTTGCCTCGTGCGGTCTGTGGAACAAAACCAAGGTGTAACTTGAAATATTGATCAGGACTGGGTCGGCCTTCAGGAAATGGCTTGGCCGGTGAGAAGGTGACTCCGCTGCTGTCGGGGACGGCAAATACCAGGTCAAGGATTCGATTGAGGCGCTCGATGAGCAATGGAACGGTTCGGAAGTTGGCCCCCAGAGATACGAAGTCGAATAGCAGAGGTTCGGAGTTGGGGATTTCAAGACCGATTTTCTTCACCCGCGCGAAAAGCTCCGCATCGGCGTCACGGAAAAAGTAGATCGATTGCATGGGGTCGCCAACCAGGAAACAGGTTCGTCCGACTCGGTCGGGCCATGCGGCGATCAAGGCGGCCAGCAGCTGATGCTGGCGGCGGCTGGTGTCTTGAAACTCGTCGACCAACAGGTGGCGAATACCATCGGCGGCGGTGAGCGCGGCCTCGGTGGGCTCGCCGTCGCTGCCTTTCAGTACACTCTGGGCAATCTGTGCAACTTCGATGAAGTCAACCGCAGCAGCTTCCGCGAAGTCCACCTTGAGCTGGGCTGCCGCGTGGCGCAAAAGGGTAAAGCAGGCGCGGACGATAAGCCAGTCTTCGTCTGTGTATCGCGCTGGTGGCAGGCTGTTGACCGTGGCAAGGCCGGTTTCGAAACCTGGAATGGCTTTGAGTCGGGAAATAAGATTGAGGACCTGGGCCTTTTCGCGTTTGCAATGGGCAGGGAAGCCGAGGAGAACATTGACCTGCTTGCGGAACTCTCCCGCGGAAGTGAGCAGAAATTTGGCCAGGTTCAGGTGCGCCTGTCGCGCCTCTTCCATAGATTCGGTACCGCTGAACGGACCGGCAGGGAACTCGGCTAGCTCAGCGAGTTCGTTGTGAAGCTGACCACCGCTCTGTGTGCAGGCAAAGCGCGCCAGCTCCAGCACTTCTTCGCGCACTCCAGGAGATGGATCGATCAGCAGGCTCAGTTCGTTGAGCGCTTCCCGGACCGCGCATGAAAATGGACGCTCCAGCCGCTCGCGCAGCGTTTCCCAATCCGGCTCACGCGCCAGCAGGAAGTCGTGCATCCAGCGGTCCCGTTGCGAGAGCATCTCGACGAGCAGGTCTTCCAACTCACGCCAGTTGTTGTCGCGCCACTCCAACAACGCTGCAATCGACCCTGTGAGCGATGCATCGTCCGCGTCGATTTGTTCGATGGTCTGTCGGGCCGCACGACGATAGAGTTCCGCAGGCTGTTCCGCGATCGCCAGGCCGCCTCCAAAGCCGGAAAGAAGCGGCTGTTGCACCGCCAGGTCGCGGCAGAAGGAGTCGATGGTGCAAATGCGGAGTTGACCGGGCAAATCGAGCAGCTTCCATTCAAGCGCCTGCGAGCGCTCAAGGACGCGGCGAGCAGAAGCGCTGGGCTCGTCGTTCCTCAGTTCATCCAGAACGCGATTGCGCATCTCGGCAGCCGCAGCGTTGGTAAACGTGATGGCCACAACCTGCCCTGGACTGTCTACCTCGCCCAACAAGGAGAGGAATCGATCGGTGAGCAACGTCGTTTTACCGGAGCCGGCGGGTGCCTGGACGAGAATGGAGCGAGTTGGATCGAGAGCGCGATCACGTTGAAGCTGATCGGGAGGGGTTGGCTTGCCAGCCAGGTTACTCATGGGCTGCCTCCTCGCCGTAGGCGCCCCCTTCGCCTTCCAGTGCGGCCAGGTTCTCATGGACGCGGCACAGGGTTTGCAGTCCGCATCTTTCACAGGTTCCGGGGAATTCTCTGGGGTTCACTTCGGCGCGCCCATCTAGGAAATTGCGCGCTAATTGCTCTATGTACTCCCGCCAATCGATCAATTGCTCAATTGAGAAGCTGTCTCTTGCCAAACTGCTGTTGGCGGGGATATTGGGGAGCAGCGTGCGTTTTGCGTCGAATACGCGGCCAGTAAAGGCCTGGTCTCCAGCGCGAACTTTGGCGAAAACAAGGCCTCCAAGCTCTTCTGTTTCTCGATTGAGCGCGAAGCCGGCGTAGAGAGGTAGTTGCACATCGTCAGGCCGCGGCAACTCCCAGGACTTTGGCGAAACATCGCCCGACTTGTAGTCGATAACAAGCAGGGAAGAATCGTTGAGCCGATCAACGCGGTCGAGGCGCACCCCAAAGGTGAGCCCGGCCAAATGAATGGTGCGGCCGCCTTCTGTTTCGGCAACTTCAAAGACGACTCGCGTGGCTTCGTAGTCCAACCATTCGGTTACCAGCCGGGTGAGCCGACGCTCCTCCAACTCCAAATAACGGCGCGGCATCCGGCGGCGCAGTGCGGAGCTTATCTCGGTTTGGGCCGCAAGGCGAACATGCCCGGAGACAAACAACCGGCGATCGGTCAGAGTCTGAAGTTCCGCGTGAGCGCGAATGCCATTTGGCGGACCCGCCCAGACGGAGTGGAGCACGGCGTGAAGCAGTTGACCGCGCTGGCTGGCAGTCAGGCCTACTTCGGCCGGCTCCCAACTTTGCGCGCCCAAACGCGCCGTGGCAAAGGCTTTAAAAGGACATTGAGACTGGGACGTCAGCACCCTTGAGCCGCCCGGAACTTTGCCGGGAGGGAAGGGAATTCGACTCGCGTCCGCAAAAACCTCAGTCATGAAAGACGAACGGTCTCGCATCTCCAGTTCCAAAGGCAAGTCCGTTGCCTTTCCGGCAAGCTGTTCGATGAGCCGCGAAGGCCGAGCCTCCGTGCCTTCGTTTTGTTTCGCATAGCTGAAGTGGATTTCCGGCGCGCAGGCGATAAGGCGGACAGTCATTGCGCGGGCTAGTTCCCAGTCCAACTGCGGTGTGGCGTGCGGCATTCCAGCCTCGCACTGCACCTCGGGAAGGATCAGTGGATGGAGCGTGCCGCCGGCAGGCAACGCGTCCTCAGTTGCGCCCAGAAACCATACCGCGTCCGCGCTGAGGCCCGCTGACTCGGCCGGCCCGGCAATCTGTATAGGCGCTTCGTGAGATTCGGAAGCAAAGAGTGTCTCTTCCACGGTATGGGAGAGCGCGGTTAGGAATTCCCTCCATCGAATACTGCGACCGTCGTAGCCGAGCGAACCGGTGGTTTCAACGGCTTGCTGCCAGCGGCCGGCAGCCTGACGTTCAGGGCTAGACAGCGAAGCGGAAGGCAGGGCATCTCCACGCCAGCCTGCGGTCTCTAGCACCCGGGGAATCAGTCCGGCCCAGGCGATTGGACTGCGTGCTTCGCGGGCGAGGTTGTTCAAATGATGCTGAGCCTCGGTCATGCGGGCAGCCCACGCAGCGGGCATGTATTTGCCGGGCGACTGCCCCACAAAGGCCGCGAGGTTCCACTCCGGCTGTTGCAAGCCGTCTCGTCGCATAGAATGCATGTGCGCTTGCAGTGCCGCGGATTCGTCGGTACTCGCGGCGGCATATCCCGTTGAGAGCAGCCAGTCGATTTCATGTTCGGCAAGCGGACCGCCCAGCCATTTAAGCACCAATTGAGCGGCTCTTGGCAGGGCAACCTCTGCCAGTGGAACTCCCAGGGAGAACTCGAACAGAGGTTGGGACTCCGAACCTGTGTGCTTCAGAAAGGCGCGCTCGATCTCGCCTCGGCGGGCAGGTGCCGCCAGAGTAACCACGAGGAGACGGGCGCCAGGCTTGGTTGAGAGTCGGTCCGCACACCAAAGCGCGCAGGCGGCAAGCTCGGCTTCCGAGTCGGCAGCCTGATAAAAGGAAACCTGCGCTGCTGGCGCGCCATTGTCGATCTGCTTCCAATCGCCCCACACTTCAACCAGTTTGCGCTGGACGGGCAGAATGCGGTCAAAGCCGGCCAGCAGCAGAGGCTGCCTGACATCGGTCTCCGATTCAAGCAACGGAATCAGCTCAAGCGCCAGGCGAGCGGGGCTCAGCAGTTCGCCCTGGCGGCAGGCTTCGTCAAAGGCATTCAGCCAAAGGCTGAACTCTCCCGCATCCTGCTCCCATGTGCGCCTCGCTGAGTCCTGGAGGAATTGCGGCGCATAGGCGGCCAGCAATTCGTGCGCCTCCATCGCCAGGCCCGCAAGGCGGTGGCGCGGTCCTTCAAGCAGCGTGGCCATGTGCCCGCCGCCACCAGCAATTTCAGCCCATATCGACTGCTCCTGTGTGGAGTTCAACACCACGCGGCCGTCGGCTTTATCCAGTGTGCGCCCTTCCCACGAGGTGCGCACAAAGCTCTTCCAGTCCAGAATGTTGGGTGCGGGCCAGGCCCTCAGGCCTTCAGCCCGCCGAGCGCGATGGAAGTTGGCGGCAAGAGCGCGGGCTGCTCGCTCACTGGCCGTAACCACAAGGCCGTCGCCGCTCAGCCACGCGTCGATTTCCAAAGTTGCCGAAGAGCCCATTCCTGCGTTATACGCCGTTGGGGCGGGGGAGTGCTATTCGCAGAGGATTATGGTGCAGGATGGCAAACGACACCGGTAGTAAACTGGTTTGTGATTCGCCAAATTCTTCTTTGCTCAATGCTCGCCGCAGCTGCTCTCACCGGCTGCCATTCAGGACTGACGGCCGGTGGCGAATCATCCGCCGCTGAGAACTTCAAGGTCTACAAACTGCGCGGGAAAGTTGTCTCCACTGACCCAGCCACAGGCGAAGCAACCCTGAACCATGAGGCTATCCCCGGCTTCATGGGCGCCATGACCATGCCTTACAAGCTAAAGGACGCTAACATACTCCCCGAGCTGCATCCGGGCGACGTAATCACCGCCGACCTGCTGGTTTCGCAGGATCCCAATGCCGACGTGTTGCTCGATCACATCGTAGTCATCGCGCAGGGCAAGCCGGATTACCTGCCCAAAGTCACCTATCATGTGCCCTCAGCCGGCGATGCGCTCCCCGACTTCAACCTCCGCAATCAGGATGGCCGCCCCATTCATCTGGCGCAGTTCAAAGGCAAGGCACTGCTGGTTACGTTCATCTATACGCGCTGCCCGCTGCCCAACTTCTGCCCCCGCGTCACGCGCAACTTCGCGGTTGTGGAGAAGCAGTCGGCCTTGAACCCCGCGCTTTACGCGGCCACGCATCTGCTCTGCGTCAGCTTCGATCCCGAAAACGACACTCCCGCTCGCCTGCGCGCCTATGGAGCCACCTACATGGGCAGTGACGCGCCCCATGCCTTTGCGCATTGGGATTTTGCCGTGCCCACGCAGCCAGTACTGCTCCAGATGGTCAGGTGGTTTGACGTGGGAATCACCAGCGGGCCCGATTCGACGATTACCCATACGCTTTCAACTACGCTGATCGGTCCCGACGGCAAGGTGGTACGCTTCTATCCGGGCAATGAATGGACGGCGGAAGAGATTCTGGCGGACCTGAAGCAGGTCGCCGCAAACAAAGGCTAAGACTTACGGCAAGGTGGTCAGACCACTAGTTTATAATTCCCTTGAGCTGCGGAATCTCGCCGCCACCTTTACTTGATCCTTGAGGAGCGTAAGACCGATGAGTTACGGGTTGAATATCCTTGAAGCCGCGGAGTTGGATTTTTTGTCGCTGGGCGCGCTGGTACACAGGCTTGACCCTGGCATCATCCCCTTTCGCAAGGCCACCGAGTGCAAAATTCACGTCAGCGGTGGCGAGTTCAATGTGGCCGCCAACCTGGCGGATTGTTTTGGCTTGAAGACTGCCGTCGCATCGGCCATGTCCAGCTATCCCATCGGCGACCTGATTGCCGAGCGTGTCCGCGCCATGGGCGTCAAGCCGTTTTACAAGCACTTCCAGCACAACGGAGTTACCGGGCCCAATATGGCCACCGTCTACAGCGACCAGGGCTTCGGCGTGCGCGCTCCGGTGGTGTTTTACAACCGCTGCAACGAGGCCGCGGCGCAGTTGAAGCCGGGCGATTTCGACTGGCCCCGAATCTTTTCCGGCGGCGTGCGATGGGTTCATTCCGGAGGCATCTTCGCGGCGCTTTCGCCCACCACGGCCCCATTGGCCGCAGAGATGATGAAGGCAGCCAAGGCAGCCGGCGCCATAACTTCGTTCGATCTCAATTTCCGCGAAAAGCTGTGGAAGATTCATGGCGGCAACGAGCGAGCCGTCGAGACCATCGCCACGATTGTCGAAAATGTGGATGTGCTGGTGGGCAACGAAGAGGACTTGCAAAAGGGTTTGGGCATTCCCGGTCCCGAGGTCGCGGCAAAGTCGAAGCTCGACCCCAGCGTCTTCTTCGGCATGATCGACAACGTGGTGAAAAAGCATAGCCATGTCAAGGTGGTGGCAACTACTCTGCGCGAGGTCCACTCCACCAATCGCCACAGCTGGAGCGCGGTCGCGTGGATCGATGGCAAGACCTATTCGGCGCCCACGGCCGAACTGGATGTGCTGGACCGTGTAGGCGGCGGAGACGGCTTTGCGGCCGGCTTCATCTACGGCCTGCTGACCGGTGAAGGGCCTGAAGATGCCGTGAAGCTGGGCTGGGCGCACGGCGCGCTGCTGACTACCTTCCCCGGCGACACAACCATGGCCGCCATCGATCAGGTGCGGGCGTTTGCCAAAGGCGGGTCGGCGCGGATTCAGCGATAGAAGCGCGGGCGAATTCCACTCGCCGGTTGAAAGCTCTCAAGCCTGCGGAGCGCCTCAGCCGGCGACTTCTCGTTTGCAACTGATATTCTTGCCAAGCACGGGGAATGAGGTCTCGGTTGGCGAAGGTGACACTGGCTTTTGCGGTTCTATTGGTTGCTCTTGGGCTGGCCGGGTACCTCGGCACCGGCAGCCAGCACGCCACGGCGCTGATTCCGGCGTGGATCGGCCTGGCGCTCGGCATCTTCGGTTTCCTCGCCATCAGCCCCAACGAGGGCCGGCGCAAGCTGTTCATGCACATCAATGTGACCGTTGCGTTGCTGATGTGGATTGGCACGTGCGTTGAGATTACTCGCAGCGTGATTGCCGCGCACGCTGTGGGCAAGTCGCCGGACCCAATCGCGATGGAATCAAAGGAAGCGCTGGCATTTCTGTTGCTGTTTTACGTGCTGCTGTGCGTGCGGTCGTTCGTCGCCGCGCGGCGCAAAGGGAAGGTGTAAGCGCATGGGCACGATGCGAAGCGGCAATCTGGGTATGCATGCGGAGCGCTCAAGCCATGGACGCGGCGCCCGAGCGAGTGGGGCCGACCTGGCCAAGCGCAAGCCCGACCTGAAGAAGCTGTGGCCGCAGATCAAGATTCTGGTCGCGCCTCGCAAGGGCCTGCTGCTGGCCGGTTTGTGTTTGATGGCCGTCAATCGCGTGGCAGGCCTTGTGCTGCCCTACGAGAGCAAAGCCCTTGTAGACAAGGTGTTCTCTCCGCTCCATCCGCAACCGGTCTTCCTTCCCCAAATCATTGCTCTGGTCTTCTCGGCAATGGTGGTGCAGGCCATCACCTCGTTTTCGTTGACACAGTTACTCTCCAAGGCTGGCCAGCGCCTCATCGCCGAAATGCGCCGCCAGGTTCAAAAACATGTGGGCCTGCTCTCGGTTTCCTACTACGACGAAAACCGCACAGGTACGCTGGTTGCGCGCATCATGACGGACGTTGAGGGCGTCCGCAACCTGGTAGGCACGGGGCTGGTCGAGTTTGTCGGCGGAATGCTGACTGCTGTGATGGTGTTTTTCTTTCTTCTCCATAGAAGCCCTCGCGTCACGCTGACAGTTTTCGCGGTGGTGGGCGCATTTGTTGTTGTATTGCAGTACGGCTTCAAGACCATCCGACCCATCTTCCGCGAGCGAGGCAAGATCAATGCGGAGGTGACTGGCCGCCTTACGGAGTCGCTTGGCGGCGTCCGCGTCATCAAGGGCTATCACGCCGAGGAGCGCGAAGCGAGCGTGTTTGCGGTTGGCGTGGATCGGCTGCTGGCCAACGTGATGAAGTCGCTGACCATGACGAGTACGCTGGGAGCCGCATCCACCACGGTGCTTGGGCTGGTGTCTTCGCTGGTGATGTGGTTTGGCGGCAACCTGGTCCTGAAGGGTACCTGGACAGTTGGCGATTACTTTCAATACAACGTCTTTCTGGCGGTGATGGTTGCGCCGGTATTTCAGATCGTCAACATCGGCACGCAGTTGACCGAGGCGTTTGCGGGCCTGGACCGGACAAATGAGATCATGAGCGAACCGGAAGAAAACCAGAGCCCGGGGCGCACCGAGAAGATGCCGCCCATCCAGGGCACGGTGCGCTTTGACAATGTGGAGTTTGCCTATGACCCGGATAAGCCGGTCCTTCACGGTGTAGGCTTTCTTGCGGAGCAGGGAACTGTGACCGCGTTGGTGGGGTCGTCCGGTTCCGGCAAGTCGACCATCATCAGCCTGCTTTGCGCCTTCCACACGCCGTCCTCGGGCCGCGTGACCGTAGACGATGTGGACCTTGCCAAGGTGGACCTGAACACGTTTCGCTCGCAGTTGGGCGTGGTGCTGCAAGACTCGTTTCTCTTCGATGGAAGCATCCGCGAGAACATTCGTTTTTCGCGGCCCGATGCCACCGAGGAGCAGTTTCTGTTTGCCTGTCGAACCGCGCGCGTAGACGAATTTGCCGAGCGATATCCGGATGCCTACGAGACCATTGTGGGTGAGCGCGGCGTCAAGCTTTCCGGCGGCCAGCGCCAGCGGCTGTCGATTGCGCGCGCATTGCTGGCCGAGCCGCGCATCCTGATACTCGACGAAGCCACCAGTTCGCTCGACTCCGAATCGGAAGCCATGATTCAAGCCGGCCTCAACCAGCTTATGGAGGGCCGTACCACCTTCGTCATCGCTCACCGCCTGTCCACCATCCGCCGTGCCGACCAGATACTGGTCGTCGAAGGAGGGCGCATTGTGGAGCGTGGCAACCACGCGGAACTGTTCGCATTGGGCGGCCGGTACCACGACCTCTACACGCGCCAGCACGGCCTGGAAGCCAATCTATTCCTTGCGCCGGGCGAGGGAGACGTGGTGCCAACCTAGTCGGAAGCTCCACCACTTAGAAACTGCGACCACCAGGACTGTTTTGATACTGCCCGGCGTACGCAACCAAATGATATCAATGCAAGCACTTTCCTCATTTTGTAAAGGTTTACACGCACAATTGTGTGCGCAAAAACGCACAAATAACGCCCTTATTCGCTCTTAAACGCCTTATTTCGCGTCATTTTGCACTTTTTGTCACACTCTTGAGTGCGCGTATACGCGTACGCTAGGCTGCCCTTTTTTCCTCGCAGCGTACGCATTTAACCGCACTTGCGGCGGTGCGCCAGGTGCATGGCTTTTGTCTTGAAAGGGCCGAAAATTACGCCGGGCATTCGCCCCTGAGGAACTTTCTCATGTCGAATGTTCGGCATCTCTACAGAGTTCTTGGCCAGGTTCTTAGAACTTGGCGAAATTCACCATCACGGTCCGCCCCGCCTCAACGGGCTTCCCCTTTTCCTTTGCGGGCAGAAACCTGTAGTGCATCACGGCCGCCGTTGCCTTTTCGTCCAATCCAAAGCCCAAACCCTGCCTTATGGGAACCGCCTTGGGCCATTCATCCACGCCTACCATCACCTCCACCACGGCCACCTGAACATAAGGATGCGCTGCAAACGGATCGGCTTACCCGCCAGCATTCCCGGCGCAAATGTTGACTGCCTGACCGCCGCCAGTGCGAAATGATCGCACTCATCCCCGTGCTTGTGCAGAATCTGAATGTGCTGCGGCTTGACGTTCGAGTCAATCACCATCGCTATCACGGTAAACCCCTGAAGCTCCTTCGGCGAAAGGTCGTAAGGGTACGGGGCCAATATCGTGCGAACGATTCGCGGCGCGGACACCTCGGGACCCACGTAATAAACGCCGTCCTGGTCCGGCATCTGATGCTACCCGCGCGGGTGCGACGCCTCGTCTTGCGCCCCGGCGACGGCTGCCGTCAGCGCGAGGAGAGCCAATGCAAATCTCGATTTCATTCTTCTATTCTCCAATTCATTTTATTTTCTTGCGAGTTTGCATTTTCATTCTCGGGGCCGCGGGCGGCATTCGTCATGGCCTGCGGCAGGCGTCCCATACCAAGGAATTCTGTCTCAGTACTTGACATGAAAGCGCACCACGGGCAAACTGGAGTTGGCATCACAAGGCGGAATGGAGGATCAATATGCGAGACGCTGCCCCCCAAGGTACCTACAAGGTTCAGGCTCTCGACCGGGCTTTTGCCGTTCTGGACCTGCTCGGCGAAAGCGATACCCCCCTCGGCCTGGCTCAGGTTGCGTCTTCCCTCCAATTGCACAAGAGCACAGCGCATCGCTTTCTAATGGTGCTTGAGCGCCACCGCATGGTTGAGCGCACCACCACCGGCAAGTTCCGCCTGGGCCTGCGCCTGTTCGACTTCGGCAATCGGGCCATCGAACAATACGACCTCCGCGACCGTGCGCAGCCGCACCTTCGGCGACTTGTCGCGGAGACCGAGGAGACTGCGCATCTTTGCATACTCGAACAGGCTCGCGTTATCTACATCGACAAGATCGAGCCAGCGCGGTCAGTACGCATGATCACGCGCATCGGCTCCAGTAACCCGGTTCATTGCACCTCGGTAGGCAAAGCGATTCTTGCTTTCCTGCCCGAGGACCGCGCCGCCGACATTATCCGCCGCACCAGGTTTGAGCGATTCACTCATCGCACCATCGCCACTCCAGAAGCGTTGCGCGTCGAGATCGAAAAAACCCGCCGGCGCGGCTATGCTGTAGACGACGAAGAGTTGGAGGAAGGCCTGCGCTGCATTGCCGTGCCGCTGCTCGATGCGCAGCGCCAGCCGGTAGCCGCGGTAAGCATCTCCGGTCCGTCGTTCCGTGTAACTGCGCAGAAGCTTCCTGCGATAGCCAACCAGCTTCTCCAGTGTGTGCGCGGAATCTCAGCGGATATGGGCTACACCTCAGTAGCGCGCGCAAATCGTACCGCATGGTCGGCATAGGACTTATTTGCGAGGCGCATAGCCGACAGGGAGCCATTCTCGAGATCGAGCGCGCTCACTGAAATCATGCTCTAACCCCAAGGATGACTATCTACCCAGCTTCGGCAGGTGGGGCAGTTTTGTCGAAGGCGCTTCGCCGTGGGTGTGGATCAATGCACAGGCTGGGATGTTACCAATCACCGCGCAGCGTGCGCATATACGCACACTCAATCGTGTGACAAAGATTGCAAAACAGCACGATTTAAGCCCGTTTATGCGCAAATTAGGCGTAAAAAACAGCGTTTTCGATGCGTTTTTGCGTGCAAAAATGCTTGTTTGGAGCGAGAAAGTGCTAGCACTGATATCAGATGCCTGCCAGCTTTCAGCTACGGCACGGGGCCGGCCCTTCGACCCTCGGCCCTCGACACCGAGGGGCGCTCCCGTTGCCCCGGTAGTGCCCGGGCACAAAGCCACTAACCTTTCGCAGCATTTGGAGTGCCGCCGGAGCTAACCTGAGGGTCATTTTCCAGGTTTCTTCCGCCGCGCCGCCAACTCAGCATGTTTCCCGCGCACTACCGCCGGAAAGGCGCCGACCTTTGGGGAGATTGTAGTATTTCAATTGTTGAGGGTGCCGGAATGATTACTCGCAGGCGGTTTGGGCAATTATCCGGTCTGGCCGTGAGCTCGGCATTGTTGCCGCCGAGAGTCCGGGCCGCAACGCCGCCCGATATAACTCTTGAGATTGCGCCGTACACCCTGGAAGCGTCGCCCAAACATCGGTTCCGCACCGTCGCATACAACGGCCAGATTCCCGGGCCATTATTGCGCATGCGCCGGGGGAGGGAGCAAACCATCGAGATACGAAATTCGAGCGTGGATGCGGAGGTGGTTCACTGGCACGGGCTTTTTCTCCCGCCAGATATCGATGGCGCGATGGAGGAAGGCACGCCGATGATCGCTCCCGGCGCACGCGTCCGTTACACCCTCAAGCCCGACCCTCAAGGATTTCGCTGGTATCATACCCACACCTTCGCAGGAAAAGACCTGACCAAGGCGCAATATGGTGGACTCCATGGCTTCCTCATGATCGAACAGCGCGATAACCCCGGAAACTATGACCGCGAGGTCTTTCTTGGCCTTCACGATTGGGGCGGACATTTTGAAGGCAGCGATGACGGTTACATGAATCCGGTTTACGAAGTTTCCACCATCAACGGCAAGATGCTCGGCTTCGGCGAGCCTGTGCGCGTGAAACAGGGCGATCGAGTCCTGATGCATGTGCTCAACTCAAGCCCCACCGAGGTGCATTGGGTGGCGCTGGCCGGTCACAATTTTCATATTGTCGCACTGGATGGCAACCCGGTGGCGCAGCCAAAGACCGTTGCGATGCTGCGTCTGGCTCCCGCGGAGAGAGTGTCCGCAATAGTCGAGATGAATAACCCCGGGACATGGGTGCTGGGCGAAGTTCGAAAGCATGTGCAGAGCGCGGGTATGGGAATCGTGATTGAATACGCGGGCGCCACGGGAAAGCCGGTATGGACGCAGCCTGAGAGCCTGACCTGGAACTACCGCCAGTTTGCTGCGTCAGAAGCGGCAATGCCGGCGGGAGACGATGTCTCGCGTATCGTCCTTACCTTCGATTCCAAATTCCAGGGCCATGGAAGCGAAGAGCGTTGGAGGATCAACGGCAAATCGTATCCCGATACCGAGGAACCAGTTTTGAAGAGCGGCCAGCGGTACAGGCTGGCGATGAAGAACGAGAGCATGGACGCCCATCCAATGCACCTTCACAGGCATACGTTTGAAGTGCGGCAGGTCGATGGCGGGCCTGAGATGGCCGGGCTGTGGAAAGATGTTGTGCTCGTTCCCGCAAGAACCACGGCTGAGGTTGAGTTTGTCGCAAACAATCCCGGGAGAACACTGTTCCATTGCCATCAGCAGGATCACATGGACCGAGGCTTCATGATGGTGTTTCGATATGCATAGCGACCTGAAGAAGCAGTACAGAGGATTGCGTGCATGCGCATTGCTGCTTGCCACGGGCTGCTGGCTGATGGCTGCACGAAGCGCGGTGGCCCAGGGCAACTACGAGATTCAGGTCTATGGGGCGGATACAGTCCCACCCAAAAGCCTCATGGTCGAGCTGCATTCCAACTTCACACCTTCGGGACAGACGAAGGTCCTGCAAGGGGTGTACCCGACAAATCATCAGGAACACGAGACACTTGAGCTGACGCAAGGGGTCAATGACTGGGCTGAAGTGGGCTTTTACGTTTTTACCAGCGAGCAGAGCGGCCACGGGGTTCAGTGGGTGGGGGACCACATACGTCCTCGCGTTCGAGCGCCGGAACGATGGCACCTTCCCGTGGGGCTCAGCCTCTCGACCGAGATCGGCTACCAGCGAGCCGTTTATTCACCGGATACCTGGACCTGGGAAATCCGGCCCATTGTCGATAAGACTATTGGTCGCTGGTATTTTGCCCTCAACCCGGCGCTTGAGCGAACACTGCATGGGCCGGACGTACACCAGGGACTGGGTTTCTCGCCCGGCGTCAAGGTGAGTTTCGACTTTACCACTGTAATAAGCGGAGGCTTTGAATACTATGCGGACTACGGTCCGTTGGCCGCTATCGACTCCCTGCATCAACAGCAGCAGCAGATCTTCGCGGTGACAGACCTGAATGTCTCACCTAAATGGGAGATTAATATTGGGGTCGGCCTTGGTCCGACAGCAGCTACCGACCATCTGATCGTGAAGGGAATTCTTGGCCGGAGATTCGACTGGGGGAAAAAGTCGGCCGTTGAGTGAGACCCCGCGGGCCCCACCCAAAGCAATCGGCTTCTCAACCCAAGACGTTTTCATGCGCCAAGCTGGCGCGAATGCGGCTAGCTCTCTGGATTTCCCGCTCGCGCAACCACGTAAAGATCACGGGAGTCACAATGAGCACATGAATGAGGGAGCTGAGCATTCCTCCGAGTACCGGCGCGGCAAGCGGCCTCATAAACTCAGCCCCTGTGCGAGTGGACCAAAGCAGCGGCAACAGGCCAGCGACTACCGTCGCTACCGTCATCACTTTAGGCCGAAGACGCAACAGCGCACCCTCCATAACGGCTGCGTGCAACCCGGCGCGGGTCAGTCGGCCATCCGCGGCCGTTCGCCGCGCCACGGCCTCTTCGAGATAGATGACCATGACGACGCCGGTTTGCACGGCGGTGCCGAAGAGCGCGATGAATCCAACCCATACGGCAACGGAGAAGTTGAGACCCAGCGCCTTAACGAGAAAGACGCCGCCCGTGAGGGCAAACGGAACCGCGAGCAGAACGTGCGCGGCTTCTTTTGCGGAACCGTAGGTGCGATAAAGCAGGACGAAGATGACTAGAAGGACGATGGGAATCACCATCTCCAGACGTTTGCGCGCGCTGATCTGGTTCTCGTATTGGCCGCTCCACTCGACATAGTATCCAACAGGCATCTTGACCTGCGCGGCTACTTCGCGTCTGGCCTCGTCGACGAAGCCTCCCACGTCGCGGCCGCGCACGTTGAGGAGCACAGATCCGCGCAAGAGGCCGTTTTCACTGCTGATCATGGACGGTCCCAGCGTTGTGGCGATAGTCACGACTTTGATCAGTGGTACCTGGGCGCCGTTGCTGCCCGTAACGAGAACATCCGCGAGCTGCCGCGGGTTCTCGCGGAAGTCGCGGGCATAGCGGACGCGAACCGAAAAGCGTTGGCGGCCTTCGATTGTCGTGGTCAGGTCCTTACCACCGATGGCGGCTTCAATCGTGTCTTCTATATCGGCGACATTGAGGCCATAGCGATCCGCAGCAACGCGGTCGACCGTCATCTCCAGATACGGAGAGCCCGTGGTGCGTTCGGCATAGAGATCGACGGCCCCTGGAATCCGCTGCACAACTTCCTTGATCTCTTCCGACTTGGCCTCAATCACATTCAGGTCGGGGCCGAAGACCTTGATGCCGATCTGCGTCCGGATTCCAGTCGAGAGCATGTCGATGCGATTGCGAATCGGCTGCGTCCAGATGTTGGTGACGCCCGGAATCTGCAGCTTGTCATCGAGGCGGGCAAGTATGGCGTCTTTGGTAAGACCCGTGGGCCACTGGTCTTTGGGCTTGAAGGTGATGGTCGTCTCGCTCATGTTCACAGGCGCCGGATCGGTGGAAGTTTCGGCGCGGCCCACTTTGCCCACCACCATGGCGACGGCCGGATCGGCGGCGATGATCCGATCCTGCCGTCGAAGAATCTCGGTGGCCTGTGTGAGAGAGATGCGCGGATCGGTGATAGGCATGAAGAGAGCTGTCTCTTCATCGAGCGGCGGCATGAACTCGGAACCAATGGTGGTTGCGGTGTAAACAGCCGCGCAGAAAAGAGCCAGTGCCGCCCCGAGCGTAACGATCCTGTGGCGCAGAGCCCAGACTAATACCGGCCGGTAGATCGCCCTCAGCACTCGCATCACCGGATTCGCATCTTCGCGGTGCAGCTTGCCTCGGATGAGAAAGGTACACAGAACTGGAACAAGCGTGATGGCAAGAACGGTAGAACAGACCATGGCGAAGGTCTTGGTGAAGGCGAGCGGATGAAACATCTTGCCTTCCATGCCGGTGAGCGCGAAGACCGGCACGAAGGCAAGGATAATGATGACCATGGCAAAAGAGATAGGCCGGCCTACCAGCCGCGCGGCCTTCAGGGTGATTTCCCAGATGTGGTCGCGATAATTGCCGTGCTCTTGCTCGTATTGCTCCGCCTGGCGTATGACGTTTTCCGTCATAACGATTCCCGCGTCGACAAGCACGCCGATGGCGATGGCGATTCCACCGAGCGACATGATGTTCGACGAAATGCCGGCGCCCTTCATGAAGAGGAATGCACCCAGCACGGCAAGAGGGAGCGGGATGGTGACAACCAGGATACTGCGGAAGTGCCACAGAAACAGGACATGGGCCAGCGTGACAAGAATGATTTCCTCGATCAGCGCATGGCGCAAGGTATCCACGGCGTGATCGATAAGAATGCCGCGGTCGTAGAACGGAACTATGTTCACGCCCGGCGGAAGACCGGGCTGGATACTGGCAAACTTTTGCTTTACGGCCTCGATCACCTCACGCGCATTGGCGCCATAACGAATCACAACGACGCCGCCCACGGCCTCCTTGCCGTCTTTATCGAGAACGCCGCGGCGGAAGCCGGGGCCAAGCTGGACGCTGCTCACATTGCCGACGCTCACGGGGGTGCCGTTGTAGGCGCCGAGCGATATCTCCTCGATATCCTTGAGGCCGCGGATGAGGCCAATGCCGCGCACCATATCTTCGGTGTCGCCAACTTCAATGACCTTTGCGCCGACATTGTTGTTGCTGCGCTCCACAGCGGCGACAACGTCCTTGAGCGCGATGTTATAGGCGCGGAGCTTGATGGGGTCGAGATCGATCTGGTACTGCTTCACGAATCCGCCCACACTTGCAACCTCGGCGACTCCCGGAACCGAGCTGAGCTGATACTTGATGAACCAGTCCTGGATGGAGTGAAGTGTGCCGCTGTCGTACGGACCCTCGACCGTGTACCAGAAGACCTGGCCGACGCCCGTTGCGTCCGGCCCCATCATCGGGGTTACACCTGGTGGCAGAAAGCTGCCGGCCAGGCTAAGCCGCTCCAGCACGCGGGTACGCGCGAAGTAAATGTCCACCGAATCTTCAAAGATGACGTTGACCATTGAGAAGCCGAACGCGGAGGATGACCGGACGGTCCGCACATGGGCCAACCCCTGGAGGTTGACGGTGAGCGGATAGGTGATCTGGTCTTCAACCTCTTGCGGACTGCGGCCTTGCCACTCGGTGAAAACGATGACCTGGTTTTCGCTGAGGTCGGGGATGGCATCGATGGGTGTGTGCAGCAGCGCCCAGTACCCCCAGACTGCCAGCGCGGCGTAGATGGCCAGGATCAGCCAGCGATTCTTCATCGACAATTCGATTATGCGATTGATCATGAGATCCCCTATTTGGCGGTAAGTCGGGTGTGCAGAGACGCAATCACGGCGCCATTCTTCCGCGCTTCCGCAACTGCGGTCCATGAGCCTGACATAGGCGGCTGGCCTTTGCCCATGTACTCGCGCTTGTCCGCCTGCCACGAAAGATCGAAGGAGCTTTTCATTTCGGGCATGTTCATGGCGGGCATCGCGGGCATAATAAGCGAGACGGTGACTTGAGCATCGGTGATCGGACTTCCGCCGGCATCGGTAAGTCTGGCATGGAAGACGTTGTCCGAGCCTGCCTTCAAAGGATCCGGGTCCGCATGAAGATCGATCTTTGCCACACTCTCAGTGACGCCTTGATTTGGTGAAGAAGGGGAGGGTGGGGCCGATTGCTGTCCGGCGGCAAACTCTTTCGACCCTCCGTAAAGCCCGGACATGCCGGAGCTTAAGTGGGCCTGCGAATCGATGAGGAAGTTACCGTTGAGCACGACTTTGTCGCCGGGCGCAAGTCCGCGCGATACCGGAAACAAATCTTCGGAGGGCGCGCCCACTTCGACTTCGCGCGCTTCAAAGACACCGTTGGGCTTGGCCAGGTAGACGATTTTGCGCGTGCCGGTATCGAGCACGGCCGAGCGCGGAACAACGATGGTTGGCTGCGCGGCGTGACTGACAAAGGTGGCGCTCACAAACATGCCGGGAAGCAGCTTCATGCCTGGGTTGGCCAGATGCACATGCACGGGAACGGTGCGTGTCTGAGGGTTTGCAGCTGGCTCGATGAACTCGACGTGTCCGTGGAGAGTCCGATTCGGGAGCGCCTCCGCGGTTATCTCCACTTCCTGTCCGGTGCGAATCTGCGGCAACTGCTCTTCGTAGACATCGGCCTTGATCCATATCTGACTAAGGTCGGCCAGTGTGAAGAGCGTTTCGCCCGTGCTCACATACTGGCCCTGCGCCACCTTGCGATCTACAACGGTTCCCGAGGAGTTGGCATAGATGGTGACGTGCGGAACGCCATCGGCCGCGGGTGCGTCGATCTGTTTCTGTGCGATGCCCCAGAGTTGCAGCTTGCGCTGGCTTGCATTGACGAGGGCGTCGGCCTGCTGGCGCGCATACACGTCATCGGACTGATGCAGTTGACTCCGGCTCTCCTGGGCCAGGCGATACTCATCGAGAGCTGTCGCGACCTCGGGGCTGTACACTTCGGCCACCGGCTGACCGCGCTCCACGCGCTCGCCTGTGTATTGCACGTAGAGCTTATCCACGCGGCCACCGATCCAGGCGCTGACTGCGGAAAGCTGCGATTCAGGCTGTTCCACGCGGCCGAATGCGTCGATGTCGGTCTTCAAGGTTGCGGTGCGGACCTCGGCGACCTGAACTCCGGCGGCGGTAATCTCGGCTGGGGTGAGCTCAACGGTCGTGCCGGATTGCGTGCCCTGTTGTGTTTCCCGGTCCGCCGCTTGTGGCATAGTGCCTGAGTTGGCTGTTGGCTTCGATTCTTCCGATGCAGCCACTCTCATTTCCCTTACGGCTAGAACTCCCGCCACAAGCATGGCGCCCACTATTCCGGCCGCGGCCCCAAGTGCGAAGACCTTCTTTTCAATTGCAGTCATTTTCCTGTCCTCTCAGTGTCGGGGGCGGCTGGCAAGGGCGACCCGATGGCACGCTCCAACTCGGCGAGACCAGCATCGGTTGCCGCGGACGCCTGGTAGTAAGCGGTTTGAATGTCGAGCAGAAGATTCTGGCTCTCGATCAGACTCATGAACTCGGCGCGATCGTTTTGGTAGGCGGCGGTGGAAGCCTTGAAGACCGCCTCGGCCTGGGGCAGCAGCGTGTCGCGATAGAGCTTGACTCGCTTCTGTGCGGCCAACACATCGATCTGCGCGCGTCGAACCTCGAGAAATGCCGCGGACGTTCGCGCTTCGAGTTCAGCTTGCGAAACATCCGTCGCCGCGTCGGCCTCTTTCGCTTCGCCGTCATGGCGCTCATGATTCAGCCAGGGCAGATTCATCGAAGCCTCTGCCATATAGGCGTTGCGAAACGCGGAGCCTGTTGGCATCACCATGTATCCGAGGCCGACCGTGAAATCGGGTTTCATGGCCAGCCGCGTCAATTGGCTTCCGTCCTTCGATTTCGCGACCTGCTTGCGCAGCGCGCTGAGCTCGGGGCGATGTTCGATAGCGAGTCGTTCCAACTCCTCGATCGATGGCAAAGCCGCTGGGCTGGCATAGGCACCCGCAACCTCCACTACCGCATCCGGCTCGCGTCCCAGTAAAGTACTGAGCTGCGCGCGCGCATCGTCCCGCTGTTCTTCCAACTCGATGTGGTGTTCGTTCAGGCGGGTCAGGGCCGTCTGCGCGCGGAGTACGTCGGCTTGCTGAACTTTTCCGGCGGTGTATTGCGCAAGCGCGGCGGCCAAAGCCTCTTTCAGCAGAGCCATCTGGCGGTTATGCACCTGGAACTCGTCTGCGTTGCGCATCAGGTCGGCGCATGTCTTGCGGACCTCGACAGAAACTTCCTGGCGCTGCGTCTCAAGCTCCTCGGCTGCCACGCTGGCGTCGTCCCCCGCAACCCTCGCACGCAGGTCCCGCTTTTGCTTGCTCTGAAACGACTGCTGGACCATGAACATGCCCTGAGCCTGATTCAGGTCCCACGGTTTGCGCAGTGGAGTATCCCAATCGCGCACCTCGAGCATGGGATCGTCGAGACTTCGCGCCGTTGCGGTCTTCAACTGGGCCAGGGATAAGCGCCGTACAGCGGCTCGTATTTCGGGATTGGCCTGAAGGGCCTCGTTCACGGCCTCATCAATAGACAAAGGGGCAGCAGCCTTGGCTAAAGAAACGGCAGGGGGCGATTCTGTCTGCCCCAGGCAGCGAATCGGCAGCGCCAGCGCAAACAGCGCCAAAACATAGATAGGTTTCACTCTTCAACTCCATAGCTCGCGGTACGAGAATGTTTCCGAAGCGCACGGATGCGCGCGCAGGAAAGCCACGGCGGAAGTGAAGAGCTAGATTCTCAGATTGAATGCGCCTGAGGGCGGAGAGTGCGGAAGGGCGAAAGCCGTGACTGAAAATTCATACGTTGAAGCGAGGCCGTTCGATAGTACGACCGCCTGCTTCACAACCGTCGGCGCCAAATTGACAAGGCTTGGCGCAGCTACAATGGCCGGCAGTGGGGTGCTGACTTTGCAACAATCCTTCTGCCCGGCCTTGCTGGACTCGGATGGGGGCGCGCAGCAACTGTGCTTCGTCTGGTGCTGACTTTGCAGGCAGGTTCCAAGCGGCGCGAACATCGCAACCAACAGTACGATGACCACAGCGGCGCGACGAAAAACTGCAATCTGCATGACGTGAGTCTACCCATTCACAGAATATCGCGTGGTGACCTGCATCACAAATGTCAATCGATGATTGATCCGGCAAATCGAGGGGCGACCATCCTCTTCATTGCCGAACAGCTACTCCCTTTGCTGGACGAAAAGCGATTAGAGATGGCGGCGCGCGACCAGAGCCTTAAGGCGCGGTAAGGCGAGTCGGTTGCCAAGCTGCTGACGACTTTCGTCCGCAAATCCGGCGAAGCCGGGATCGGCAGGCTAATTACTGAAGCTGTAATTCGCCGAGGCATTCAGGCGCTCAAAGATTTCAGCACTCACCTGCCGCGTGACTGCGAAAGGACGATTGCATTAGCGGATGTTGTTGAACCTGCCGGAGCAGGATAGGTATTCATCCAGAATTTATTGGTCTTTTTATGGTGCGCCCGGAGAGATTCGAACTCCCGGCCTTCTGGTTCGTAGCCAGACGCTCTATCCAGCTGAGCTACGGGCGCACATGCGCGGTTTCAAGCGAAACCATAGACAGATTATCAGGGATTCGCGAGCGTTGCAATCGGGTGAAGGCGGCTCAGGGGCCGCAGTCAGCCCGCAGGCGCGGGTATCGGCGCCGGGGCGGAGAGAAACAGCGGCAATTCCTCGCCAATCTCCAGGCCGGCCTGGCGGATGAGCTGGGTGACGGCGGCGGCGTTGAGGCGGGTTGCGTCGTACTCGACGCGCAGGGTGCGGGCGGCTCGATCGAAGCTCAAGCGGCGGATGCCGTAGACGTCCTTTGTGCTGGCCAGCGCGAAAGTGACCTGCTCCGTGGGCGGCTTGGTGTAGGACAGGAGAATCTCCACCGTGGTCATGGATAGATGATAGCAGCGTTGAATCCAGCTCTTGACGGGAAACATGGAAGCTGTGCCGGGAGGGCCGCTGAGGTGGGATATTCTGAACCGCATCTTATCGCCGAGAATCCTCTTACAGGGTCTTGAGGAACGAGCGAATTTCCGGGCTCGACCAGTCCTGTGCGCCGACAAACTTGCGGCGGATGATGCCCTGACGATCGATGACGTAGGTCTCGGGCCACTGTTCGGTGTGGTAGAGCTTTGCGGCGGACTGTTCGGGGTCGCGGACCGTGATCAGGTCAACGTGGCGGCGAGCGAGGAAGCGGCTGTACGAATCGGGATCGTCGTCGATGGAAACGGCGAGAATGGCCAGGTCGGGCTGGTCGTGGTGGAGATCGAGCAGGGACGGCATCTCGGCGATGCAGGGGGCGCACTGCGACCACCAGAAATTGAGCAGAACGACGCGGCCGCGGTATCCGGCGAGATGAATGGAAGTGCTGCCGTCGGAGACGTTGAAATCTGGAGCCGGAATGGCTAACTGCGCGGGATGAGCGCCGCGGTTGCAAGCGGGTACAAGAGCCAACGGCAGCAGTAGAAGCAAGGCGAGAGTGCGGCGAGACGTCACAACCCTATAATACGGAGCGAAGGGGCTGGGGCGAAAGGGCAAAGAGGAATGGAAAAGGAAAGGCCGGAAACCGGAGGAGCGGGCGCGGCTGGCGGATACACGCCGGTGCTTGGTCTCTTCGATGAGTCTGGCGAACGGCCGTCAATGCCGGCGCGCGCGGGAACTGTTTTCGACCAGCCGGAACCTGCGGAGCTGATCGAGCTGACAGTTGTGGTTCCCGCTCGGAATGAGGCGGATTGCCTGGGGGCTTGCCTTGAGTCGCTGGTGAGCCAGAGCGAGGCGATATTCAAGCTGGGCAAGGATTGGGAACTGGTGGTGGTGGACGATCAGTCAACCGACAAAACGGCGCAGATTGCGCGGGGATTTGCCGGGGTCAAGGTGATGGAAGCAGGCAGGCCGGAACGCGGCTGGACGGGAAAGACGAACGCCCTTTGGACGGCTGCGCGGCTGTCGCGCGGGCGCTGGCTGCTGTTTACGGACGCGGACACGGTGCATGAGCCGGGAAACCTGCGGCGGGCCATGCATGAGGCTTCGCGGCACAAGGTGGGGGTGCTGAGCTATTCTCCGCGGCAGTTGGTGAGCGGGCTTTCGCAGCGGTCGCTGATGCCGCTGGTTTTCTGCGAACTGGCGCTGGCCTATCCGCCCGCCAAGGTGAGTGACCCGAACCAGCGTATTGCCGCTGCCAATGGGCAGTTTCTGCTGGTGGAGCGGGAGGCGTATCGGAGGCTGGGCGGACACGCGAGCGTGGCCGATAAGGTCCTGGAGGATGTGGAGCTGGCTTTCCTTGCCAAGCGCCGCAAGGTGGGGTTGCGCTTTCGCTATGCCGAGGATGCGGTTGCCACGCGGATGTACCGGTCGACCACGGCCATGGTGGAAGGATGGACGAAGAACCTGGCGCTCCTGTTCGATAACACGCTTGCGCTGGCTCTGTGGCGGGCCTTGGATTTTGGCCTGCTGCTGGGGCTGCCGGTGCTGACGGTGTTGCTTTGGAATGCGCGGTTCGCGGCACACTCGCTGGAATGGCTGGGCGCGGGTTGGGTGATGGCGGTGCTGTGGGTGCGGACGCTGGTCCGGTTCTATGCGCGGGTCGCCAAGTCGAATTTTCCATTTGCGGATTGCGCGTTGGCGCCACTGGGGCTGCCTTTGTTTGTGGTGCTGCTTTATCGGAGTTGGTTTCAGCATCGGGTTTTGAAGCGGGTAAGCTGGAAGGGACGAGAGTATGACGCGTAGCCGTCTTCACTGAGGCTGCGGCAGCTCAGTTTGAAGAGCTTGAATTGAAAGAGAGATTTCACCCAATGAAGATGCAGAATCGGAGAATCCCCACACGCACATCCGCAGTTCGCACTATGGCTCTCATATGTCTTGCCTTTTCATCTCTGGCCTGTGACGGCATCGCCTATGCTCAGCAGCCCGCTACTGCCAAGCGATTAATGTTGGTGACGTGGTTCGGCCCTGGTGCTATTGCGCTTCCAAACGGGCCGGATTGGAAGCCCGAGATGCTGACGGTGTATGACAACATTCAACGCCCGGTTGCACAGTACACGAAAGGCGACGGCGGCCTGACGGTGTCCTTCATCGTCTTTGAAAATCTATCCGGCAAGCCGTCCGCTCAAGGATGTCGCGAGGATGCCATCAATCCAATTCTCGAACACGATGCAAAACTGATATCCAAACATGTCGACGGCGAGGCAAAGAGTGCAACTGGAGAATCCCTCGCCACAACCTCGTACCTGGTCGATATGAACCAGGCGAGCGGCCACCATCAGCACAACCTCTTCGGCTTTGCCGGGAGCTCAAAAACCTGCACCGAGATACATATTTCAACCGTGGTCGAAACTCCTGCTGAGGAGGCCGCGATGAATGCGGTTCTTGCTGACTTTCATCCCGACTTGATCTACCAACCGAACCCCGATGACTACTTCAAGTTAGCTTCAGCGCTATTCGAGAATTCGCCCGGTCTGGCGGCGCCATACTATAAGTCCTCACTGGATGCGATGCCCAATGACGGTACTTATGTCAATCTTCGTCGTATTGCAACCGATCAACTTGTGATGTCGTTGGGGATGAGCGGAGATGCTAAGAACAGTCGCGCAGTCGCTGAAAAGGCTATCGCCGCGGATCCAGATTACCCAATCAACTACTACAATCTGGCTTGTGCGGACGCGGAGCAGGGAAATGCAATCGACGCAAAGACGCATTTGCAGCAGGCCTTTGACCGCCGAGCAAACGTCTTAAAGGGGGAATCGATGCCAAACCCCACCAAAGACGACTCCCTTCTCACGCTGAAAAAGGACAAAGCATTCTGGGCCTTTGTGTTGGCGCTTTCCAAGAATTAATTTGTAGATGCTTTGAACAGGGTACGGATGTGGCAACTTGAATTGAGCCTCAGCATAGGCCCGCCGCATCTTTGTAAGTGAGGATTTGGAATGGTTTTCTTAACACGGCGGGCTACGTTTTCCGCTTCGCACTACTATTGGAACGAGGCTTGGACGGCGGAGGAGAACGAGCGTGTGTTCGGGCGCTGCGCCAATCGCAATGGGCACGGGCATAATTACACGCTGGAGGTGACAGTGGCCGGCGAGCCTGACCCAGTAACCGGCTTTGTGGTGGACCTGAAGTGGCTGAAAGATGCGATGGAGCGTGAAGTGCTGGCGGATTTCGACCATCGGCACCTGAGTTTGGAAGTGCCGGAGTTTGCCGAGGGGAAGCTGATTCCAACTACGGAAAACATAGCGATTGCGGCTTGGAAGCGGCTGGAGCCTGCTGTGAACGGGGCCGGCGATGCGCGGTTGAGCCGGGTTCGTGTGTATGAGACGCCGGAGATATTTGCCGAGTACCGAGGAGGGCTGTGAGCGCCGATTCCGGGAAGGCTTACTTTGGACGCCGCTATATGTTGAGCGCCAGCCACCGGCTGCACGCGAACGCGCTCACCGTCGAGGACAATCGGGCGGCGTATGGGAAGTGCAACAATCCCCATGGCCACGGGCATAATTATGTCGTGGAAGTGCTGGTGGGCGGCCCTGTGGACCCAGAGACTGGCATGGTGGTGAACCTGGCCGATTTGGATTTGGTGGTGCGGCAAAGAGTGGTGGATCGATTTGACCACGCAAACTTGAATCTTGATCCAGAGTTCGTGAATCGGGTGCCGACCACGGAGAATCTTTGTAGGGTGGTGTTTGATTTGCTGAATGGCGCGTTGCCGGCAGGGGAGTTGGAGTGCGTGCGGGTGGAAGAGACGGAGAATAATTTCTTCGAGTACTTTGGGGATATTGCTCAGGGAAACAATCAATAAGAGGGATGTAATGCATGGCGCAGCCGATTGCAGTTAGCAAGCCCGTTCGCGGTGTAATGGAGATCGATGAAGGGCTGAGCGGATTCAGCACGCAGGCGATGTATCGCGAAATTTTGAGCAGGCTGGGCGAGGACCCGACCCGCGATGGATTGGCGTCCACGCCCGAGCGGGTTGAAAAATCCATGGCGTTCCTGACCAAAGGATACGATCAGGACCCTAGTAAGGTTTTGCACGGGGCAATGTTCGACGTGGACTACGACGAGATGGTGATTGTGAAGGACATTGAGATGTTCTCGCTGTGCGAGCACCACATGCTGCCCTTCTTCGGCAAGGTACATGTAGCCTATATCCCGAAAGGGAAAGTGATTGGGCTGAGCAAGATTCCGCGATTGGTGGATGTGTTTGCGCGGCGGTTGCAGGTGCAGGAGCGGCTGACGCGGCAGATTGCCGACTCGATTCAGGAAGCGATTGCTCCCCAGGGCGTGGGCGTGGTGATTGAGGCGCGGCACCTTTGCATGATGATGCGCGGGGTTGAGAAGCAGAGTTCTTCCACGGTGACTTCGGCGATGGTGGGGTGCTTCCGGCAGAAGGAGACGCGCGCGGAGTTCCTGTCGCTGGTGCGGCAACCGGGTTAGCGCACTGCGGGCTGCGGGCTGGGTCGGCTAAAGTAGATGGGTGAATGGGCTTTTGGTGGTCGACAAGCCGGGCGGGATGACCAGCCACGATGTTGTGGCACGGCTGCGCAGGATAACCGGCGAGAAATCAATCGGACACCTGGGCACCCTGGACCCCATGGCTACTGGCGTGCTTCCGCTTCTCCTGGGCAAGTTCACGCGGCTGGCGCAGTATTTTTCCTCGGCGGAAAAGAGTTATACCGGGGCGATCCGCTTCGGATTTTCAACTGACACTTACGATGCCGAAGGTGCGCCGGATGGGCCCGATCTGTGGCTGGATTTTGCGCCGGCGCTGACCCTGGAACAAGTAAGAGCGGCGGCTGGCCGCTTCCATGGGGAGATGGACCAGATGCCGCCGCCTTACTCCGCGAAAAAAATTGCCGGCACGCCGGCTTACAAGCTGGCGCGCGCGGGCAAGCCAGTGGAACTGAAGACGGCTAAGGTCTGCATTGCCGGCTTTGGGATTACAGAACTCGATGGGGCTGAGGCCAGCTTCACCATGAGCATCAGCGCGGGCGGATATGTGCGGACCGTGGCGCATGAGCTGGGGCGGGACCTGGGCTGCGGGGCGCATTTGAGCCGGCTGCGGAGGACGCAGGCGGGCGTCTTTACGATAAGTCAGGCTCATAAGTTGGAAGAGATTGAGTTAGTGGCCGATAACTTTGAGGCGCTTCAAGAGTTATGCGTTCATCCGCGAAGCTTGTTGCCGGAAATGCCTTCCGTTACTGGGGACTTGATGGCGCTGGGGCGAATGCGCAACGGCGGGCAGGCCAATTTTCCGGAGTTTTCAAGCGTGGCGCTGGTGAAGGTGTTTGCGGATCAGAGGGAGTTAGTGGGGATTGCGAAGAGGGTAGCGGGAACGCTGTTTCAGCCGGTGGTGGTTTTAGGATAGCAAGTCAGCAAGTTAGCGGTTGTTTACTTGCGCAGCAGCGGCTTCAGCGCCGGCAGCAGCGTCTCGACGATGATTTGCGATCCCAAAGCTGTGGGATGAATGCCGTCGGGCTGGATGGTATTGGGGACATGCACGAGGTCTTTGTAGATCATGGGGACAAACGCCGAGTGGTGCTGGGCGGCGAGGTCGCGGAAGACCTGATCGAAGGACCGGATATAGTCGCTGCCGTAGTTGGGCGGGAGAGTGATGCCGGCCAGCAGAACCTTTATGTGCGCGTTTTCCAGCGTGGTGAGTACCTGGTTTAGGTTGCGCCGGGTCTGGTCGGGGGGCAGGCCGCGAAGGCCGTCGTTGCCACCGAACTCGACAATGACAATCTCGGGGCGCAGCAACTGGATGGAGTGAAGGCTGGCCACGGCGTCCTTGGTGGTGGCCCCGCTGGTGCCCTGATTGTTTACCCTATAGTGAAAGCCGAGCGAGTCGAGCTTCTGCTGAAGGTAGTCGGGATAGGCCTGCCCGGTTTGAAGGCCGTATCCGGCGGTGATGCTGTCTCCGAAGCAGACGAGGACGGGGCGATCGGCGGCTTGCGATGATCGAGTAATCAGCGTGCCGGCGAGAAGCGTCAGCCAGATTGAAACAACGAGCCTGCGGGATACGTACACATGGATAGTGTAACGAATAGCAGGGAATTAGAGACCCGGGACTAAGTGGAGGCAGGGTGATCGAGGTTCGGGATGCGAAGAAGTGGATACAGAATGGCTCGCGGCGAGTGGAGATTCTGAAGGGAATCTCGCTGACGATCCCGGCGGGGCAGTTTGTGGCGATTGTGGGGGCCAGCGGCAGCGGAAAAAGCACGCTGCTGGGCTTGCTGGCAGGCCTGGATACACCAAGCTCCGGCGAGATTTGGCTGGACGGAGTTCCGATCCACAACCTGGTGGAAGCGGAGTTGGCCGCGGTGCGGGGGCGGAAGATCGGGTTTGTCTTTCAGTCGTATCAACTGATTTCGACGCTGACGGCTCTTGAAAACGTGTTGCTGCCCTATGAGCTGAATGTGGAGGGCAGCGGCCTGAAGCAAGCTCGTCGCCTGCTGGACGAGGTTGGGCTGAGCGAGCGCGTGGATCATTATCCTGTGCAGCTTTCGGGAGGCGAACAGCAGCGCGTGGCGTTGGCGCGGGCCTTTGTGGTGGAACCGCCGATTGTGATGGCGGACGAGCCAACGGGCAACCTGGACTCGGCTAACGGAAAGCTGGTGCTTGACTTGCTCCTGGATCGGAACAAGAAAGCGGGCACGACGCTGGTGCTGGTGACGCACGACCAGGAAGTGGCCAGCCGGGCGGACCGCAAGATAGTGCTAAGGGACGGAATGGTGGTGGAGGATACGCTGCCGGGTGTGGAGCGGGGCGCGAATGGCTAAGAAAGCGCTTAGTTGGAAACGCGCGGGAGCGATAGGCTGGCGGGACTTGAAGTCCGCACCCGGCAAGTTTGGATTTGTGGTTCTGAGCGTCGCGGTGGGGGTTGCGGCGCTGGTTGGGGTGCGGGGGTTCAGCGAGAGCTTTCGGCGGACCTTGAGCAGCGAAGCGCGGTCGCTGATGGCCGGAGATTTGAGCGCGCGCATCTTTCGCCAGCCGACCGCGGAGGAAAAGAGCAAGATTGCGACGATCGAGAAGCAGGGGAGTGGCGGAATTCGCTCGACCTGGGCGACGGAGACAATTTCGATGGCTTCCGTGCCGCCGGACCCGGTGCCGCTGCTGGTTTCTCTGAAGGCTGTTGACCCCGCTGAGTATCCCTATTACGGCACGGTTGACCTTGAGCCGGCGATGAGCTTGCAACAGGCTCTCGATGGCGATTCGGCGGTGGTGGCGGACGAGTTTCTCATCCGCCTGAATGCACAGGTGGGGCAGACGCTGCGGCTGGGCGGACGGAACTTCAGGATTGCGGCGGTGCTGAAGCAAGAGCCGGATCGGATGAGCTCCGGAGCGGGGCTTGGGCCGCGAGTAATGATTTCGCAGGCGGCGCTGGAACGCACTGGCTTGCTTGCGCCGGGAAGCCGCGCCAGCCAGCGATTGCTGATCAAGCTGCCGGATAAGGTTCCGACTGGGATTACGGGCAAGGCTCAGGTCGCCGGGGATCCCGTGGCCATGCGGAAACAACTGGAAGAGGCGCTGCCGGACGCGCAGGTGATGGACTTCCGCGAGGGCAATCCGGCATTGAGTACCGGACTGGATAACTCGACTGCGATTCTGAGCCTGATTTGTCTGGTGGCGATGGTGCTGGGAGCGATTGGCGTGGCCATGGCGATGCACGCCCACCTTGAGCAGCGGATGGACATGCTGGCTGTCTTGAAGGCTGTGGGCGCGGGGTCGGGAGACTTGCTGCGCATTTTTCTGCTTCAAACGCTGGGGCTTGGGCTGGCCGGAGGGCTGCTTGGCGTAGCGGCGGGCGTGGGGGTGATGGCCGCGCTTCCGGCGGTGTTCGGCAAACTGCTGCCGGTTCATGCGACGCTTGAGTTTCCATGGCGATCAGTGGCGGCCGGCTTGGGTACCGGGCTGCTGACTACGCTGCTGTTCTGCTTGCCGCCGCTGCTGGATGTGCGGAATGTGAGGCCAGTGCTGGTGTTGCGCAGGCTGGTGGAGCAGGGGCCTGAAGGGATTGGCGGGTGGTTCGCGAAATGGTGGGCGAGGCGGCTGCAACTGGGGATTTCAGTCCTGGTGGTGGCGGCGCTGGGCGGAATCGCCTGGGCGCTATCCGACTCCGCCAAGGTCGGTACATGGTTCGCGGTGTTGTTTACCGTCGCGCTGGTGGTGTTGTTGGTACTAGCGGCGGCTGCTCTTTGGTCGTTGCGATTGCTTCTGGGTTGGGTCAGGCTTCGGTTGCCATCCTTTCTGCGCCACGGGCTTGCGAATTTGTATAGGCCAGGGAACCAGTCGGCCGCGGTGATGGCTTCGCTGGGTCTGGGCGTGATGCTGATTCTTGCGGTTTACCTGATGCAAGCGGCGCTGCTGAGAGATTTGCGCGAGACTGCTTCTCCCAAGCTCCCGAACATTTTTTTGATTGATATAACTCCCGATGAGGTTGCGGGGGTGAAGGACTTCTTCCAACACCAGGCGGGTGTGAGCCAGGCGCTGGACCTGATGCCCGTGGTGACGGTGCGGTTTGTATCGTTGAATGGCAAGCCGCTGGAGCAACTCAAGGAGCAGCATTTTCCTCGCCGCATGCTGGAGAGCGCCAGGGTCACCTGGGCCGATGCGGCTCCGCCGGGCGACAAGGTGAAGCAGGGTAAATGGTGGCAGAGTGCGGATGCGGCCGAGCTTGCCGTTGGCGAAGGCGTGGCGCAACGGTTGCACGTAGGCGTGGGCTCGGCGGTGGAAGTTGAGATCGGCGGAACGGTTCGGCAGTTGAAGGTTGCGGCCGTCTACCGAGCGGACGGGCAGCACCTTGGAGCGCAGGTTTCGTTCGTGCTTCCGTCAGGCCTCGTGAAGGATCTGGCTGCCACCTGGTACGGCGGCGCGCACATCGATCCCAAGCAGGTTCCGGCGATGGAGCGGACGCTGTTCGCGACCTATCCATCGATCACTGTAATCAACCTTGCCGACGTGCTGGAGCGGATTGAAAGCGTTGTGAATCAGATTACGTTTGTGGTTCGGTTTCTAGCCGGGTTTTCCATCTTCGCTGGTCTTATGATTCTGGCGTCGAGCATTGCCAGTACACGATTCCGGCGGATGCGGGAGGCTGTGGTGCTGAAGACGCTGGGAGCTACTCGCATGAGGATCGTGCGCACATTCAGTGTGGAGTTCAGCGTGCTGGGGTTGCTGGCGGGATCGGTGGGCGTGGTCTTCGCCAATATTCTCACCCGAGTGCTGCTGCAGAAGCTGGAAGTGGGATTCCACATTGAGTGGGCCGCTACATTGATCGCTCTGGGGGGAACGGCAGCTTTGGCCACCGCAACGGGGTGGATTGCGAGCTATCGGATTCTTGGACTGCGGCCGCTGGAAGTCTTGCGGGAAGAGTGAGAAGGGCAGTGAAAGAGTGAAGGAGTGAATGGGGGCCGGAATCGCAGGAGTAAGTTAGTGGCAAGTCGCCCGGATTTCCCGGCCCTCTTTGACCATAAGTTGGAATCTGCGAGCTAACTCATGGATTCGATGTTGCTGGCGAAGAGTGAGTGCTTCGTTGGGAAGAAGTTCCGCACCAACCTCAATTGCAGTGGCTCCGGCGACGATGAACTCGAGTGCCGTGACTTGATTTACGCCGCCGGTGACGATGAGCGGAATTTGCGGAAGCGGAACCTTGAGGGCGCGTATGTATTGAACGCCGCCCGCAGGAGTTGTTGGGAAAACCTTTACGAAATCTGAACCGGCCTTCCATGCGGCGATAACTTCAGTGGGCGTCAATGCTCCTGGAAACACCACTACATTTGCTTCCTTTGCTTAGGCAACCACCTCCGGAATGAATCCAGGACTGGTGAGAAATCTTGCTCCGGCTTCGAGAGCGCGACGCGCCATGTCTTCGTCCAACACTGTGCCGGCGCCTACCGCCATATCCGGATAGCGATTCGCAATGTCGCCGATTACATCCAACGCTCCAGGTATCGTGAGGGTGATTTCGACAATTGGGATTCCGGCCGCGTACACCGTTTCCGCCGCGAACCGCGCGAGTTCCGGCGCATTGACACGCACAGAAGGCAGAATGCCAATCGCCTCGATGCAGGCACGAACAGCTTCATTATTCATTGGTTCGACCTGACTGTGCTTTCAGGGAAGATAGTCTCCGACTTATCCTTCAAAGGAACCCTCCGTTTCAGGGAGCTTGTCGTCTTCGCGCGCGAACCACACGTACAAGGTGGGGAGCAGGAAGATGCCGATGACGAGGTTGGCCAGGAGGCCGCCGACAATGACGATTGCGAACGGCCGCTGGGAATCGGAGCCAATGGCGTGCGAAAGAGCGGCTGGCAGCAGCCCCAGGGTGGCAACAAGCATGGTCATCATAATGGGCCGGAGGCGCAGGACCGCGCCCTGAATTGCCGCCTCTTCAACTGTGTAGCCGACAGCGCGCAATTGATTGATGAACTCGATCATGATGACGCCGGCTTGCACGGAGACGCCAAACAGCGCGAGGAAGCCGACGGCCGATGAGACGGAGAAATTGGTATGGGTGATGAAGAGGGCCAGCGGTCCGCCGATGGAGGCCATGATGACGCTGACGAGAATGAGCATGGCCCATTTGTAAGAACGGAACATGGTGTAAAGGATGAGAAAAATGGCCATCATGGTGACCGGAACGACAATGGCCATGCGCTTGTTGGCGCGTTTCTGGCTCTCGTATTCACCGGCCCACTCGGTGTGATAGCCGGGGGGCAGTTTTACATTGTGCTCGACCTTGGAAAGAGCTTCTTCGACTGTTGAGCCGAGGTCGCGACCGCGCACTGAGTACTTGATAGCGATATAGCGCTGTCCCGCCTCGCGATAGATCTCCTCTGCGCCATCGTCGGTGGATATTCCGGTCAATTGGGCGAGAGAGACACGCTCTCCCGAGGGCGAAAGCAGGCGGACGTTTTCAATCGCTTCCTGAGTATCGCGATACTGCTGTTGATAGCGAAGTGTCACGTCGAAGCGGGCTTCTCCTTGCTGCATTTGGGTCACGGCGTTTGCGCCGACTGCGGTTTGCACGGCGTCCTGAACGTCGGCAACATTGATACCCCAGCGCGCCGCTGCCGCGCGGTCCACTGAAAGATTCAGATTGGGCTGGCCGATGATTCGGAAGATGCCCAGATCCTGGATGCCCGGTACCGTTTGCATTTGAGTCTGAATCTCCTCGGCCTTCTTTTCAAGGGTGCGCAGGTCGTCGCCATAGAGCTTGACCGCCAGCTCTCCCTTGACGCCTGAGACAGCCTCTTCCATGTTGTCGGAGATGGGCTGGGAGTAGTTCCAAAGAACTCCGGGAAACCTCGACAGTTCCTTGTCGATTGCGGCGATGAGGGCTTCCTTGTTTTGGTGGAAGACGGGACGCCAATCCTCTTTGCGCTTGAGGTCGACGAAATACTCGGTGTTGAAGAATCCCGCGGTATCGGTGCCGTCGTCGGGGCGTCCAGTCTGGCTGACAACTTGCGTTACCTCGGGGAAAGAGGCCATGACCAGGCGCGCTTTGTTCATGAAGTCAATGCTGGCGGTGGGGCCTTCGCTTGGAGGCAGTGTCCCTCGCACCCAGATTGATCCTTCATCGAGGTGAGGCAAGAACTCCGATCCGATGGGGCCGCCGAAAGCGAGGTAAATGGCGAGAACAAACAATACGGTAGCGATGGTGAGTGTGGTGCGACGGTGCTCGATGGCCGAGCGAACGCCTGCGCGATACCGAACCGTGAGCCAGTGCATGACGGGGTTTTCCCACTCCGTGGCTCCCTTGCTGAACAGGATGCTAGCCATTACCGGCGTGAGGAGGATCGCGAAGATCAGTGCGCCGATGAGTGCAAAGGTGACGGTCCATGCCATGGGCTTGAAGAGGCGGCCCTCAACAGCCTGGAGTGTGAAGATTGGGAGGTAGGAGGTGATAATGATGCCGCGGGCAAAGAGAACGGGGCGTTGGACCTCGATTGACGCGTCGCGGATTTTCTGTAGAGGGGTATGGGTATTGTCCTTGTTGGCGAGGTGCCGGACCATGTTCTCGATCATCACCACGGAGCCGTCGACCAACATTCCGAAGTCCAGTGCGCCGAGGGAAAGAAGATTGGCGGGAATGTGTGTAAGGTCCAGGCAGATGGAGGCAAACATGAGCGCGAAGGGAATGGTGAGTGTAACAATGATGGCTCCGCGCACATTGCCCAGGAAAAGGAAGAGAATGATCGCGACCAGGATCATGCCCTCGGTCAGGTTGTGCTCAACGGTCTCCACTGTGTAGGCAACCAGTTTGGAGCGGTCTAGAAACGGCGCCACCGAAACGCCCTTGGGAAGAATGTGTTGGTTCAGGTTCTCGACTTCCTCGTGTATCCCCTCAAGAACGGGGTCGGAGTCGGTGCCTTTCTGCAGCAGCACAATTCCTTCCACTGTGTCGGGGTTATCGACAATTGAGCCGTCCGACCGGTGGGTTGATCTCCCGATCTGCCCGAGGCGAATCTTGGGACCCTGCTCGACGGTGGCAATATCCTTGATTTTTACCGCCGCGCCGTTGTTGTTTTTGACAACGGTGTTCTCGATGTCCTGCACGGTGGTGAAAAGGCCAACGGACTGCACGTTGATTTGCTGCGAGCCCTGCTCAATGAAGCTTCCTCCACCGTTTGTGTTGTTGTTGGCGATCTGGTTCTCGACCTGGCTGATCGATAACCCATAGGAGACCAACCTCTCCGGGTCGAGCTTGATCTGGTACTCCTTGGTTGGCCCGCCGAAGCTCGATACATCCACGACGCCTTTGACGCCCTTGAACGACTTTTCGAGGAACCAGTCTTCGAGGGCTTTCTTTTCCATGACGTCGTAAGAGGGATTAGTGCTTTCCAGGGTGTACCAGTAGATCTGGCCGACGGGACTCCAGTCGGACCCCATCTGGGGAACGAGATTCGCGGGGAGGCTGACCATGCTGAGCCGCTCGAGTACGTGCTCACGATTCATGTCGCTTGCAGAGTCGTCATCGAAGACGAGCATCAAACTGGAAAGCCCGGCCAGCGTTGTTGAGCGGAGATGGGTAAGGTGAGGGATACCGGCCATTTGTATCTCGACGGGAATGGTGGCCTGGCGTTCGATCTCCTCGGCGCTGCGGCCCGGCCATTGGGTGATGACCTGCACGTAGTTATTGGCAACATCGGGATATGCTTCGATCGGCAACGATCGGAAGGCCATAATGCCCCACGCGAAAAGGATGACCGCTCCGCTGAGGATGAGCAAGCGGTTCTTGAGCGCGAAATCGACGAGTGCTCGAATCATCTACTGGTTCCCCGCGGTTTCGAGTAAGAGTGCATTGGTTACCACCTGCTGACCTGGCTTGACTCCCTGATCGGGCTTAGCTTCAGGGAGCAGTTCCTGCTTGTCGCCTGGGAGCATGATGCCCGGATGGACTTCAATGCGCTTGAACTTGCCGTCCCCCGCAGGGATAAAGACCCAGTCGCGATCGTGCAAGTGGAGAACCGATTGGGCCGGCACTACAGAGTGAGTCTCTTTCTTATTGCTTTCAAATGTGGCGTTGACAAACATGCCAAGTTTGAGCATGCCGGGGTTGGGTATCTCGATGCGGACCTTGGCAGTGCGGATGCTGGGATCGAGAACTGGACCAATGTCGCTGACGCGGCCGGTTAATACTCTGTCTGGATATGCAACAAGATGAATCTGCGCGGCCTGCCCAAGTGTGATCTTTGGAATGTCGTTCTCGTAGACATCGCAGACGATCCAGACTGTGGAAAGATCGGCAATGGTGAAGGCGGTGGCTGACCCCGAAAGATTCACGCCGGCCGCCGCGGCCTGGGTGACGTTTTGCGCCACGATGACCCCGGATATGGGTGCGTAGACGTTGACCACGCTGCTGGGATGAGCCTTGTCGACGCCAAGTGTTTTCAAGTTTTCCTCGGCCGCGGTGAGATCGGCCTGCGCGTCCTTTTCGGCATCCTCAGCCTGCTCAAGCATGGCTTGCGAAATTGCGCCGTGATCGAAAAGAGTCTCCGCGCGCACATAGGCCGCCTTGTTCATGCGCTCGTCATTTACCGCCTTGAGGTAAACGTTGAAGGCCCCCGCGACGTCGGGGCTCTGCACCTTGATGAGCAGGTCGCCCTTCTTGACGAAGTCGTCGAGCCGCGCCTTGATGTCCACCACGCGGCCATTGGCGAGCGAGATGACGGGAATTTCACGCGCAATGTCCGGGAAGACCGCGCCTGTTACTTTCAACTCGGCTGACGCTTCCCGTTTCTCGGCGGCCACAAGCGGAAACTGGTCGGGCTTATCAACCGATATCAGGCTCATATCGCCCACTGGCACCACCTGAGCAGGGGGCGGGGAGCCATCGTCGGATGACTTGTCTTTCTTGCATGCGGTCATAGACGCACATGCGGCAAGGCAAACGGCTGTTATGAAGGAAGACTTAGTTGTCATTGAACACCTCGTGCCCTACGGCTAGATTCATTTGGCCAGCTGCCGTCATATAAGAGCCGATCAACTGCAAGTAAGCCAGCTGAACGACGCGATAGTCGCTCTGTGCATTGAGAAAGTCCATCAGCGATGCGCCTCCATGCTGATAGGCGAACGTTACGGTGTCGCGAACATAAATCGATTGATCGAGGTATTGCGCCTTGTATGGCTTGATGAGCGCAATGTTGCTGCGCACCAATTCGTAGGCCGAGTCCACATCGCTGAAGACCTGCGCTTTGGCAGCTTCGGCAGCTTGCGTGCTTCTGTCGATGTCGATCAGGGTGCGCTTTTTCTCGCCCTGGTTCTTGTCGAAAATGCGAAGAGGGATTTGGACGCTAACGCCGAGAGTGTTTATGCCGTTCGGGTTATTGTTCGAAGAGTTATGCGTGTACCACGCGCCGTAGGTGGGATCGGTGGAACCATTGGCTTGGGCAAGCTTGTGATTGGTTTGCGACTGCTCGATGGCCAGAACCGCCGCCCGCAGGTCGGGCCTGTGATCGAGAGCAACCTGGTGATATTGGTCGAGCGGCTGTAGGCCTGGCCCCAGGTCGAAGGCCCCGGTTATGTCGAACTGGTCGACCGGCGTGCGATCGTCGAGAAGCAGCAGAAGCTGAATCTTCTGGGTTCGCAGGTTAACGATTGCGGTCTCCAATTCAGACTCGTATTGCACACGCTGAAGCTCAATTCGGGCAAGGTCGATTTTGGCAAGGTCGCCGGCCTTGAAACGTGTTCGGCTTATGTCGATGATCTTGTCGTAGTACTCAAGATCGGCCTTTGCCAGTTGCAGCACCGCCTTGGCCTCCAGAGTCTGCACAAATGCCGAGCGCAAGCCGAAGATGAGATTGCGCTCGAGGTCGACGTGCTGAGACTGGATAATCCCGGTACCTTCCTGCGCGTTCTTCAACCGCAGTTCGCGTTTGTGGTCGCGCTCGTGCAGGTAACTGAAGCTGGGCTCCTCGTAGGTGCCCCTGAAGGGAGTAAAGGCCCCATCGTGCGGGACGATCTGGGTGCCGTCAGCCAGCAGGCTGAACTGTGGATTGGGGCGAAGGAATGCCGTGATCTCCTCGGCCTTCATCTCGTCCACGCTGGCCGCGTCGGCTTTCAATACCGGACTGGCCGCCTCGAATTTTGCCTTTATCTGTTCCCAGGCAAGGGCCTGCTGCGCCGGGGCTAAAGCTGGCGCAAACATGAGCAGCACAGCCACGGCAGGGGCAGTCAGAAAGAGAATACGTCGCTTCATACACAACCTTTGGGCCGTGAGTTGCACGGCGGACACAGGAAGGAAAGAGGCCAACAATCTAAAGGGAATGGGCGAGGTATCAGGCTATCGGAGGGGGTCGATTTTGTATGGGCGCCAGGGCGGGGTAATTTATGGACGGGGCGGGCAGACGGCCCGGCGTCGCGACTTGCGGAATGCCGAAAGAAAGCTCGGCGAGAACCGGCGGTGGCTGAGCGCCTACCGCGGGAAAAATGGAGTGCGGCGACGAAACCGCATGGACACGGCGAAGACAACTGTCGGTTTCCGCTGGATTCTGCATCGCCTGCAGATCGTCAGTGACCGAGATGACAGGGAACAGAATGAGGATGAGAACAGCGAGGGCGACTACTTGGGTCCCGCGGCTTGCGCCGGCGGGTCGCGCGCATCTTAGCCAGATGCACAGGATAGCCACGGCCGACAACGCCCATGCGAGATTTAGGATTAGCTCCATGTCTCAGCTCTGATTCTACCTCAGTGGAAGGATAGCCTTGCTGGAGGCGATATGTCGGTGAATCTTTTGCAAGGTTAAAAAGATGCTCAGTAAGGATTCTCTAAGTAAATTGATAAAAAGGGCGGATAACCTCAAGGCAATCAGGACTATGCTCAATGAGATAAGGGAGACATGGAGGCCGAATAAGTATTGCGTGAATAAGTAGAAATATTGCTATAAAGAGAAAGGATTTGGGTGCGGGAACGTTTGCTGGGGAGAAGAAGTTTGTGCGGGGTCGGCGCATGTTTGACCGAGGCGGCGAATCCCCTTATGATGAAAAGGTCGGCTTTTGGAGTCCCGCGCCCTGCGGAGGCCCGAGCCGATACGGCCGCAAGCTGAGCCGCGCATTGCAAGCTTGCTGCCCCCTCGTTCAATGGTAGGACAGCTGCCTCTGGAGCAGCCTATCGGGGTTCGAATCCCTGGGGGGCAGCCAAGAACACTCTTAAAACCTCGACGTTCCTCAACTCTCCTCGACGCGTCTCAACTTCTATCGGCGCTTTTAGCTCAATAAAATCAATAGATTACGGGTATTTCTCAACCGCAACTCCGCTCGGCCAGCGTCAAGATCCTTAGTGTGAGCCACCTGCCAAATGACCATTTACTGGTGCCATTTCTAGGCATACAATTTAGTTCAGGCAGCTTCGAGCAACTGGATGATGTTTTGGCTGGAGCGGTCGGCTTTGTGGAAGGCAGTTTCGAGTTTGCTGTTTGGCCTGGGTGCTGGAGCGGTTTGATGGTGAAAGAGGCTGTTGGCGAGCGGGCCGCAGAGCTGTTTGTGGAAGAGGATGAAGAGCAGCGCGACCTTGGTTCCTTTCTCAGTCGGGCGATAGGCGTAGCGTTTTCCGTCGCGGGCGAGCAGCCCATGAGCTTTTAGTTTGCGCAGGTCGTAGCGATGTTGATTGAGGCCATAGCGGTGGGCGTCGATGGCGAAACTGGTCAGGATGGCCTCGTGGATCTGGCGAGCTGTCCAGCCGGCGACCACCGTGCCGCTGTGCAACAGCACTTCCATCAGGCGGATCATGCGCGCGTCGTGGATTTTGATGCCGGGATATTTTGCCGTGCCAACAGCGACGGGCAGGGCTAGCCTTTGCAGCAGTGGAAAGTCGACGTGTACGTTTAGCCACTGAGCCTGGAAAGCGGCGATGCGATCGGTCACCGCGAGCAGTTTTTCGCGCACCTGCGGCGAGATGGTCCAGGCCTTTCTTCAGGCCGAAGTCGGCCAGGTTGTTGGAGCAGGCCTCGGTGCGCAAATAAGTGGAGAACTTCTCGTACTGCTTGATGAAGGCATTGCGATAGTAGGCGCGAAAGATATGGTGGCCGTGCTCGATCTGTTCGACGACCGTGTTCAGCTTGCCCTTCAGCTTTTTGGTGACGCGCTGCCCGAAGACCTCAGCGATCTTGTTGGCCGTCATGCGCCACAGGCCGATTTCACAGCCGCGTTCGAAGATCTTGTGGATGGGAAAGTTGCGCTTGAAGATGAAGTTGCGGCAGTATTCGATCTGGCTGACGGCATAGAAGCGACGCAGGTTCATCGCCGCCCGCTCGCGTTTGGAAAACTTCGGCCCCAGGATAAGCGTCCAGTATTCGAGCCGCCTGCGGATGACTTCGGAAGTGAAGCTATCTGCGGCTGCTTGCAGAGCCTGCGGATCGGAGACGGCCAGAAAGGCGTTGTCGTTCTTGCGAAATCTGACCTTCTCACGGTCCAGTTCCTTCTCGATAAAGTTGTGGCCATTCAGATAGTAGGTGGTCTGAAAGGGAAAGAAGGAGGCCGCGCGCATCACCATAGGTCCCAGCGTCTCGTCGCGGATGTAGAAATAGTAGTGCGTGAAGCGGCTGCGCTGGCGGGCCAGGATGCGGTAGTTGGGATCGGCGGTGGCAAAGCGAGGCACGGCAGAGCGGAACGTCTGGCCCTGCTCCATGCTTTTCAGAATGAAGTAGACGCCGTGCTCCCCGGCCCGTTCCATGCGGCGCAGGGCAGGACGCACATAATCCTCCTTGCGCACCTTCGGCTCGGCCCATTCGATGGGGATGGCGTGGTTGCGTGCAAACGCCTCCACCCAGGCCTGATACTCGTTGGTCCGCCGCGAAAGCACTTCCTTGCCGATCACCGGCTCGCCCACTATGTGCTGAAAGAAATGAACCACCTGACCCGGCCGGGACAAGCCGCTCAGGTAACCGTTGATCAAAACAGTGGTATACAAAGAGAAGCAGGCTGCCAAACAGCCTTGTGAATGTCTCCACCGGTCGCCCTCCAATGTTCTCGTCTTGACAACAAGATCATCGGACAGACGACCGGCGGAGGCAAATTTCAAATATGTTTGGCTAGGGTTCAGTAGTGTACGAATGGGACGAAGCCAAGCGCAGATCGAATCTCAAAAAGCATGGCTACGACTTCGCCGATGCGGACATCGTCCATGAGAATCCACACAAATTCACGGTTTCAACGATCAGGCGAGGCGAATCCAGATCGCAGGACGTTGCCATTGTTGAAGCCTTCGGCATGGTTCTGACCCTGGTTTACGTCGTTCGGGGATACAATGTACGTATCATTTCGTTTCGGAAGGCTTCCAGGAAGGAGCGGCGCAACTATGACAATTTCAGGGCAAAAAAGCAGAACTGATTGGGAGCGCGTCAAGCGCGAGTACGACTCCGACACCCCCATCCCCTACGATCCCGGAGACGGCCCTTACGATCCCAACGACGAAGCGGCTACGGAAGCATATTGGAAAGAAGCAACAATCTGGGCTGGGTGGCCGAACCCGGTGATGATCCAGCAGGACGGCGTTACGGTAATCCCCCGCGAAGCGGTCACAGAAGAAATCGTCGAACCGCACGCGAAGGCCTCCTAAGAGGCGACGATTATGCCGCTGCCAAATCGTTATATGAGTGATTGGGAATGGGTCAAGAAGCAGATTGCCGCCGACGCTCCGGTTCCCTACGACGCCATCGATCCCGACGACGGCCCCTACGATCCCAACAACGATGCAGCTTTGGAGGCCTATTTCAAAGAGGCAACCATCCTGGTTGGATGGCCGAATCCGGTGATGATTCAAAAGGACGGGGTTCCGACACCTCGCAGCGAACAGTTCCCGGCGAAGACACATTCCCCCGCGCCAAGGCTTCGTAATCCTGCACAATATCCTCCCCATCGTTTCACCTCCGAGTCGATTGGAGCGGTTTCGATTTAGGTGTTTACATATCCGCAAGCAGAGAAGAAGTTTGAGCATTCGTTGGGTGTGAGGGCATTAAGCAGCTTTCCAATCTCGTTCCAGAGCGCGTCGATGGTTCGTTTCGCAGCTTTGCGCAGTAGCGCTTTGAGTTTGGAGAAGAGCTTCTCGATGGGATTGTAAATAGTTAACTTAGAACTGCTCTAAGGAGGGTTCCGCTTGTAGCTTTTATGCTACACTAGCCCGTGATCGAACCAATCTAATACCCGGATGAAAACGGGCGTCCCCCTTCGTCGAGTGGACCACGGCGCTTACGGACAAAATGGCGAAATCCCGGATCGCAACACGGCTGCGTCAGATCGAATCCGGCAACTTCGGCGACGCGAAACCAGTAGGCGAGGGCGTAACGGAGTTGCGAATTCATGTGGGCGCTGGGTACCGGGTGTATTGCGGACGGCACGGCCAGCATTGCGTCATTCTTCTCTGCGGCGGGGATAAGAGCCGTCAGACCAAAGACATCTCCACAGCCAAGACGCTCTGGACAGAGTGGAAAGGGAGGCAGCCATGAGGAAGTTTGTCGGAGTTGGTTCTTATCACGAATGGGAAGTTGAGGAGCTTCGTAAGAACCGGGAATTTGCTGTCGAATATCTGAAAGCGGCCATGGAAGCCCTCGACAATCCCGAGGAGCGCGCCGGCGGGTTAATTGCGATGCGAGCCATGGCCGAGGCCTATGGCGGATTGGGAGCGGTTGCGGCGGCGGCGGGCATCAGCCGCGAATCGCTCTATCGCGCCCTGTCGCCCAAGGGCAATCCGACGCTCAAAACGTTGATTGCCATCTTGAAGACCGTGGGATTGCGGCTCACCGTCACCGAGGAGCAGAAGGTTGAAGCCGCGCAAGCGAAAGACCGCAACGATTATGCCCCGGCCTGATCGCACGGGAAGCGATTGGTCGTGGAAACCTGCAACTTGAAAACCAGAACTTCAATCTTCATACTCTTCACACTGCTCTCCGCCCTTGCGGCAGCAGCGCAAAGCGGCGCATTCCACATCAATGGAACGGTCTTCGACCCAACCGGGAGGCCGGTAGCTGGCGCGCAAGTCGAGTTCGCTTCGCCCCCCCACACACGGCTCGCGGTCACAACCCAAAGCGACGGCGGATTTACCGTTGTCCTGCCCGCTTGGGGCGCCTACACGGTGAGCGTTGAAGCCGCCGGCTTTGTGCCGCTAACGCAAACGCTGGATTTGAATGCAGCCAATTCAAACGTGCATTTGCGCTTCGAGCAAGTGTCCGCAATCTCCCAGCAGGTCATAGTCACCGCCGATGTGAGCGAGGGTTCCCTGACCGCCCCCGACCCTTCCCAAAAAGTAATGGTGCGCGAAGAACTGCTTGACGGCAATCCCGGACGGCCGGGCGCGCCCGTCTCTATACCCGGCCTGCCCATCGAGACCGCGTCCGGCGGTATCAAGGCGCCGCAATACTTTGCTCCCGGTGTGATGGCCGACCACGGCGAGCCCATCGCGCAGTACATCGCGGTCGGCGGCTATCTGGTAACCAACAACCTCTCCGCCAACGCGCACGGCAATGGCTACGCCGACCCCAACATCTACGTCGCGGGCGCGCTTGCCGGCGTAACCACCGACGGCGGCTCCTTCAACGTGCTCGAAGGCAATCACGCTCTCAACCTCGCGGCCACTTACATGCCTCGGCAGCAGTTGACGAGCTTTGTCACCCTCACCGGCGACTATCGCGACATGGACATGACAGCCGGATTCGCACCCAGGAATTCGGCTAAGCGGGAGTGGGTGGCCCTCGAAGCCAACTACGGCAACGGTCTGCTGAAGGATATGGAACACCGGCAGATGTATAAGCTGAACGCGCAGCGCGTCTTCGACCTTGGCCGGCACGAGATTACGCTCTTCGGCATCGCATATTATGGCTCCTCGCATGAGGGCAACCTGGTTCCCATTGGATTTGGTCAGGATGTGGACGACACGCTTGACCCACGGCAAAAGGACCAAACGCACACGGCGCTGCTGGCCGCCGACGACCGCTGGAAGATCGGAACCAAAGACGAGGTGGCCTTTTCGGGATTTGCCCGCACCTACAACCTTGCTCTGTTTTCCAACTTCGGAGAGGGGCTGATCCGGCAGAGCGAGTTCCGCACCGTGGAGGGCGCGCAACTGCGCGAAACGCACGCGTTTGCGGCATGGCTGCAAGGCATGACTGGCCTCGACTACCACGAGGACGACATCCGCAACGACGATCTGGACCACTATCCGCTGGCCGATCCAAAGATCTATGGCTCTTTCGTCAAAGTTTTGTCCAGCAACATTACCATCCGAGACCTGACCCCGTACGCGGCCGTGCATGGAGACCTTGGCAAGCACGTCCGGTTCTACGGCGGCCTGCGGCCAGACACCATCGAGTTGAAAAACGATAACAAGATGGCATCCGCCGACTCGTTCGATATCTGGAGCACTTTTCTGGCCCCCAAAGCCACCCTGGCATGGACACCGGGAA
>Ga0302320_10001175_pt1 | contig 62843 bp, 66 predicted proteins | sample Bog_T0_3_FD_202130 | JGI IMG/M metagenome (GOLD analysis project Ga0302320, IMG submission 202130) | Peat permafrost microbial communities from Stordalen Mire near Abisko, Sweden - Bog_T0_3 | ecosystem: Environmental > Terrestrial > Soil > Wetlands > Peat | place: Sweden: Abisko, Stordalen Mire...
CCCGATCAGAAGCAACGCGACCAAGGAACCAATTCGTCGATTACCGAGCTTGTGCAACTCAAACCTCCCGTCACAGGGCTTCGAGAAATTTCGCACCGAACCATTGCACCTTGTCGAAGTGCCTTTTGGTGGAGATGATGGGATTCGAACCCACGACCTCTACATTGCGAACGTAGCGCTCTACCAACTGAGCTACACCCCCAAAAGGGGAATCAGTCTAACTCGGTTTATGCCCAGATTGTTATTGCCCTGAGGCGTAACGGGCCTGTCGAGGCCACTCCCGCGCGGTTTCGGGCTCGTAGAACTCGTTGTCGTAGGTCTCTTCGTAGGAAGCAGCCGGAGCCTCAACGTATCGTTCGCTACGCGGCGCCGTCGTCGATCGGGTGACGCGCGAGGAAGCAATCATGCCGCGTTGCATGGCGACGAACATGAGCGCGAGGTAGCCAAGCCACGCAAACCAAAAGGCAGCCGCGCTGTAGATAATCATCGTGGACGAAAGCGCAAAGGCCGCCAACGAATCAAGAATCGCGAGCGCTAAAAGACCGAGGACGAAGTTCCTTCGGCGGCGGCGTTGATCGCGAGCGCCTCGGTCTGGACCAGTATCGAAGTGTCGTTGCGCCGAGAGCGCCGTTTGCTGCATTGGACGCGAATACGCAACCGCTGGATTTACGGGCGCCACGTCATCGTCGAACGAAACGTCGGTGTGATTTTCACGGTGAGTGAATGCGGGTGCAGCAACTCGTTCGAAAGGATCATCCGCCATTGATTCGGACCATTCGGCCCAGGACATTTCTCGAGCGAGCGACGCCGCAGTCTCGTTAGGGGCAACTAAACGAAGTCGAGGTAATCGAGGAGTTATTTCTTCTTCTGGCTCGGGAGGAGGCTGCGCGCTCCCCTCGTCGTACAATTTGTAGGCAGGATCGACAACGTACTCGCCTCTGTGTGACAAGGACTCGTAGCCCGAGTGAAATGCTTCGATAGAGTGGTTCGTTTGGCGGTCACGGAGTCGACGAAAACCAGTAGGCGCTAGCACCGCAATCCAAAGCACAGCGAGGATTATCAGCAGCATCCGGCAATCCCTTGTCCCACCACCGTTGACATGTCATAAAAACGGTAGTGCGAAAAGCCTTATTTTTAGTGGATACTAGGCCTCATGGAGCCCGCATTCGTCCTTGTCGAGGCCCGCCCATCGGCCTGACCTTCGATCAGCTCCTGGCGCTGGCTTCACGGTCATTGCGGCACAACCAATTGAGGCGTAGCCCTTCGCCCACAGGGGGTGTTCCGGGAGCCCTTGATCGCGCAAGTAATACGCCACATCGTCGTCACTCCAATTAGCGAGCGGATTTACTTTCACCAGTCCGAATTTGTCGTCCCAGGACACAATCGGCATCGTGGCCCTGGTTGCTGCGTCCGAGCGCTTCACCGCGGTAATCCACGCGGCCTTACCTTGGACGGCGCGCTTTAAGGGCTCAACCTTTCGAAGAGCGCAGCACTGCTCGGTGCCACAGGGCCACGCGTCAGCGTCGGGACCTGGTTTCGTTCTCGTGAGATTGAGCTTCCACTCTCGTTCAATTTGATCGACGAATTTGTAGGTCTCGTAGAAGTGACCGAGCGTGTCGAGAAAAATGATCTCCGTCTTAGGACGTTGTTGCAACAAGATGTGCAACAGTGCGACGTCTTCAAAGGAACAGGCCATCGCGACGTTGGCACCAAAGCGTTCGAAGGTCCAGTGGAGAATCTCACTCGGCGTCGCCGTTTCAAAGCCTTGTGACGTTGTAACAAGTTCGTCATAAAAGTCGTGCGTCGAAGTACTCATATCCACCTATGTTCTAATCGAAGAGTTGACTGTATCAATCAGGTTTATAGAATTGACTACAACACTTCGTAGGACCCATCTTCTCATGACGACGACCCTCCCCCAGCCCACCCGAGGCATCGACCACTTGGACTTATTGGAAGCCCACGCCATCTTCATTTTGCGTGAAGTAGCCGCTGAATGCGAGCGACCGGTGCTTCTCTTTTCGGGAGGTAAAGACTCCGCCGTACTGCTGCACCTCGCGGTCAAAGCATTTGCGCCTCAGCACCTTCCCTTCCCCGTTCTTCACGTTGACACCGGACACAACTTCCAAGAGGTGCTCGATTTTCGTGACGCCACCGTGAAGAAGTTGGGTGCTCAACTCGTCGTCGCGAAGGTTCAAGACTCCATTGATCAAGGTCGCGTTGCTGACCCCGGTGCGCTTGGACTGCGCAATCGTTTGCAAACGGTGAGTTTGCTCGATGCAATAAATGAACACGGTTTTGATGCCGCCTTCGGTGGCGCTCGTCGCGACGAAGACAAAGCGCGCGCGAAAGAACGAATTCTCTCGTTCCGTGATGCCTTTGGACAGTGGGATCCGCGTCACCAACGTCCCGAGCTCTGGCAGCTCTACCAGGGAAAGGTCAATCCCGGCGAACATCTTCGGGCGTTCCCGTTGTCGGACTGGACCGAACTAGACGTGTGGCAATACATCCAACGCGAGAACGTTGATTTGCCTTCGATCTACTTTGCTCATGAGCGCGACCTCGTCCAACGCGACGGCATGTGGTTGGCACTGTGCGAATGGATTGTGCCTCGCGAAAATGAAACGGTGATTCGAAAGCGCGTGCGCTATCGCACCGTTGGCGACGCCTCCTGCACTGGTGCAGTTGTTTCCGATGCCGACGACGTCGCGGCCATCATTCACGAAGTAGCAACGGCCAATGTTTCAGAACGTGGCGCGACTCGCGCCGATGACAAATTTTCTGAAACAGCGATGGAGGATCGCAAACGCGAGGGTTACTTTTAAGTGACCCAAGCAAGCAAGGAACTCCTACGTTTCGCCACGGTTGGTTCCGTGGACGATGGAAAATCGACGCTGATTGGTCGATTACTCGTCGACACTCGTCAACTCTTCGACGATCAATTAGACGCCGTGGTACAAGCGTCGTCGAAACGCGGAGTGGGTGACCTCGACCTGAGTTTTGTGACCGATGGTCTTCGCGCGGAACGCGAACAAGGAATAACCATCGACGTGGCGTACCGCTACGCCGCGACCCCCACTCGAAAATTTGTTATCGCTGACTGTCCTGGTCATATTCAGTACACGCGCAACATGGCCACGGGCGCTTCGAACGCGGACCTCGCGCTCGTGGTTCTCGATGTCAACCAAGGTCTCAAGGAACAAACGCGTCGCCACCTCTGCATCGCGGCATTGCTCGGAGTGCGCACCGTCATTGTGGCCGCGAACAAAATGGACGTGGCGAGTTGGGAACAAGAACCCTTTGATCTCGTGGTGAAAGAAGTGCACGCGCTCGCCGAACAACTGGGTTTTGAAAATCCACTCGTTATTCCCGTTTCGGCGCTGAACGGCGACAACGTCGTCGACGCCTCGGCCGCGGCCGGTTGGTACAACGGCCCGACCGTGCTCAGTGCCCTCGAGCAGGCCTACACCGGATCATGGGCCTCGTCACTCAGTGGCGCACGACTTCCTATCCAGTGGGTACTTCGCCAATCCGGCGGCGGACGCACCTACGCCGGCATGGTGAGTGGCAAAACTATTCACGTTGGTGACACGGTGTCACTTCTTCCCGCCAACGTCAAGACGACAATTCGCGCAATCACGTCACCACAAGGTGACGTGCAAGAAGCGCCGCCGGGAATTTCCGTGGACGTCGACCTGGCCGACGATACTGACGCGGGACGCGGTGATCTCTTAGCCGTTTCTCCTTTGCCGCGCGTGACGCGAGAGGTGCTGGCCACCGTTTGCTGGTTCGGTGAACAGCCGCTTTCCACTGGACAGCGCCTACGACTGAAGCACACGACGCGCTCGACACCAGCGCGCATAAGTGCCATTGAAGGCGTCGTGGACATTTCCAATCTTTCAATTCACGACGCAGGGCAACTCGCCACCAACGACATTGGGGTTATACAAATTCAGACGGCCGACCCGATTGTCGTCGACGAGTACCAAGAAAACCGGATTACCGGCAGTTTTGTGCTCATTGATGAGAAATCAAACGCGACCGTTGCTGCGGGCATGGTCGGACGCGCTTCGTTTCTTTAAAACTGCACCACCATCACGATGACCGCGATCGCGAGAATCGTCAAAACGGTGTCCAAGCGACTTCCCAGTTGACGTCCCACGCTCTTCGAAACATCCTCACCGGCCGCGAGGGTCGAGGCGACTGACCGCTCCAAGGGGAATACGCGAGCTTCGAGTAATCCAGCGGCCGCGAGATAACAAAGGAATCCCACGCCAATCCACGGATGACCTAGCGAGTCGTCGTGACCTTCACTGAGTGAAAGCGCTAGTCCCGAAAGAGGGAGCAGATGGATAATGCGACCCGCCCAGTTACGTCCCGGAGGAAACCTATTCGTCAATTTTTCATTACCGGGCGACTTAACGAGCATCGCCACCGACGTACGCATAGCGATGAGCACCGAAAAAGTGGCGAGCGCAACCATGATGTGCACCACGTACAAAATATCGGACGCCACGCTGACCGCCAGCATTAAAGATCCAACAAGAGTTCAGCCGCACTGTACGGGTCAATGACGTGTTGCTCGAGGGCTTCGAGTTGCGTTTCGTAAGCGGCGCCGCCGGCAATTGTTTGCACGGTCGATTGGACCATGGCCGAGAGAACTCTGTCAAATTCAACACGCGTTCGCAGGCGACGTCGACGAGTGAAATCTCCTGATTTCAACAAGTACTGGCGATGTTCGCTCAGCGCTCGCCACAACTCTTCAACGCCGGATCCTCCCGTGGCCACCGTCTCCACAATCGGGGGTCGCCACGAACGCTCTTCTCCCAGATCAAGCATTTGCTCTAAGTCACGACGGGTTTCACGCACGCCGGCGCGGTCAGCCTTGTTGATGACAAAGAGGTCCGCAATTTCCAAGAGGCCGGCCTTGTTGGCTTGCATGGCGTCACCCCATCCTGGATTGGTCACCACGACGGTTGTGTCAGCGGTCGAGACAATATCCACTTCCATCTGACCAACGCCCACCGTTTCTACGAGCGCCAATTCAAACCCGGCACAGCCGAGCACCCGGAGAGCGTCAGGTACGGCTAAGGAAAGTCCGCCGAGATGCCCACGCGTGGCCATGGAACGAATAAACACCTTCTCATTCGTCGCGTGATCCTGCATGCGAACACGGTCACCAAGAATGGCACCGCCCGTGAAGGGCGAACTCGGATCGACACAAAGAATGCCCACCTCAGCGAACGCTCCCTCGCCATCGAACGATCCTTCGTTAAGCGCGCGCGTAATGAGTTGGTCTGTCAGCGTGGACTTCCCTGCGCCGGGAGGACCAGTTATTCCGACGACGTAGGGCTCGTTTGACAGGTACGCCAGTGCCGTCGTGGCACGCTGCGTGTCGCCACCGGATTCCACGTAGGTCATGAGGCGAGCGAGAGCTGTGCGCGATCCCTGCTTCGCGAGGGCTACCAGGGTGTCGGGTTCGCGAGGAATCACGAGGTGCGTTCTACCGTGGCGCCTAGGGATTTAATGCGACCGACGAAATCGTCGTAGCCCCGGTCGAGGTGCTCGAGACCAGAAATAATTGTCTCGCCCTCAGCCACGAGTCCCGCGAGGGACAACGCTGCCGCGGCACGAATGTCCGTAGCATTCACCGACGTTCCGTTGAGTTTGTTCACCCCGCGAATCAAGGCGTGGTGCCCCTCGGTCGTAATGAGAGCGCCCAAGCGAACCAATTCGTCGACATAGCGAAATCGTCCTGCGAAGAGATTTTCTGTCACGACCGACACCCCGCTCGCCACGCAGAGCAGCGTCGTAATGAGGGGCTTGTAGTCCGTGGCCACTCCTGGATACGGCAAGGTCGCCACGTCACAGCCTAAGAGTTGATCGGGACCTCTCGCGAGCACTCCTTCACCCGACACATCAATCTCGGCTCCCATAGTTTCGAACTTTCGAATCAACATTTCCATGTGATCAGCTCGAGCGTCACTCACGCGTACGGCGCCGCCGGTGATAATCCCCGCGGCCAAGTACGTCGCGCTCACTACGCGGTCAGGAATGACGTCGTGCGTCGCCGGAGAGAGTTCTTCCACGCCCTCAATCGTCAAACGAGATGTTCCGAGACCATCAATCTTTGCTCCCATGGCCTGCAGCTGTCGACCAAGGTCTTCGACTTCTGGTTCTCGAGCAGCGTTCTCAATAACGGAGCGGCCGTTGGCGAGCACTGCTGCCATGAGCAAATTGTCCGTAGCGGTATGACTGGGATATTCGAGTGTGATTCGCGCGCACTGCAGTCGCAGTCCTTCGAGCGTTGCGTGGATAGAACTTCGATTGTTGTGAAAACGCGCGCCCATTGCACTCAGCCCGTCGGTGTGAAAATTGATTGGTCGCTGGCCAAAGTCATCGCCACCCGGCAAGGCCATGTTGGCTTGTCCACAGCGCGCCAGTAGCGGTCCAAGTACCACGAGCGACGCGCGCATGGCTTCAAAAAGATGCGCGGGAGCGACCGGCGAAAGAGCCCCCGCTTCGGGCACGGAAATCCAGAGTTCGTGGTCGTCTCTTCGAACCTGACAACCAAGCGCCACCAAGAGTTCGGCCATCGTAGCGACGTCAGTAATGTTCGGCACGTTCGTGAGATGGTGCTCGCCGGTTGCCAATAGGCAGGCCGCCATCTCCTTCAAGACCGCGTTTTTGGCACCGTACGCCCGCACAACACCCGAAAGCGGTCCCGCAGGCTTCACTACGAGTTGCGTCATGCCTTCAAGTATTGTCGCTGCGGCAAGTTGGCATGAATCGCATAGTTTTAGCGCGTTCGTAGTCGCTCCCCACTACTCTTTTGGGGTGCAGACGCCCGCCCGCCCCGATCGCAACATTGCCCTCGAACTCATTCGTGTCACCGAAGCGGCGGCCATCGCGGCGGCCCGATGGTCGGGACGGGGCGACAAAATTGCTGCCGATAAGGCTGCGGTGGACGCCATGCGTCACGTTCTTACCTCGGTGACCATGGACGGAGTCGTGGTCATTGGAGAAGGTGAAAAAGACCAAGCGCCGATGCTCTTTAACGGCGAGCACGTGGGCGACGGGCGACCCCCGCTCGTGGACGTCGCCGTTGATCCCATTGATGGCACACGCCCCACGGCCAAGGGCCAAAACGGCGCACTGTCGGTCATTGCCATATCTGGACGAGGCACCATGTTCAACCCGGGACCGTTCTTTTACGCGGAGAAACTCGCCGTCGGACCCAAGGGTCGTGGCGTCGTGAGTCTCGAAGCCACCGTCAAAGAAAATCTCACGGAGCTTTCAAAGTGCCTCAACAAGCCCGTCCAAGAATTGGGTGTGGTGGTGCTCGAACGTCCGCGCCACGACGATCTTGTGGCGGAGATTCGTGACGCCGGTGCTCGCGTGGTGTCCATTGGCGACGGCGACGTCGCCGGGGCCATCGCGACTGCGTGGCCGCATTCGGGTGCCGACATTCTGATGGGCGTCGGGGGAACACCCGAAGCCGTAATCGCCGCGGCGGCCTTAAAGGGCCTCGGAGGCGAGATTCAGAGCCGCCTCTGGACCGAAGACGAGGAACTCAAAAAGAGTGCTTCCTCACTCGGCTACGACACGCAAAAAATCTTGACGACTGATGATCTCGTGGGCGGCGATTGTTTCTTTTGTGCCACCGCCATCACCGACGGCGACTTTCTTCGCGGTGTTCGATTTCACGATTTTGGCGCCACCACCCAGTCCCTGGTCGTGCGCTCCAAGTCGGGCACGGTGCGGACCATTGAGACGTTTCACCGCCATAACAAGCTCAATGAGTTCACGATCGCGGGTTTTTAAAGACCCGAGCGGCCGCCACTTTTGAGGCGTAGTGTCCAATAAGGAGACGAATCTCCTGGCGCGCAGCGCGTCGTAGGTCAAGGAGGATCTATGAAGGTGTCTGAACTTTTGCAGCAAAAGGGTTCTGCGGTTGCGACAATCAATCAGTCACAACTCGTGGGCGACGCCGTCCAACTGCTTCGTGAACGCGGCATAGGCGCGCTCGTTGTGGTGGGCGCAACGCCCCCACTGGTGGGAATTTTGAGCGAGCGTGACGTCGTGCGAGCACTTGCCAATGGCGAAGAAGGCGTCCTCGACCAGCGAGTAAGTGAACTCATGACGGTGAATATCACGGTGTGCTCACCCAGTTCCACGACCCTCGAGTTAATGGAACTCATGACCGAGATGCGCGTACGTCACATCCCAGTAACCGACGGCGAATCACTCGTCGGCATTGTGTCCATTGGTGACGTTGTTCACGCTCGACTTCACGAGTTAGAACGTGAGAAGACGGAACTGCTGGAGTACGTCTCCGCGCGTTAATTACTTCGCGGCACCGAGGCGCAGTTCAGCGCGCGCCAACGCATCACGAGCCGACTGAAGAACAGCATCGTCAAGGTCGCCTTCACGATTCGTCGCCGCGAGCGCCGCTTCGGCGGTTGCCTTCGCCGCTTCGGCGCGAGCTACGTCGATGTCCGAGGTTCGCTCGGCTGTTCCGACCAACACCGTTGCCGTCGTGGCGTCGGCGTCGTGATCAGTATTAACTTGAAAATAGCCACCGTGTTCAACGAACGAAAGTTCACCCTCCGCTGTTTCCACCCGAAGAACGCCGGGCACCAAGTCGCCAATGACGGCCGTGTGCTCAGGAAGGATGGTGAAGTTGCCGTCAGAGGATCGAGCAATAAGCGCCGTGGCGTCTCCCTCCCACAACGACGATTCTGGTGTCACTATCTCAACGTGCAGTACGGGCACTGTGTTACTCGTTCGCCAGTTCGTGCGCCTTTTTGAGGACGCCCTCGGCACCACCGACGTTGAGGAACGCTTGTTCTGGAGCGTTGTCGAGATCACCCTTCACAATGGCCTCGAAGGACTCAATGGTCTCTTCCAACTTCACGTAGACACCAGGTATACCGGTGAAGACTTCGGCCACGAACATCGGCTGACTCATGAAGCGCTGAATCTTTCGTGCTCGCGACACCGTCACGCGGTCGACTTCAGAAAGCTCGTCGAGTCCGAGAATGGCGATGATGTCCTGGAGTTCCTTGTAACGCTGGAGCACTTGCTGGACCTGACGGGCCACGTTGTAGTGACGGTCACCAACAATTTCAGGCGCCAAGATATTCGACGTCGACGTCAAGGGGTCCACAGCCGGGTAGATGCCCAGCGCAGCAATCTGTCGGCTGAGCTCGGTCGTGGCATCAAGGTGGGTAAACGTCGTAAACGGCGCGGGGTCGGTGTAGTCGTCCGCTGGCACGTAGACGGCCTGGATTGAGGTAATGGAACGACCTCGAGTTGAGGTGATGCGCTCTTGCAATTCGCCCATCTCGTCAGCCAACGTCGGCTGGTAACCCACGGCACTCGGCATACGTCCAAGCAGCGTTGATACTTCCGAGCCCGCCTGCACGAATCGGAAGATGTTGTCAATAAACAACAGCACGTCCTGGTTCTTTACGTCACGGAAATATTCCGCCATCGTGAGGGCTGCCAAGGCAACGCGAAGTCGCACGCCCGGCGGTTCGTCCATTTGTCCGTACACGAGGGCCGCTTTTTGCAAAACGCCTGATTCTTTCATTTCGAGGAACAAGTCAGTGCCCTCACGGGTTCGCTCGCCTACGCCAGCGAATACTGATACACCACCGTGCTGGAGAGCCACGCGGTTGATCATCTCGAGGATGAGCACTGTCTTTCCCACACCTGCACCACCAAAGAGACCAATTTTTCCACCCTGTACGTAGGGCTCAAGTAGGTCAATGACCTTGATGCCGGTTTCAAACATCTGCGCGCGAGGCTCGAGTTGGTCAAATGCCGGCGGATTGCGGTGAATTTCCCATCGGTCCTCAACTGGTCCAATGTCGTTCGTGTCAAGGGGCTGACCGAGCACGTTGAACACGTGACCGAGCACTGCGTCTCCTACCGGCACGGTGATACCGCGACCAGTCTGGCGAACTACGGCGCCACGAACGAGACCGTCCGTGGGCTTCATGCAGACGCAGCGCACTCGCCCGTCACCTATCTGTTGTGCGACTTCGGCCACGACTGTGACGGTCTCGCCGTCGAGGTTGAGGTCCATCTCCACGGCGTGGTTGATCTCGGGCAACGCGTGGGGTGGGAACTCTACGTCAACCACCGGTCCCGCAATGGCGACGACCCGTCCAGTTTCTAGCGCGGTCTTCTCGGGGGCAATGGTCATTTCATACTCACTTTCTTTCGCGGAGCGCTTCCGCGCCACTCACGATTTCCATAATTTCAGTTGTAATTGCGTCCTGACGGGCGCGGTTCATGATGCGAGTAAGGCTGCGCCCTAATTCGTCTGCGTTGTCGGTCGCGGCGGCCATTGCCCGCTGCTGACTGGTGTGAAACGACGCCGCACCTTCAAGGAGTGCAGTAAAGATTTCACTCTCAATGGCCTTGGGACCGAGTTCACCGAGCAGCTGTTCCACCTCGGGCTCAAACTCCGTGTAGCCCTCGAGGTCTTTTTTGGTGTCGACGGCGGCTTCTTCGTGCACGATGATCGGCAAAATTTGTCGTGACTCGACTTGTTGGCTCGCGGCCGAAAGAAAACGGTTGTAGACAATAATGACTTGTTCCGCCTCACCATTGACGAACGGTGCGGCGGTGACTCTCGCTACTTCGCGAGCATCGGAGAACGTCGGGCGATCAGAGAAGCCTTGGAAACTCTGTTGCACGTCAAGACCACGGAAGCGAAAGTACGCCAGTGCCTTTTTGCCAACGGTGATGAGTTGCACACTGGTGCCATCGGATTTCAATTGTGCCACGAGGCGCTCCGTTGCTCGAAGCACTGACGAGTTGTAAGCACCCGAAAGTCCTCGGTCACCAACAATGGAAAGCACCACAGCGTTTTGCACGCGGTCGGGCGTACCGAGCAACTTCGCCGCCGCTCGCGGATCAGACTTCGCCGCTTCATAAATCACCCGAGCCATACCGTCGCGGTAGGGACGATTGGCCGCAATGCGTGCCTGGGCACGAGCAATCTGCGAGGCGGCAATGAGTTCCATCGCTTTGGTTATTTTCCGGGTTGCCTGTACCGACTTGATACGGCGTCGCAGGATTCGTTCTTGTCCTCCAGCCATGGGTTGCCTCCTTTCCTCGCTCGACTACTACTGACTAGTTGCTGATTGCAAAGCCGTGGCGGAATGATTCCAGCGCCGCGTCAATCGCTGCCGTGTCGGGCAGTGCACCCGTAGTGCGAATCTGATCAAGCAGGTCCTTGTGCTTGGCTCGAAAGGTCGTCAGCATTTCGCTCTCGAACCTTCGAACGTCGCTAATGGGCACCTCATCAAGCCAACCCTTGGTACCCGCATAGATGACAATGACTTGCTCTTCTACTGGCACCGGAGCGTTGAGCGACTGCTTCAACAGTTCGGTCAGACGGTAACCACGGTCCAATTGTTGCTGGGACGACTTGTCGAGTTCGGATCCAAAAGTCGCGAACGACTCCAGGTCTCGGAACTGCGCCAGGTCAATCTTGAGGGTTCCCGATACTGACTTCATGGCCTTAATCTGAGCAGCGCTACCGACTCGACTCACCGAGTTGCCCACGTTGATGGCGGGACGAACACCCGAATAAAAGAGGTCGGCTTCCAAGAACACCTGTCCGTCGGTAATCGAAATTACGTTCGTCGGGATGTACGCCGAAATGTCGCCGGCCTTGGTTTCGATGATGGGAAGAGCCGTAAGCGACCCTCCACCGAGTTCGTCGCTCAATTTGGCGGCGCGCTCGAGAAGTCGACTGTGCAAATAGAACACGTCACCGGGGTACGCCTCGCGGCCCGGTGGACGACGCAGCAGCAGCGAAATCTGTCGGTACGCCTCGGCCTGCTTAGAGAGGTCGTCGTAGACCACCAATGCGTGCTGGCCATTTTCCATCCACTCTTGTCCAATGGCGCAACCGGCGTAGGGCGCGAGAAACTTGAACGGTGCGGGGTCACCGGCTGAAGCCACGACGACCACCGTGTACTCGAGTGCGCCAAAGTCTTCCAGGATCTTCACGGTCTGGGCGACGGACGAGTTCTTTTGACCAACGGCCACGTAGATGCACTTCACACCCAGGCCCTTTTGATTCAAGATCGTGTCAACGGCAACCGTCGTCTTACCGGTCTTGCGGTCACCAATAATGAGTTCGCGCTGCCCTCGACCAATTGGGGTCATGGCGTCAATAGCCTTGATACCTGTCTGCAACGGTTCGCTCACCGGCTGGCGACCGATGATGCCCGGCGCCTGAACTTCCATGCGTCGAATCGTCGGATTGACGAGAGGACCCTTGCCGTCAATGGGCTCACCGAGAGCGTTCACGACGCGTCCCAGCAGGGCGTCGCCCACCGGCATCGAGAGAATCTTCCCCGTGGCGCGAACAATCTGTTCTTCTTCGATTCCGTCCACGGAACCAAGAACCACGGCACCAATGGTCTCTTCATCGAGGTTCATGGCGAGACCTACGGTTCCGTCGGCAAATTCGAGGAGCTCGTTCACCTTCGCCGATGGCAAACCCGAAACGCGAGCAATACCGTCGCCCACTTCCACCACACGGCCGACCTGTTCGGTGCCCACCGTTGGGGTGTATTCGGTTACGTTGCGCCTCAGCGCATCGGTGATTTCGCTGGCACTAATCGTGAGCTCAGTCATCACTTTTTCCTTTTCCTTTTCCGTTAACGATCGCTATTTGATTCATAAAAATGTCCGGGGCTCACCGCATCACGAAGTGACCCAAGCCGACCTCGCGTTGTCGCGTCCACTCGAAGGTCGCCCATCTCCACCAGCACTCCACCCAAGAGTGAAGGGTCTTCGGCGACCTCTAACTCTACGTTTTTCCCCGATACCGCTCGCAGCGAAGCAGTGAGCTGCTCGCGAGTTTGATCATCCATGGCCCGTGCGGTAAAGACCCGCGCCACTCGCCAGTCTCGCGACTTGGCCACGTAGTCAACGAGGAAATCAAGTGTTCCCACCACGTCGCGTGGACGGCCGCCGATGATGACGTAGGTCGCAAGTGCCAGCGCCGTCGCACTTACTTTTCCGTTGAGTAATTCCGTCGTGAGAGAAACGCGCGCTTCGAGCGGTGCGTCACGGTCAACGAGTTCACGACGAAGTGCGCCGTTTGCTTCGACGTAACGCGCCCAGCGAAAGAGGTCGTCTTCAATACCGGTGAAGTTGTCCGTCGAGACGTCTTCTAGGTGGGCGTCAGCAAATCCGCCAACCCGGCGGCGAGCTTCAAGGAGCGAAAGACTCGGCACTTCGTCAACGAGGCCTTCACTCATTCGATGAGCGGTGTGTGCCAGGTCGTCGATTTCTTTGGGAACGTGCTGCGCGGGCGATTGGACCGCGACGTAGCAAAGAAGTCGGAGCGTCGAAGGTTGCACTTTGCCATTCAGGAGTTCGTGGACAATGTTGCCGCGTGCAATGTGAGCAATCGACGTGTCAGTTAAAACATCGTGAATGTCGTTTCGCGAGCGAACCAGAGAGTCAAACTCTCGAATTTCGCGAGCAACCGTCGAGAGATCGCCTTGGCCCAAGGGACCAAGCACGGCCGCAACGAATCCCTGAACCTTGGGCAGCATGATTAACGACCACTCGCCTTTTGCGCTTCAGAATTAAGCGCGGCAACGGCTTCTCGAACGAGGTCTTGGTGCGAGGATTGATCAACTTCGCGTCCCACAATTTTGGCGACCAGGTCAAAGACGATTTCGCCAATGCGAGCGGATGCTTCGTCGATGGCCCGCTGGCGCGCGGCATCAACTTCACCGTTCGCGGCGGCGACGATGCGGTCCGCTTCGACCTGGGCTCGTCCGGCCGCTTCCGCCTTTACCTGATCCGAAGTGGCCTGGGCAGCCGCGATGATGTCACGGGCTTGGTTTCGTGCGGTGTTCAAGATTTCTTGGCGCTCGCCACCCGCGGCTTCGGCCTCGGCTCGCGCTTCGTCGGCGGAGTCCAGTGCGGCCTTGATTTTGGATTGTCGTTCTTCGAGCGCCTTATTAAGGGGCGGCAGGATGTATTTCGTCGCCAGGAAAAGCACAACGGCAACGACGATTAACTCGACGAAGAACGTTCCATTCGGTAACAGAAAGACTGACTCAGCAATCATCTCAATTGACCTTCTCTATCTACTTTGACTTTTGGACGTTGGGTGGCTTCGCTAAAAACCACCCAACGCGCGAACTATTGCTTCTTGAAGACGTACACGAAGACAACCATGAACAGCAGGTTGATGAAGTACATTGCCTCCACCAAACCAACCGTCAAAAAGAAGTACTGACGTGCTTTGTTTTCAATCTCGGGCTGACGGGCAATAGCGGCAATCGTCTGACTACCCGCCAAACCGTCACCAATTGCTGCTCCAATAGCGCCTCCACCGAGGGCGAGACCGCCACCGACGAGCGCGCCGGCACTACGGACCGCTGCCGCGATGTCGTTTGGATTCGTTGCCATGTACTTTCCTCCTGGTTATTTAATGCGATTTTTCTAAAACTTCATTGTGTTCGGGGTCATTCGACGTGGCCATCGCAAAGTAGATGACCGTCAGCAACATGAAGATGTACGCCTGAATGGCCCCAATAAAGAGGTCAAAGGGCTTCCAAATTAATTCCCCGTATGGAACTACGAACACCGGCAACAACGTGGTCATAACGAGCACCATGAGTCCACCGGAAAAGAGATTGCCAAAAAGTCGGAAAGTCAAGGTTATGGGCTTGGTTATTTCTTCAATGATGTTGATCGGTAGCAGCGCCGTGAACGGCTGTTTATAGTGCGCGAAGTAACCACGAAAGCCTCGCGAGCGCGCCGAATCTATGTGTACCCACACAATGACAAACAGGGCAAAGGCGAGAGGCAAGTTCACGTCGGCGGTCGGCGCCGGAAGAAGTTCAAACGATCCACCCGGGTGCAGCGCTGACGGGATGAAACCAATCCAGTTGCAGATCAAAATGAAAATAAATATCGTGACGCCAATTGGGATGTAGCGCTTACCCTTTGGTCCAATGGCGGACAGTGCGAGATCACTCACCATCTCGTAAATGATTTCCCACATGAGTTGAAATTTGCCGGGCACGCCAGGCGTGACCTTTCGCACCAAGAAATAACCAAGCAACGAAAAGATGGCGACGGCGAGCAATGTCGAAGCCAAGACGTCGAGATCGATAGTCCCGATGATGGGCAAATGCGCCGTCGGGTGAACCCCAACGTCAATCTGCTTCGCCGCGAGCAGCGTCCTCACTCAATTCCTCCTTGGCTCGCCACGACGCGCAACACGTTCATGACGAAAACAACCTGATACAACACAAGCCCTGTCACAATACCGACTCCCAAGGGGGCGGTAATTAAAAGGGCCACTACGACGATAACGGTTACGACGGCAAGGCGTCCTGAGGTTCTAGAGCCGAGCTGGCGACGGATGGCCTTGGAGGACTGTTCGCCCTTCAGTTCGACCTTCGCCGCTTGACGGTCGAGGAAACGAAGATTCATCACCGCGAGGAAGACACCAAACACGAGGCCCAACGCAGCCCAGGGCTGATCAATCACGAGAGCCACGATGAACCCGATGGTTGCGACAATTAAGGCGGACCAGGAGGTCCGGCGCAGGAGGCGCGGCAATGTATCGGGGGGTAGGTTTTCGAGCACAGGATTTCGTTCTTACAACCAGCGCCGGACCTGTTTGACAACGCTGACCACGGCGGCTAGCGAACCCAACAGTAATCCAATTAGCAAGAACGCAGGAGCGGTGTGCCACACCGAATCAGCCCAAATCCCAAGCAATACTCCGACGGCGACGCAACTGGCGATGGTGGTTCCCATGACGGCAAAAGCCACCAATCCCGGCAGATCCTTTATTTGGCCTTGATCAGGAGATTCTTGAGACGGAGGTGTCGCGGGGGGTTCCGCACTCACCGCACCGGCACCTCTTCGTCGCTCGCCGCTTCGGCGGCCGTGCGGCGTCGATGGAGACCCGGATAGAACCAGGTAAAGAGGGCGACGATCAAGAGGGCGACACCCAGAGGAATAAGCGCGTTCGCCCGTGGCGCAAACAGCGGAAAGAGCACAAAGCCGCACAACAGCGCAGTCCACGCCCAAAGAATCACGACGGTCCGCCGGTGCCCGTGGCCGAGGCGCATTAAGCGGTGGTGAATGTGGTTTTTGTCCGGGGTATGAAAACCTTGCCCCGACGCGATGCGGCGAACGTAGGCGAAGACCGCATCCGCGAGGGGTACACCCAAAATAAAGACCGGAATAAGAATGGGCGCGAAAAAGAAGAAGGTGACGCCACTGGTCGGCGGCGTACGTCCGCCAATCACCATGGTCGAGGCACTCATGAGCAGACCGAGCATCAGTGCGCCGGCGTCACCCATGAAAAGTCGAGCGGGATGAAAGTTGTCTCGCAAGAACCCGAGACTTATGCCACAGGTAATGGCCGCCACCAAGGGCCCAATATTATTTGACGGAAGAAGGCCCAGGTCCTCAAGACGCAGTCCGTACACGCAGAGTGTGCCCGAGGCAATGGCCACGATTCCTCCGGCGAGACCGTCAAGACCATCAATCAAGTTCACGGCGTTCGTGAGCGCGAACACCCATACGGCGGTAATCAACGGAAGAATTGAGGGGCCGAGAACAATGAAGCCAGCAAAGGGCAGCTTTAGTTGGTACATCGTGCAGCCGCTGAAATAAAGAATGCTCGCCGCCAACACTTGGCCAGCTGTCTTTGCCGGTGCCGACATGTCACGAAAGTCATCCACCATCCCGACAATGAAGATCACCGTGGCCGCCAACAACACGCCAAGCATTTCGTGCGAGGACGAAATTATTTGACGAAGCGGAGAAATGAACGCCGCAACCACCAAGGCAACACACAGACCTATGAACATCGATGCCCCACCGCCATAGGGCGTGACGTCCTTATGAACTTTTCGCTCGTCCGGCAGCGCGGTGTAACCCACGCGAAGTGAAACACGTCGCGCAGGTCCATCCACGAGAACGGTGGTCACAACACCTACGACCATGACGAGGACGTAGGAAGCGATATTGCTCACGACGATTTACTTACCAAAGTCGGCGTACGGATTAAAGCGGGAGCACAATTCATTCACGTCAACTCGCACACCCTCGACGTGCGCTTCCTCATCTCGACCACGAAGGGCCCGTGCTATTAGCGACGCCACTTGGGAAAACTCGCCTACGCCCATGCCCGCGGTGGTCTCAGCTGGCGTACCCAAACGAAGTCCTGACGTAACGAAGGGGCTTCGTGGATCGTCGGGAATTTGATTTCGGTTTGTAGTGATGCCAGCTCGGTCCAATACTTCTTGGGCAACTTTGCCAGTGAGATCGGCGTCAAAGTCGCGTAAGTCGAGAATCACCATGTGGTTATCAGTACCGCCCGAGACAATGCGGAACCCTTCCGCTGCCAGTGCGCCAGCGAAACCTTTCGCATTTTCAACAATGCGCTCGGTGTACTCGGAGAAGCTCTTGTGCGACGCTTCGCGAAACGCCACGGCCTTCGCCGCAATGGCGTTTTCGAGCGGGCCGCCCTGCATGCCAGGAAAGACCGACATGTCAATCTTCTTCGCGTGTTCTTCGCGACAAAGGATTGCGCCGCCTCGTGGACCACGCAACGTTTTGTGCGTGGTGAAGGTGACCACGTCGGCGAAGGGAACCGGATTGGGGTGCGATCCTCCCGCAATGAGGCCCGCCACGTGCGCCGAGTCAAACATCAACAGCGCACCTACTTCGTCGGCAATTTCTCGAAACGGTGCTGGTTCTATGAAACGCGAGTACGCCGTGGCGCCCGCGACAATCAATTTAGGTCGATGATGCAATGCGAGAGCGCGGACATTGTCGAAGTCAATGACTTCACCAGCGACCGACGGGTCATCCGAACGTGGCGTGACACCGTAGGAAACGAAATTCCAAATCTTTGAAGTGATTGACGCCGGCGAACCGTGCGTCAAGTGACCACCCTGGTCGAGACGCATGGCGAGAATCGTGTCCCCGGGCTCGAGCAGCCCTTGGTACACAGCGACGTTGGCGTTTGCGCCACTGTGAGGTTGCACGTTGGCGTGGTCTGCTCCAAACAGCGCCACGAGCCGACGGCGAGCCAAATCTTCGACCTGGTCGACAACTTGATTTCCGCCGTAGTAGCGACGTCCCGGGTAACCCTCGGAGTACTTGTTCGTAAGCACGGAGCCCGTCGCCGCCATCACGGCGGGCGAAGCGAAGTTCTCACTCGCGATGAGTTGCAGGGTCGACGTTTGGCGGTTCCACTCTTGGGACAAGAGATCCGTTACTTGATCGTCGCCGGTGATCCAAGCATCAAACGGTGATGAGCCCACGATGGGATTCGCCTTTCTTACAACTGCGCTTGTTCGTCAAGCACAGCAATCTTCTCAATTCGTCGGAGGTGACGACCTTCACCCAGCGGTGACGTTAACCACGCGTCCAGAGCGTCGACGGCGGTGACCGTTCCAATGAGACGCGCGCCCATGCACAAAACGTTGGCGTGATTGTGTTCTCGAGCGAGTCGTGCACTCGAGACATCGTGAACAACGGCGGCGCGAACGCCGGGCACTTTGTTCGCGGCAATTGACATTCCTATGCCCGTGCCACAAATAGCTACTCCGAGATCACTTTCGCCCGATACAACACTTCGGCCAACGGCAGCTCCGAAGTCGGGATAGTCCACCGAGACGGTGTCTGAATCGGTGCCGAGGTCCAAGACGTCGTGGCCACGCTCCAAAAGCGTGGCTACGAGCAGAGACTTGAGGTCAAATCCAGCGTGATCAGAACCAAGAGCGATACGCATTACGCCCACCTTAGTTCTCTAACTTCTTGCCAGACCGTTGAGCGGCAATACTTCCTAGCGTGGCAATTGAACCTCGAACCCCCGTGATGGTGGGCGTCGGTCAAATAACGGATCACCCTGACCACGACGCGGCGTACGAATCGCGACCCCACCCCCTCGATCTCATGATTGAGGCGCTCGAGCGAGCAAGTGCGGATTCGGGTGCTGACGGCGTGCTTCGTTCACTCGACGAACTCGTAGCCATTGGATCGTTCACCTGGCACACCACGGACCCCGCACTCCTCGTGGCCAACGTCCTTGGTCTCAGCAATGTCCGAACGAGACTCACGCCAACCGGGGGAAACATCCCACAAAAGTTGGTCCACGAGAGCGCCCGTCGCATTTTGGCCAACGAAATCGATGCTATTGCGGTCGTTGGTGCCGAGGCAATGTACGCGAGTTCACTCGCGCGAAAACAAGGCCTCCCCCTGGGCTGGCTCAAGCAAGACGGTAGTGTCGCCGCACCCGATCTCGTCGAAGAAAACCGCGCGCCCCTGACGAAGGACGAATACGAAAACGGGATCACGTTGCCCGTCGAAGCGTATCCACTGTTCGAAAACGCGCGCCGCGCGCGGCTCAGTTGGACCATTGATGAGCAACGACAACAACTCGGTCGGCTGTGGGCGAACTTTGCGACGGTCGCCGCGAACAATCCGTACGCTTGGATACGCACGGCGCCCAGTGCTCAAGAGATAGCGACGCCGTCACCGAACAATCGCATGGTGTCGTTTCCGTATACGAAGATGCTGGTCGCCAATATGCCCGTGGACATGGGTGCGGCCTACATCATGATGAGTTACGAGAAGGCAACCTCGTTGGGCGTTGCGTCAGACAAAATGATTTTCCCAACCGCCGGCGCCGATGCCACCGACCACTGGTTCATTTCCGACCGACCCCAACTCGACAGCTCTCCTGCGATGACCGCCATTTGGTCAGCGCTGCAGTCGTTTGGTGTGCGCACTGACGACCTGTCGCATATTGATTTCTACAGTTGCTTCCCCACGGTTGTGCAAACCGCTTGCGACGTTGCGGGCATCGACGCCTTTGATCCTTCACGCATACCCACGGTCACCGGAGGTCTCACCTTCGGCGGCGGTCCCGGCAATAACTACGTGACGCACTCCATTGCCACCATGGTGTCGTTGCTCCGTGAATCACAATCAACCGGACTCGTAAGTGGGCTGGGCTGGTTTTCGACGAAGCACGCCTGGGGTACGTACTCGGCGACGCCGCCAGCCTCGTCGTTCCATTGGAAGAACGTCCAAGATGACGTCGATATGCAACCAGTCTGTGCGCACCAGCAGGGAGACGGCGACGTCACTATCGAGACGTACACCGTCGTCCACAACCGCGACGATTCGCCCAATCGGCTGGTCGTCGTCGCGCGAAACTCAAACGGGGATCGAGTGTGGGCGACAAGTACTGAATCGTCACTCATGAACGACGCCGAAACAACGGAACTAATTGGACAGCGTGGAAGCGTGCGTGACGGATTGTTTTTGCTCTAGTCGAGCAGTGACGAAATCACCTCAGCACTCAGTGCGCCTTCTCGAAGAACGCGCCACGGTTCATCCGAAAGATCAACCACGGTCGACACTGTTCCGTTGCACACTCCTCCGTCGACGACGGCGTCCAAATCCGAACTGTCCGCGAAAATATCGATTACGTCCTTCGCTGACGTGCACGGAGGTTGCTTGTGCTCATTCGCGCTCGTCACGCACAAAGGTCCGGTCAATGCAACGATGGATTGAACAACTTCGTTTTCCACCATACGAAAACCAATCGTGGCCGACGTGGCTCCCACCCGCTTTGCCAGTTCAATCGGCGCCGCTACGACAATCGTCAAAGCACCGGGCCACAAGGCGTCACTCAGCGTTTTTGCTCTCGCTGGCCACGTGACGCCAAGGACATTGATTTGATCGAGCGACGTCACAAAGACCGGGAGCGCAACGTGCAAGGGTCGTTTCTTTAGCGAAAAAAGCTTGGCGATTGCCTGTCCGTCATCAAGGCGGACGGCGAGACCGTAGACAGTGTCCGTCGGAATTGCCACAACGGCTCCTTCGAGCAACAGCGAAGTTGCGGCGTTGGGGCTAACGACGTTCACGTCAGTGGCTTTCTGGCAATGAGCACGCGTGCATTTCCCGCCATGTCAGCAACGTCAACCACGTTGGCGTAACCCGTCGAAGTGGCGAGTTGCACTACGGCATCCGCCTGCGTGCTCCCATGTTCACAGACCAGTGAGCCGCCGGGACGAAGCCAGTTGATGCTTTCACGCACCACGATTTCGAGATCCTTAAAACCTTCGACGCCCGAACTACTGGGTGACACGAGTGCGCCGTAGGGCTCATGGCGCAAGACGGGGTCGAGTGCTTCGAATTCGCTTTCGCCCACATAGGGAGGATTCGACACCACGAGATCAACGTGCCCCTGGAGCGAGGGATCAAGATCTTTAAACCATGACGAGTTCACAAACGAAACGGCATGGAGTGCGTGCTTGATGGCATTTCTTCGAGCAACGTCCAGCGCGTCGATCGAAGAATCAACGGCCACCACCGTGGCTGAAATTCCTCGTTCGGCGAGTTCGCTGAGAATCGAAAGGCCAATCGCTCCCGATCCACACCCCATATCGAACACGAGTGGCGAGGTTGCTTGCGAGCTCACGAGTGCCTTCAGCGCCAACGAAACGAGTTCTTCGGTTTCGGGACGAGGAATTAAGACACGAAGATCAACGTCCAAATCAAGTGTGCGAAACGGCCAGTGACCAATGACGTACTGAAGCGGCTCGCCCGCTAAGCGCCTGGTACCGGCCAATTCCACCGCTCGCGCAGCGTCGGCGTCGGCCCCTGGTGAAAATTCCTCCACGAGCCACATCGCCTCGCGGCGTTCGAGACCCCGACCAACGAGGTCGCGAACGAAGGCGGCGTTAACGTCCGTCACTCTCGGCCAACTGGCGCGCTCGTTTGTCACTCAGCAATGCGTCAACGTAGGGATCAAGTTGACCACCCAGCGTTGCTTCCAAGTCATAGAGCGTCAAGTTAATTCGGTGATCAGTAACACGATTCTCTTTGAAGTTGTAGGTACGAATTTTTTCGCTACGTCCCCCGCCGCCCAGTTGCGAGCGCTTGAGGTCACCTTGTTCACTGGCCTGCGCGTCCTGGGCAGCCTTCAGCAACCGTGATCGAAGAACAATCATTGCCTTGGCACGATTTTGAATCTGGCTCTTCTCGTCTTGCATTGAGACCACAATTCCCGTAGGCAGGTGTGTAATGCGAACCGCTGAGTCGGTGGTGTTGACGCTTTGTCCACCGGGACCCGACGAACGATACACGTCAATCTTCAAATCATTTGCTTCGATGTCAACGTCTACTTCTTCAGCTTCGGGAAGTACGGACACGGTGGCTGACGACGTGTGCACGCGACCTTTTGCTTCGGTCGTTGGCACACGTTGGACGCGGTGAACGCCGGCTTCTTGTTCGAGCCGGGCCCAGGCGTCGTCACCCTTAATGAGAAACGTCGCCTCATCAATGCCACCCTGTTCGCTAGCTCGTTCTTCGACGACTTCTAATTTCCAGCCACGAATGGCCGCGTAGCGCCGATACATCTCGGCGAGGTCGCTCGCGAAGAGGTTCGCTTCTTCGCCGCCTTCTGCCCCGCGAATTTCAACAATGACGTTTCGGCCTTCGTTCGGATCGCGCGGCAACAGCAGCCTCTCAATTCGTTGTTCGAGTTCGGCGATTTCTTCTTCAGCCTTGTTGATCTCGTCACGCCACTGTTCACGGTCGTCACCAGCAGACTCGTTGAACATTTCTCTGGCGCCGGAAAGATCTTCGCGGGCGCGCTGCAATGACTGCCACGCGGCGTCAATTTCGGCCAGTTCCTTGTGTCGTCGAGAAAGATCTCGAAGACGAGTGAGATCACTCGCGACGTCGGGTTCAGCGAGCGCGGTTTCGACGCTCGCCAGTTCCTCGGAGAGGGACTTTAAAGTGTCGTCAACCGAACGCACGTAGAAGAAAAGCCAGAAGCTCTACGCCTTCGGGGCGTGAGCCTTGGTCTTTTGTGCGTAACGACGCTGGAAGCGCTCCACGCGACCACCGGTGTCCACAAGCTTCTGCTTACCGGTGAAAAAGGGGTGGCACTCGTTACAAAGTTCGACCGAGATCGACGACTTGGTCGACTCCGTCGTGAACGTGTTTCCACACGAACACTTGACGTTCGCGACGCCGTACTGGGGGTGAATGTCTGGCTTCATAGGTGCTCCTTATTGCGAATAGTAATTCTAATCGGTTGTTAGCTGGTTGGATTCGCGCCCTTGGCGATTTCGGCCAAGAACTCGTCATTGGACTTCGTCTGCTTCAGTTTGTCAATGAGCAGCTCCAGTCCGGCGGCCTCTCGACCCTCTGCGGAAAGACCACTCAGCACGCGGCGAAGCTTCCAGACCTGGGCCAATTGCTCGCGGTCAAAGAGCAATTCTTCGTGTCGAGTCGATGACCCGTTGACGTCAATTGCTGGGTACAAACGGCGTTCGGCGAGGCGACGGTCTAACTTCAGTTCCATGTTGCCGGTTCCCTTGAATTCTTCGAAGATAACTTCGTCCATCTTGGAACCGGTTTCGACGAGCGCGGTGGCGAGAATCGTGAGCGAACCGCCCTCTTCAATGTTGCGCGCCGCACCGAAGAACTTCTTAGGCGGATAGAGCGCACCGGAGTCCACACCACCGGACATGATGCGTCCGGTTGCTGGCTGGGCCAAGTTGTAGGCACGAGCCAGTCGGGTAATGCCGTCCAAAATGATGACCACGTCGCGACCTTGTTCCACGAGACGCTTGGCGCGCTCGATGGCCAGTTCGGCAATGTGCGTGTGCTCGTCAGCGGGACGGTCAAACGTTGAAGCGACCACTTCACCGTGCACGCCTCGTCGCATGTCGGTTACTTCTTCAGGACGCTCGTCAACCAGTAGCACCAAGAGGTGCACTTCGGGGTTATTGGCCTCAATGGACTGAGCAATCTGCTTGACGACGGTTGTCTTACCGGCCTTGGGCGGCGAAACAATGAGTCCGCGCTGTCCCTTACCAATAGGGGCAATGAGATCCACAATGCGAGGCGTGAGATCCATCTTTCCTTCGTTGGTCTCGAGCTTCAGTTTCTCGTCCGGAAAGAGCGGCGTCAAATCTTCGAACTTGGGTCGAAGGCGAGCCACTTCGGGATCAAATCCCTGCACGGTGTCAACGCGCAACAACGCCGGGTACTTCTCATTTGATCCAGCGGGTCGAAAGCCGCCGACGATGGTGTCTCCCTTGCGAAGTTGGTACCGACGCACTTGGCTGATGGAGACATAGACGTCGTTGGGCGAAGGGTGGTAGCCCTTGGTGCGCAAGAAGCCGTAGCCGTCGTCGCGCAAATCAAGTAGACCCTGTACTTCCACCAGTTCGCCGGTGTAGGGCTGGTCGGCGCCACTCTGGGGTTCGCGGTCAAAGCGTTCGCGGCCGCCACCCGTGTTGCGGTTTCGACGATTGCGACGATTGCGGTTGCCGTCAGCACCGTTGCCGTTGCTGTTGCCACCGCCGTTGTTGTAATCACGGGGTTGTCGGTCGTTGCGCGGGGTGCGCTCCGACGGGGCGATCGAAGGACCGGGTGAAGGCGTGACACCTTCTTCGGTAGCGACTTCCGACGTTGTTTCGTCGCCGGTAATTTCTTTTACGAACTCGTCAAAATCGGTGTCCGGCGTGGCGACCGTACGACGCGACCTCACGGCGCTGGCGCCTCTCGAAGAAGGTGAACCCGAGTCCGATGTATCACCATTGGATGATGATTCCGAAGAGTCGGAGCTCGATTCGGGGCCGCCAATAATGGCGCTGATGAGTGAGGCCTTCGAAGCACGAGGCGGTGTCTTTACACCGATTGCTTGGGCGATCTCTTGAAGTTCGTCGCGCTCTTTACTTTCGAGAACGCTGCGATCCTGGGCGGGCGTTGAAGCCATCAATAATTCCTTTCTCGCCGCCCCATACGTATTTAACGAGGCGGAGAAGAATTCAAAGGGAGAAGTCGTCCTAGGAAGATTTCCGCACGTCGGCCCCCAAGGCCGGTCGCGGACGACATGTACATTGTAGCGCTTTTAGACGCAGTGTGTCACGGGTTAGGCAAGTCGTTCCAACAACGCTTCGATGGTCGCGTCCACGACCCCCGGCGTTGAAGTGGTTTGCACAGCCGTGTCGGGGTCTTTGAGGCCATTGCCCGTCAGCACGCAGACGACTTTTGCTCCGGGCGTAACCCCGTAACGAAAGAGGCCGGCTACCGACGCCGCCGACGCAGGCTCCACGAAAACCGACTCGTTCTTCGCGAGAAAGGAATAGGCATCCAAGAGCTCGTCGTCCGTGACGGCGCGCACGGCACCGTGGGACTCGTCAACGGCTTCGAGGGCTGGGACCCAGCTCGCAGGGTTGCCAATGCGGATGGCCGTGGCGATAGTTTCTGGTTCGTCGACACGGTGACCAAGGACAATGGGCGCCGCACCCGCTGCCTGAAAGCCCCACATCTTTGGTAGCACCGTTGATTTTCCGGCGGTGGCGTACTGGGTAAAGCCGCGCCAGTACGCAGTGATGTTGCCGGCGTTACCAACGGGAATTGCCAGAATGTCCGGTGCCTCACCAAGAACATCAACGACTTCGAAGGCGCCCGTCTTTTGGCCCTCGATGCGGTCGGGGTTGATGGAGTTCACAATGGTGATGGGAAGATGCTGCGTGAGTTCGCGCGCCAGATTGAGCGCACGGTCAAAGTTGCCTCGAATCTGAACAACGTCGGCCCCGTAGACAATGGCCTGGGCTAATTTTCCCAGAGCAATCTTTCCTTCGGGAATAAGCACTACGCAATTAAGACCTGCTTTGCCGGCGTAGGCAGCAGCAGAAGCTGACGTATTCCCCGTTGAACCACAGACCACCGTTGTCGCGCCGTGGGCCTTGGCCTTCGTAATCGCCATTGTCATGCCACGGTCTTTAAACGAACCCGTGGGATTGAGACCTTCTAACTTCAGCCACACGTCAGCACCAACGCGCTCGGAAAGGCGCTCCGCGTGAAACAGTGGCGTCGCGCCCTCTTGCAAGGTAACCACGTCTTTCACGTCTCGCAGATCGAACCAATCGGCGTATTCGTTGAGTAATCCATCCCAGGCTTTCATGCCGTTCCCCCATCAATGACGCATAAGCACGAACCAATCGCGTCGACAGCGTCCAAGTGTTCAAGATCTTTCAGCGTGGCACTCACGTCGGAAGCAAAGGCCCGGTGGGTAAAGAAAGTGAGTCGAGCCTCGTCGCCAAAGCCCGACTGGTCCATCGACAAAATTGATACGTCGTGGTCGCCAAACACGCTCGCCACCGAAGCCAAGACGCCCGGCTTATCAAGCACGTCGATGCTGAGATAGAAGGCGCTTTGGAGTTCGCCGGGTGGAAATGACTGCAGGGTGCGGTCCACCGAGAAGGGAGTGTCGTGACGACCGCTCACCTTATTTCTAGCAACCGCGACAATGTCGCCGAGAACAGCCGCCGCCGTAGGCTCTCCCCCGGCGCCTTGGCCGAGCCACATCAGTGGACCCGTCGTAACCCCTTCGACAAAAACAGCGTTGTAGGCACCGTGCACTGAGGCGAGCGGGTGCTCGTCAGGCACCAGCGTTGGTTGCACCCGACGAGATATCGCGTGGTCGCCTACGCGTTCGGCAATACCGAGCAACTTGATGACGTAGCCCGAACGCTTGGCAAAAGCGACGTCCACCGCTCGGATCGTCGAAATACCCTCACGTTCGATGGTCGCACCGTCAAGAACGGTGCCGAAAGAAAGAAAGGACAAGATAGCGACCTTCGCGGCAGCGTCAAATCCCTCTACGTCGGCCGTCGGATCGTTTTCCGCGTAACCGAGCGCCTGGGCTTCTTCGAGTGCGGACGCGTAGTCAGTGCCGTCACTCGTCATTTTGGAAAGAATGAAATTAGTCGTGCCGTTCACGATTCCCATGACGCGAGTGATTCGCTCAGCGGCGAGTGACGTGCGAAGCGAGCGAAGAATGGGCACGCCGCCACCGACCGCCGCTTCGTAGTAAAGATCGGCGTTGTTGGCGAAGGCGATTTCAATTAACTCCGTACCCGCCTCAGCCATGAGCGCCTTGTTGGCAGTCACTACGGACGCGCCACGTCGAAGAGCAGTTTCAATATACGTACGAGCGTCACTGACGCCCCCAATCAATTCCACGACGACGTCAACGTCCTCGCGAGCAGCCAAGGCCTGGGCATCCGTTGTAAGCAGCGACGCAGGAATATCCGGACGCTCCTTTTTCTCGTCCTTCACGGCGACGCCAACGACTTCGAGACGCGACCTCGCCGCGTCGAGCAGCGCCGACGACCGCGACTCATCAGCCAATAAGCGCACGAGAGCCCCACCGACGTTGCCGGCACCAATAATGCCAACGCGAACAACGGGCTCAGTCATTCCTCAAGGCTAATCCGCCCGATTCCTTAATCGGAACTAGACCTCAAGACGAGCAAGATCATCGACCGTCTCACGACGAAGCACCAGTCGCGCTTCGCCGTTTAGAACAAACACCACGGCTGGGCGCGTCGAACGGTTGTAGTTCGACGCCATGGAATAACCGTACGCACCGGTAACGGGAGTGACCACGAAGCTTTCCACACCCGTCTGTTCGGGTAGCCACGCTTCGTCAATCAAGACGTCGCCGCTTTCGCAATGTTTTCCTACCAGTCGAACCGCCTGAGTGCGTTCGGCGAGGGGATAACTCGGATCAAATGCCTCGTAGCCTGAACCATAAAGAACGGGCCGAGGATTATCACTCATTCCACCATCGACGGCCATGTACGTACGTTGCGAAACGGGCTTTACGGCTCCCACTTTGTAGACCGTGACCCCCGCCTGCGCGGTAATGGCACGACCAGGCTCCGCCGTTAGACGAACACTCGCGGGAAAACCAACCGCCCAGGCGGCCTGGCGTACTTGTTCTCCCCACTCGGTAATTGTTGGTGCCACTTCACCCGTCGTGTAGGCCACACCCAGGCCGCCACCAACGCAAAGCTCGTCAAAACCGTCTTCAAAAACAAACTCCGCCAATATGGCCAGCATTTCGAGGTACGCGTCAACCTCAAAAATCTGGGAGCCAATGTGCGCGTGAATGCCGTGAACGCGGATGCCAGCAATTGATTTCAGTCGGTCGATGGCTTCTCGAGCGGCCCCGGAGTTAATGGAAAACCCGAACTTGGTGTCTTCTTGACCCGTTCGCACGAATTCGTGCGTGTGCGCTTCCACACCGGGCGTTACCCGCACCAGGCAGTGCAAGACCTTCTCGGACGTGACCAATTTCTCGAGTCGATCAATCTCGTCAAAGTTGTCGACAATAAGACGGTGAACCCCTTCGTCGTAAGCGCGACGAAGTTCGTTGTCAGATTTGTTGTTCCCGTGCACAATGACGCGTTGCGCGGAAACACCGGAGCGAAGAACAATGTCCATCTCGCCTTCCGTCGCGACATCAATGTAGAGACCTTCTTCCACCGCGAGTCGCGCCATGGCGCCACACAAGAACGATTTCGAAGCAAACGCGACACCGTCGCTGAAAATCTGTGCGGCTTCTTGACAACGTGCGCGAAGCGTCGCTTCGTCGTAGACAAACAGCGGTGTGCCAAATTCTTTGGCAAGCTCGGTCAACGAGACGCCACCAATCAAGGTTTCACCGTGCGCCAGCACCGTCGTATCTGGTAGCAACGACTTCTCGATTGGTCCTTGGCCCATGCATGAACTCTACGAGCCTCAAGGATCATCGTCTCTGATGTCGCCTGAGAGTGACCGGTAGGCTTGACCAGCCGCTCCCGTAGCTCAGCGGATAGAGCATTGGCCTCCGAAGCCATGTGCGCAGGTTCGAGTCCTGCCGGGGGCACTCGACAACACAAAATGCACGAATTAGTCCCCCGGTCTGCTTCGACTCCGTCGTGCCGTTCTGGAATCTGTCGTGCTTCGAGGGAGCAACCCTGTTCAATCCATTCGCCGTCGTCAAGTGGCAACACTCGCGCGCAGACGACATCCGACAAAACATTTCCACTTGCCTAGGGAATGATGACCATCCGCACGGTGTCCGTCGCGGCGGCACCACTGTCATTGGATCCGGCCATAACGACAATCGTGTCGCCACTCTTCGCCACATTCGTTGTTCTGAGTCGAGCAATCGCGACATCTACGAGATCGTCCATGGACGTGGCGTCGGAAATCACGACGTCGGTGACGCCCCATGAACTGTGCAACTGACGGGCCGTCTTTTCAAAAGGTGTGATGGCAAGAATCGGCATGGGAGGACGAAAACGCGAGATGGCCCGAGCAGTCATACCCGACCTCGTGCACGCCACGATGGCGGCAGCGTCTTCGTCCATGGCGGCTCGCCACGCGGCGCCCGTGATAGCGGCCGTCACTCGCGTGGCGGGCGGTGCGTGACTGGCAATTTCTTGCACCCCGAGCGAAGAGCCCCAATCTTTGTAAGGAAAGGATTCTTCGGCCCGTCGAATGATGCGGTCCATTGTTTCAACAACTCCGACGGGATCGTCGCCAATCGCTGTTTCGGCACTCAGCATGACGGCGCTCGCTCCGTCAAAAATTGCGTTGGCGACGTCGGTCACTTCAGCTCGCGTGGGAACTTGCGAATGCGTCATCGATTCCAACATCTGGGTCGCAACCACCACGGGGCGGGCGTAGCGAATTCCCTGTCGAACAATCTCCTTTTGCAGATGGGGAATGTCCTCAATGGGCATGCGAACACCGAGGTCACCGCGAGCCACCATGATGGCGTCGGCCACGCCGACAATCTCATCAAGGTTTTCAACACCTTCGGCCGTTTCAATCTTCGCCATAATCATGATGTCTTCGCGCGAGAGCACACTGCGAACAGAAACGACATCGAAAGCCGAACGCACAAACGACGTCGCCAGAATCTCGAATTCCTCACTGCGTAAAGCTTCAAGGCGATCACGGTCGTCGTCGGTGGGCAAACGGTCGTGAAGAATTGACGACGGTAATGAAAGCCCCGGCTTTCCCATCACCGATCCTCCTGATGACACCACTGCCGTCGCGGGCAAACCCGCTTTGATGATGTCCAGTGATACGCCGCCGTCACCGATGTGAATTTTGTCGCCGATTGAAAGGTGCTTCAAGATTCCCTTGCGCTCGACGAAAATCTGCGCTGCAGTCGACGTTTCGTCGAATCCTTCCTGCAGGGCCAGCTCGTCGCCGACGTTAAGTACTACTGGCAATGAACCGAATGATCCGGCGCGAATCTTTGGTCCGGGAATGTCAACCATGATGGCAATGGAGGGAGCAAGTTTTCGAATTCTTCGTAGTCGCTCAATGCACGAAGCAATGTCACCGTGGGCAAAGGACAGTCGAAGGACGTCGACCCCCGCGGCCAGCAACTCCTTGATGACGTTGTCATCATCTGAGGCGGGTCCAATGGTGGCAACTATTTTCGTGCGACGCACGCTCATCCCTTCAACGTTTCAATAAAGCCTAGGTGAAAGGGTTTAGGGTGTCTCGCCAAACATCTGAGGTTGCTCTTGGAGAGCGTCCATCGAAAGATTTCGTACGGGCACGACAACGTCAGCGCCATCAATATCGACAACCCGCAGCGTCATTGCGTAGCTCGCGGCGAGCTCGGGTGAACGAATGACGTCACGTGAAAGCCCCTCGCGCACCAACGAACCGTCACTCAACAAAACCAGTCGATCAGCGAATTGCCCCGCCAGCGTGAGGTCGTGCAGCGTCGAAAGAACCGTAAGGCCGCAGTCGTCAACTTCACGACGCAATAACTCGAGAAAATCAATCTGGTGTCGAAGATCAAGACCCGAAATTGGCTCATCCAACACAATTGTCATGGTCGACTGCGCCAACGCTCGTGCGAGGACCATACGCTGGCGCTCTCCGCCCGAGAGTGAAGCAACGTCTCGATTGGCAAAATGCGAGAGGTCGAGCCGAGCAATTACGTCCTCAACGAGTGCGCGGTCACGTGCCGTCATTGCCCGAAGAATGCCATGATGCGCCGTTCGTCCAAGACCAACGTAATCTCGGACCGTCATTCCGGCAGGCACCGTCGGGTGCTGGGGGACGAGAGCAATTTTCTTGGCGCGCTGTCGCTCGTTCATGGTGCTCATGTCCACGTCTTCAACGAAGATCGATCCTCGCGACGGTGAGCGAATACCCGCGGCGGATTCAACGAGCGTGGTTTTTCCCGCACCATTAGGACCAATAACGGTGCACCACGTACCGGCGGGTACGTCCAGCGTGATGTCGTTGATCAAAACGGCGTCACCGACGTGGACGCTGAGGTTTCGAATACTTATTGCGGCCATATCACGCGACTCCGTCGAAGATTAAGCACGAGGACAAACACCGGCGCACCGACCAGCGCCGTGACGACACCAATCGGCAATTCCGATGGCGACACCACCGTACGAGCAACGCCGTCGGCGACGACCAAAAACGCCGCTCCAAAAAACAAAGAAATCGGAAGAATCCTTCGATACGAAGTTCCAACGAGCAGTCGAACGATGTGAGGAATGATGATGCCGACAAAACCAATGAGTCCCACGACGGAAACCACCGCTGCCGTACCCAACGACGACGCGAGAACAACGATGAGTCGTACTCGACTTACTGGAAGTCCGAGCGAACGAGACTCCACGTCACCAACGCTGAGGACGTCAAGCGCCCGACCCGACGCCACACAGACAGCGCAACACACCACGACGTAGGGCAACACAATGAGCACTTGGTGCCAACTGGCGCTCGCGAGCGAGCCAAGAAGCCACAAGTACACGCGTGTAATGGTGGCGCTCGTGTTTGACTGCTGCAGATACGTTTGAAACGCAGTAAAGAGCGCGGCGATTGCAACGCCCGCCAAAATCAACGTCGATGAATTGCTGCGCATTCCTCGCCCTCCGATAATCCACGTCAGAACAACGGCAAGCAGTGCTCCGCCAAACGCGAGTGCTGGTGTCCACGTCGGCGTCGTGAAACCGTTACCTAAGTTGACGATGGCAATCGTCGCGCCAAGACCAGCTCCCGCCGCAACGCCCAACAAGTAAGGATCCGCCAAAGGATTACGAAATACTCCCTGGTACGTGCCACCCGCAACTGACAACATCGCTCCCGCCAACAAAGCGAGCACCACTCGCGGAGCGCGCAACTGCCAAACAACGAGATTCTGCAGCGAAGTGAGATGCGAATGGCCCATGCCAACGTGACTCACGACGCTCGCGAGAATGCCGGTCCACGGAATTGATAACGGCCCGATCGCCAAGCCGCCCAACGCGCAGATCACCACGGCAACCACAGAACTTGCGGCCACGATGCGTACGCGTCGGGGACTCGGCGGAAGAGCTTCGTTCAACGTTTCATGACTTCCAGAGTCGTGCGTCGTTTAACGCCGACTTGACGCCCCTTGTGAGATCGTTCATCAAGATGCCAAGACGCGGACCCCAGCGTGAAGCAATGTCATCGTTCAGTCCAACGACGTGACCATACTTAACAGCACTCATTGACGAGAAGCCAGAACGCTTGGCGAAGTTCTTTGCATTGACGTCACAGCAAATAGTGTCCGCCAAGAAAACCAGTTTCGGGTTGGCGCTGACCAAATACTCACGACTGAGCTGCGGATAACCCGCATCAGCGGCCGACGACTGTGCGTCGGCGACGTTGATGACACCTAGAGACTTGAGCAGTGCCCCCACGAACGTCGAGCTTGCAATCGAATACAGCGTGGGATCAAGTTCGTAGTACACCGTCAATTTCTTTGATGCGTGCGCCGGGACTGACTTAACGTCCTTCTTGATTGTGGCTCGAAGCGAATTCGCGAGAGCATCAGCCTTCGTTACGTGCCCCGTCAGTGCGCCAAGAGCCTTGATCTGTGACAATGCACTGGCCACGGACGTGGCGGCGTCTTGTTCAACCACTTTGATGCCAAGTGCCGTCAAATGCTCCGCAATGGAGTTCGCGTTGTAAGAAATGACAACCAAATCCGGCTTCGTCGAGTGACCATTCTTGGTCGAACAAATGCCTGCGACGGATTCCGCATTGGGACTTAGTGCATTGATTCTCTTCTTCGGTAGTCCGTGCGTTGGGTAGTCCGAGTCATTATCAACGGCCTCTACCTGTGGACCAGCCCCAATCGCGAACAGTGTCTCGGTCGCCGTAGGCGACAAGGACACAATGCACGACGGTACCGAAGCAGCACTGGCCACACTTGAACTCACGAGCGTGAGCGGGGCAAGGCCGAGCGCGATTGCTACGAAGTAGCGGATGACTTGTTTCATTGGATATCTCCTTTCGGTCGAGTGTGGAATGACCGACGGATAGTGATATCCGAACGACCGCCCTTCACCTCGAGAGCTGTCTTCACATCCCCTCACGTCAGGCGACCTGGCTTGAGAACCCTTGAGAGGTTCCCTTACAGTTGCGGGACAGCGTCGGAATTTCACCGACTTCGCTTACGCGAGGTACCTCGACCATAGCCCAACCTTCCAGAAATGCGGAGTTGGACGTACAATTCGCACATGGCGATTTCTTTCGTGCCTGATGAGGCCATGCTGCCCCAGGTCCTACCCAGCGTTCGATTGCTCGCGAACGGTATTGCGATTCCCGAACTGCGGGCAAAGTACCGTGACATTAAAACGTGGCGAAACGTGCGAGCCATATTCATGGTGTGGTTTTGGACGGCACTGCTCGCCGAACTCGGCGTGCATTTTGGATGGATCGCCGCCATCGCGGCTTTTATCCTGATGGGCCCCATGCACGCCCGATTTGCAATCTTGATGCACGAAGCGGCCCACCGTTTGCTCTTTCGAAAGAAGAGCCTGAACGACTTTGTTGGCAAATGGATAATTGCCTACCCGGTCATGGTCCCAATTTCGCTCTACCGGCGAAGTCACTTCGCCCATCACCGAGAGGAATTTGGACCCGAAGAACCCGACATCGCGTTTTACTCGGGCTACCCTTGCGAACCCGCGAGTCTGCGACGTCGGCTGTTTCGTGACGCCATTGGCATTTCCGGCTACAAAAACTTCAAAGCCCTGCTCGGTGCGCTCGCGAAGAAAAACAGTCGAAAACTCGCGGGGTCCATTTTGGGCGTGCAGGCTGTTTTGTTCGGACTTTTCTGGCTCGCCACCGGCGCGTGGTGGTCGTACCTCGTGTTTTGGTGGTTGCCCTGGATGACGCAGTGGCGTGTGCTCAATCGACTGCGTGCTATCGCCGAACACGGCGGGATGCAAAAGAGCAGTGACCGGCGAATGACGACCCACAACGTGCAGCAGCATCTCCTTGCTCGTTTCTGGTTTGTCCCGTACAACACCGGGTGGCACCTCGCCCATCACGTCGACATGGGCGTACCGTGGCACAACCTCCCGGCCTTCCACAAGGAATTACAAGAAGCTGGTTACGTAACTTCCGACGTGACGTTTAAGAATTACTTTGAATTGTGGCGAAGTGCAACCACGCCGGCGATTTAACATCAACGGATTACCGTTTCTCCTTTTCTAAAAAGTCTCGCGACAAGTCCCCAAAGCCAAAAAGTTCCTCCGGCCACGGCATTGTTTTGGCTGACGAAGATCTTGACCACCGGTATGGGCGAATCTGCCTCGGACTTTTTGGCACACCACTTTGGCCCGGTACCGGCAGTCGTCATCGCGGCACCCTTCTTCGTTGTGGCAATGATCTGGCAACTTCGCTCCCCTCGCTATCATGCCTGGACGTACTGGTTTGCCGTCGTCACGATCAGCGTGGTGGGCACGATGGTCGCCGACGGACTGCACGTTGAAATCGGTGTCCCCTACGACATCTCCACGCCATTGTTTTTCGTCGCACTCGTCGCCATCTTGACGTGGTGGTACCAATCGGAACGAACGATCTCCATTCACGCCATTACCACGACGAAGCGTGAGCTCTTTTACTGGAGCACCGTCATATCTACCTTCGCGCTTGGAACGGCGGCGGGTGACCTCACGGCCACCACGCTGAAACTTGGTTATTTCAGTTCTGCGATATTCTTTGCGGTGCTCATCAGCCTTCCGGCTCTCGCGTTTTGGAAATTCAATGCTGACGCCGTGCTTAGTTTTTGGGCGGCTTACGTTGTTACCCGGCCCTTGGGCGCTTCGTTCGCCGACTGGTTTGGTGTTGGAACTTCTCGCGGCGGACTCGCCGTTGGCCAGGGAGCAATCGCGATTTACCTATCGTTCGCCATTGTGATAGTCGTCGCCGTCATGGCGCGACAAAATAAGCGCCTACCGTCAATTAGTTAACGGTCATACCGCCGTCGACGGCAATCACGGCGCCCGTCACGGCGGAAGCACCCGTCGAGCACAACCACAAAATGGCGTTAGCAATTTCCTTTGGCTCGAGCAATCGACCAACGGGTTGTTGTGAAGCAAATTCTTCTGGGCCTGAAAGACCATAAAGAGCAGCCGACGCATCCAGGATTGACGTCGCCGTCGAACCAGGACTCACGGCGTTGGCGGTAATGCCGTGCTCAGCGAGATCCATGGCCACTCCTCGAATGAGTCCAACCACGGCGTGCTTCGCGGCAGAATATGCAGCGAGGTGTCGAAGGCCGAGTTGTCCGGCGGCGGATGCCACTGCAACAACGCGACCGTTTGCATCGGGTCCGGCAAGTAACAGTTGAGGAATCGCCGCCTCCAAGAGGCGCCGCGTGCCAAGAACACTCACGCTCCAGACAGCGTCCCACGCCGCATCGGACATTTCCCAAAGCGGATAGCCACCGGCAATGACGCCCGCGGCCGCTACCACTGCGTCGAGACGACCAAAGTGTCGCACCGCAGTTTCCACGGCGAGTGCCATGTCGGTAGCGCTTCGCACATCTCCGACGAGTCCAAGCACGTTGTCGCCGTGTCGCGAAACAACGGCGTCCAGGTCAGCAGGCTTCGCAAGGGCATAGGGAATTTCCGCGATGTCGCGGCAGCGATCGACCGCCACCACGCGGTAGCCATCGTTCACGAGGGCGTCTACCGTCGCGGCACCAATTCCCCGGGCGGCGCCCGTCACTATGGCGACACGACTCATGGCATGCTCCTCATTCGATTAATCAACGTCACCACTTCAGCACACCAACGCTCGCGAAGGGCCACTCCGCGTTCCGGCGTTGCTTTTGAAGGAGAACCCAGCACGCCCGAGGGGCTGAGCGAAATGATTCCCTCACGACGAGCCAGTGAGCCCCAACCCTCGAGGGGCACGGCATCTTCTATCAATTCAGCCCGAACGCAGGAGGGATTAATGCTGAGCATGACCGATGTCTCACTTTCGCCGGCGTGTGGGTCACCGTCCATGGCACTCGCCATCCATGCAAAGACTCTGTCGCCTTCGTTGGTGCACAATCGAAGCGCGTTCGCCAACGCTTCGTTATTGCCTCCATGCCCACTTACAAAAATGACGCCGGCCCACGAGTCACGCGCTGACCGCACGAGCTCAACGAGAACTTGTTCGGTGACGTTCGTGCCCAGTGAGAGAAGACCCGCGAATCCCTGGTGCTCGCCACTCGCTCCGTACGCGAGCGCCGGCGCGACGTCAACGTCCTCAAGCGCCGCCACGTCGCAACACACGGTGCGCGCAATGATCGTGTCCGTATCAAAAGGCAAGTGCGGTCCGTGCTGCTCGAATGAACCAATGGGAACGAGCAAAATTCGTGTTCGTTCCGTCGCTTGTTCCAAATGGTTGCGACGATCGAGTGAAGGAAGGTTCACGTGGTCGAGACGAAACTAACGCGCACCGATGCTCACGGGCGTGCGCCTTGAGTGATCGGGCGACGGCTTGGGAATGATCTGCAAGCGTTTGGTAGCGAGGGCTTCTTCGCCGTGTCCAAAGACGCACTCGGGATCGGGGTCATCGAGCGAAAGCCCCGTAAAGAACTTGGCCGCCATGCACCCACCACGGCATGCGTCATAAGAGCCACACGAGACACACGCGCCTGGGCTACCTGGTTCGCGAAGTGATTTGAACAACGAACTGTTGGACCACACGTGTTGGAAACCGGCGTCTCGTATGTTGCCGGCGAGAAATTCGTCGTGGATGACAAAGGGACAGGCGTAGACGTCGCCTACGGGATCGATGAGACAGACCACGCGACCGGCACCACACAGATTGAGACCCTCGAGAGGCGCGCCGAGCGCGGACAGGTGGAAGAACGAATCGCCAGTTAAAACATTGGGACGTTCCAGCAGCCAGTGGTACAAGTCGCGATTTTGTTGTTGCGTCGGGTGGAGTTCGTCCCAGACGTCAACACCACGCCCACTAGGTCGAAGTCGCATCAGTCGAAGTTCCGCTCCGTACGATTTGGCGAGTGCTTCAAATTCGTCCAGCTGCTCAATACTCTCGCGAGTCATAACAACGGAAATCTTGAATTGACCAAAGTTGGCGTCGCGCAAATGATCCATTGCTCGCCTCGCACTCGCGTACGAACCAGCGCCACGAATCTTGTCGCTCGTCGCCGCGTCAGCCCCATCAATTGAAATCTGTATGTCGAGGTAGTCCATGCTCGAAAGTCGTCGCGCGGAAGCGGCGTCAATTCGCGTACCGTTCGTCGAGAACTTCACGCCGACGTGGCGCGATACGGCGTGTTCGATTAGTTCAAAGAAGTCCGAACGAATCATCGGTTCACCGCCGCCGATGTTGATGTAGAAGATTTGCATCGCCGCAATTTCGTCGAGTAGCGCCTTCGCCTCCGACGTGGAAAGTTCGCGAGGGTCGCGGCGTCCCGAGGACGACAGGCAGTGCGTGCACGCTAAGTTGCAGGCGTAGGTCAGCTCCCACGTCAAACAGATCGGTGCGGAAAGACCCCGCTCGAATCGGTTACGAAGTGACGAATTAGCCGACACACAACACCTCGGACTTCGCAAGTGAGGCCAGCGCCACGACGTACTGAGAGTGCTCGTCCGCTCCGACGAGAGCATCAATAGCGGCGTCCGCGCTTTCGTGTTCGTGCAGTTCGCGTACGACCTCCACGAGTTTTCTCGACTTCAAGAACACCAGTCGTCGGTTGCCGTGGTGGTACGCCATCGCGCCGAACTCTTCATCACGTAGTGACACGAGTGGGCTGAGGTGCCACGCTGCTCGCGCGTCGAACGCGCTCTCCGACGCGTCAATCACGATTTAGTAGACGCCGCAGAGGCCGTCGATGGAAACCTCTTCAACCAGTAATTCAGTGCTCTCGGGGGCACTTTGTTCTTCGACAACTTCTTCGGTGACTTCGGGGTCCATGGTTCCTCCTTGGGTCCTCCTATTCTGCCGTGTCCGACAGTGCCCCGAGACACTCTGCGTGCCATACTTCGCTATGGCCAATCAATTCGTGGCCGCGCCATTGCCCCAGGACGCGCCCATTGAGCCAGGGACGAACGTATCGCTAGATGATGACGCCACGTTCTTTGACCGTGATTTAATCGCCGGTGGCTCTCCGTGGCGACTGCTTCGACTTCGTGGCGCCTCGCGGCCCATTGCCCAAAGTTGGAAAGACGGGGGCGTTGTTGAATCTGGGCAAGAACTCTTCGCTCGAACGCTTGTCACTCAGGGGTTGCTGCATCCGCACTTTTCGCCGGTCGACGTCAGCGCCGAGACCGACGTCATCATTCCCGTCTTTCAAAATGTCGCTGCGTTGACCTCTTTACTGGCGCACTTACGAGGCTTTTATGTCACCGTCGTCGACGATGGCTCAAACAACGAGCGAGGGATTGCAGAGACGGTCGGGAGTTTTGGGGCAACGCTCGTGCGCCTCGATGAAAACAGTGGTCCCGCCAACGCGAGAAACGAAGGTGCTGCTCGAACGAATCGAACGTATTTGTGGTTCGTCGACGCCGACGTGGTTCTTGATGAACCGAGTTCGACTCTCGCCCAGCTCGCCAGCAATTTATCGGATCCACTCGTGGCCGCGGCGGCTCCTCGCGTCGTGGGCAGCGACGACAAAGGGTTCTTCTCCTCGTTCGAACGACGAAACTCTCCACTCGATCTTGGAAATTCACGCGCCATTGTCGTGCCCGGAGGACGGGTTTCGTACGTACCGAGCGCCTGCCTCCTCGTTCGCCGTTCCGCGTTCGGTGACGGTTTCGATCCTTCCTTGCGCGTGGGTGAGGACGTGGATTTCGAATGGCGTTTGCACGATCAAGGTTGGCTTCTTCGCTACGACCCTGACGTCGTCGTTCGCCACCCAGCCCGGCCATCGTGGAAAACATGGTGGCAACAGCGTCACGACTACGGACGTTCGTCCGGCGAACTCGCGAAACGTTACGGACCGCGCCTCACGCCCGTGCGGGTCGACGCATCAACACTCGCCATCTGGTTAGCCATATTTCTTAGGCGTCCACGACTGGCCGCGCGAGTTTTAAGTGTGGCGCACCGAGGTCTCGTGAGCCAACTACCAGGGACCACCGAACATCCTGAAAAAGTCGCGAGACAAATCGTGGGCGCCGGTGTACTTCGAACGGGAGGTCCCCTCGCTCGGTCCATTGTTCGAACGTACGGACCGTTCGTCTTGTTGCTGAGCTTGCATCCAAAACTGCGTCGTCGCATGCTGGTGCTCTTTGGTGTTGGGACACTGTGGCGATGGCGACGCTCGAAATCGCTCCACGTGCAAGACATTCCCTTCGCCGTGGCTGACGACATGGCGTACGCAACGGGTGTGTGGCGTGGCGCTCTGCGGCACCGCGGCTGGTGGGCCATTCGACCAAACATCTCCGGAACGACAAGAGGTCTTCGTGCGCTCACGGGTCGGGACGCAAAACGTCCCCCGCTCGATGACTAAGCCGTCAAGCGGGGGCACTAAAACTAGAAGCGAACAACGCCTCGAATATTCTTGCCGTCTTCCAAGTCGACGTAGCCCTGGTTGACTTCTTCGATTGAGTACTCCTTCGTAATCAAGTCGTCAATGATGAGGCTGCCTTCGGAGTGCAAGCGAAGCAATTTTGGAACGGCAACACGCGGATTCGTCGAACCAAACATCGTGCCGAGCAAGGACTGGTTGTACAGCGTGAACATCTGAAGGTTGATGTCCACCGACGTTTGGCCAATCGGAGCAATCGCCGTGGCGACAATCGTGCCACCCTTTGCCGTAATCGAACGAGCCTGCTCGACGAGGTCGCCCGTGAGGCGTCCCGGTGTCAAGATCACCACGTCACAGTTCTGTCCCCAGGTCAGATCGGGAAGAATATTGAACGCGGCATCGAGCGTCGAAGGCGCACCGTGAGTAGCGCCGATCTTTAGGGCGCGCTCGACCTTCGAGGGCTCAGTGTCAATCGCGATGACCGCACGCGCACCCGCGTGCACGGCGCCTTGGATGGCGCCAGATCCCACACCACCACAACCAATGACGGCAACGACGTCGCCGGGCTTTACGCCACCGCGAGTAGCGGCCGAGCCAAAGCCCGTTGAGATGCCGCAAGACAGAAGAGCGGCAGCTCGAAGGTCGTACCAGGGCTCAATGCGAAATACCGAAGCTTCGTGGACCACGATGTACTCGGAGAACGTACCAAGTTGGGCGTAACGATTGACGTTCTGGCCTTCCCAGTGGTGGCGCCAGGTACCGTCGGACAACATTGGTCCTACGAGCGTGCCCGCGAGCAAGTCACAGAGATAGGCCCGACCCGACAAGCAGTACTGACACTTGCGACACGAGGGCACAAACGAGACAGCAACGTGGTCGCCCGCTTTCAAATCAGTGACGCCTTCGCCGACCGATTCCACAATGCCCGAGCCCTCGTGACCACCAACGAGTGGAAACATCGACGGCGCGCCTAGCATTTGCAGCACTTCGGCGGGCGCTCCCATGTCGCCCGTTCGAGCGTGTTCGTCCGAGTGGCACATGCCCGCGAAGGCCATTTTCACTTTCACTTCGTACGGATGTGGTTCGTCAATATCAATTGTCTCGGTAACCCAAGGCTCATTGACGCCCGTCGCGAGTGCGGCTCGTACCTTCATAATTCCCCCAAACGAATTCCCCGCGCGAGTGCGCTGGCTTGTACATTACCCATCCGTAACGTCCAAAGCCACACCGCTTTTACATACGCTCCGGTGCACCAATCCCTAAGAGTGAAAGCCCGAGAGCTAGGGTGCGAGCACTCAGGTCACACAGCGCGAGTCGCTCCGCTTGCAAGTCACCCGAAACGTTAAGGACTGGGCAATTCTCGTAGAACGTCGTGAATCGTTGCGCGAGGTCAAAGAGATAGGCGCACAGTTTGTTGGGGGCCAACTGCGTAAAGGCTTGCTCAAACGCCTCGGGAAACGCCAGTAGTCCGAGTGCCAGTTGACGTTCTGCGTCACTGGACAACGCGAACGACACTCCCTCGGGGCTGTACGAAGTCGCAAGGCGGCGAAAGATCGAACGAATTCTGGCGTGCGCGTACTCAAGATACGGTCCGGTGTCACCCTCAAAGGCCAACATGCGCTCGAGGTCAAAGACGTAGTCACGCTGACGTTCCGTAGACAGGTCGGCGTATTTAATGGCCGCCCGGGCAATCTGCGTCGCCAACTCCCGTCGTTCGTCATCCGAGAGATCACTGGCACGCGTCGCCAATGCAGCGTACGCACGTGCAATGGCGTCTTCAACGAGTCCCACGAGCTTTACCGTTTCGCCGCTACGGGTCTTAAACATCTTTCGGTCCGTACCCAGCACGTTGCCGAAACTCACGTGTTCGCAGCGAACACTGGCTGGCAACCACCCCACTTCGCCCGCGACGGCGTAGACCATCTCAAAATGCTGCGCCTGGGGCGTTCCCACAACGTACAGAATTTCGTCGGCCTTCAGGCGTCCCACGCGGTCGCGCACCGCCGCGAGGTCGCTCGCCGCGTAACCAAAACCCTCGTCGCTCTTTTGCACAATGAGTGGCAGCGGCTCACCGTCACGATTGGTAAATCCATCCGGGAATACGCACTGCGCACCGTTGCTCTCCACCAAAAGACCCGCGGCGTCGAGGTCCGTCAGCACGTCTTCCAACATGTCGTTATAGAAGGACTCGCCCACTGCCTCGTCGGACGTCAACTTAATGTCTAAGAGTTGATAGACCTCGCTGAAGTACGCCACCGACTGGTCAACGAGTAGTTGCCAGAGGCGGCGCGTTTCGGGGTCGCCCGACTGCAACGACACCACTCGTGCTCGACTGCGATCTTTGAACGTGTCGTCGGCATCAAATTTTGTTCGAGCGCTGCGATAAAAACCATCGAGGTCGCCAATCGAAAGCGACTCGACCGCGGCGTCTTCGCCCATATCCACTAAGTGCTCAATCAACATGCCAAATGGGGTTCCCCAGTCGCCAACGTGATTACGAGCAATGACGTTGTGTCCGAGAAATTCGTAAATGCGCCGAATCGAGTCACCAATGACCGTCGAGCGAAGGTGACCCACGTGCATTTCCTTGGCGACGTTGGGAGCCGAATAGTCAATAACCACGGTGAGAACCTTCGCGGTTTCAGAAATACCGAGACGCTCGTCGGCCACGAGGTGTTGGAGTCGCTTCGAGAGAAATGGTGTCGCGAGCGTGAGATTGATGAAACCGGGCCCCGCAATTTCCGCCTCAGCGACGCCGGAAAGATCAACGAAGCCAAGAATTTCCTGAGCAACGTCGCGAGGAGCGCGGCCGAGCTTTTTACCGAGCGCCATGGCGCCGTTGGCTTGGAAGTCACTGCGATCAGACGGTCGAAGCACGGGATCGGCCCCCACATCCAAGTGGTCAAAGGCCGCTTGCAGTCGGGTGAGAATCTCGTCGTACGTAGTCACCACGAGGTCCAGTCTCGCACTTTTCATGCCAATGCCGAAGTGACGATACTTCGCGAGACTAAACATTTGAAAACACGGCAGAATGGAGACATGACCACACCCTCACTCGACAGTTTCGGAGCTTTCACCAGTCTGCAAGTTGGTGACCGTACGCTCAGTTATTACTCCTTAAAGGCGAGCGCACTGGCTCCCTACAACGTCGAGCGTCTGCCGTATTCCATCAAGGTCCTCTTAGAAAATCTGCTGCGCCACGAAGACGGCGTCAAGGTTCTGGCCGGCGACATTGAGGCCGTCGCGCGCTGGGGAGAGACTCCCGGGCGCCACGGAGAAGCCGCCGGCGACGACGCCAAAGAGATTGCCTTTACACCCGCGCGCGTGCTCATGCAGGACCTGACCGGCGTACCGGCGGTGGTCGACCTCGCCTCTATGCGCGACGCCATCATTGCGCTCGGGGGTGACGCCAACAAGATCAATCCCCTCGTTCCCGTGGAACTCGTTATCGACCACTCGGTCATTCTTGAATTCACGGGCACCGCCGAGAGTTTCGAAGAAAACGTCGACATTGAATACGAGCGAAACGTCGAGCGCTACACATTCTTGAAATGGGCGCAGAGTTCGTTCAAGCAGTTCCGCGTGGTGCCTCCGGGCATGGGGATATGCCACCAAGTGAATCTCGAACACTTAGCTCGCGTGGTATTTGAACAAGACGGCGTTGCATTCCTCGACACCCTCGTTGGCACCGACTCCCACACCACGATGGTGAATGGGCTTGGCGTTCTTGGCTGGGGCGTTGGTGGCATCGAAGCCGAAGCCGGCATGCTCGGACAGCCAACGTCCATGCTCATTCCCCCTGTCGTTGGACTTCGATTGGTGGGATCTACCCGTGAAGGCGTCACCGCAACGGACGTTGTGTTGACGATTACAGAACTGCTGCGAAAGCAAGGCGTCGTTGGAAAATTCGTCGAGGCCTATGGGCCCGGTGTTGGGTCACTCTCACTCGAGACCCGCGCGACAATTGGCAACATGTCGCCGGAATATGGTGCGACGTGCACGATATTCCCCATTGACCAAGTCACGCTCGACTATCTGAAGTTCACTGGTCGATCGCAAGAACTCTTGACCCTCGTTGAAACCTACGCTCGCGCCCAAGGGATCTGGCACGACGCCGGCAACCAAGAGCCGGTGTATTCAGAGACCGTTGAGCTCGACCTTGAAACGGTCGAGCCGAGCTTGGCGGGACCCAAGCGTCCCCAAGACCGTGTGTCACTGAGCGGTGCTCGCGGCGCCTTCTTAAACGCACTTGGTCGCGAACCCATTGCCGTGCAAGGTGTCGACGCGGCGGAACACCTTCGTGATGGTGACGTCGTCGTCGCGGCGATTACTTCGTGCACCAATACGTCCAATCCCTGGGTCATGGTGGCGGCTGGTCTCGTTGCCAAAAAAGCAGTCGAGCTCGGCCTCGAAAAAAAGCCGTGGGTGAAGTCGTCGCTCGCACCGGGCAGCCGGGTAGTCATGGACTACCTCGACCGCGCAAATCTCACTGCGTACCTCGACAAATTGGGCTTCTGGCTCGCGGGTTACGGTTGCACGACGTGCATTGGCAACACTGGTCCCTTGTTCAGCGGCGTTTCTGACGCTATTAACGAGCACGACCTTTCGGCGGTGTCGGTCTTGTCGGGTAATCGCAACTTCGAAGGACGCATCCACCCCGACGTGAAGCAGAACTTCCTCGCGAGTCCGCCACTCGTTGTCGCCTATGCACTCGCGGGAACCATTGACATTGACCTCGAAAACGAACCACTCGGCACAGGCTCCAACGGTCAGCCGGTGTACCTGCGCGACATCTGGCCTTCGGACGCCGAAGTCGCCGAGGGTGTTCGCTCGTCGGTCACGCCCCAAATGTTCGAAGAGCGTTACGCCAGTGCCTTTAGTGGCGACGAACGTTGGCAGCGCGTCCCGACGACGAACGCGCTGACGTACGCGTGGGACAACGCTTCCACGTACGTGAAACTACCGCCATATTTTGACGGTCTCACGATGGAAGTAGGAAAAGTCAACGACGTCATTGGTGCGCGCGTGTTAGCGAAGTTGGCCGATTCAGTGACGACCGACCACATCTCGCCCGCCGGAAACATTCGAGCCAGTGCGCCCGCTGGTCTCTATCTCACCGACGCGCGCGTCAAGCCCCAAGATTTCAATAGTTACGGCACTCGTCGCGGTAACCACGAGGTCATGGTGCGCGGCACCTTCGCGAACGTGCGACTACGCAATCAATTGGCTCCTGGTACCGAAGGCGGCGTGACGATTAAATTCCCCGAGGGTGAGGGCATGTCCATTTTCGACGCGGCCGCTCGCTACGCCGAAGAAGGAACGCCGCTCGTCATTCTCGCTGGCAAGGAATACGGCAGTGGATCTAGCCGTGACTGGGCCGCCAAGGGCACCAAGTTGCTTGGTGTGAAGGCCGTCTTGGTTGAAAGTTTCGAGCGCATTCACCGCTCCAACCTTGTTGGCATGGGCGTTCTTCCCTTACAGTATCTGCCGGGTGACACCGCTGCTTCGCTCGGACTTGACGGCACGGAAGTGCTCGATATTACGGGCCTCGAGTCACTGAACGAAGGCGAAGCTCCGCAAACCGTGTTGGTAACGGCCACGCGTGAAGACGGCAGTTCGTTCTCGTTCAACGTGCGACTACGCATCGACACTCCTACCGAGGCCGAGTACTACCGACACGGTGGCGTACTGAATTTCGTGCTGCGAAACCTCGCGAAAAATTAATCGCCGAGGGCGCGGACTGCTTCATCAACCGTGTCGTAGGTCGACAATTCTTGAGCAAGGGCGGACGGCGCTGCCTTCAAGGTGTTACGAACGCTGCTATCCGCGCGAGCAATCGAAAACCCGACGCTGTCTCGCTTGAGATCTTGCATTAGATCGTCCAACGTCGAGATGCCGGTGAAGTCAATGTCGTGTATCGCGGCGGCGTCCAGGACAATGTGCTTTGTTTCTGGATACGTCGTGAGCACTTGGTGCACTTCGTCGACAAACTTGGCGGCGTTCGCGAAGTACAACGGTGCTGAAAAGAGCACGACGATGACGTGATCAACGGAGACCGCTCCTTCGCTGCCGAGTGGCTCCCAACTGGTCGTGTTGGGCTTTCGACCGAGCACCGTCATATGCGGTCGCGCGGATCGCCTCGTGCGATCAAAGATGGCGAGCGCCACGGCCAGTGCGAGACCTTGTTGCACGCCGACGAACATCACCACGACGGCGGTAAGGAGTGCCAACACCAACTCGTACGAACCGACTCTCGCAATTTGGCGAAGGGCTTTTGTTTTAACCAGCCGGCTCGCCACGAAAAACAGCACTCCGGCAAGCACCGCCAGGGGCATGTCCTTAAGAGCGGGAGCAACAGGGGCCACCAAGAGCGCCCCACCCGCGGCGAGAAGACCCACGAGCTGCGTCTTTCCTCCCGCGATGGTGATGACGCCAGTTCTCGCCGGACTCGCGTTCACGGGCATGGATCCAATGAGCCCCGACGCAGCGTTCGCGAGTCCCACGGCAATGAAGTCCCGATTGATGTTGATGCCAATGCCCAAGTCATCGGCCACCGACCTCGTCGTCGCGGCAGTTTGACTCAGCACAACAACGGCGACCGTCAACGACGTCGTAATTACGGTCACCATGTCATGCGACGTCAACGAACCCCAACGCCACGTTGGTCCACCCGCGATCACCGTGCCGAGAATCGCGACGCCATGTTGGGCGAGGTGTCCAAAATGTGTCAGCGCCGTAGCGGCCAACACGGCGCAAAGAGCAAATGGAAACTTCGGAAGAAGTTTTTCACCGATGACAATTAACGCCAAGGTCCCAAAGCTGATGGCCACCGCCCATCCATTCACGTGTGACAGATGAGAAACAATGGTCACGAGGCGATGCCAGAACGATCCCTCCACGCTGGCAATGCCTAGGGCGTGCGGTAACTGATGCACCATGATCACGATGCCAATGCCAGTCATGAAACCCGCGATGATGGGCATGGAAAGAAAATCCGCCAACCACCCCAAACGAAATAAGCCAATCGCCAGCACGAGAATGCCCGTTACGACCGCCGTGGCACTGACGAGTGACAAATAATGAGGTGAATCACTCGCGGCGAGACGAAGTAAAGCTACGGCAAACAGTGGCGCAATTGTTGAATCAGCACCGACCGACAAAATTGGGTTCGATCCCAACATCGCAAAAACAATCGTTGCCGCGGTGAACGCGAGCATGGCCGAAAAAGCAGGGACGTTAGCCAGCTGCGACGTCGCGAGCTGTTCGGGAATCGCAATGGCCAACAACGTGACACCCGCCAAAAATTCGAGCGGTAATTCAGAACGTTTTAAATCACGCAAAGAAGAGAACAGCGAGGAATCGACACTTCGTTCGGATACTCGACGCCGCTCGGTCACTTCGCCCCCTCTCGTGGGGACCAACTCTATGCCGTACCGACGCGGCGAAATCCCTCCGCCAATTTTCCTTTGCCAAGCTCAGCGGCTTTTCCCGTCTGACGAGCCCATTCCTTCATCGTGACATCAAGATCGTTTCGTTCGCCAACTTGACTGACGTGTTCACGCAGAGCGGCAATCTTTTGGTCAAATGTTTTGGTGATGTCGACCACCATGTTGGGCGCCCTCGACATCAACCACACTTCGTTCACCGTGTGGGGCTCAAAACCTTCGCGCAGCAACTCCGGAAAGGCGTGAGGGTTACGGGCATCGGGATAAACCGCTCGCATAGTGGCTTCACCCGCCGCCAAGTGGTCGGGGTGAGAAGCAAAGATTCTCTCCCAGTTACGCTCCGGCGACTGTGTAATGACAACGTCGGGCTTTTGCACTCGAATAGCCCGCGCAATTTCTCGACGAAGAAGCAACGACGGCTCGACCTGTCCGTCGGGCCAGCGAAGAAACGTCAATTTCGTAACACCCACGTGCTTGGCCGCAGCAACTTGTTCTTGCTCGCGAATTTCACTTCGCTCTTCCTTGGTGTGATTTGAATCATCACCGCCGGCGTCACCAGACGTCACGAGACAGTAGGCAACGTCAACGTTGTGCTCGGTAAGCGCAGCGACCGTCCCGGCGCAACCAAAGTCAATGTCATCAGGGTGCGCCACGACGACAAGAACGCGCTCAAGGCCCTTGTCGTATTTCCAAACCTGCGGTGGTTCTTCGCGAGGTGTCAAAGTACTGAGTCCTCCATCGTTGGTTCCCAGTTCGCCAAATCCTTAAGACGTGGATCATTTGAGAATACCTCGACAATGGGCCGTTTTAAAGCGAGGCGCTTCATGATGACTTCTGCCTCAACTATTTGGTTCCAAAGAAGTAGCGAAACAACAATTCCCGTTGAACCCGCGCGAGCCGTACGACCTGAACGATGCAGATACGCCTTTTGATCTTCGGGTGGGTCAAAGTGAATAACAACGTCGACACCATCAATGTGCAGGCCTCGCGCCGCGACATCGGTAGCGACCAAGACTGCCAAGTCACCAGAACCAAAATCGGCAAGTGCTTTTTCACGTTGACTCTGTCGAAGATCACCGTGAATAGCGGCGGCGTTCACACCTTCTTTCTGCAACTGCTCAACGAGGCGATCAGCACCGCGTTTGGTGCGAGCAAAAATGATGGTCTTGTCGTACGCCTTGCAGATGGTGGCGGTCACACGAATGCGGTCCATTTGGTGAACATTTAAAAAGTGGTGAACCATTTTTGAAACGGTTTGCGTGTCCGATTGCACTTCGTGAAAAACTGGATCAGTCAGGTATCGCTTCACTAAACGATCGACGGCGCCGTCCAACGTCGCCGAAAAGAGCAGCGTCTGATGAGGATGCTCGGCAATGCGACGAAGAACCCACTCCACTTGGGGCATGAAACCCATGTCGGCCATGCGGTCAGCTTCGTCAAGTACCAAGATGTCGAGTTGTTCGACGTTCACTTCGCCTCGATCGCCCAGGTCGATGAGTCGCCCCGGTGTGGCGATAATGATGTCACTGCCCCTTCGAAGTTGCTTAATCTGCCGTTCGATGTCGGCACCGCCGTAGACCGCAGTAACGCGAAGTCCGAGGGCGGCTCCGAGGGGCTCCAACACTTCGTACACCTGCACACAAAGTTCTCTCGTCGGAAGTAGCGTCAGTCCGCGAGGTCGTGCCGGACCGCCAACGCTCTGCGCGCTCTGTCCTTCGAGGGATGCGGCGACGCGTTGCAACATTGGTAGTCCGAAGCCCAGCGTTTTTCCCGAGCCGGTCTTTGCTTTGCCGCAGACGTCTCGTCCAGCGAGTGCGTCGGCAATGGTCATGGCTTGAATAGGAAAGGCCGCAGTGATGCCTTGGGCCTCGAGGGTTTTAACGAGCGGTTCACAAATGCCCAATGAGGCAAATGTTTGTTCCGTCGCGTAAGTGTCGGCTGCATTTGCAACGACGTTTAGTTCCGCATTCACGGTGGTCTGGTCTTTTCTCGGCTGGACCCAGAACCGACGTCATAAGGGGGGATGGGCCCAGGCATCTACGTCCAACGCAGTGCCTCAGATGCAGTCTACGACCAGAAAGCGCTTTTGGGGCCGCTAGTTTGAGATTCTCAGCGAAAGGATCATCGTGGCTCGTTTAACCCCTGGTGTCAAAGCACCATCATTCTCACTTACAGCCGACGATGGCAACACCGTTTCGTCAACGAGTCTGGCAGGCGAACGATACGTTCTCTACTTTTATCCGGCCGACGACACGCCTGGCTGCACGAAAGAAGCATGCCAATTCAACGACTCGCTCGCAATGTATAAGAAAGCCAAGGTCCGAGTGCTGGGAGTTTCTCCCGACGACCAAGAATCGCACGTTGCCTTCAAGAAGAAGTATGGGCTCAAGTTTTCATTACTGAGTGACCCATCGAAGAAAACGATGGAGAAATATGGTGCCTACGGCGAAAAGATGCTCTACGGGAAAAAGGTCATCGGCGTCATACGCTCAACATTCATTGTCGGTCCAAACGGGAAAATTGAACACGCTTGGTACGGCGTTCGCACGGACGGTCACGCCAGTCGCGTGCTCCAAGAAATCGAGGATTAGTTCGACTGTTGTGCGCGAACGGTCTTGAAGCGACGCCGGTAGCCGTAGACGAGCAGTAGAACCACAATCGCCACCACCGGCCACTGAACGTAGTGGAAGTACTTTGCCACGTGTGAATTCCAGTTAGCTCCTGCGGCGTAGCCAAGACCAGTTAGCAGTGAAACCCACACGGCACTACCAACGGTCGTCAGCACAATGAATCTTCCGCGCTTCATTTCGGCAACGCCGGCGGGCAGCGAAATTACGGATCGCACGATTGGAATGACGCGGCCGACGAGCACCGATACCGATCCGTATTTGTCAAACCAGAGCTCCGCCGTATCGAGGTCCTTGTGCGTGAGAAGGACCCATTTTCCCCACTTATCGACAATGGCTCGACCTGCACTTCGACCGACCTCGTAAGCAATGATTGAACCAACGACCGAACCAAGAACGCCGAGCAAAATCACTACGCCAATGTTGAGCGGCTTTCCAGTTGCTACGGCCGTCGTGCACAGTGCTCCACCAAAAGCGAAGGTCACCTCCGACGGAATTGGCACGCACATTGATTCAAGAATCGCGACGAGAAAGAGACCGGCGTAGCCGTAGTGGTGGATGAAACTTTGCATTCAAACAGTCTCCACTATTGCATTGCTCGCGCGGACCACCACTCTAAGAAATACTGAATTGCTTAGCGATACTGGTGTTTCGAACACCAGAACGTTGTACGACCACCAATTGACTCGTGCAACATCGTGCCACCATCCAAGGGGCAAAATGCGCCGGGAAATCTTGCAATCATGTGATCACCAGTATGCGAACCGCCTCTTCGCTGAAGGGTTTTCATTGTTTGTTTGAACGCTCGAAAGAGGCGATCACGTTCGTCCACGTTTAAACGACCCGCCGGGGTTCGAGGATCTATGCCAGCTCGAAAAAGTATTTCGTCGCCGAGCAGATTCCCCACCCCGGCGACGGCACTCTGGTCCAGTAAGCGGGCCTTGATGGCTGGTCCCTCACCGCGATCAACGCGCAGTACTGAATCGAATTCCTTCTTTGTTAGCGAAAGCGCATCAGGACCAAGTTCGCTCAAATCTGGATCAATCTCTACGCGCGCCAACCTTCGCGGATCGTGCAAGATCAGCTTTCGACCATCGGCGAATTCAAGGCCGCCACGCACCCAATTGCGTTTGAACGAATGAGGACCGTAAAAAAGTCCGTCAATACCTGCTTCGTCATCGATGAGCAGCACGCCGGTCATGCCAAAACGCATACCGAGTGTGACCCCATTGGTATGAAGAAGCATTAATTTTCCGCGTCGAGAAGTTGACGTAACGCTGAGGCCCTTTACTGCTCTCGCCCACGCTGTAGTACTCGGCAATTTCTTCGCCGCATAGGAATCAGCCCACCCTCGAACAATGGGGGTACCAACAATACGGTCGGCCAATCGACGATACGACTCGACTTCGAGTATCTCGGGCACGGGCGAATCGTACTGGTTCCTAAGGAAATTTCCCCTCGACCTACTTACTATCGTGGCTATATGGCAATTGACAAACCGCATTGGCGCGAACTCTTCAGCGAAGTCGTCACATCAGGATCGTGCACCGGATGCGCGGCCTGTGTCATTGTCTGTCCCCACGACGTCCTTGACTACGACGATAAGAACGGTGCCTACAAGCCGTTCCACCTGGACATTGATGGTGGCAAAGCCGACTGCACTCACGGCGAGAAGGGCTGCACACTGTGCACCCGAGCCTGCCCACGTTTTCGCAATTGGGAAAGCGAAATTGATATTCGAAAGTTCGAGCGCGACCGTACCGACGAAGAGATCTTCGGCATCGGTGATGTTTTGCTCGCTCGCTCGTCAGACCCCTTCCACGTGGAAAATGGGCAAGACGGAGGATTCGTTTCTTCGCTACTGATTTACGCACTGGAAAATGACATCATTGACGCCGCTCTCGTGAGCGGGCTCGAAGGAGATGGCGCGACGTGGCAAACGGAACCTCGCGTCGTCACCACGAGAGACCAAGTTATTGAAACCGCAGGGTCGCGCTACACCTACAGTGCCAATCTTTTGGCGTACGCCTCGGCCGTGGAAAACGGTGCCGAACGCATTGCGCTCGTAGGCATGGGATGCATGGCCTCGGCACCCGGAGCAATGCAGGCACGAAAAGCCGGCAAGGTCGCTCGGCGACTCTCGCTCACGATTGGGCTGCTGTGCTCAAAGACCTTCGACGACAAGATTTTTGAAGAACTCTTCGAAGCGCAGTACGGGCTAAAGCGGGCCGACATTAAAAAGATCAACATCAAGGGTGTCTTTCAAATCTGGACACACGATGGCAATTATCACGAAGTGCCGCTCAAAGAAGGACACGTCTTCACTCGCGAAGGTTGCAAGCAGTGCCCCGACTTTGCCGCCGAACACGCTGACATTTCAACCGGAGGCATTGGCGATTTCGGAGACTGGACGTTGGTGATTGTTCGTACGGAGCAGGGTCGAGAACTAATGGAGGCAATGAAGCGCGACGGCGTCATTGAAACCCGTCCCGGCGACGACGACCCGGGTGCCGTCGCGCTACTACATCGTCTAGCTCGAGTGAGTCGAAAGCGTTGGCCCGAGACAGCAAATCCTGGTCCACGTCGACTCCCCGTGACGTCCGCCTAGTTCGAACGTTTAGATTCGATAAGTGGCCCGTACCCCAACCTTCACGACCATATTGTTAGTCCGTCACGGGAAAACGTCAACGACGGGAACGATTTTGCCGGGTCGCGCGCCGGGTCTGCATCTAAGCGACGAAGGCACGGCGCAGGCGGAGCAGGTCGCTCACCGACTCGGTGAACTCGCGAAGAAGCCTGTCGCTCTCTACGTCTCGCCACTCGAACGCACTCGTGAGACCGCAGCTCCCATTGCCAAGACCTTGCGGCTTCGTCCACAAATGAACCGCGGACTTCTCGAGTGTGATTTTGGTGACTGGACCGGAAAGAAACTGTCGATGCTTCGTCGTCGACCCGAATGGCGTGCCGTGCAAAGTGCCCCAAGTACGTTTCGATTTCCCAATGGCGAATCATTTGTTGAGATGCAACTTCGCATATGGAAGACGCTTGAATCCATTGCCGCTAAACACCGCAACCGCACGGTGGTTGTCGTGAGTCACGCCGACCCCATTAAGGCAGCCGTCACGTATGCCCAGGGTGTCCCCCTTGATCTGTTCCAGCGCACCGTGGTTTCAACGTGTTCAGTAAGTGCACTGGCGTTCACCGACGGAGCACCCGTGGTGCTGAGCGTCAACTCGGTGGGCTCACTACGAGAACTTGGACCATCGTGAACTACGAATATTCAAACCCCGACAAAGTTATGGTTGGTACCAGAGGCGACGTCGGTAATCGACTCTTTCTCCTCCAAGTACGCGAGGGCCGACGACTCACGATTGCCAAGTGCGAGAAGGTACAACTGGCCGCACTGGCCGAATGGATTGGTTCGGTTATAGACGAACTCGGCCGACCAGCCCACTTGCCCGATGATCTCACGTTGGAGCCAGAGTTTGAGCCTGATTTAGTCGTCGGAGAAATTGCCGTTGCCCTCGACACGGAAGCAAGGACTATTGAGCTGACCATCGAGGCGCGCGAAACAGAAGACTCGCTGCACATTTCACTCACCAAAGAGTGGGCCGGCGCCCTCGCCATTGCCATAACCCGTCTCGTGGAAGCAGGTCGACCACCTTGTCCGCTCTGCGGCTTACCACTTGATCCGCGAGGCCACGATTGTCCTCGCACGAATGGTCATCGCGCTCCGCTTCGATGACACGAGACGAACAGCGCGACCTTTTACTTCACGGCGACATTGAAGTTCTCGGTCGTGTCGACGGATCGTCGAACCAGGCATTGCTAATCGGTGTGACGTTGGACGGTGCTGAAGGACAGGCTTGTTACAAGGCGGAAGCGGGGGAACGCCCACTCTGGGACTTCCCTGATGGATTATGGCGACGAGAAGTTGCCGCCTATGAACTGGATTGCTGTCTTAACACTGACCTGGTTCCGACAACCGTGGCTCGCGAAGATGCGCCATTTGGCATTGGTTCATTGCAGTGGTGGGTTGACGACAATCTAGAAGACCACTATTTCACGCTGCGAGAACGAGAAGAATTTCGCCCGTGGTTCACGTCACTGGCGGCCTTTGACGTCGTTGCGAACAACGCTGATCGAAAAAGCGGCCACATCATCTTTGACGACGAACGTTGCTGGGCGATTGACAACGGACTTTGTTTTAACGAAGTCGAAAAACTCCGAACCGTGGTCTGGGAATTTTCCGATGAGCGACTGAGCGATGATCTCTGCGAACAACTCGAACGATTCGCGAGTGGTAACGGTGGAGAACTCGCTCAGTACCTCACGCCAAGTGAAATTGCTCTCACGCAACACCGCGCGAAGGTGCTGGTGGACACGCGAAGGTACCCAGCTCCCAACGAGGACGGCGACTGGCCGCCTTACCCGTGGCCTCTGGTTTAGGCCTCGACACCAAGCGGGATCGAGATCCCGAGTCCGCCAATTGTTTCGCCGCCAAAGTGTTCAATCTCTTGTTCGAGATGAAGAGGTCGCGTTTGCATTCGCGCCTGCAAAACGTCTTCGTCAATTAACGACGCCGGTACCAGCCAAGAAACCTCAAACTCCAAGCCATCGGGATCAATGCCGTAGAGCGCTTTTGTGGTTCCATGGTCCGACGCTCCGACGAGATTTCCGCGCTTCGTGAGTTCGTCTCGAATGGCGAGCAGTTCATTGAGCGTGCTCACTTCCCAGGCAATGTGGTACATACCAACGGTGCTGTGTCCGGCGGGTGACGATCCCGCGTCTTGGCCAATAGTGAAGAGTCCGAGGTCGTGATCATTAAGTGAACCCGGTGCCTGCATGAAAGACGCTCGTCCCGGTATTCCCGTCACTTCTCGAAACCCAAAGACGTCTTCGTAGAACTTCTTCGTGACGTCGGAACTTCGAACGTACAGCACGACGTGATTGAGTCGGTGAACTGGCATGGAGCCTCCTAAAAACTTTTGACGCGAACGATCTACTCCTTCACCCTACGAGTGAAGAACAAATATCAGTCGTGACTACGCGCGCGCCTTGAGGGCTTCAATCAACGCAGGCAAAACCTTGTGCACATCGCCCACAATGCCGAAGTCGGCAATCTGGAAAATGGGCGCGTCGGCGTCCTTGTTGATGGCCACGATGTTTTTTGAGCCCTTCATGCCCACCATGTGCTGGGTAGCACCCGAAATGCCACACGCGATGTACACCGTGGGCTTCACGGTCTTTCCTGTCTGTCCGACCTGATGCGAATACGGCACCCAACCCGCATCAACAATGGCTCGACTAGCGCCGGCAGCACCGTGCAACAGATTGGCGGTCTCCGTAATAAGTGCGTACGCCGACGCCTCACCGAGACCGCGTCCACCCGACACCACCACCGCGGCTTCTTCGAGCTTGGGTCCCGTGCGCTCTTCGACGTGCGACGTGACAATGCGAGCCGTGTCCGTAGAGCCCATATCGCCGACTGGAGCAGCCACCACCGAAGCAGCGGAACCGCCGGCGGCTTCGCTGACAAAGGACTTGGCGCGAATGACATAGATCCCAGGACCTTCGCCGGTGAATTGAGCCTTCACAATTTGTGAACCACCGAACACCGGGTGTTCGGTGACGAGGCCGCCCTCTTCGTACAGTCCGGTCACGTTGGTAAGCACGGGTCGATCAAGACGAGCCGACAAGCGTCCCGCGATGTCGCGTCCGTCGTAGCTCGTCGGAATGAGAACGGCGTCGGGTGCACCCGACGAAGCAATGAGCGCACTGATGGCACTCGCAACGGGAACACCTGGCAGTGCACCGCCTAGGTCACCGACGCTGTAGAGCGTGGTGGCGCCGTAGTCGCCAGATTGTGCAGCATTCGCTGCCGCGTCGCCCCACGTGATTGCTGAGACGCTGGCGCCAAAGGTGCGTGCGTGCGTCAAGAGTTCGAGTGACGTGGACGAAAGTCCGCTACTCGTTGGTTCAACAACTACCCAGATATTTGAAAGTGGCATTTTCGTTTTCCTTACAGAACTTTGATGGAATCAAGGAAAGCGACGATTTGCTGCGCGCCTTCACCTTCGTCAACGTGAATTTCACCGGCCGAGCGCTTTTCTGCGTCGACGACTGCGGTGATCTCTTGGCGAGCACCACCGGGTCCAACTTCGCCCGCGAGTCCTAGGTCACTCGCCGTGAGTTCTTCAACGGGCTTGGACTTCGCGGCCATGATGCCCTTGAAACTCGCGTACCGGGGCTCGACGACGCCGGCCGTCACCGTGACAACGGCAGGCAGTGACGCCGTAACTTCGTCGTAGCCCTCTTCGGTTTGACGGTCAACTTTGACGGTGCCGTTTTCAACCGTTACGGACTTGGCGAACGTGATGGAGGGAAGACCGAGGAGTTCGGCAATCTGTACTGGTGTCGTACCGGTGTAACCATCAGAAGACTCCGTTGCGGCGAGCACCAGATCAGGGTTCACGCGACGAATAGCTGCGGCCAATACTTTGGCCGTGCCAAGCGCGTCGGTGCCACGAAGTGACTCGTCGCTCACGATGATCGCTTTGGCTGCACCCATGGCCAGCGCATTTCGAAGACCCGAGAGGTCCGCGCTTGATCCCATGGAAACCACGGTGACTTCACCACTGCCTGCCTTGTCAACAAGCTGTAAGCCCATCTCGACGCCGTAGGTATCGGCTTCGTCCAGAATCAATTTTCCGGAACGATTGAGATTCTTGGTGGTCGGATCAAGCGACTGCGGCGCTGCTGGATCGGGAATTTGTTTTACACACACGACAACGTTCATGCGGGTAAATCTAGAGGAAATCCGACCGGGCTAAATCAGCGCCCGTGATCCTTCTCGCCCAGTAGCTGCAGAGCGAGAATTGGATTGTCACTGATAATCGTGTCCACGCCCAAATCGAGCATGGCTCGGATATCGCGTTCCCCGTTGACGGTCCACGCATTGACAGCAATTCCCAATTCCTCAGCAAACGCCATTGAAACTTCATCGACTCTTAGGAAAAATGGGTGCACAGCATTAAGCCCTAAATCATGAACGCGCGAAATAGCGTCTTGGGTGTCAATGGCGAATTCCAGGAGCCAACCCACGGCAATACCTGGGTCGTAGTGGCGAACCGATTCACAGGTGGCGAGATCGAAACTTGAAATAATGACGTCGTCATGCCAGTTTGACTCGGTGATGACCTGCAGCACTTGAGCCACGAGAGCCCCCGAAGGGTCGTAGCCAGCTTCGAAAGGAATGTTCTTAATCTCGACGTTGACGAGCAGGCCCTCACAGGCATCGAGGGCGTTTTGAAAGGTCGGGACATACGTTGGTAAATCACGACAATTGAGCTCAGCAATAGCCCCAATCTCTGCAATTTCGGCGTCGTGATGGATGACCAGGGCGCCATCAAGGCTCCGTCGAACGTCCAGTTCAATCCCGTGGGTTCCGACAACGCGGGCCTCCAAAAAGGCTTCGACCGTATTTTCTCGAACGTCTTGGTGCAGGCCACGGTGCGCGAAAATCTGAGTCACCGCCAGAGTTTGTCAGGTTCTCAGGCGTAGGTGGACAAACATAAGAAAGAAATGCACTGCTACCCCTTGAAAGCATTTGGTTTCCTGACTAAAATTGGTCGTCGCTCAGTCGCAGGTCAATCCAAAAATTGGTCGCGGCGAAGCTCCTCCCCCCAGAGCTCAAAGGATTATGTATGTCGCTTATTTGGAACCGTACCCACGCGTGGGATGACGCGGACTGGCGCACCGACGCCGCATGCCGCGACACCGAACCGGAACTCTTTTTCCCTATTGGATCAACGGGTTCAGCCCTCGATCAAATTGAAGCCGCTAAGCGCGTCTGCAATTCTTGTGACGCTTCGAAGTCTTGTCTAGAGTTCGCGCTCGCCACGAACCAAGAATCCGGCGTGTGGGGTGGCACGACGGAAGAAGAGCGTCGCAAACTGCGCAAGCAGTGGCTCGCCGCTCGCCGTCGATCCGCCGCTAACTAAGGTCGCTCACTCGTCGGTACGCGTACTTTGACGTACGTGCCGCCACCGTCTTTTCGAGCTACTGACTCCATCTCGATCGTTCCGTGCAACTGCGCTCGCACCAAGTCTCGAACAATTGAGAGTCCAAGACTCGTCGGAACTTCTAAGGAGAAATTCGGCCCGAGTCCTCGACCGTTGTCACGAACCTCCGCCACGGCGTAACCCTCTTCCAAATGGAGATTGAGCGATACCACGCCTACCGCCGTCTCGTCATCCTCGGGAAAGTCAACAAATCCGTGCTCCACCGCGTTCGTCAGTAGCTCCGCGAGCGCCACCGCGAGCGGCGTAGCAATGTCGGTCGGCAACGTTCCGAGGTTGCCGTTCACGACGATTTCTACCGGGTGAAGCGCGAGCACCGTGTCCTGCACCATCAAAATGAGCGAACTCACGATTTCGTCAAAAACAACTTCTTCGCCCGGTTCTCGAGACAAGACCTCGTGCACCACCGCAATCGAGCGAACGCGTCGCTCGGCTTCCATTAAGGCCGTCTTCGTCTCGATCTGATCACTTCGTCGTGCTTGCAAGCGGAGCAACGAGGAAATGGTCTGCAGATTGTTCTTTACGCGGTGATGCACCTCGCGAATGGCCGCTTCGCGGTTTAATACCAGCCGGTTAAGTTGGCGAAGGTCGGACACGTCGCGCAGCAGCGCCACGACACCACTTACGCCCGACTCATCAAATAACGGCACACAGTGAAAAAGAATGGCGACGTCGTGTCCACGGTTTACTTCTTCCACTGCCGGAATGCCAAACTCGAGTGCTCGTTCCATGACGCGGAGGCGAAGACCGAGGTCGCGCAGCGACCGGCCGTCAGACGCCGCGTAGATGCCAAGCCGGTGAAAAGCATTGGTAGCATTCGGCGTCGAAAACTCAATGAGCCCTCGTCCGTCGATGAGCACAATGCCGTCACCCACGCGTGGCATACCCGGACCCGCTACGTCGCCTTCTCGAAAAGGAAACGTTCCTCCCGACACCATGGCGCACAGTCGCTCAAAAATGCCGAGGTACGCCTGTTCGTACAGTGAAGCGGGTCCGCGAAGCGGTCCCTGTACACGCACGAGCACCGCCACCGTGACGCCCTGGTACTTCACCGGGATGCACCACGTCAGGACTTCATCTTTCGTACCTTCGAGCTCCATCGAACCGATTATTTGCTTCTCGCTTCGAAACGCTTCGCGGGCGAGCGGCCATTTGTCCGCGCGACGCGTTGTGCCCACGAGGTCGTCGGTAATCAGTGTCGAACGATTGTTGGGACGAACCTGTCCCAAGACCACGTAGTCGGCTTCTCCTCGGTTGTGCGGCTCGACGCACGGCGTCATCAGCAACAAGTCAGAAAAGGAAAGGTCACTGAGAAGGGACCACGATGCCGTGAGGCGCAAGAGATGATCAATCGTGGGCTCGTCCAATTCGGTACGAAGCGAAGCGAGTTCCGCGAGCGTCGCCACTAGTTACTCCGAAGAGGAACCATGCGTCGCTGGCGCTTTTCGTAGGACGCCACCTCGTGTACCCCTCGCGCTTCTAATAACACCGCGAGGTCGCTCGCTCGCTCACCCACTCGTTCGTCGGCGTGCGCGTCGCTCGCCGTGGTAAAGGTCAAACCTCGCTCGACCAATCGATCAAGAAATCCTTCGGCCGGGTACTGCTCACCAATTGGTTTTTTCCAACCCGCCGACGAACACTCAATAGAAATGTCCGCCCGCTGGGCGGCGTCAGCCATGGCGTCCCAGTACAACTCGGGGTGTCCTGGTTGAAATCCAGCGACCTTGATCAGATCAGGATGCGCCAGCACATCAACGGCTCCCGTACTCGCTAACTCGTCAAGTGCGTCGGCGTAAGCGCGCCAACTCTCGTCGAGGTCGTTCGTTTTCCAAAGCGCCATTTGGACGTCATTATCAATGTCGTCAAATTGCCACGTGCCAAGCCAGTGAACGCTGCCAATCAGAACGTCAAAGGGATAGTCATTCAGTAGCGCACTCACGTCATCCATCTGGTCACGGTAATAATCCACTTCCATGCCGATCTTCACGGGCAAACCCTCATCTTTCGCACGTTGAGCCAGGGTGACGTACTCCTCCAAAGAATTCCGCGCATGAAAATCGAAATAGTCGGCCATGGCTTGGCTCGTGGGCTCGTGTCCGTACCGCTCCCAAAAAGGACCCACGACGGAAAGAACCTCGCGGAATCGGTGCGCGTGTTCGGTGAGCGCTATTTCGTTGACGCCATTTGCTTGGGCTCGTTCACAGTAGAGAGCAATTTGGTCGATGTCGTACCAAACCGAACTTTTCGAATGCGGCCATAGGTGCAGATGGTAATCAATCACGCGCTTTCCGATCGCTGGACGTCGCCAAACTCTAGAACGAATGGTTCGTCAAGAATCCGCTGTCCGAGAGCAAAGAGCCCCTCGAGGTCACTGATCTCACCGTCTAACGAGGGAACCGCTACCAAGGGCACGGACGAATGGAGCTGGGAAATTTGCTGACGCTCGCGAACGGCCACATTGGACCACGCTCGCGCGTTCATGACGAGCGATTTTATCACGGTCGACAAATGTGTCAAAGGAACGTCCAAATCGGTCGCGACGTCGTCCAGGGACGAACGCTCAAGTTCGTCCATCGCCAAAAGCAATGAGGGCGAACTCAGTGAAGCAGGCAGCACGCGATTAAGCAACCACCCGTACACGCGTAGTTTGCGCTTCTCTAATTCATCAATGAAGAACTCGGCCTCGTGGAGTGGTGCTTCATCCAACGTGGAAATCACGAGGAATCCAGTGGAGGGATCCACCAGCAGCGCTTCCACCTCACGCGCACGCTCAATAAATCCCGCGTACATGCTCTCGAGAAGGACGAAGAACTCAGTGATATCGGAAAGAAACTGGGCACCGAGAATCCGGTCGGTGATTTGCGTAAAGGGTTTCGCCGCGAGACCGCGAATGCCGCCACGAGCGGGGGCCGTCAACCAGCGCAGCAGTCGAGAAGAGAAAAAATCAGCCATGCGGTTTGGTGCGTCGAGAAAATCGAGCGCGTTGCGCGACGGCGGAGTGTCAAGAACAATCAGGTCGTACTGCTGCAGTTGGACGAGTTCATAGAGTCGCTCCATCGCGATGTAGTCGTGACTCTGGATAAAGCGACCAGTGATGTTTTGATACAGCGAGTTCGAAAGAATTCGTTGTGCGGTTTCATCATCGGGGGCGTGACGATGAATCAGACTGTCCCAACTCGCTCTCGTGTCAAGCATGGCCACGTCGAGTTCTCCCGGACCAGTGACCTCTTTCACGGGCGTCACGTCATTGCCAATGCCGTCAAGACCCAGCGCGTCGGCCAATCGTCGTGCGGGGTCAATCGTGAGAACCAGTACGCGACGTTCGCTTGACTGCGAAAGAGCAACCCCGAGGGCCGCGGCGGCTGTCGTTTTACCAATGCCCCCGGCTCCGCACGTCACCAGAATCCGTGACGACGTAGTTGCCTCGCGAAGCGACGTCACTGGATCTCCTCGCCTAATGACGTCGCCACTGCCTGAACAATCGATGAAGCATCCGCACAATCAAACAAATACGGTTGCGCAATGACCGAAAGATCATCGTCGAGACCCTGGCGAAGCGTCGCCAAGTGTTCGTGTGCGACTGTATTTTTAGCACCGCTCAGTCGGGCGGCTTCGAAGAGGCCGTCGAGCGCTGACGAAGTAAATGCATCTGGTCGCTTCGCACTAAGACCTGCGAGCACGGGTTCATCACGCGGCACCACGAGATCACTGAGTGTTCGATTCACTACAACCGCGGCCGCCTGCACGGTGGTCTCATCTTCGAGTTTTTTCAAGAGTTGCAAGGTCTCAACAACGGGCATCTCTTCGGGCGTCGTCACAATCACCACGCCGGTCTTTTCTGGATTGCTCAGTATCTCGAGCATCCAGTCGGTCTGGTTGCGAATGAGACCAACGCGCACGAGTGCATTAATGGCTTGAGGTGCCGCGAGGTAGCCAATGATGTGTCCCGTCGCTGGAGCGTCCACGACAACGACGTCATAGAGGTTCTCTCGAACGTCGTAACAGAGTTTGCCGATGGTTAAAATTTCTCGCACACCCGGCGCCGCGGTCGCCACAAAGTCGAAGGCATTGGCAATTGGGCCGATTTTCGTGACCACAGGAATCTTCATATTGATTCGCAAATAATCACGAAGCGCGGACTCCGTGTCCATCACCATCAGCGAAAGATTGTCGGACACCGACTGCGGTTCAAAGTGCAACTGCGAAAGCCCGAAGGCTTCGCCGATGTCCGAGCGGTTGTCGATAGCGCAGAGCAAGACCGACGTTCCTTCGTTGGCGAGCGCCTGGGCTAATCCGGCTGCGATGGTGGTCTTACCCACACCGCCCTTACCGGTTACAAAAAGGAGCCGCCGTTCGCGCAGCGAGGGGCGAGCCACAAACTACGAGTTGCCGAAGCCCACGACTCGGTCACTCGAGGGCGTGCCAAATTCAACGTACGCCACTCGGCTCGCCGGAATTCCCACGCGTCGACCCTTGCGATCCGTTAGCCAAAGAACCGTGTCTTTACTTAGAGATGCTTCGATTTCCTTTTGGATCTTGTCGCGATCGGCATCCTTCGGGAGTTCAACGTCAATTTCCTTCATCGACTGCACTATTCCAATACGAACGTCCACGGGGACTCCTTGATTACTCGAACTACCTTCCCCATGTTACGGGTCTGAGGCAAGATAGCGGGCGTGAGTAGTGATTTCGCATCAGAACGTAATGAGCGTTGGGCCGGCACCATGGAGGGCTACAACGCCAACGGCGAAGAACTCACCGTGGCCCACCAAGACTCCACTGCCCACATTGGACGATTGCTCACGAGCGACACGGTGCGACCTATTACTCGTGCGAGTCGCGAAGAAGTGGAGGACGCTTCCTTGGCCCCCGGCGCTACGCGCTCGAGAGGGGCCGGCAAGCGAGAACGAGAGGAAGAACCAGACGAATTCCGTACGTGTTTCGAACGCGACCGCGACCGTATTCTTCACTCGAGTGCCTTTCGTCGACTCGCGGG